>Ga0116231_10003094_pt1 | contig 34752 bp, 28 predicted proteins | sample S1TSphgellanicum_2_FD_89695 | JGI IMG/M metagenome (GOLD analysis project Ga0116231, IMG submission 89695) | Host-associated microbial communities from peat moss isolated from Minnesota, USA - S1T2_Fd - Sphagnum magellanicum MG | ecosystem: Host-associated > Plants > Peat moss > Unclassified...
TCCTTCTAAATGTTGTTGGTTGTTATTATTTATATGGGTACAAATGTTCATGGTGTTCTTCATTTTTTTAATATGTTTTTGTGGTTTTGTGTGATGTATCATGTTATTAGCCAACAAACTTGGGTTTTTTCTTTAACACACATTTATTATCAATACTTGGATTTGTCTTACCCTTTATAGAGATTATGCAATCCTTCTTGAGCTTTGCTTGGAAAAGAAATATTTTCATTCGTGACTTCATCACTATGCTAGTGAAGGTTGACCAAGGTCAATAATATAATGTGTATTCTAGCATTGCCTCTTCTTTCTAAGGTGATGAATTTTGGTCCTTTCATAGATGCCATGACAAGGGGGGCCATCAACAAATCCATATAAAATGGGTGACACACTATAACACATATTACATTGAACATCTTATCTTTGTTCTATATGGTGAGAAGACATGGGCTCGTCAGGGTGAAGTTTACTCATCATTAATAAGTGGTGTGCTACTTGTTACATAAGCAAAATTTGCACATATAATACAATTGGTGAAAGTTGAATGTAAATGTAAGTGCCTTTAGCCCCTTAGAATTTTTCATTCAATGTAATTGGATTTAGGAGCTTCCTATAATTGCATGTTTTTATTGTTTGCTAAATGTCAAAGGCACCTTGTTGGTGTATGGCAAAGTTGGTTTTCAATTTTTAAAAAATTTAAACTTGGATGAAAATTTGTTGTTTAGTGTATGGTAGAATTAATATAATGTTTCCATAACTTGCAATTGTTGATTGCACATTTTTTGATGCATAGCAAAATTATTTTAGATTTATTTTTTGATGCAAACCTAGATGCATGTGTATGAACCTAACCCCTTTGATTTTATTTTATGTTTTTTTGATGCAACCTTGGATGTTTGACATTTGTTTTATCTGTTAACTGGCAAAAACAACCAAAGAATTAATTGGTGAATTCAATCTTTGATTTCCTAAGTAGTTAGTTTTTTACCCTTAATATTGGTTTTAGGCAAATGAAAATTTCTTTGACACCTGGAGGTCTTGAAAGGGTTTTATTACAACCCATATCCATGTAAATAATTTAAAGGTCAAAGCAAGATAAAGTATATAGAAAAAGTAGATGTCTCCATTTAAACCATATGTCACACATATAACTACAAAAAAGTAGCATCAAATTTGGTGAAAGTATATGTCAAGTAACATTCATTTGTTGTATTAAGTTTATAAGAATATGGTTGGACCAAAAACATAAAAAATAAATGACTTTAAAAAGAAATGAAAAGTAGATTTAAAATTGATTGGTTTATATGTGTTCAAAGCTACCATTTCATTAAAAATTTTAATCAAATAATGTGTATTCACTTATGATATAAAGATCATCATTTAGTTTAACTTGAACCATTTTTTTCCTTTTTTCTCTTTATTAAACCTTAGCCTATGTGACACCTACTTGAAATGAAAAACCCACGTTCAAAAGTAGATGTTAAAAGTTACTTGTAGTTTTAAAAACCTACTCGAAACTTACTTTCACAAGTTGGAATTTGAACATTAATGCACATTAGTGTAAATTTTTTATTTTTTTTAATCATTCAAACAAAAAAATTAAATGTTTCATAATTTTATGATGGCTTTGATTGTTATTTAAAATTGACTTGTTGCAATTTTGACAAGGTAAAAAAGTCGTTCACTTTATTTTGTTTACACCCTTATGTATGGGAAATCTATCCCCATATTCTTTATGTTCTTTCAACATGGGATTTTGATATTCAACAAGATTTTTTCAAGTTGATAATGAAGTCCAATACTACTCAAGCCATGGTTAAAGTTGATGGCAAGGCTAATTTGATCATTGTTAATCCTTTCATACAGTTGGGGCAAGTAATCCATCAATCACAATTATTATCAAATTTTTTTTAGAATATTCAAAAAGTTGGTAGAGATTTCCATGGTTCATGTTATTAGTTCTATTGATGATGAATGTTATTTCAATTCCATTTTATTTTTTTTAAAAAATTGTGTAATCACTTAAACCTTCATTTGCAACTTGTTATGTATGCATTTAAGTTTTTCACGCTTGATAACTTTCCATATCAAATTTTTTATAACATGCGGTTAGATGTAAACATTACACATGATTAGGGCTAGTGTGCTTGAACTTTGAAATGTGAAATTGGGTTCATGTTTTTTTTTTCCTTTTTTTGGGGTAATTCTAGCAATTACAAACTACTTACCTCTAACCACTAGGGTAGTCCATTGTCCGCATAAAATGAAGAGAAGGGGTTTAGTTCAAATTCGAACTCCCAACCATTAGCTTTGCAACCAAACCTTCATTTTCAAGAATAAGTGAATGATACAAAGAGTAGGTTATATGGACTTGATAAACAAGGAATTAGTTAATGAAAAAAAACTAAAAGATTATATTGCTTGAACGAAACATGATGCAAGTTAAAACATGAGATGGACTAGGAATATAATGGCCATAACTTGCATTGGTGAAATTAAAGGATGAGGCCTTTTGGATTTTTAAAAATATTATTCAATGGAACATTCTAAAAGTTCATCAACCTTCTAGAACCTTTCAGTAACTACTTTTTATATGTTTTGAAAAACATTTGAAATAAAAAGGTATTTTTAATATGTCATGTAGTAATGGAATATTTTGAATATATTTCCATAATGAATAATAAACACCTTATATACAATTAAATAAATTATAATTTTTTTCAATTAATTGCACCTTATATTTTTTTGTACATTTTTTGGAATGAAATGGAAATGATTTCCTTGGGCCACTACCTAAATCTTTTCTCAAAAATTTATCAACAATTCTTATAAAATTTTATTTTGCTAATTTTTCATTTTCTAAAAGCTTTTAAAGATCTTTTCAGAAACTTTCTTCATGTTTAATTTCATCATATTCATCCACAAAATAACTCATTATTCCTATATTCTTCTTATGTTGGTGATATGAATAGGGGTTGGAGGTGGGCAACTTTTGGAATCATACCATGTTGCTAATGTAAATTCAAAATACTATTGAGTTTGTCTTTATATTTTGAGGAGATATTTAGTATCCATAGCCATAATGTAATTAAGAACATGGAGATTAAATAACCAACTCATATAGACAAAATGTAATGCACTATCACCAGTGTGCACTATTTGCTATTTTGCGAAATTACCCACAAGAATTCTGATTATAGTGGCAATAATGACCATTTTTTTACTACATTATTGAGTCTTTGTCATATTTGTATCTAGTCATTCAAGATTTTTGCCACCTACACAACCAACCAAACTAAAATTGGATTCTACCATTTGGACATGCTTAACATTACTTATCATTAGTTAATGTTAAATCCTTATTGGGATGCTTGGCAATTGATGCTACATCAAAAAATTGGAAAAAAATGTAAGGGGTTCCAAGCATTCCAAAATATGTGAAAAAAATCATAACAAAAATATTTGCATAAAATTAAACAATAATCAATTGTGAGATTAAAGTTTTTCTTCCTAACTTTGTAATGTAAATGAAATGGCAATCATCCATAAGAGAATTTAACCAATTTGGCTATAAACAAAATATGAAAAAAAATAAATTAAGCATGTTTTAATAATTTTGCTACCTATTATAACTTCATGTATAATTAACAAATTAAAATGTTTATCTTTCACTAGTTTGGAAGGACATTTATCAACTAAAAAAATTCACTAGCAAAAAGAACACTTTAGATGAAATCATTCATCATTTTTTAATTATCCCAAAACCAAATGTTAAATGACATCATAACATCATGAAAAAATATCATAGGATTTTTTTTGAAAAAATGGCTCAAAATCATTACATTTATAGGAATTATTTTAAAAATTGCATTTAATCAATAGGTTCTAGCATATGGATATTCCAAAAAAAGTTTACTTTCCTCCTTGAGCTTTAGCCAAATTTTGGCTAAATCCACAAGCCTAGTTTAGAAAATTGAAACCTTGGCACCAATTTGACAACATGTTTTCTCACATGCGATTATGGTTTGATGTAAGGTAGGTTTGCCACAAACCAACTATGGGCCAAAAACCAACTAATAAAGTCAATGAATTTTGACCTAATTTACTATTAGAATTGGCATTTAATTGAAGTATAGACTCCTGGATCTTGGTTCATAATCAATGGATAAATAGATTTAACGAAACATCAATTGAATATTTTTGTATTAACATTGAGGATAAAAGTTGTGAAGATTTATTTTGATTACTATTGGTTTTTGGGAACATGAATTGATGGATTTTAAATCATCAACTATTTTAAATAGATCATGCTTATGCCATATTATAGTTAAATAATAATCAAGTGATGGATATTATGTTGTGGGGGAGTAAATACAAGTTGTCAAATTTTCAAATACACAAGATTTGAATTATAATTTGTTTTAGATGCTTTCACACATGGTTTTGAATGCTTTTTATACACATAATAAGCAACTTGAAGGGATAGGAGGGATAAAAGAAAAAAAAGGCAATAGAAAAGCAAGATTCCATTAATAAATTAAGGTTTAAAAACTTGTTTTTAAAAAATGTATTAGCAAAGTGAGCTTTAAAAAAAAAGGAAAAAAAAAAGGTTGACAACATTGTAGGAGGACCTTTGAGGATATTTCAAATTTTTTGCATATTTGAGAGAAACAATGTACCATTTAACTAACTTTAGTAAAATAGAAGTTTTTCTTTTTAACGTCCATCTTAGGTTACATTGGAAGGGGAAAAAATTGTTAAGGTGGTGGGATTAGCTTGCAATGGAAGTGTGAAATAAACTTAGGGTGATGTTGGTGTTAAAATATAAAAAGATTGATTAAAAGTTTTACATTAATGCAATTAAATCAAATAAAGGTTGAATATAATAATTAAAGTTCACAATATTGGGGTAGGAATCTAAATTGGGAATGAGTAGTGTGACAAATGAAATTTAAATTAATTAACATTGTTCATGTGACATTAAGTGTTAATATTATAATTAATAAGTAGTAAATACATGTAATATCATCGATAGAAATCCCAACTTAAGTTATTATTATTAAAGCATCATTTTGATTAGTTTGAAAAGAAGCACACAAAAACAAGTTCATTAATGTTAGGATATAATATTGTTTTTGTTAATCCCAAATGAGTCTATTGTCATAATATGCCTTTTGTATCAATTACATATACAATTCATAACTAATTAGTAGCTTTTCGTATTTCAAATAGAAAATAACTAATAGATAAAAACACAACACATCTATGCAAGATAATTTTTTGATAAGTTTATTTAAGCTTATTTTTAAAATAATTGAATTAATTTGTATAAAGGTGGGAATTGGCACACCTAACTTAAACTTTGGGATATAACATGCATTGAATTTATCATCTGATTTTAGAAATCAAAATTTTGCCATTATTTTGGGAGAAATATATTTTCAAAAAAGAAAATTCTATTAAAAAATTCTTTTCCTTTTGAAAAAAATTCACAAAAATTCACCACAATTGCAAACAATGTGAAAGGGTGCTTAAAACTTTATACTTTCATATTTTGAATATTGCCAAATTTGGCTAAATAGGCTTTTGAACTATCTATCACCACTAGAACAACATCCCAAAAAATTTCAAGTACTTCGTACATGAATTTAAAATTTTACATTCAGCTTCACCAAAGTACTTGAGCAGACCCTTCGAATTGGACAAAAGGGAATGAAAGTTTGAGAAGCAGCCAAAAACATAATAATGAGTAACAACAACACCAACAACAAAACCTCATGATGAAGCCTGACTTTGCCAAGGCCCCCACCACATGAACTGACTCAGCATTAAAAGTAGAATGCGAATCACAAAGTCTTGCACACAACAATCATATATAAAGCACTCAAAGAATATTTCTGTGTGTATATATATATTAAAGTTATCTGTAAAGTTAGGCGATTAGTGGGGTGAGAACGGCATAATAGGGGCATCAAATGCTTATCTGGGAATGGAGATTTTAGAAAAGGAAAATAACTGGGACCCAAACTAGTTTTTTCCACCAATTTTGGTGGTAAACTGACTGAGTTTTATCCCCCCCTCTTTCTTTTTTTCCTAAGCACCTCCACTGCTGCTGCTGCTGCTACGTATATTTTCACTGCTCCTCCTACCTCTGCAGCTATACTATAAATACTATAAATAGACCTTGTGCTTTAAATGCTGGGTTTCAGCATTCCATACTGAAAAATTTCATTACTTTGCAGATACCATTGAAAGAGGGGATAGGGGGTGAAAGCAACAGGTTTACCCAACATATTTTCTTTCAAAAAAATAATAATTTAGGCTTTTAGGTTTTGATAAAGCTTTCGTGATAGGCTTTGGTGATAGGCTTTAGTAGAATCAAGCTTGTGTTTGGCTCCACATTGTGGAGCCCTTATTTTAGTAAAAGTCTATGGCCTTAGGCTTTACCCTACACATGAATAACCCCCCTCTTGGAAAAGAAGAGGGATCTTATACCTACTCCTCTTAAGGAGTGGGTAGAAAAATTATGCCCAATTATAGGTGGTCTCTCAATAGTGGTCTCATTTAGTATAAGAGGGCATAAATAAAGGGGACTTGGTTGGGCCCAAGCAACATCGGCAAATGCCTTTATGATTGAATATTGGCTACGTGTTGTAGAGCGTTGGAAGCCCGTGTAGTTGAATATTTGTGGTTGAATATTGGCTATGTGATATAAAATGTTGGGAAGTCCATGTAGTTGAATCTTTATCGGTTGAATATTGGCTATGTGATGTAGAATGATGGAAGCCTATGTTGTAGTCGAAACCTAGATGGTTGAATATTGGCTATGTGATATAAAAAAAATGTTGGAAGCCTGTGTAGCCTAATCTTTAATGGTTGAAATATTGGCTATGTGATGTAGAATGATGGAAGCCCATGTTGTAGTCAAATCTATATGGTTGAATATTGGCCATGTGACGTAAAATGTTTTAAGCTTGTGTAGCCGAATCTTTATTGGTTGAGTATTGGCTATTTCATGTACAATGATGGAAGCCCGTGTAGTCGAATCTATATGGTTGAATATTGGCTATATGTTGTAGAATGTTGGAAGCCCAATAGCCAAAAAAGCATCATGGACGGATCGACCCATTTGGGCAAACCCAACATCATAACCTAATGCATAACTAGTGTGTGTAAAAAGGCGGAAATTGAATGACTCCCGCTTCTTCTTCGGAAGAAAAAAGACGAACAAAAATGTGTCACATTTTCGGGCCAAAAAAAAAAAAGTGATGGGGTTGTGTGCCATTGTTTCCGCCACCAACTCGGAAAGCCACCTAGGTTTCCGCACATCCTTTTCTTATGACCAAAGTGGCGATTCCACCTAATGCACAAATAACAAAAAGAAAGGCCCCCACAATTGACGACTGCGAATGAGGTGTCATTGTGGTGCCACATTGGTCGGATGTGGCTTATACTAGAGCGCTTAAATTTCCGGAAAGACCGGATTGCTTGTCACATAACTAAGACTATCAAAATTGTGAAAACAAAAGCGAAAATAAAAATCGTGACAAGGAAGCATAAATATCAGGGGTACAACAAAAGTTTTTTTTTTTATAAAGCCATTGTTGCCAAATGTTAGGGTTCAAGTCTTTGGCCCATTTTTTCCGCTGGGTCAATCTTCTTACCCCCTTTTGTGCTCTCATTACGATTTTAAAAAAAATGCAAATTTCCAAATTTTCCAATGTCTTCAATCCCAAATTTTCAAACATTATTTGTGTAGGTGATCACCCTTATGTGGGTGGGTTTAGTTAGTTCAACCATTACTCTTCCCCTCCCAAATATTTTTTAAAATTATATTATATCATAATAATTATATAATATTATCATATTATATTATAGTATATTATTATGTTTATTTTTTAAAATTTTTATTTATTTTTATGCCTAGATTTGTAGACAATAACAATAATAGTACCGTGTAAAATATGAATTTTGTCTTTTGGAGATAAGAAGGAATGATACCACCTAAGCTAAAAGGGTTTATTGAATGGACAAAAAGACAATCACAAGCAACAAATTGTGCCAGGCTAACCGTGGGGGAGAAGAAAGCCATACCTAGGTGCTCTATATTTGTAGCAAAGTTGTTTGTGGGTGGGTAGGTGGGGCGGGGGGGGGAGAAGAACTTAAGGTTTTTTTTTTAAAAAAATATTTTAATTTTAAAAAAAATTATTTATTTAAAATTCACTTGACGTTCCCACTTGGGAAAACTTAAAATTGTTCGCCTTATTTATTCATTACCCTTTAACCATTTCCCATACATAACCCTCCCCCCACCCCCCTAAAAAACTCAAAAATCTACAACAACAAAAATAAAATCCCCATAAAATACACATACACACACCATTTAAGTGAAAAATAAAATTAAAAAAATCCACTCAGCGGTGTTTTTTTTTAACAATTTTGTAAGGAAGCTAAGTTGGCAATCATCCATAAAAAAGTTTAGCCAAATTTGGCTATAAATTAATTATGGAGGTGAAAAACCTATGTAAGTTTGTTGGCTAAACTATTGTAAAAGGATATTATTCGGGTACTGGGGTCTGGCAAATTTTCTGAAATTCTTTTTGAAATCTGGCAACAAATAGCCCCCCTTCCCCAAAAAAAACCCTTTTTTGAAACTTTTTATAAAAAAAAGCTAATTATCGAGAAGTAGGTAACCGACTGGTACCCGTGGAGAAATAGGTAACCGAATGGTAACCGGAGAGCAATAACACTAGCCTTCTGGGAAAATGAAAAAAATACCCGGAGAAGCAGGTAACCTGCACGGACCGGCTGCTACAGGTAACCCGCGGGTGATGACACGAGCGCTCTAGGGAATGAAACAAAAATGACCTGACTTTAGTATATACCTGTCAGTAGCCGACAGTGTCGCTGGTAACCGGAGGGTAGTATCACGAGCACGGTGCGAGTAACGAAAAGAAAAAAAATTTTACCCGAAGAATAACAGGGGGCGACGTCAGTCGGTAACGGATAGGTACCAGTGCCGTTTGACGACCGGCGGGTAGAAATCGAGCATCCTTCGAAGAAGGAAAAGAAAAAAAATTGCCCGAAGATTAATACCGGCAGGAGTCGGTACCGGACACTGTAACAGGACCGTATGATAACCGGGGTGTATTATTACTAGCGTTCTGGGGGAAAAGCAAGAACTAAGGTGATAACCGGAGACGCAGGTAACCGACAGGACTCAATTGGACCTGGTAACCTGCGGGTACTACCACGAGCGTTGCGTTCTGGGAACGGTGAAGAATCACAGACGCGGAGGAGTCGGTAACACGCAGGTACCCGTATCCATTGGTATCCGGCTGGTAAAACCACGAGCATTAATTCTGCGGACAAAGACAAATTTACCCGCACGCATCGTACGCGGAGACGCTGGTAGCCGACAAGTACCAGTAACCTGATGGTGACCGGCGGGTATCAACACGAGCTCGCTGCAAGCTCTGTCTCGCTCGCGTGGAGAAGAAGACTCTCTCCTTGTTGCATAAGCTTCTGCGACGGAGCTCTCGCAGATCGAGCTTCTGTAGGGTAGGATTCAGCGCTTGTTCTAGAGCGTGGTAGGAGTAGAAGAAGGACAGCAAGAAGCTTTACAGATAGATTTCAGAAGAAAGAATAGTAGTAGCTGGTATTTACAACTTGTTGCAGAGTGTTTTTGTGTCATTTTTTTTTGCATCTTTTTGCTTCTTGTTCTGAGCACCGGGATCCTAGTCTTTGTCGTGTTTTTTTTTTCCTTCTTCTTTTGTTTGAGTTTTCTAGGATTTTCGTGTGTAACTCCTGAGGATCTATGTTATTCAGAAATCACGACAATGCTGCACTGAGCTTCTTTTTTCTAGGAATCCAACAACGATAATTGCTGGAGTTGCTGTTGCTTCTGGCGTCGGATTCTTTTGTGGCCGACTCTGAAGGTCTGTGGCGTGTTGTGGTGGAGACTTTTCTCCGACTTTTGCCGACATTTGCGTTGTGCGTAATCTTGAGCGTTCTTTCGTAATTCACGGAGCTAAGAGCTTCTGCTGCTGAGAGAAGGATTTCCTTCTGAAACCAGTCTCTCTAGGATATAAACATTTCTCTTCTCTTGGAGGTGTTTCCTTTATTACTATGTGCATTCGATAAGGTTAGAAGAACTCTTTTTTCAAGGTTTTTGGTGCGGAATCCGAAGGTTTGTTTGAGATCCCTGAAGCAGAAAGAACGTAAGAGGCTCAGAAAGTGCTAGGAGAAGAATCTCTTCGAGCTTTAGAGATTGTTGATCTATTCTGAGGCTTTGTGAGACTTTTGCAAGCTTTTTCTTTCTCGAGAGGTTGAAGAGATACGTAATGCTGCTGCTGCTGCTGCGGCGGCGGCGGCGGATGTTGTTCATTGGCAAGAGCGTTTGTTTGCAATCCTCTAGGGGATTCATTGTGAGAGAGTGACAGAGAAGGTAGCAAGGAAGAGAAGAAGAAGTAAGGCAATGGGAACTGCGGTGGAAACTATTATGACGACGTCCAGCCCGTTCGTCAGTAGCAAAGGAGGAGGAGGAGGAGGAGGAGGAGGAGGAGGAGCGTGTGGCCACACGGAGATGAAGAACTTGTGCAAGGCAGCGTCAGACACAACAATAACAACAACAACCTCCGCCGCCATAGCCGACATGGTGGAGAATTTGTCGAAATTCAGCTTTACGGTACCTGTCACAGTGCAGCAGCCTGAGAAAGAAGGCGGCGAGGAGGAGGAGGAGATTCTGACCAAATGCGAGTGCTGTGGTCTGGCGGAAGAATGTACATCTGCGTACATTGAACAAACCAAAAAGATCTTTTGCGGCCATTTTGTGTGTGGCTTGTGCTCGGAAGCTGTGAAGGAAGAGAGCAGACGGCTAGGTCCGGAAGCAGGCATGGAAGATGCGCTACTGAGTCACATGAAAATATGCATCAAATTCAATACCTTCACTCGAGCAGATCCTGCTGCTCATCTAGCGATGGCGATGCGCCAAATTCTGCGTCGCAGTGTGGAGCTCGGAGGTACTCCCAGGCCCAAAGGTCGGCTATGGCAGCGAACCGCTCTCTCCAGGAGTGAAACTTTTACCGCTCGAGGACAACGAAAAAGCTTGCCATGATTCTTTTGCAAGCTTGAGGATCTTCCGAGTCCAACAAGCTCTCTCAATCTTCATGTTCAATTCCTCAAGAGAATGCGTCCCTGGGGCTTCTTTTTCCCGGTGGAGTCTTTTGCAAGCATCGGCAACTTATTAGTCTTTTTCAGCCTTCATCATAGCTTCATTGCTCTAAATGAAGATAAAATCTGACATTGCTTTAGGAGCTTGAAGATCCAAACTGTGCAAGCAGCACAAGATCTCTCGATTGTCCAGACATGGCATCATCATCCTGTGGAAGCTTTCATAAGTGCACAGGGGAAGTTCAAGAACCTAAACAAAGGTTCTCTGTAGCTGCCTTTTTCTGCAGATCTCATGCCGAAAGGATGTTGTTGCAGGAAGAAATTGTTTGTTTTTCCCACTCTAAAAGTTTGAGAATTCTCAAACTTAATCTTTTTTAAACTCTTGAGCTTTCAATTGCACAGAGCCGCCAAATGTTGTCCAGACCGATTTCCAGATTAGGGTTTTTGGAGAACTGTGTATTCATTTAGATTTGGAGGTTTAAAGTTTAGAGCTCTGCAATGAGGAACATAGTGGGTGGTTGCTTCATTGTATCAAGCAAGATGAGATGATTTCCCCATTGAGTACTAGGAAAAGGGATGTCAACTTAGAGGGACAGCCAAAACCAAAACCTTCAGCTGCTGAATTTTTCTTTTGCTTACTCATGAATATTCTCTTGTGCTGCCAGATTTGGGTTCTAGCTATTTGCTTACTCTTTCTAACACATTTGCTTCTGCTTCCCAGATGGGTAGTTGGATAGTAACTGTGACATTTTCTTCAACTTTGTAAGTGTATATGCTCTTTGAACTTTTTCTTTGAATTGGAGTAGAAAGTTCCCTTCTCTCATCAAGGTCTCTCTGTTAATGACAAAGTGCAAGCTGTGGAGACAAGACTTTTTTGCGAGGTGTGCAATTTGGGGATGTCCTGGGAGTTTGGAGTGGCTTGGAAGGTGCAAGTATTCTCCAACGACTTGACCTTTCCATGTGTTCTTCAGCAACTCTGATAACTGAAGAAGAACTATGTAGAAATTTTTGCAAGTAATCTTTGATGATTTGACCTTTCGTATGTATGTAGCTTCAGCAACTTTGATAGCAGAACTATGTACAGATTCTGCCCACCACAGAAGTAGTAGCGTCGATGTAACAACAGAGCTAATCTGTGTATGGCAGATGTAGATTTTTGTAGGACATTGCCTGTAAAGTGACAGACATCTTCAGGAGAGACATTACATAGAGACAAGCTTTCAGGTAAAGTGGGCTCAGCACATTGATCCTAAGCTGTACCTTTCACTCAAAAAGCAAATTCTATTTGCAAGAACTGAAATCCCTGTTTGGTGCATTTTGATTAGTGATTGAGTTTGAGTTCTGTTCTAAACATCATTACAACTATGTGCAATTGGTGACAAACTTGTCCAATTATATCCATCACTTGTCTTTGATATCTTCAGACTCTTCAATATCTTGTTTGCACTAGTTGAGGTTTTGCCTGCAGCAGGTGTTATGACACACTCTAGGAGCAGACATCTATCCACCGTACGCAGCAAAAAACTGTGGGCATGATCATCACCACCAGATAAAAAGGGAGAGAGATGGGCATCATGGTACCACTCCCTCTCATAAAAACATGGATTAATGATAATGTGTTTCTGAATCTTGGTACTGGTGTATAGAGTCTATTTTGTGCAGGTTTTCACCAATTTTGTACTGTTTTTTGCAAGGTCTCTTGTGCCTGTCACCTGTCTCTCCTTTTGAGCTTGTAGTTTCCTCTTTGTGTACCGGACAACTCAAAAAAAGTTGAAAGCAAAAAAAGCAAGGGAGAAACCTTGTGATGTGGTTGTAAGACTAAGTTGGCAATCTGGGCAATTATCTTATATCCAAAAGTTCTCATGAGCTGCACAGAATCAATCGTACATGCTTTTTCTTGTTTTTTTTTCCCCTCACTACAGAATGCTTGAAGGCTTCTTTTTCTTCTTCTTCTTCTTCTTCTTCTTCTTCTGCCACTGAACACAACAGTAGTAAATGTTTCTGAAGAAAGCAATCAAAAAGGGATTCTTCACTAGTAAGTGTTTTCTGAACAATTGAGAAATAACCAAAAAAGTATATTTGGAGTTGATCTGTTGGCAGATGGAAGGCCAACTAGAAAGTTGGTAACTGACCTCGGGACTGGGTGTCAGATTCCAGGGACATATGCTATGCTCCAAAGCAATCTGCTAGCCATCATGTGGTTTAACATGGTAAGCAATCGTCAAGCAGAAAGATTTAAAAAACAATGGGGCTCAAATTGCACCTTGTTAGTTCGTTGACTTCATTTCCCTGCACCAAAGTGCAGATTTGGGGACAAAACATAGAGAGATCTGGCAAGAGCAAAATATTCCATTTTTGAAATGAAAAGATGGATAGATGGATACATAGATACATAGATTCCTTCACAATCTTGTGCTGAAGATATCTGTGCTGAAATTGAGCTGGGAATTTTTCTCTTGCCATTTTTTGAATGGGGGGGAGGGGCACGGGGATCCCAGAAGGATGATGAGAGTGCACATTATTCCATTGGGTTTGTTCCAAATGCTGATATTGTGCCTCTGTCATGACCACCCCACCCATCCATGATAGAATGATGCCATTATCAACTTTGTCTTTCACCTTTGAGAAGTGTACTGTTAAGACCCAAGGTCACCCAAGGACGAGGTTCTTACTGAAAGTTAAGAGCTGCTGAAATTTTTTGGCAGATGAGATTATGCAATAAATCATCACAAGGCGGATCATTAGCAGATCATCTATCTACAAGGCTAAAAGATGGAAAGACCGGAGATAACCTCCCAAACACCAGAAGATGCCATTGTTGAAAATGGAAGGCCCTGGCATTTCTGGTAAGTCCAATTCTGCTTTAGAACATGCCATCCAAATACCACTAATAAATTTTCAGCAGGTCTTTATGAAGGTCAAACAGTTTGTAGTGGGAGCAAAGGGAGCAATGGAATTCAGTTAAATTTAGTAGTGTTCTTCTCCTCCTTTAATACTCTTTTTCATCAATAGAGTTGTGATCACAGATGACTAAACTCTTGTACTTTTATGGCATCTTTGTTCACCAAACAAAGACTGCAATCTTTTTTTTAAAAAATCAATCAACAAATAAATAAATAAAATTTCTGATAACAAGTAACAACTATGCATAATAAATCCAAATAAATCCACCACTCAAAAATTATGGGAAAGAGAGATAGATGCAAAGGAAGAAAAAAAAAAAAAGATTGCAAATAATTTGCATTGAAAGCAAGAAGGGGACAAGAGATGTTGAGTGAGGTGGTAGCATTTTGCCAGTGTTTTTTTTCCTTCTGAAAATCCTTTTTCACTCTTTGATTTGTGGGTGTTTGTTTGTTTGTTTGTTTGTTTTTGCTGCCAAAAGAGATGGTGGATTATGGGACCCAAGAATTTTGTCAGCAATATGTGTGTGTGCGTGTTTGTTTTGTGGATACTTCCACAATAAAAATACAAAAGTTAGTAAGTAGATGGAGGTGGTAGTAGTAGTAGTAGGGCTTGTGGGACAACAACAACACAAGTGTGTGACCCAATGCAGAAGGAAGCATCATGGAATCCTTATTAGAAACATCAAATTCCTCTTCATTTATTTCTTTCTTGCTGACATATCTGACAAGTAAGAAAGCAACTTGATGAGGGAGGGAGGGAGCTTACAAACTTTCTTGTCAAAGCTTGGCTGTCTTTTTTTGTCTTCTCTCATAACATTCATGGTTTGCTACCATACCTCTCATTTGTTGCATCATGGAAAGGAGTACCAAAAGGAACAGTAGCTCTCTTTTTTTGTTTTACTCTCCCTCATTTTATTTTCTTTCTTTCTCTCTCTCTCTCTCTCTCTCTCTTTTTTATTTTTTTATTTTAAAATTTTTTTTGTGGGGAGAAAGCATGGATCCAATTTACATATCTAAACAATATCTTCAAGTACCCTACCTAGTACTTAGCTCAGTTTGAAATTAATTAAATTACTTTTTTGTGAATTTTGTGAAAATTTATTATTTCCCCCAATACAATAATAAGGTGACCTACAAATACAATAGAATTTTGAATTTTTTTTCCCCAATGCTTTTTTACAAATGGCATGTAGGTAGGACCAAGCCTGATGATATAAAATTGTCATGCTCTCACATGCTAGTGAGGATGATATAGGTTTTAAAGGAGTTCAATGATGTCTTATTCTCATTTTTTGGGGAATACTTTTACTTCCATTCTCTTATTCATTCTCCCTTCATATGATACATTTGAAGAATTCTTGAACCTTGTGGGATATGGATAGACTTGACTACTTTCTTAAACATACCTTTCCCTTTTATATATGTGGTATGGATGCAAAGTAAGTTCTTCATTGGATTTCATATCATAAAACTGACATAATTTGGAACTAAACATGACCTCATGGAATTCTTTGGGGGCCACTTAAATGAGACCATATATATATATATATATATATATATGGTTTTTGGGCTCACTTTCCCTTCAATAGGTAAGATCTCCATATAGATTGGTCTCTTTTTTTATATGTAATTTATTCACATAATTGTCAGCACACCTCTATTGTCAATATGACATGAGAGTAATTGCCTTTGTTTGGGAAAAAAAATCCATGTCCTTAGTTAAGGTAGACATGTCTTGAGGCCTCTCCCCATTAGCCATGGATATAAGGTGCCCTCCAAATACACTATGAAGTACACACACACACACACACACACACACACACATATATATACCCTTTGTTGGTCTATAAGAAATCAACCAAATGTACACTTAAATTAACATGGGATACCAACCCTAACTTGAGGAGAAAGTGAAAAAAGAGGTACCCATGTACTTTCAAACAGAGATGGAATTGAAAAAGGAGCTTTGAGAAAGCAGATGAGGAATATGGGGAAGTTGTGTAGCAAGCCACAAATTATTCTTTGGAGTGTTACAAAATGATGATGATGCCCTAGGTTGAGCCCAACAAAAGCTGAAATCCTTAATGAATGCACAGCTATATATATACATTCATGTAAGGATTTTGTAAAAAGTGATTTCAAAGGAAGGCAATGAGGGAGGGTCCTACAAGAGAGGTGCATTGTGCAAGGGCAGCAACTCAAGTAGAAATAGAATAAAATACATGATGTACTTAGTACCTCTCGATGATATATTGGTCTGTAATTGAGGGGAGTGTGCAAGAGCAGCAAGACAGGCTAAAAAATTGGTTCTAACTTCTCATTACTTTTGGATGATATCAATGATCCGTAAGGTGTGAAGCCCACTTGGAATAAGTTAGGGGAGTATGAAAGTGAGCTGCAAAATTATCATCCCATTGCACTCAATTACACACCCACCTGTTTCATCAGGTAGTGCTTTAACTTCAGGGCAGTGTTTTTTTTTTTCCTGGTGAAAAATAGCCAAATTTCTACTTTTAAAAAAGGGCAGCTACTCGTGCAAAGGAAAAAAGGGGGTGGGGAGGGGGGCGGGAGGAATAATGAAAGTTTGCCAGAAAACATCCGGCGCTAGATGTGATGGGCAAGATTGCACTACATCAATGGTCCCAATTCGCCAACCTAAGCCCTAAACCCTTTTACGGTGTTGCTAGGTAGCAATGACAACAACCATTGATTTCGCCAACAAGTGAGATCTCAACCATCCAAAGAGGTGAGTTGTGAGGAAGTCGTCTTCTTCCTTGCTAGCTTGTTTCGCACAAGAGTTGCAACAGTTCACCAAAAGGAGTTCTCGCTGGTTCTTTGTTCTCACCAAGTCCTTCCTTTATTGTATGCACTATTGCTACAGCCTTGTTTGTGCTCGCCAAGAAGGTAGGTCTTCATTGTGGGGGATGAAATGTTTCTTCAACGTGCATGAAGACAATAGAGTTTTGTTCATGTTGTTTGGAATTGGCATTGATGTTTGTCTTGAAGTTTTTGCTAGCGAAGGGAATACTTTCTTCCTCCAAACCCATTGTCTTTATTTGTTGAAGTCCTTTTGTGCATTGTGTATTGAATTGTCAAGGCACTTTTTTGCTTCATTGCAATGTGTAGGACAAAGGTCCATTGCAAGCATGGTGTGTGTCACTAGTTTCAAAACACCTCGGTGTGCTTGTGTTCTTCAATGAAACTTGCTGGAGATTTTTCACCCATCACAGTCCTATAGAATCCCAAAAGCATCCATGAAACTATTGTCAAAATCTACATCAAATTTCCATGCGAGGTGTTAGGTGAATAGGATTTTGTATTTTAGATTCTATAGGATTGCTCATTTGTGTTTTTGTGATTTTCAATTAATCAATGGTCTAAACTCTAGAGTCCACCACTACAACTTGCAAGGGACTGTGAACCAATAAACCTTGAAAGGACTCAGTAGGGAATTAGGATTCGAGAATTAGGGTATGTTGAATTAGTCACGTTTGCACTTCTTTTAATTTGGGTAAGCATTACAGATCCCCCCCCCCCCTCCTTATTTTCATATGATGTTGGCTATTGGTTTCTTGTCAACATGATGTAATTTCTCTTAACTTGTATAAATGCAATCTACACAATGTATTATCAACTTCTTGCAAATCAATTCTTGTTTTTTTAAAATGTTCTCCAAATTTTAAAGGTCTAGAGTCCAAAGGTGCAATTTAAGGTTCCACCAAAAGTTTAAAACCTAGTTTAAGGTCATTTTGGGTTAGCATTCTAGAAACCCCCCTCCCCCCCTTTCATATGTTGTTGGCTGTTGGTTTTTATCAACTTGATATAGCTTTTATTAGCTTGTGTTTATGTAATTTGCACATTGCATTTTAATTTTTTTTCAAATCAATTCTTCAATTTCTCTTAATTTTTTTAGATTGTGAAAGTTAAGACTCCAAAAGTGCAATTTAGGGTTCCACAAAAAATCCAAAACCCAATTCAAGGTTTGATAATGCCTCCTCCACAATCTTACAAGTTCAAGTTCTTTTATTTTAGTAAAATCCTCTTCTAATTATTGATAAGAATGGTTTTCATGGTCCTTTTACATCATCCCCTCCACTATTTTCTCCTAGTACTTTTGATTTGTCAAACTTAAATAATAATGATGTTATGTTCTTAAAAAAGTTTGTCATCCCCCTTGAAAAAAACATACCTAATGTCCACCTTCTTGAAGGTCTACATACTATCAAATCAAAGCTAGGAGTCAAGAAATGGAAGTATGACACAACCAGATAATTTCAAGACTCTTGGGTTGTTAAGCTTCCTTTGACAAAACTATGTGTAAGGTTAAATTATAATCTACACATTGTTAAGTGCAAATTTGTAGTGAGGTGGAAAGGAAAAATAAAGTGTTATCTACTAAATGGGATTCTTTGGTTAAACATGTAGGTCATAGAAAGGTTGTAAAGGATTTAAAGACTTTATAGTTGGGGTACCAAAAAAGGAAAAAAAACACTTAAGTATTTTTTAGAGCTACTTTTTACAAATAATATTTACATGAAACAAACTTAAGCGAAAAAAATTGAATAGTCCAATATAAGATAATTCATGTGTTAATGGTGATTTTTCACAATCATACATAATTGGGTATGAATATTTTAATTTAATGCTAGAAATGTAGAAAATCCCGGAAAATCCGAAAATCAATTTCAATGGACAACCAAACATGTTTTTTGGCATGTTTATTTCCTTCACATGTGACCTGTATCTAAAGCTAAACATTTTGAACCCATTGAACATTTTTAATTTATTAAATGGTTTTTAAAAAATATTTATATGTCTTGCAACCTTCTTTTTCAAAATTTGAAGACTTTGAAAGTTTTGAATTATTTGGTTTTTCATCAAGTTCATCCAATGAACATGTACTTTCATAAAAGGGGGCATGTTTTTGTTCTCAAAAAAATTGAAATCAATTATATGATTTTATGCCTTCCTTTTGATTACTTTTTTAAAAATGTACTTTAAACACTTGATTCCTTTATTTTACAGGACTCAAAAGGACATTAACGTAGTATCCAAATTATTTATAAATATTTTTATTAATTTTTTAAAAATCATTTTATTTGTTGGCATAAAACAATCCACTACAATTATAATAATGTAAGATAAACAAAAATCCAAAGTTGTCCTTTGTTGTTCTTTTTTAATTAGACACTCCTTCTTGGTACCCTAATCGTGAATGGACCTTCTAAGGTTTGTAAGCATGCCAAGAACCAAAAGTTGTTTACTTCTCATGGTCATAAATCTATTGCTATTCAAGTTGCGCATGATGTGGCTAAAAAGAATGCAAGGAAAGTGGTCCAATTTGCCACCATGTTGCATTTGTTGCAACAAGGACATCCTATGTTGGAATATGAAACATACTTTTGGAAACCCATAAAACATACATAGGAAATCAATTCAAGATTAATGTAAAGAGGGGTTTTCTAAGCACATTTGTAAGTCTTGATTTTATGCATTACAAGTAGAAGAACTACTTGATTGGATGGCATTTAAGCAATTTCAAAACAAAGATGGAAAGAAGTCCATAATTTTAGAAAAAATTGTGAACTAATCACTTTGGATATGGCATGCAATTTTTTGAGCTTCCATGAGGTTACAATAACATTAATGTGTTTGATTAATCAAGCATGGCTACAAACATGTTAAAAGGGGAAGGTAGTGATTTGAGGTTAATAGTCAATGGCAATGTCTATCATTCATACTATTTCTTGGCAAATGGTATCTGTCTTTCATGGTTTTACTTTGTGCAAACCATACATGAGCCTCAAAATGAAAAAAGGTGAAAAAAATGAGAAAAAGGATATTAAAAAATGTTCTAATGTATTGCAATTTAAATTCACTGTCATTGAAACCCATGTAGGTTGTGACAAATGGATACAATTTATGACCTCATGATGTGTTATGTGATTATTCATAACATGATTATTGAAAATGAGTGAGAACAAAATCTAGAACCATTTTTTATGAAACAAATGTAAGGCATTTGAGAAGAGGTATGATCATCCAAGCATACATGAAAGGCATAAAAGACTTAGCAAATTCACAAGTTCATTATTATTATCAAAAATAAAACAAAACACAATTTGAAAGAAACAAAAATAAATCAACAAGCAACTTGACTATGAATAATAATTAAATGATTTTATTGTTTGAACAAGGCATGATGTAAGTTAAACATGAAATGAATTAGATATACAAAGGCCATAAATTACGTTGGTGAGATTGAGGGGTGACGCCATTTGGTTTTCTTTTTATATCATTCAATGGAACCTTTTGGAAAGTTTCATCAACTATACCTTTTATAAGTTTATACTAAATAATTTTCTAAAAACTTTCACTGACTATGTCGTTAAAATATTTTTGTCAACTATATTTAAAAAGAAATTACATCTTTTAGAAACTTTTACCAATTTTCTTATTTAATTAAAAAAAAAATTTTAGGCATATTTTTCATGAATTTTTCTAGAAATTTCTAAACATATTTTTCAAGAATTTATTTGGCAAATTTTTAATTTTTTTGGGTATACTTTTTCTATGATAATTACAAATTGAAAATGGATTTTTGGTGGAACATTTGTGCACCCGAAAAAACTTGAACATTGAATGAATTAAAATGGTTGCATTGTTGAAGTTTCTTATTTTGGATTTTCAACATTGCTTACATTATTTCAATTTTATATTTTTTGTGTATGCATGTTTACATTATATGAATTCCACCATTCTTTGTGCACGTCACAAAAGTGATTTAAAGTTTTGTGAAGTTGCACACAGACAATTACAAAATCTGTTAAGGTTTTAAAGTTTGTAATGTTACACATAGAAAATGCAGCTTGGGAATCCCATGGGGGGGGAGGAGAGGGTGTGTTTTTTGTGTCTCATTGTCATCATCAGTGATGAAAGATTGGTTTTTTTTGGGGGGCTTGGAGCTTGTTGCCTTTTATGGAGTAATAATAAAGGATCTACCATCACCTTTGCCAAAGCTTGAAGTTTTAAGTTCTAAAGTCATTTTTTTCTCAATGCATCAATTTTTTGCAAACCTCCATGATGATAGATATTGTGCCCAACCATCACCAAGTTTCGTTAGTCCTCTACAAAACCTTACATTGTGCACCAAGTTGTGGGGCTTGCTTGAAAATATCATGAGGCTTCATGTAAAAATGAAAGTTTTTGGTCATTGGTGGGGAGTTCATGTTTTGGTGTAAATTGCCTTAGCAAAATGGTGTCAAGAGATTCTAGTTGGCCATATGGTTAAATCGTAGTTAATTGGGCTTAAGTCGGATTAAATAGGGTAAATCAAATCAATGATCAAGTTAGTTGTGTACTAGGTTTAGTGTGAACATGTTCAGGATATTCTACAATTTTTTGATATAAAACCCAGAAGTTGTGGTCTCAAATCCCTTTTGGCAATTTGAGATTCTAAGATCACTCTTCTATGTTTTTCAATTTGTTATGTATGTTTATGCAATTTTTCTTTGTAAAGGTTTTATGTGTTTTTAGGGCTTGGATTCTTGTGTTTTGTTTTATGTTTGTGAATGAGGTCATGTTTTGGTTGGGTTATGGTGTGCAAGGTATGAGGGTTGTTGTTATTTGATGTGTCATTAGTGGATATCGACAAGTGTAAATGCCAATGTGGTATCACACAACAACAGGTTTCCCATTGTAAGGGCATTTGGAACATGTTGTTGGAAATGCTCTTATTTCCATTGCTTAATCTTGCCCATTAAATAGGTATGATCTTGCCCCAAACTTTGCAAATAAATTGATTCATTGATTAACCCTAAAATCTTATGCCATTGCAAGGTAGTTTTCATAACTAAAAGAGCCCCAAACATATTTATTCATGGATTTATGCACATATTAAGAGATATGATGAATGCACCGTTGCATTTGAAGAACTTAATGCAAAGAACAAGTTGCAAACATTTGTAGCATTTGATAAACATATGAAGAAGATTGGGCATTTAGAATGCACCAATCTAAAAGGAGGCAACTTGTGCTTGTAATTAGAACAAAACTTTGATTGCCTAAAAAATGAAAACAATGAAACATTATCCATGCAACTAAGGTTCAAAACAAAAAGTTACACCTTATTTATCCCATGCTTAAATTTCAATTCATGTGGGGTTAAAATGAGTAAGATCAAGCACTACCAATGAATGAATGTCATTCAATTTGGTGCTAGAAAAAAAAATCCCATGTTGCACAACAACTACCATGTTAGCAACACCAAACTCATTATTGTCCAACAAACAAACATGATTGACTATACACCACCTATTATATTGCAATAGGGGGCTAGGTTGTGAAGGCTCATTAGGTGAATTCTGACCCTTGGGCAACCATGCTTACATGTGGGAAAATAGTTGCACAGGAAAAAAATTCAACAAACCCCGCCCCCCCCCCCCCCCCCTTTACATCTGAATGGATGTGCTTGGTTAGCACACCATTGCAAAGATTTTTCTTCATGCATCCAACCCAAAATTTATTTATAAAAAAAACACTTAAATATGTGCCATCTGAACTCCTTTAAATTTCTTTAAAAAACCCTAAGTCTGGCCTAATAGGTGTTTAAGGGTTACTCAAGTTAAATGACAAAGTTTGTTCAAGGCACTTGTCCATCACTTAAGGTGCATTCACACCTAATGTTAAGTCAGTGTGAAGTGAAAATCTAGGTGGCATCTTAGGTGGCAATGTTAAATGGGTGATTTTCTAATATTAAGTGAATGTTAACTTAAAATAAAAATCTTTGTGGTAAATAGGTTTAGGTTCTAAATGACTAGCTTGGTGTTAGGGGACTTAATACTAGACTCCTTAGCACCAAGTGTGAAAGCACCTTTAGGTTCTTTGAAAGCTAATTTTGTGCAAATTTTCTGTGCAAAAAGATACATATCTAGATCCAGATCTGGTCATACCAGATTTACAATAATATCTGTGATCTAAACTTTGAACTGACACTCCTGTGAACACAAACAACACAACTGCAAGATTTCTGTAGCCTCTTGTATGTGTAGCAGGTTTGCAAGATGAAGCAGAATTTTGAACAACCACAATGTTGTTGTTGTTGTTGTTCTTCTTCTTCTTCTTCTTCTGCACAAATGCCATCTGACCCAAGATCCCACCCAAGTATTTTCATAGACAGATTGTGTAGCAGGAATGCTTTCAGTGTGAAGAGTCTGTGGCTCAGACACCTAAAAAGACAAGAGAAAGGACTTGCAGTACCACAGTTGTTTTTTTCTGGACCTACTACTAATAACTCCATATCTCACTTCCATTTTTGTGACAAAACATTATCCTTGTGACAGACACACAACAAAAGGATGGGGCCACTTCAAACTGGCCACAAGATGCTCAGGTCCAAGGCTCTGTTTGGACATCATCAACATCCTACAAACCTTCCTACTTCCCCCCTCATTCTCATTCTACCTAGGTAGTTTACTACCTATGTAAGTGGGTATTGTGTAGGTAGGTTAGTAGGTAAGGTAATTGATGGTTAGTAGGTAGGTAGGTAGGTAGATGCATGTGGATGGTTAGGACCAATGTTGGGTGATTCTTAGAATTAGGGATAGATACCCACGAGTAATTAACTCTCGAGTTCTGAAATCGCCATATTTAAGACAATAGCCTCCTGCAGGTTGCGAAAATATAACAGGATTCTAATTTTATTTTTTTTCCCTCTCATATTGTAGCCAAATTTGGCTAATTCCTCTTCTGCATGATCATCAGTGTGGCTACATCAGAAAATTGGAAAAAAAAAAAGAGAAAGGAAAACCCCTGGCTTGTAAGTAGCATAAATGTTGGCCATTTACCTTAACTCCCTCTTTAATGAAATTGTTTTCCATGAACCCACATCAGCTGAGTGGCAAGGAGTTTGAAAGCTTGCAAAGTTTTTTAAACATGTGGTTAGTTGTTAGTTCCTCTGAGTTGCTTGTGTGTGTGTGAAGCGCGAAAGTTTATGTTTGTATATTTCCATACATCCTATATGAGACTCTGAATTATGGTAAGATCCTCCTTTACAATGAGAGAAATCTGTAAAGTTACCCTGTCTTCACACTATCTTTGAGCCTTCTTTCAACCCCTAACCCCCTCTTTCAGTGGTATCTGTAAATGCTGAATCTCAACATTTAATGCACAAGGTTCGAGAGGAATGATAGTAGCTCTACAGGCAGGCAGGCAGGCAGGAGCAGTGAAAATATATGTAGCAGCAGTGATGCGCTGAGCAAAAAAGAAAGACAGTGTGAAACTCAGTTTACCACAAAAATTGATGGTTTTTTCTGAGTCCCAGGGCCCTTTGAATGCTAATGTCCTTTTTTGCAGGTTATTTTTGAATCTCACCCTGTTAAATGACCAAACCCAGGGTTCTGGTGTTGTGTTTTCCTTACTTTTACAGATAAACTCTATTATTGTATTCCAAGAAACAGGCTTGTAGATTAGGCCCTTGTAAGAAACTCACAATAGGAAAATTTGGTAATAGTTTTTAGGGTTGTATTTTCCAAAAGAAACTCTAGAAGGACAAATACCATTTTATGTCTATTTCTAGAATGCCCTCGACCTCGGGCATTAACCTTACATGTTCAGCTCTCTCTGCAGCACACTTCATCATATTGGGCTTCTTTTGTTGGCCTTGCCTTGGTAGGCGAGGATATTGTGTTTAGATTCATCATCAAGTATAGTAGCTTAAGGGATTTTGGCCCCTAGGTAATAATAGGTCTATTTTTATATGAGGATTTTTGAAAGATGATATCTTGGCTTGTGTTGAAACTTGAGATTAGTTAGAGAGTTATGATATGTTGAAAGATTTTGGTTTCTTTTAGAGGATTTTTTTGAAGATTATATTTTTGCATGGTGAAATATATGAATTTCCATAATTCTACTTTTGCTTTAAGATACTTTTTAATGTAAACGGCAAGGCCACCATTTGACACACCCCTTGTTGTACAAGTGTGACCTCCAACAATCTTCAATCTCCGAAAAAAATGTAAGCTGCTGGTGGAACTAGAGGCCTTTGGTAGCTCATTTTAAGGTTTAATAGAGCCAAGACAAATATTGGCAATTTAGAAGAAATTTGAAGAGGATTTTGGCCACAAAAAAGTTCGAGCAAATTAAAAAATTAACCAGACCCCAAAACCAGAGGTTCTCCATAAAACCTAGGGCAGAAAACACTGGTAGGCAATAAACTTTCAAAATTACATTTCCTGATTTTGTATGAATCTGAAATGTGGTCACTAGTGCCTTTTTTCTTATTGATGAAATTTCGCCAAAAAGAGAAATAAAAAATAAAAAATGAAATTATTTCTGAAGGTTTTCATTGGCCAAACAGTGAGGAAATTTTCTTTTTTTAATCACCAGAATTCTATATTTGGTTTTCAGTTTGTTAGCCAAAAATTTAGAAGGATGATTAAAGATTTCTACTCCATATCTGGTTTATAGCCAGATTTGGCTAACCCTTTTTACGGATGATCACCACTTTGGCGATTTATAGCCAGATTTGGCAAACAAAAATTCCTAAAAACCAAGATGCCCTCTTTTCATCCATATAGAGAGCAAGTTACGAAAACTTCATCCAAGTAGTGAAGTGTTGTGGAAAGATTGGGCCAATGAGAGCCCAGGGTGGTACCTTGTGCTGACTAGTAGGTTGCTAATGAAACAGAGGTCAAAGGTTTAGGGTTGTAACTCGCAATGTGACAACCAATCAGAGCATCAAGATCCTCACAAGGGATGGTTACAATGCTATTACGACCACTACAATCATGCGCTCTTATAATGGTGCATTCACACTTGATGTTACGTCATTGTTAAATGAAAATCTATGTGGCATCCTAGGTGTCACCCAATGTTAAATGGGTGATAGCTTAATGTTAAGCGAATGTTAGCTTAACATAAAATGTTCATGGTAAAGTAGGTGTAAGTCCTAAATGACTAGCATGGCATTCGGGGACTCAACACTAGAGTCCCTAACACCAAGTGCGAATGCGCCTTTAGTATAAGATTGATAGATGAAAGTGGAATAAAACTTAGCTGGAAATGATGACTACAACAGAATGTGGTTTTTCCTACAGCACACACTACTAGGCCATGGCTCATGACACATGTGAGGTAGACCTTGTGGCATCCTTTCAACCATGTGGGTACAAACAAATTGTATGAATAAGTTGAGGATTTGTGAAGCAGAATGTAATAGCCAAACTGATTGATAAGCAATGTACATTGTCTTGGAACAACAAAAAGTTTGGGAGGACAATGTTTGTGAGGTGTGATGAACTCTCAGTTTTGAAGGCTATTAGAATGTCCATAAGATGAAAAAAGAAATACTCAGAACTGAATACAGAGCATATTGATGTATTTGCAGGAAATGAATCCATGGCTGTAGCTCTTCATGTTACAACCAGCACACACACAAATTCCCACAAGGAAATCAGTATAATAAACTAGGACTCAAATTACAATGCTGCAAAGTTCAAGAACAGAATTCAAATTGGCCCCCTCCACCTCCAAGAAAATCAGACACCGAACATCAACAACATACTCCCTTAAAAGGCCTTGACAATCCAAGCCTTCTGACACTCTGCACTGCTGCAGCACATCCCTTTCACTCACCAGAAAACAAGGAGGATGAGCTCCACTTCAGAGCTTGGCATTCCTCCACAAAGTCACAACAAGCTCACCTACTTCAACATTTAAAAGTAAAAACCCTTTCAGTCTCTTTCAGTCCTTATCCTGGTTGATCCCAATGTTACCATCAAAACCTTTCAGGTCTTAGTCATACCCCAAATCCTCAAAGAAGAATACATAATCATGCCGATGGCAATTGAGTATACACTTTGTTATCCCAGTTCATCCCAACATTAGCATAAAAAACTTTCGGGTCTTGGGTACTACCCAAGTCAGCAGCAAATACCAAGGCCAAGAAATTCTTTAGGCTTGCAACAAGATAGTGACCATGTCTACCACCAGAAAATAAACCACATGCGAAAACACACAATTGCAGCTACATTGAATGTCAAATTCTTCTTTCTGCATGCTAGATTGATGGACCATCTGAAACAACCAAAGCTCATCGGAATAAAAATTTATGAAAAAACTGCAAAAATGTAGAGAGAATCTATACAAGGAGATTTACTGAATATGGTCAATGAATTGATTACACTTGTGGGCACAATGGGTGCTTAGATGTTGGCTGTAGTTACAACCTTGATGCAAAACCTTGACATTCTATGGAAGAGCTATTTAACTTAACCCTAGTTTACTGCCAAGATGGCAGTAAATTGAATTGATTCACCTGGATTCATTCCCCTCTACAGAAACAAGGCACTCCACACAGCACTGTTTCCTTCTCCACATCTTTGATGAACATCTTTCAACCTTTCTACAGACTTGCAAATGCCACTGCATGTCCAATTAAATGAGGCCACATACACATTTCCAGCTTGAGCCTTCCACTCACAATCAGGAGGGTGTGCCACAACACATGCTGTGGTCAACATCCAACCAATAATCCATGCCCCCAGTGAAACATCTCCATTTGCATACCTGCGAAGCAGATGTTGGTTAACTGAGATGTATGTTGCCAAATCCTTTGAAGTGGCATAGATCTGTCCAGTTGCATGTCTGAAGTATACTTGTTACCCACTTCACCAAATTTCCAGTACTCAGGTTCATGGTACTTAACCCCTTTCTGTGCCAGAACTGGATCAGACTTTATGCACCCAATGTAAACATAGGGCTTGGAGTGGTGCCGTGCAAGAGTTGTCCCAAGTGTCCCTAGATTCACATGGACATCAACTTTTACATAGAAATCTGCATCCCACTTGCTGACTGCAGTTGCAAAGTAGATCTTTGTTTTCATGGAAAGCTCATGGTAACCCTCCCCACATGGTCAAGATGCATGAAGTCCAAATGTTGTGCATCCTCTGCCTCAATTGTACAGTCAAGAATCCCACCAAGTGTTGCACTGTGCCCAATCACAAACCAGATGACATCTCCCTTCTCCTTCTCCAATTGCTTCAGGATTTCACCTTGTGGTATCCAAGACTCCTGCACTGAGTCACGTTTCTTCCGGCTGCTGAAGGCAGTGTTGATTCCTATGACTATGAATGCTTTCTGTGCCTGGTCTTCAACTGGCTCACCAACAGAACTTTCCAGCTCTGGGGAATACTGGTTAGCCTTCGAGATTGCTATGCTCTGGCCACAGCTGGCTCCATCTCCAGAGATGATATAGGCTTGCCAATGTCTGGATCACTTGATGTGTTTTTGTAACTTCATCAAGTACAGCTTTCTGTGATGAATCTCCTCCACCACTGATAACCATGTATGATTGATGTCGGCAACAAAATAAGATGTTGTTGCAACATCATAAGATGATGCACATGGTGGTTTGCGTAACTTATTGATGTTGCTCCACATAATGGCATTGACATATTATGATCCCTGATTTCAGCTAGTCTATAATTAATGTATGCACATCCCATCTTTGGGAATACACCACTAAACAACCTTGGCATCTAATGGGTTCAATCCCAATGGCCCATTACTAGCATCCTTGAGTAACTATGGGTTTGGTGACAACAAAGTGTGTCAAACTTGATGAATGTAGTGGCTAGGCAATGCTTGGACTTTAGTCAATGTGCCCCATGTGGCTTAAGATCTTATGTGAAAGCTGATCCCTTGTGACCCTAACAATGCCAATTCACCACTCAAAGGTTCGTGTTGATCATGTTACCTTCCAATAATTCAAACCCATGTGAAAGGCTTGAAAATCCAACCAACATGGTGGACTTGTTAGATTTCCCTATTTGTCCCCCAATAAATTTCACTAGTAGTGAAGCTTCTTAATTGACTTTTGTTTATCATTTTGGTTTGTAATATGTGATTTCCTTCTAGAAATCCAAAATAATCCCTAAGAGGTATAACATTGCTCCCCTAGCCAAAAGACTTACCATGTGCAACCACTATTCAAGCTCACATTGTGACATAATTTTTTGGTTTGTTAGGATTAATATGGATCATAATTTTTTTTATTGGTTAATTGTTGAACCTTTTTCGATCCACACATAGATGTCAAAATTAAATATGGCCATGGTTCAAGATTGGTGTTGGTCAATCAAAAATTGTCTATTACCACCTTGCTTAACATCAAACGTTGAACACAAGGTGAGTCTAGCAATACCTTCTTGGGTCAGTATCGATGTGCCAACACCCCCTTCAACTCAAAAATTCCATTTTCATTAAACATTGCCACCACCTTGGGAATAACCCCTATATTCAATCAATGGTGGGACACGTAAAAAGGTCTTGAAGCTTGGCCCCAACACCATGCCAAGATTCTAAGTGAACCTTGGGCACCTCTTTTTAGTTGGCTTCAAGAATATGTTAAAGAAACCTAGTTGGTTCAATAATTGGAACATGTTTTCCAAGGTTGATTATGTGAGTTGAAATAACATCACATCCCACACCTAATGCTTAAACTCTTAGTTCAAAATCCCATAATAGAATTTCTAAATGAACCTATTTTTAAGTTTGAAAAATTCCCCCAAATGAAGTTGATGATAGTGTGCATGGTTTGAATCTTACCCCTTTCTAAATAAAACCATTAATCCTATTGAATTATTCCTTGTTTTGAAATCTTGTGTCATTTTTGTGGTGAACCTCAACCTTGAATATGGGGTAACCAACCTTAACCCTAAACTAGGATGTTGAAGCTATTGGTTCACCCTAATCCTAACTTAATGCATCTACACCCAAAAAAAATTCATAAGGCCAACAAAATTTTGACACATTATGAACATAACAAAGGTGGTGTATTGGCTATCAACCCAATTTCATCACCACAAATAATCAACGAAACAACTGGTGATCAAATTTGGAATATCTATAATAGCACCAACATTCACAACTTCATCCATCCCATTAATTCCTAACCTTATTTAGGGAAAATACAAAAGTGGAACTTGGCTTGGAAACCCCCCATTGTGAAAATTGGTGTCTTGGCAATTTGTCACAAGATACAAACTCTTTACATGGTATTTGAAATTCATATCTTGGAATTTCGAATTTGGAATGCTAAAGCCAATCTCAAGTTATGTGAAATTGTGTTTTGAAATTTCATTCTAAAATCTTAAATGCAGTCTCAAGGTATATGAAACTTGTGTTTCAAATTTTCACCTTAAAATGTGAAATTTAGCCATGGCCAACATTTTTTCAAATCAAGGCTAAGACACATATGCACCCCTAAATAACACAAAGTGGGAATGAAGTTTATGTAATATGATTCCATATTTATGATTTAATTTTGCATAAGAATCATGACAATAATTTTTAAAAATTCCATGTTTGTTGACGGTGTGACATTTCACCACTTGTAGGTTACAAGAATGGACATTTGCCAAGCCAAGAAGTTGGTATTGAAAACTTGCCAAAACTAACTCCAAACAAACCACCTTTTGGCACATGTGAAAAAACCTTGAATTTTTTTTGTCTCCAAACAACTTGAAATTGCCCACATGGGTAGTACTTATCCTTAGAAATTCATTGACATGGGCAACATTCAAATTTTTCCTTCATATACATGAGATGTGAATTGCCAAAAAAATATTGAAATTAATCCAATTGGAAAATCAACCTTCGGACTCCCAAAGATTTTAACTTAAAAATATGTACGACTTCACATGCACATAACCCTTGTCTCAAAAAACTCACTAGCACAAACCATGCCTCAATTGGATTCCATATGTGAAAGATATGGATTTTTGGAAAAAAAAAACTCCAATGAATTCCAAAATAATATTTGAAATCAATCTTTTTTTACTATTCGGTTATGCGATGTCCATTGTGTGAAAATCATTTGGTCATAAGGGTCAATATGTTTAGTGTACGATTTTAAGTAAGTTGTTTGACAAATAACCCACTCCTACACTCACCAACCTTTGTTTGGTTACAAGCATGGATGAAAAATGTGGGATGATAAAAAATCCCAATTATGGATGAAAACCCCTTTACATGGCTGAAAAGTTGAAAAAAAAAAAGAAAAGACCTAAAATTCCAAAAAAAAAAGAAAAAAACATTTGGCAACTTTGGATTGGTGTCAAACTTGTTTTCTAGATTTGAAAAATTGAAGAACAAAAAAAAATATAAAGGGAGGTTTGGATTGGAACCCCCTTTATACCTTATTTCAAACATAATCAAGAACCTTTCAAACCTTTCATTGATCCCAAACTTAAAAGGTTCAAGGAGAAGGTTGAAGCTTTAGCTGATGGTTTTAAAGTTTGTAGCCTTTGTTTTTTTGTTGTTGTTGATGATGACACATAACAATGACAATGAGATGACAAGGAGGAGGGGGCCTTCCCCATCCCTCCTCTAACTACTTGTTGAAAACACCAACCCTAAAAGTTTAGAGCTCTTGGCAATGGTGGCAACAACCATGCCCTTCGTTGTTGCCACCATTGCCTTCCTAGATGATGATGACAAAGAGGCAAAGGGAGAGAGAGAAAGATGAAAAGAAAAAAAGGAAAGGAAGAAAAGGGAATGAAAGGGTGGGCACTATAACATAAAAATGGTCCTTCCTTTCATGTCTTGGAAGTTTTTTTTTTCATAATTTTAAGGTATCTAGGCCTTATTTGGCTTCAATTCCCAAAAGAGTTTTTACACCAAAAATCATTGCAAAATCACAAAATGTTTCAGCAAGAAAAAATGAGACCAAAAATGCCCTCCAAACAATAACTTCTACCAATTGCAACAAAACAAACAAAATGCAAACCTTGTCAAAACACAACTACATGACACTTACAACTAACAGATGTAGTGTAGTCATGTAAACTTTTAGAGTTGCACAAAATTCAAGAAATCACCTTTGATAATTCAAAATATACAATTCATTTGTAACAAACATGAATCCAAGCTTGAAAAACACACAAGGAAAGTCACACAAATTGTGTCATAAACAACTTGCATAAATATTCATAAATATTTGTACAAACATAATCTAGTGTTCTGTAATTTCAAATTACCTCAAATCATACAACTTAAAATTATATCCCATACAAATATCTTGAATAATATTCATATCAGAATTTATTCCAAACTAACTTATCTTAGATTACCTATACTAACTAGGATGTGAACATGTAACAAACAAAAAACTCCTAACACAAATATCCAAATCAATATCACCTTCATTTGGGACTAAGCAATCAAAGTTGTTGATGATGAAAACATATCATAACATTTGGGCCAATTTGGTAGTTCATTGTTGAATATTTAATTAATTTATAAATATTCAATTCAACGTTCATTTTTATATTAGTTAAATATTCAACAAAAATTAAAATATTAATTAACCAATTGACAAATTTTGAATATTAATTAGCTAAAAACTAATACTAATTACATTTTTATGAAGTTAACAAAGGTTGAATAATCTACTTTTAGAGCAATGAAAAAATCATTATTGCTTTCCTTCATAAGTTGTTGATTTTCATCAAGAACACAAGGAAAGAACAATTTTTTTTCTTTTTTCTAAAACTTTTGTCAAATTTATTCCAATGATAGTGATTCATTGGATCATTTAGATAGGATAACATTAGGTTCCACTTTTCATGAATCATCACTTGATAGTTTTAAACTATAATTTATTTAATCAATTATCAAATAAATAGGAATGGAAAGATGTTTTTTTAAAAAAATTTTTTAATTTTTAAATTATTTTTAAAACCGTAGTCACAAGCAAATTTTCAATACCTGATACAACAATTTGCATCCCATTTTCGTTCAATTCAATTTAAATTCAATTCAATTTAATTCAAGTCATATGTAATATCATTCAATATTTTCATTCGAAAGAAACTTAATTTTCACAAAATCAAAGAATAAATAAATAAATAAATAAATCACTAGTTGATCTTCACTACAAGTGCATAGCAAGGCGGAGCCCAAGTTGGATATTTATGAAAAATTTCAGAAAAACTTACAAATTAATCAATGAATGTCAAACTTGCCCAAGTACTACTATTCTAGTTTTGGTGATCACATTGGTGCCCCCAAATAGCCAGTGCCTATGTCCGTGTCATCGATCATGGACTACATAACTGCCTCGAGCAGCCTGGTTACTGGACAAAAACGAGCCACCGGAGTGGCGAGTTTTTTTCTGGTAACCGCGCTGCTCGAGCTGCATTACAGGACATAATCGGTGACTCGACAGATAGACAGGACGTTACAGGACATACTCGGGGACTTGACAGACAGACAGGACGTTACATGACATAATCGGTGACTCGACAGACAGGACGTTACAGGACATAATCAGTGACTTGACAGACAGACGGGATTTCATCCACCCACCATCGATGACTACTTGGATGTCTGGGATGAATGCTTTTATCGCTGTCCACATAACCACCTACACCTTGTCTGGCGGACCCAGTACTGTACGTAGCAAATGCAGGTTGTAACGTGAGACCTCTCCATCAATGGCGTGATGCCACGTCACCAATTTCTCAATGGAACTTGACATTTTGCTTGTATATCAAAAAGAAAAGAAAAAATCAATATCAAAATACCGTCAACCTCTATGGTTCTTTATTAAAAAAAAACCATAACTTAAATGATATAGAACCTCATATATTTTGAAATAAATGCATATTACATGCTTTGCAAAAAAATTCTTTTTCATTTTTTTGATGTCAAAATTTGGTGAAATTTAACAAAATCATAGCAAAATTGGTCGAATCTACACTAGAATTTTTTTTTTCCCAAATTTTTCCCAATTTCATTATCAAAAAATAGCGAAATTTCGACAGAAAATAAAACACTGATGCTATGGCCTATGATAATCTCGTAGAAGACAAACAAAGAAAATAAAACAAATTCTTTAGGGGCTCTTGCCTTGAGATTTTGCATTAGTTTGAGATTTTGATAAAACAGAGTGTTTTCTGGGTTTTCTACCCTTCAAATTTGTCCCCCCTCCCTGGTGATGTGTTGTAGAGTTTTTTTTAATGGTGAATTGTAGCAAAATCTTGACCTGGAAAAATTTGACCTAGTCAAATGATTTTTCATGGGAAAAAAACGGCCCCAAAAATTCTCCAGATTTTGAAAGAAAGACGTTCCAAATCGCTAAATTTCTTTGATAAGTTCTAGTAGTTGGGTAGACAAAAATATAGAAGGATATATTCCGTTTATTCCTAGTTTCTTATGTAGTAGAAATGTAGTCAAATTTTGGCTAAATTAGTTTCTAGATAATCACCACTTTGGCTACATCATTAAATGCCTAAAAAAGACCCTGGTCCCAAGCAAGTGCCTCACAGCTTGTTGGAAGTTAAGGACACCCAAAAAACGCGCTACGTGACTGTATTCAACACCATGGCCTTCAGGAAAGTGACTGCCAGTTGCCTACTTCTTCCCTTTCCCAAAAGGTCGGCTATTTGACAATGAAGGCCAAGAAGCTGCACGCGAGCAACCATCGCACAAGCCCAGATTTTGCAAGTTCGTTGGAGTTCGTCAGCTGAGCGAGTGTGCGTACGATTGCTTGCATTGGTAGTGTCTTCAGCGATCTCTCATACTTTAAATCTTTTGCCGTGCAATTAGCTAGTTAGTAGCACTCGGGTCAGTAATTTAGCAAACCCGCCTTGTCGTCAAGACGTAGGGGATGAATCGA
>Ga0116231_10003095_pt1 | contig 34750 bp, 26 predicted proteins | sample S1TSphgellanicum_2_FD_89695 | JGI IMG/M metagenome (GOLD analysis project Ga0116231, IMG submission 89695) | Host-associated microbial communities from peat moss isolated from Minnesota, USA - S1T2_Fd - Sphagnum magellanicum MG | ecosystem: Host-associated > Plants > Peat moss > Unclassified...
CAACGGGACCAACAACCACGGCGACACACCTCAGGAAGTGATGTTCATCGTCACCGACGGCGTAAACGACTTTTATAACAGCGGCGGCTCGCGGATCATGAACGCGATCGGCACTAACTCCGGTTGGTGCACAACAGTAAAAAACCGAGGGATCCGCATCGCCATTCTCTATCTGACTTACAATCCGCTCCCTACCAATTCCTTCTACGTAAGCAACATCGCATCTTTCCAACCAAATATCTCAACCGATGCTGAGAATTGCGCTTCGCCTAATCTTTTCTTTGAAGTGAATACGGACGGTGACATTACCGCCGCTATGAACACGCTATTCCAGCGCGCCGTCGCGACGGCGCGCCTGACGCAATAGGGCGGCTTGAGCGGACCATCGGCGGCTCGGTCTAGGCCTTATGACCTCGAAAGTCGGCCCAAAGCGGCGGCGTAGTCTTCTGGCGTGTTGACGTTGGCGAAGGCCGCCTCCTCAGGGAAGGCGACGAAGACGCCGCCCAAGGCGTAGATGAACCGTTCGAGGGAGGGTTGGTCTTGGCGCATTGCCGCCTTCCCCACTGCATCCAGCCTGCTGACCCGCCATGCGGCGCAGAGGGGATGCGCGCGCTCCGCCCGCGCCGCGGCCACCGGTGCGTCGCCAAGTCCCGCAATAAGCGCCGCGCCAAGATCTTCGGGCAGGAACGGGGTGTCGCACGGCGCGGTCAAGAGCACCTCGCAGCCGATCTGTCTCGCCCAGACGAGAGCTCCGGCTATTCCTGCGAGGGGACCGCGAGCGGCTCCGGCTGCGTCGGCGACGCAGGGCAGGGCAAACCGTGCGGCAAGGGCGGGGGGCCCGTTGACGGCGATAACGTCCACAGAAGCGCGAAGGGCTGTGATGCTGCGTTGCGCGAGAGGCGCGCCGCTGAAGGGCGCCTCGGCCTTATCGGACCCGAACCTGCGCGAGCGCCCTCCCGCGAGGACCACGCCCGCGGCCCTCGGCCGCCTTGTCGCTTGCCCTCCGGACTGGGATGGGTCAGTCCTCATCGGCGTAGACGACGCGGAGGGTTCAAGACCATGCACGCTGCCTACGCCTCCCCCACAACCGTCGCGCCGACGCCCGAGGCGGCTCGCACCAAGCGCCTCGTCTTATGAGCCAATATGTAACGACTGGGACATTCAAGTCGCTATCGATCCTCAACCGGGGACACGCGGTCGCAACAACGTCGCGCGCCCTGGTGGAGGAGACCCCGGTGGCCGTCGTGCACGACGCCGCAACCTACGCCGTGATGATGGCGACGCCCTGCGACCTCGAGGATTTCGCCATAGGCCTCAGCCTGAACGAAGGGGTGATAACGACCGCGGAGGAGGTCCGAAGCATCGACGTGGTCGAAACGCAGGCCGGCATCGAAGTTCGCCTATGGCTTCCGCCAGGACACGCATCCCAGTTGGCGCTCCGGCGGCGGACCCTTATCGGACCGACCGGGTGCGGGCTATGCGGGGTCGAGAGCCTAGAGCAGGCGCTTCCCCGCGCGACCTTCCCGCCCCAAGCGATAGCGCCCCTCTCGGCAGACCAAATCCACACAGCCATGGACGCGTTGAAACCTCAGCAGATCCTGGGCCGCGCCACACGGGCCGCGCATGCGGCTGGTTTCTGGACGGCGCACGCCGGGCTGGTCATGCTACGTGAAGACGTGGGGCGCCACAACGCCCTTGATAAGTTGGTGGGCGGTCTGGCGCGGGCGGGCACAGCTCCGGCCGGCCTGCTCCTCCTGACCAGCCGAATTTCCGTTGAACTCGTGCAAAAGGCGGCCAAGGCGGGATTTCCCGTCATGGCGGGCATTTCAGCGCCTACAGCCTTAGCTGTTCGCACCGCCGACCAAGCGGGCGTCACCTTGGTCGGCGTTGTGCGGGACGACGGCTTGGAGGTTTTCACGCACATGGATCGCATCCTCACCCCATAGGCTGGGATTTGATCGTGAAACGCGCCGGTCTTCCTGACCGCTCTGGGCGATGGACGCGTGCTGTTCACGAATTGATGATGCGACACCATGCGCATTTCGAGTATTAATCCTCTCTTAATCAGGACCTAAGGGAGCCGACGATGATCCGCACGACTCTACTAAAGCGCGTTGAGGGTCTTGAACTATGGACCGGCGTCACCGAGGGCGTACAACACTACGCCGTTAAACTCGGGACCCGCCGCGCAAGGGTTTTTCCAACCCTCGAGGCCGCGGAAGCCATGCTTGCAAAACAGCAGGATCGGGCGAGGGAGGCCAGGGCCCACTAAACCGGCCCTGCAACGCCCTCTGATCCCGGCGCCCGTCATGGGTTCAAGCCCACGCCCTCCGGCGTGGGCGACTTCATTCTATTCCCGATAGGCGCAACTGGTTCGGACGCGGTATAGTCGCCGCACCATGGCCTCACACACACCCCAAGGACCTATAGTCGTCGGACGCAGGGCCTTTTTTGAACATCCGCCTTGTAAATGCGCCATTTGGCGACCGACGCGAAAGTTTCATATCGCGGCGCATGCAGCTGAGTTTGACTTTGGTCTAGGAGGGCGCGTGGCCGGGGCGAGGTAGCCGTGAGAACGTTGGGCATCATCGGTCGGAAGGGCGGGTCTGGGAAGACGACCATCGCCTGTCACCTGGCTATCGGCTTCCATTTACGCGGCCGCAAAACCATCCTCGCTGATACGGATCGGCAACGGTCCTGCATTGAGGTTTTCCGGGCCCGCCAAAACCCCGGTCCGGAAGCTTTGGAGACCTCCGGACCCAAATTGTTCACCCTCAAGACCGCCGCCGCAAGCGCCGGGGTCGACGCCTTCGTGATTGATACGCCAGCTGTGCTGGAAGAGGAGGTCGCTCAAGCCGTCGCCCTGTCCGATCTCTGCCTGCTTGTGGTCCGTCCGACATTCCTCGACCTTGCGTCCGCCATCAGAACCAGCGCCATCATCAAGCAATTGCGCAAGCCCGGCCTGGTCGTTCTCAACCAGGCGCCGACGGCGCGGGAAACCATCGAACCGCCTATCGTCAGGCGGTCCATCGAGGCGCTCAATCTTCTTAAATTGCCGGTCGCGCCGATCATTATTCGTGGACGGACCGTTTATCAAACAGCCCTCGAAAGCGGTCGATCCGCCGAAGAGCTCGGCGCCGACCTGGTCGCCGCCCAGGAAATCGCATCCCTGTGCGCCTACGTCGACCGTTTCCTTTTCGGCCAAACCCAGGCCCCCGCGGGTGAGGTCAGCTGACCTGCGGATGGCGCTTTCGGACCCCATGGGCAGCACGCCGCGGCGCCTGAAAACCGTCGCTTCGTCTCGCGTGAGCGCCGCCCGTCCCCGGCGTGAGAAACGCCGCCATCCTATCGAGGTCAAAGCCCGCCCATGAAATTCCCTCTTCTGCCCAGCGTCATCATCCTCGCAACGGCGCCCGCATCAGGGGCCTTGGCCTGGGGCTTTGAGGGACACGCCATCGTAGCGGCCATTGCGCGGGACGCCTTGACCCCCAAAGCGCGCGCGGCCGTGGATTCGCTCCTCGCAGACGATAAAGACACGCTCACTGCGCCTGACCTTCTCGCCCGCGCGAGCTGGGCAGACGCCTGGCGCGGCGCCGGACATAAAGAAACCGCGGAATGGCACTACGTAGACATTGAGATCGATGCGCCCGATATCCGAAGCGCGTGCAACGGCTTCCCGGCCATATCGGGGCTCGCGAGCGTGGGGCCCGCACACGACTGCATCATTGATAAGATCGACGCCTTCAGGTCCGAACTTGCGGATCCGGCTGTCCCCGAGGCTGAAAAAATTATCGCGTTGAAATACGTACTGCATTTCGTCGGCGACCTCCATCAACCTCTCCACGCTTCAGATCACGAGGATAAAGGCGGGAACTGCGTCATGGTCGCCCTGGGCGGCTCGCGCACGCTCAACCTTCATAGCTACTGGGATACAGCCGTCCTTGCGCCCCTCGGCCCGGATCCGGAGGCCGCGGCGAAGGCGCTGGAAAAGGAGATCACCCCCTCCGACCGCAAAGCATGGTTGCAGGGAGGCCCTCAGCAATGGGCCCTAGAAAGCTTCGCAGTGGCTAGAACGTCAGTATACAGTTTTAATCCGCCCCCGGGCTGCGCGTTGGATCGAGCGCCCATCGCCCTCACCGACGCTTATCAGGCTGAGGCGCTCAGGATCGCCCGCCTTCAGCTGATGAAAGCGGGCGTCCGTCTCGCCTATGTGCTCAACGCCGCGATGGGACGATGATAAGATCGCCGCTGCGCTCGGCCTGAGCGCACTTTGACCCGCCGCTGGAGCCTATCCTACGGCGGGGTCGAGCGCTTTTCTACGCCTTGGCCTTCCGCACGACACGCTTAGGCGCAATCTTCAGATCCGCTTCTACGCCCTCGCCCGCGCCGGTTCTCTGGCGGCCCAGGCCGAGGGTCTTCGCCATGGCGGAGCGCTTCGCGGAATATTCCGGCGACGTGCTCGGATAGTCCTTAGGCAGACCGTATTTCTCTTTATACTCAGCGATGGTCAGCCCGTGCTTGGCTAAGTGGCGCTTCAAAGTCTTATAAGGCTTGCCGTCGACGAAGCTCACGAGACCATCGGGACGAATAGACTTTTTGATTTGCGCGGGAGTCGGCTTCTCAATCTCTGGCTCAAGAGCTGGAGCAGTCTGCCCAAGGCTGTTCAGCGTCTGGCTTACCGTCCTGATCAGGGCAGGCAGCTCATCAATTGAAACCGTGTTATTGGCTACGTAGTTCGCGACGATTTCAGACGTCAGTTCAATCATCGGGCTCTGGTTTTCCATACTCAACCGTCCTGTTTATGGTTGCGGGCTTCAAAGCCCTTCTTGACCGACAAGTAAAGATCATTTGAGAAAGAAAATGTAATATTTGCACCACAAATCCAGGTCGAGCCCATAAGGTCTTTTGGAAATGCTCCACCTTAAGGTCCAGAATTTTGACTACTGCCGCCAAGGCTGCAATGTTGGGCGCAGACTGACCGAGCAGGCGAATGCTGTCGTCAAACTGCTGATCGTTTCAGGAGCGCTCCAGACGAAGCCTGGCGCCATTTGTGACAGGGCTAGGAGGCGCAGCTGCGCATTCGGGCGATACGCGACCTTCAGCCCCCTGGCGAGAGCTTCGGCGCACCCTCCGGCTGCGGAAAGGGCGTAGGGAATTCGAGCTTTTGAGGGTCGTACCCCAAGGCTTGAACTCTTTTCACAAGCTTCTGCATCTGCGCCGCATCCAGACGTGGCGCTCGCGTGTAGACGATAAGGCGCCTGAAATCTGGGTCGGAGACGATAAACCAACTGTACTGACCGCCGTGGTCGAGCACCCAGTAGGTTCGGGGCACATAGAAAACGCCCATAACCTGATATTTGACGAATATCTTTGTATTATCTCCGGGATTGAGGATCTTGACTGGACCGAAAACGACCTTTTCTTTTCCATTCGGCGTGCCGGTCCTGCAGGCGTCCTTGTCGATAAGGCTGCCATCGCTGGCGCGATAATAATCCGTCGTCCCGGCGACGCAGCCGTGGGTCAAGGCTTCCGGGGTTCTAGCGATCTCATACCAACGCCCTGTGAAGAGCTTCGACTCATCGACAGCCTTAGCCGGTTCAGGCGCTCTCATAGTCTGAAGCGGGGGGTGGCTGGCGCAGGCGCCTAGGGCCAAAATTCCCAACAGGGCCGCTTGCTTGCACCGCATCTTCCATCCTGCTCCATACCCGCCGCTTTCTACGCCCGCATTCCGAGGCCCACATCTCCAGCCGCTTACGGCGACGATGAAGTCCATACCCCCTCCCTCGGACCCCCGCGCCGACAACGCCCAAAACGCGTATTCAGCTCCAGAGCACTCGCGCTCTGGATGCGCCCCTTCCGGGCGCAGACTATCGGGCAGGGCGTCCAAGGGAAGCCCTGACGACCTCACCGGCGCGCCAAGGGCGAAGAAATCTTGCGCTGCGTCAAGGCGCGCGCCGCCGTTTCAGGGTAGGATCAACTGTCCGTCGACCGCAACAGGCGGGAACGTCCATTCGGCGGGCGGCGGCGCCTTCTTCGCCGTCCAAGCATTAGGCCATTGGAGGGGTCATGCCTTCGCCTTCCCTTAGATCCGCTTGGCTGTCGCTCGAGGCTGCGGCTTTGATCCTTCTTGGCGCAGGCGCTCTGATCTTTCCCATCCTCGCCGGCGTCGCCGCAGCCCTCATCCTCGGGTGGACTCTTTTTCTGGTCGGCGTCGTGGGCATCGTCTCCGCCGTCGGCGCCCGCCGTCAGGCGCATTTGGGTATGAGCCTTCTGTCGGCAGCCATCGCTCTGGTTATCGGCGGCCTGATCCTCCTGAAGCCCGTCGCCGGCGCAGTCGGACTGTCGTTTCTCGTCGGCCTCTATCTCCTTCTGGATGGGGCGACTCTCTGCGCCCTCGCTTTAAACGCGCGTAGACGTGCGGCGGAGGGCTGGAGGTGGATTTTGGTCGCCGGCTTGGCGGACTTGCTGTTAGCGGCGGCCGTGGCCGCCATGAGCGCCGCCGGCTCGGTCGTCATCGTCGGCGTGATCGTGGGGGTGGATCTCCTGGCGGCGGGCGTCGGTCTATTCTTCGCCGCCCGAATGCCGGGATCGGCCGCGCCGATGAAGCCGGCGCATGGTGCAGGACCCTGGTCCCCTCCCAATTAAAAGGAGTCTATCAGGCGGTCATCACCAGTTTAAGAACTGCTGAGCCGTATTTCTCTAGCTTCACCTGGCCGACGCCGCTGAGTTCGGCCAGGTCTTCCAAGGATCCTGGGCGGCGCTGCGCGATCTCGTTCAAGGTGCGGTCATGGAAGATGACGTAGGGCGGCACGGATCGCTCCGAAGCTTCGCGCCGACGCCATGCGCGTAGAGCGTCCAAAAGGCCCTGGGTGGGCGCATCGCCGGGATCCTTCAGGCTTGTCGCCGCGCCCATGCGCGCGTGACCCACACGCGGCGAGGTTCCGCCCGAGAGGTGATCGCGTCGGGTAAGCACGGGCCTATCGCCTTTATAGACGGCGCGCACGGCTTCCGGATCGCCTAGACCTATGAGGGGCCGTCCATCGTTCGGATCCTCCCGCAAGAGCCCCTCCATCAAGAGACCCTCAACAAGTGAGCGCCACGCCGGCGGCGAGAGCTCAGCGCCGACGCCGAAGGTCGACAGGCGCATCTCCTCCGGGCGGGCCTCCTTCGTCTTGCCGGTGAGATGCTCGATAAGACGGCCGCGGCCGCAGCGCCCCTGCAGACGATGGACCGCACTCAGTGCCATTTGAGCTGGACGGGTGACGTCCACTGTCGCAGGTGGCTCGCGGCAAACGTCACAGACGCCGCACGCCGCTGCATCGGTCTCGCCGAAGTAGCGTCGCACCGCTGCTGCACGGCACATGGCGCCGTCCAACATGGCGTAGAGTTGTTGCACTTTACGGCGAAGAACCTGCTTGACGTCGGTCGCCAAGTCGCGCTCGTCAATCCGCCGTAACGCCCACGCCTTATCGGAAGCGCTGTAAAGCGTCACGCCCTCCGCAGGACGACCGTCGCGGCCTGCGCGGCCCACCTCCTGCCAGTAGGCTTCCAGGGATGAGGGCGGGTCGGCATGGATGACGTAGCGGACATTTGGCTTATCAATGCCCATGCCAAACGCGATGGTCGCCACCATGACCGCCTCCTCCTGGTCTAGAAACCGAGACAAACGGTCTTGGCGCACGATCCGGTCCAATCCGGCGTGATAGGCGAAGGCGGGCGTCCCTGCTGACGACAGATGAGCGGCGATTTCCTCCGTGGCGGCTCTTGATCCCGAATAGACCACGCCTGAGCGTCGAGGCCGCGCCCGGACTAACTCCAGAACACGGGCTCGCGCCGGCCCTGATTTTCGCTCCGCCGCCAGGCTGAGCTCAGGGCGCGCGAAGCTGTCGACAAACTCGCTGGCGTCCCCCAGCTTCAGGGCCGCACGAATATCCTCTCTTGTGCGCAGATCCGCCGTGGCCGTAACCGCCAGGCGCGGCGCGGAAGCGAACACCTCGGCCAAGCGGCCAAGGGCTCGGTATTCGGGTCGGAAATCGTGCCCCCACTGGCTGACGCAATGAGCCTCGTCCACCGCAACAAGGGCGATGCGCCGTTGCGATAGCCGTTCGAGCATACCGCCCTGCATCAACCCTTCGGGCGAGACATAGAGAAGATCCAGGGCGCCGTCCTCGATGGCGCGCCAGACCTCCTGCCGCTCTTCAGGCGTGGCGTTGGAATCAAGGCGCGCAGCTGCGACGCCTTGCTGCTTAAGGCCTCCAACCTGGTCCGCCATCAAGGCGATGAGGGGGGACACCACCAGTCCCAGTCCTGGACGCATAAGACACGGTATCTGGTAGCACAGGCTCTTACCGCCCCCCGTCGGAAGGACCGCCAAGGCGTTGCGCCCAGCCAGGACCTCCTCCACGACCTTCGCCTGAAGGCCGCGAAAGTCGGCGTGCCCGAAAACGCGACGCAACACCTCACGGGCTGCGTCAATGGAAGAATCGAAGGCCATCCCAGGGTTATGCCGGGTTTATCAACGACCGGCCAAGTGGGAGAAACCCTGGTCGTCGCCTTGCGCGGACGGTCCAGCCCAACGCTTTGTCGGGCTGAGCGTGGACATTGAGAGACTTGATTTGGGGCGGCCCTAGACGGCCGAAACACGGAGCAAGCACAATGGGAAAAAAATCGCTGAGAGGACCGGAAGCGACGGCCTCATAGAGTTCTCAGCGATAAGCGGGTTGTGCGTGATCCACGAAACTCACCTAATCACATGAATGCTGAAGCGGTTTTAGAGGACGAAAATGAGAATGATGAAATCCACTCTGACACCAAGACAGATAGACTGCCTTCGTCTACTTAGCGAAGGCCTCACCGCGATGATGATTGCAGATAAACTCTCCCTCTCGACCCATACGGTGAATAAATATTTCAGTGAGGTGTGCCGGCGACTCAAGGTTAGAACGCGTACTCAAGCTGTCGCCCTCGCCATTCGGCTTGACCTGATCTGAAAGGTTATAGGTGTGACGAAAAACTCCACACTGTGATGGTCTGAGGAGACGATAAAGGTAGTCCCGTTGAAGGGTTTGGGCTTATGATCCACTTTATGAGCAAGCGATCAGGTAACGCGCCACTAGCGCCGCGGTTGAGCCTTCGCCGCTTTGCGTCGATGGGCGTTCGAGCGCCGGAGGCGATGGGATGAGTCGGCCGAAGGGACACCGGGACGCGGCGTACGAAACCAAGCGTCGTGAACTTCTGCGCCGCATGTCAGTTCGGATGATGCGGCGCGACGGAGGGTCGCTAAGCCTGCGCGATCTGTCGTCGGCGGCGGGCGTGGCGATACCGACGCTCCGGCATTATTTCGGTGCGAGACACAATGTCGTCGATGCTATTTTTGAGGAATGCCTGCGGTTAGGGCGTCAGGGTCTCGACGCTCAGAAAGCTTCTGACAAAGACTTTGAAACCTCCATCAAGGATTACCTGACCGCCTTGGTGCGGGCGTTGAACGCCGCCCACGAGGTCCGTTTAGGCGATCTTTTCGCCGTCAGTCTCGCCGAAGGCCTGCTCGATCCGCGGGTGAGCGGATCAACACTGCGGCACATCATTGACCCCACCGTCGACGCCTTGGAAGCCCGTCTTAGGGTCCACATGACCCGCGGTGAAATGGTGGAGACCGACGCCCACGCTGCGGCCCTCATGCTCATCTCACCCATCCTGATCGCCTGCTTGCACCAGGATCAGCTCAACGGATCGGTCATAAGGCCCCTCGATTTGACGCGCCTCGCCGATGACCTCGGGTCGGCGTTTGTTCGGGCTTATCAAACACCTACGGCCGAGCGAGGACCTGACAGGGCCCTCCGCCACGCGCCAGCCGCCGCTGTACGACAAGCCGCAACCACGGCTTAACGAGGAAGCGTCACAACTCCTCTTTTTATTGTCTCGATTGAGATATAAAACAGTCGGCCTCATCGTCGCCGCACTGGAGCTCCGCGTGATCGCGTACAAGACCGCTTTCGAGGCCGGACCGGAGATATCCGGATCGCCCTCGATCCCGCCGACGCAGGCGGAGGCTGAAGCCGCCGTCCGGCTCCTGATCCGTTGGGCTGGGGACGACCCAAACCGTGAGGGACTGCTCGACACGCCCGCGCGTGTCGCCCGGTCCTATCGGGAGCTTTTCTCCGGCTATCAGGATGATCCGCGCGCCCACCTTGAGCGGACTTTCGAAGACGTTGGCGGATATCAGGAGCTCATCGTCCTCGCGAACATCCGCCTTGTGAGCACGTGCGAGCATCACATGCTGCCCGTTACGGGTTGGGCCCATGTGGGCTACGTCCCGCGCAGTCGGGTTGTGGGCATCTCTAAACTCGCCCGGGTCGTTCAGGGGTTCGCGCGCCGACTGCAAATCCAAGAGAAGCTCAGCGCCGAAATCGCCGACGCCATTCAGGATGTGCTAGATCCCCTTGGCGTAGGCGTGACCATCGAGGCGCAGCATAGTTGCATGACGCTGCGGGGCGTGAACCGGGCGGAGACGACCCTGTCCACGAGCCGCCTTCTTGGAACGATCCGCGACGATCCGAGAACCCGAGCGGAATATCTTTCCCGCGCGCGGCACGGGGCCTAGGCGCAGGTCCACCCAAGGAGCCACAATTCATGAACCTCTTTGTTGATCTCCTGATCGGCCTCTCAATGCTCGGCGTCGTGGCGAGCTTGGGATTGGGTCTTTACGCCATGGCGCGCGGCGGACGCTTCAACGCGGATAACTCCAATCGGTTCATGAGGTGGCGCGTGTGGACCCAGGCCGCCGCCGTCGGCGTTCTGGTTCTAAGCCTCCTCTACAAAGCAGGGCATTGACCACAAAGGACGCCATGCGCCGCGGCGGGGAGAAAGCCTGAATGTCCCCGGGCGCAGCCCAGCCGCTTCGCGCTCCAGGTCCAGCGGCGAAAGGCGCCTTGCGTCTCGTCCTCGGCGACCAGCTGAGCGACAGTCTTTCCGCGTTACAAGACCTGGATACGGCTCATGACCTCGTCCTCATGGCCGAGGTCTTCGACGAGACAGCCTACGCCGCGCATCACAAGCAGAAGTTCATTCTCGTCTTCTCGGCCATGCGCCAGTTCGCTGAGCGGCTGAGGCGGCGGGGCGCCAACGTTCGCTACATCCGGCTCGGGGATCCAGGCTCCGGCCCCTCCCTCGTTGGCGAAGCCATGCGCGCGGCGGCGGACGGCGACTTCGCGCGGATCGTGCTCACAGAACCGGGAGAGTGGCGGCTTAAAGACGCGTTCGACGCCTTTGCGGCACTGAGCTCAACCCCGGTGGAAATCCGCGCCGACGACCGTTTTATCGCATCCCATGAAACTTTTCGCGCATGGGCGGCTGGGCGCAAGGAGCTGAGGATGGAGTTTTTCTACCGCCTCATGCGCCGCAAGACCGGTCTTTTGATGGACGGCGAAGAGCCTGCGGGCGGCCGCTGGAATTTTGACGTGGAAAATCGCGCGCCGCCGCCCAAGGGGGTCAGGCCGCCCGCACGGACCGGCACGCCCCCCAACGAGACGACACGAGCGGTCATGATGGAGGTCGAGGCTCAGTTCGCCAACAATTTTGGGGACGGGGCCTCCTTCGCCTATCCCACTAATGCGCAGGAAGCTGACGCCGCCCTTGAGGCGTTTATGACGGCGGTCCTGGCGGATTTTGGGACCTACCAGGACGCCATGCTCGCCGGAGAAGTGTCCATGTGGCACGCTCGGATCGCCGCGTCCCTGAATATCGGCCTCCTGGATCCCCTGGACGTCTGCCGTCGCGCAGAGGCCGCCTTCCGGTCCGGGCGGGCGCCGCTCAACGCCGTTGAAGGATTTGTGCGCCAGATCATCGGCTGGAGGGAGTTTATTCGCGGCGTCTACTGGCTTGAAGGACGAGACTATAAGACACGCAACGCTCTGGGCGCGGTCCGGGCCCTCCCCGACTTCTATTGGACCGGGGAGACTGACATGCGCTGTGTCCGCGAAGCCGTCGTCGCCACGCGGGACCACGCCTACGCCCATCATATCCAACGCCTGATGGTCACCGGCAATCTCGCAATGCTCATCGGGGTCCATCCCGACGAGATCAACGCATGGTACCTTTCCGTCTATGCCGACGCTTTTGAGTGGGTGGAGCTGCCCAACACCCACGGCATGGCCACGTTCGCCGACGGCGGTGTCGTAGGCTCAAAGCCCTACGCCGCCTCCGGCGCGTACATCAATCGGATGTCGGACTACTGCGGCGACTGCCGCTACGACGTTAAAGACCGCCTCGGACCCAAGGCCTGCCCCTTCAATGCGCTTTATTGGGATTTTCTTATAAACGCGGAGCCGGTGGTCGGAAAAAACCCCCGCATGGCCATGCCGTACCGCAATCTCGCCCGCATGGATGCGGCCGATCGCGCCGCTATCCGCGCCAAGGCCGAGACCCTGCGGGCGCAGTTCGGAGCGCGACGACGCGACGGCTCTTGATCCAAGGTTGATCCGCTTGCGGTCACGTGCGGAGGGGGACCCTCAGGCTAGGCAGCGCAGGTCCCAGCGCGCGCTTTGCGCCCGCCGCGCCAGTCGCGCTGGAGGCTGATCGACGCCCTGCGTTAACCAGATGGACAGCCGAAGCGGTTCACCAAGGACACCATGGGATCCCGCGTCACCAAGGAGGACGAGGTGCTTTCGGACGCTCGCGCGGCGGGACGGCGGGACGAACCCGCGCCCTCCATGTGGCGCGATCACGCCCTCGCCCTTGCAAAGGCCGTCGCCGCCGAACCGCATGCGGCCGTGGGCCTCGCGCTCAGCCGCGCCCTTGCGGCCCTCGGCGATGGCGTTTGGTCTGAAGCCGAGATCCAGGCGCGAAGCGCGCAACGTCTCGCCCTCACAAGTCCTTTGCCCCTGCGAATCATCGCCCTGGCGCGGGAAGGCGCCGGCGATCTCAGCGGCGCCGTTGACGCCTATCAGGCGGCCCTCGCCCTGGATCCGGCCAGCGTGGAACTCCTGAGCGACCTCGCCCGCCTAGCCCAGGCCTTGGGCCTCGACGAAGTGAGTGCGGCGTTTCTCGCCAGGGCGCTTGAGGTCGCGCCCGAGAGCGCCGTCGTTGCCACGCAGCTGGCGTGCGCGCTCCTCGAGCTTCGTCGCTTCGACGAGGCTGTGGACCTCCTGAGCCGCGCCCTTAAGACCAATCCTGACGACGCGGCGCTTTGGAACGCCCTCGGATCCGCGCTGGTGAAATTCGGGGACACGGAGCAAGGCCTCTCCTTCCTTGAACAGGCCCTCGCTCTAGCGCCCGACTGGTCCGAGGCGATCTATAATCGCGCCATCGCCAAGCTCGATCTCGGAGATCTCGCCGGGTGCTTGAACGCCTGCGACCAAATGCTCGCCGACCCCGGTTTTGATCGCAAGGCCGCAGCCCAGTTTCTCCGCGCTCAAGCACGCCTCGCATCCGGCAATCTCGAGGGCGGGTGGCGCGACTACGAGGCGCGCCTCTCTCCGGACCTGGCCACAGCGCCGATTTTCCACATGCCTGGCCGACGCTGGACGCCGCAAACGCCCTTAGAGAGCGAGCGTCTCCTTGTCGTCGCCGAACAAGGGCTTGGCGATGAACTCATGTTCTCAAGCATGATCCCGGATGTTCTTGACGCCTTGGGTCCTATGGGAACCCTCGTACTCGCCGTGTCCCCGCGCCTGCAATTGACCTTCGCGCGCTCCTTTCCACGGGCCGAGGTCGTCGCTTTAAACACACAGGTCCTAAAGGGGCGGCCTGTGGCCGCCTGCCCACCTGAAGCTCAAAATTGCGCGCTTTGGGCGCCCTTGGGCTCGCTCGCTGCAGGCTTCAGGAGCCGCATGGAGCAATTCACGCCCGCCAGAGGCCGGCTGCGGCCGGACCCAGACGCGCACGCCCTGTGGGCCGACCGGCTGGAGCGTCTCGGTCCGGGGCTGAAGGTGGGGATCTGCTGGAAGAGCCTTAAGACCTACGGGCATCGTGGGAAGCATTACCCGCCCCTAGCCGCGTGGGAGACGTTGCTAAGGACCAAAGGGGTGAAGTTCGTCAATGTGCAATACGGCGACTGCCGCGCTGAACTTGATCAATTCGAGGCCATGGGCGTGTCAATGTTCGAGCCGGCGGATCTTGACAGAACCAACGATCTTGACGGCGGCCTCGCCTTGAGTGCTGCGCTAGATCTTGTGGTCGGCGTGGCCAACGCGTCCACCGCCATGGCGGCGGCGGCCGGAACGGCCGCTTGGTTCATCCTTCCACCAGCCCCCTGGCCCGCCTTGGGCTCCGAGCGCCACCCTTGGTATCCCAACGCACGAGCGTTCCGTACGGAGCGGTTCGGGGCCTGGGGGCCTGTTTTTGACGCTCTTGCGCGGACCCTCGCGCTTAAGGCGGCTAGCGTTTCCGAAGCAGGGCGGGACTAGACGCTCGTCAACGGCCCTATACGGTCGCGCGTGTGGTGAGGCGAGCGCCCCACCCCAGTCCGCGCAAGGCCGCAAGGAGGGCGCTATGCCGTCACGACGAAATCTACTGGCTCTCGCGGGAGCGGCGACGCTCGTTGGGCCGAGGAGCGCTGGCGCTGCGGCCTCGCCTGCGTCTACGCCACCCCTGACGTCCTTGACGACCAGCGCCAAGCCCATAGGCCAAGACGAGTACTTGGGCCGCCTCAACGCCCTCAAGGAGGGGTTGGCCACGAGCGGCTTTGGAGCGCTGCTGGTCGAGTCTGGCTCGACGCTAGAGTATTTCACCGGGGTCCGGTGGCGGCGGTCGGAACGCACCACCGCAGCCATCCTCCCGGCGAGGGGCGAGCCCGTGATCGTCACTCCGGTTTTCGAGGAGCCCTCGGTTCGCGAGACCCTTTCAGTTCCAGCGGAGGTGCGCCCGTGGAATGAACCGGAAAGTCCATTTGCGCGTCTAGCCGGCGCTTTGCGTGATCGCGGGGCAGGCAAAGGGGTCCTCGCCGTTGAGGGCACCACGCGTTTCTTCATCGTCGAGGGCGTGCGCGCTGAGGCGCCGGGGCTCGAGGTGCGGGCGGGCGACCCGGTGGTCCGCGCGCGTCGCATGTTCAAATCGGCGGCCGAACTTGAACTCATGCGCATCGCCAACGCCGTGACCATCAAGGCCCTGGCCTATGTGCACGCGCGCACGTCGCTAGGCATGAGCGAAGGGGATATCGCCGCCTTGATGGACAAGGCCACGGCCGCCCTTGGCGGGACGCCTGAATTCTCCTTGGTGCTGCTCAATGAAGCCAGCGCCTACCCCCACGGATCCCTCGCGCCTCAAACCGTAAGAGAGGGATCGGTCATCCTCATGGACTGCGGCTGCACCGTTCACGGCTACCAGTCGGACATATCGCGCTCATGGGTCTATGGCGAACCCAGCGCCCGCCAGAGAAAGGTCTGGGAGACGGTCAGGCGCGGTCAGGCCATAGCCCTCGAGACCGCCAAGATCGGCGTCGCCGCCGGCGCCGTCGATGACGCGGTGCGCCGGTATTACGAACAGGAAGGCTGGGGACCAGGATACCGGCTGCCTGGGTTGTCCCACCGCACGGGTCACGGCATTGGCCTTGACGGGCATGAGGCGCCCTATCTGGTCCATGGGGACACCACGCCCCTGGCGCCAGGAATGTGCTTCTCCGACGAGCCGGGCCTCTACATCCCGGGCGCCTTCGGCATTCGTCTTGAGGACTGTTGGCGCATGACCGAAGAGGGCCCGCGCCCCTTCACCCCCCTGGCTCGGTCCCTCGAAGACCCAATTTAACGCCGCAAGGCCTTAAACGGCGTGCTCCGGTGTCGCACGGGCGGGCTTGCCCGGCGGCTGAGGCCAGGCGGCCTGCCCGGCCGGGCCTTCCGCCTTCGGCGCATTGGCGGGGCGCTCCTGAGACCCGAAGCGGGTGCGCAGGCGATCGAGGTAAATGTAGATCACGGGCGTCGTAAAGAGGGTCAGCACCTGAGACACGGTGAGGCCGCCGATGATCGCCCAGCCTAGGGGCTGACGGAACTCGGATCCTGTGCCGTGACCAACCACCATCGGCACCCCTCCAAGAAGGGCGCAAGCTGTGGTCATAAGGATGGGGCGCAGGCGTTGATGAGACGCCTTTGCGACGGCGTCACGCGCGCTAAGCCCCTCCTCGCGCTCGAAGCGGAGGGCCACGTCGACAATCATGATGCCGTTCTTTTTCACGATCCCGATCAAAAGGATGATGGCGATGATCCCGATGACGTTGAGATCCTGGCCTACGGCCAAAAGCGCTAGCAGCGCGCCCACGCCCGCTGAAGGCAAGGTGGAGAGAATCGTCAGGGGGTGGATGTAGCTTTCATAAAGCACGCCTAGGATGATGTAGACCGCCAGGAGCGCGGCGGCGATGAGTAAGGGCTCGCTGGAAAGCGACTGTTGGAAGGCCTGAGCCGTGCCCTGGAACGAGCCGGTCAAGGTCTTAGGCGCCCCCAGTTTCTCGCGCGCGCTCTCCACCGCCGCCGTCGCCTGCCCGAGGGACACGCCAGGCGCGAGGTTGAAGGCAAGGGTCGCGGCTGGGAACTGATCTTGGTGCGAGATGGTGAGGCTGCTCGTGGCGTTGGGATTAATACGCACGAACATGGAGAGCGGTACGGTCTTATTGGTCAAGGGCGAGAGGATATAGACCTGGTTGAACAGGTCAGGGCTAGCCTGCAACTTAGGCGGTGCTTCGACGATCACATGGTAGGCGTTTAGCTGGGTGAAATACTGGGCGACCTGATGCTGACCAATTTGGTTATAGATCGCCGTGTCGATGTCGGCGGGGGCGATGCCGTATCGCGCCGCCGCATCGCGATCGATGGTGAGGTTCACTGCAGCGCCGTTTGATTGCTGATCCGAACTGACGTCTTTCAGTTCGGGCAGGCTTTTGAGGGTCGCCAGAAGCTTTGGCGCCCAGTCGTTCAGCTCCGTGAGGTCCGCATCGGCGAGGGTGTACTGAAACTGCGCCTGGCCCGTGCGTCCACCCACGTTGATGTCCTGGCGGGACTGCAGGAAGGCCTGGACGCCAACCAGCTTGGCGAGCTTGGGCCGCAGCCGCCCTATGATTTGATCCGCGTTGGCCTTGCGTTCTTCACGCGGGGTGAGGCTGACGTTGAAATTTGCCTGGTTGGTGCTGGCGCCCCCAATGAAAAAAGCGACCGACGCGACGTCAGGGTCCTGGCGAATGACGTCGGCGACGGCGGCGATCTTGGCGTTGGTCTTGTCCAGGGACGCGTCCTGGGACGTCACAAGAAGACCGCCCAGAAAGCCGGTGTCCTGTTGGGGAAAAAATCCTGTAGGCACCGTGGCGTAGAGAGCCACCGCACCCGCAGCGGTCAGGAGGAAGACGGCTAGGGTCAAGCGCATGTGGCGCAGAACGACGTCCAACGCCTTGGCGTAGCCGCGCTCGAGGGCGGTGAAGCCCTCCTCAAGACGGCGCATGACCCCGTGGTCAGCGTGGACCGGCTTACGGAGAAATTTAGCGCACATCATGGGGGTGACGGTGAGGGACAGGATGATGGAAAGGGCCACCGCCGCGCTTAGGGTTATGGCGAATTCGCTCATCAACCGTCCCACGACCCCGCCCATGAACATGAGCGGCGTGAACACCGCGACCAGGGAGATGGAGATGGTTAGGATGGTGAAGGCGATTTCGCCCGATCCCGCCAGGGCCGCCTTAAGCGGCTCCTCCCCCTCCTCTATTCGTCGCCAGATCACCTCAACCATGACGATGGCGTCGTCTACGACAAAGCCTACGGCGATGGACATGGCCATGAGGGAAAGATTGTCGAGGCTGAACCCCAGGGGCAGCATGATCGCGGCGGTGGCCAGGAGCGATAGGGGAATGACGACGCTCGGAATGATGGTCGCCCGCACATCGCGCAGGAAGAGGAAGATCACCGCCACGACGAGGACGATGGTGATGAGCAAGGTGATCTCCACATCCCCCACCGACGCCCTGATGGTCTGCGTGCGATCAGCGACAATATGGACGCCGATGGACGGAGGGATGTTGGCCTGAAGGGCGGGCAGGGCCGCATTGATACGGTCGACCGTCTGGATGACGTTCGCGCCAGGCTGCTTGTAGACGATCAGGAGGATCGAAGGGCCGCTGGTGAGGGTCTTGTCCTTGTTTCCGAGGCCGGCGTAGGTCGCGCCGCCGATCTGGTTGTTCTCCACGTCGAGAACTGCGTCGCCGAGGTCGCGCACGCGAACGGCGCCGCCGTTGTGATAGCCGACGATAAGATTATTCCAGGTTTTTGCGTCGAGGACCTGGTCGTTGGCGTAAACGGTGTAGCTTTTCCGGTTGCCGGTGAGCGTGCCCTTGGGGGCGTTGACGGTGCTGTTGGCCACGGACGCGCGAATGCTGTCGAGCTGAAGTCCAAGAGCGGCGGCCTTGCGCGGATCGATACGAATGCGCATGGCGGGCTTCTGCTGACCGCCAATATTGACCAGACCCACGCCGTCAATTCGCGAGATTTGTTGCGAGAGAATATTGTCGGCGTAGTCGTCGACGGTTTCAATGGGTAGGGTGTCGGAACTCAAGGACAGGATCATGATCGGCGCGTCTGCCGGATTGACCTTCTTGAAGCTTGGCGCCGCGGGAAGATTAGTCGGCAACTGCGCTGACGCGGCGTTAATGGCCGACTGCACGTCTTGCGCGGCAGCGTCGATGTTGCGCGAGAGCTCAAATTGCAGTGTGACCGTGGTGCTCCCCGACGAGCTCGCCGACGTCATTTGGGTCACGCCGGTGATAAGGGAGAACTGACGCTCAAGGGGCGTGGCGACGTTTGAAGCCATCGTCTCCGGGCTCGCGCCGGGCAGAGAGGCGCTGACCTGGATTGTGGGAAAATCCACCTGTGGCAGGGCGGCGACTGGCAAATTGAAATAGGCCACAAGGCCGAACACAAGGAAAGCCGCCGCCATGAGGGACGTCGCGACAGGCCTACGGATGAAGGGGCTTGAAAGGTTCAAACCGAAGCCCTTTTCGCAGGAGCGACTGGATGGGCGGCGACCTCGGCGCCTGGCTTCAAGACGAGCTGGCCGTCCACCACGACGGTGTCCCCCGGCTGTACGCCCGAGGCGATGATGGCGGTCTCCTCCTGGATTGCGACGACCCGCAGCGGCCGGACGACGACCTTGTGGTCCGGGCCGACCACGTAAGCGTAAGCGCCTTTCGGCCCCTGGTTCACCGCGGCGGCAGGAATGACCGTGGCGTGAGGCAGGGTCTGGAGATTTACCTTCACGTTGACGAACTGGCTCGGCCATAGACGCTTCGACTGGTTCTCGAACCGCGCCTTCAGCGTCACCGTGCCAGTGGTCTGATCCACGTGGTTGTCGGCGATGGACACCGATCCGACGCCGAGCTCTTCACCGGTCTCTTGGCTGAGGGCTCTGACGGGAAGAGGCCGGGTGAAGCCTTGGGACACTTGGGTAAGGCGCTGAAATTCGCCCTCGGGCACGGTGAACGTCACGGCGATAGGCGTGATTTGGTTGACGATGACGATACCGTTGGTGTCGGTGGTTGAGACCACATTGCCCGGATCGACCAGCCGCACGCCCACCCGGCCGGCGATGGGCGAGGTGATGCGGCAGTAGTTGACGTTGACCTGGGCGGCGGCGACGGTTCCCTCATCCGCCTTTACGGTCCCTTCATATTGATGGACCAGGGCGAGCTGGGTATCGACCTGTTGGCTTGCGATGGAGTCCTGCGCCGCCAGGGTCTGATAGCGTTTGAGATCAACCTTGGCCTCCTGCAGGAGGGCGCGATCCCGCGCTAGGGCGCCCTGGGCCTGGGTGAGAACCGCCTGGTACGGGGCGGGGTCGATCTCAGCGAGAAGAGAGCCCGCCTGAACAAAACTGCCTTCGGCGAAATCAACCTTCTTCAGAAGACCGTTGACCTGGGTATGAATAGTCACGCCTTGCCAGGGAAGAGCAGAGCCGATCTCGGACAGGGTTAGGGCCACGTCGCTTGATTCCGCCCGGGCGACCGACACCGGCGTGGGCGGGGTCTTCTTTGTTGTGGTGGCCGGGCTGCGCGTCCCAGACGCCGCCCAGACGATCAGGCCCGCCAGCGCGAGGCCCATCGGCACAAATCCCCATCGCAATCGCCTCGGCTTCACAGTCATCCCGCCCTCTTATGGCGCGCTTCACCAGATTAACGCGGCCTGGCGGTGCGACGGTAGGTGCCCGCGACCTCAGCCGCCCGTTCCTAAAGCGAGGGCCTCATACGGGTCAATTTATACCTGGATGTTGCAGGTTGGACGCACACCACCCCTCTGCCGCCGTGGCCCTCGCCATTCAACGTCGCGGCGCACCGAGCTTGCGGCCGAGGCGGCGTTGACCAGGGCCTCGGAGCCCGGCCTTATAGGCTCATGTCGCTCCACGGCCGCCCGCTTCTGCATCTCGCCCGCGACCTCGCTTCCGGCTCCGCCTCCAGCCGCAGCTTGGTGGAAAGCGCCCTTGAGGCCATCAGCGCCGACCAGCGCGCCTTCGCGCGCGTGGACGCGCATGCGGCCCGCGCCACGGCGGACGCTATCGATGGGCTTCGACGCGCCGGCGCGGCGCCCTCGGCCTACGCGGGCGTTCCCATCTCGATAAAAGACCTTTTCGACATCGCCGGCCAGCCCACGCCCGCCGGCTCGGCCGTCCTGCGAGATGCGGAGCCCGCCGCCCGAGACGCCGCCCCGGTAGCGCGGCTCAGAAAAGAGGGCTTTGTCTTCATCGGCAGAACCCACATGAGCGAGTTCGCCTTCACGGGCCTTGGGCTTAATCCCCATGCGCCGCGTCTGCCCAACGCCCTCGACCCCGTGCGGGCGCCCGGCGGGTCGAGCAGCGGGGCGGCCGTTTCCGTCGCCCTTGGCCAAGCCGCCGCTGGTCTTGGAACGGACACGGGAGGGTCGGTCAGAATTCCTGCGGCGTTCAACAACCTCGTCGGTTTCAAACCCACCCAACGGCGTGTTTCTCGGGAGGGCGTGTTTCCGCTCTGCCCAAGCCTCGATTCGGTGGGCCCTATCGCATGGTCGACGTCGTGCTGCGGTATCCTAGATGCGATCCTGAGCGGCGACGCCGACGCGGCGACGCCGTCAGCACCCCACGATGTCGCGGGTTTGCGGTTGGCCGTTTTGGAGGGCTATCCGACGCGGGACCTTGACGCCGCTACCGCCACGGCCTTCGAGGCCGCGATTTCCCGGCTGTCGGCGGCCGGCGCTAAGGTGACAACCCTCAGCGCCGGCGCCCTTGAGCGCCTTCCGGAGATAAATGCGCGCGGCGCCCTGGCCAATGCCGAGGCCTTCGCCCTTCACCGCCGGCTGGGCCTTTTGGACCAAGCCGAGCGGTATGATCCGCACGTCCTTTCCCGCATCGCCCTCGGCGGGAAGATGTCAGCGGCCGATTATCTGGACGTGGCGGACGCCCTCAACAGTCTGCGCCTGCAGATGGCCGCACTGACGAGAGAATTCGACGCTGTGATGTCGCCGACTGTCGCCCGACGCGCCCCAACCTTTGAGGAAGTTTCAGACCCGCAGGTCTTCGCCGCCGTCAATGCTCTTGTTCTGCGCAACACGGGCGTCGCCAACGTGCTCGACCGCTGCGCCATCAGCCTTCCTGGCCCCGACGGCGTCGGGGTCATGCTCATGGGCGAAACCCTTGGCGATCGTAAACTCCTACGTCTTGCAGAGGCTGTGGAACCGATCCTGCGCTGACGGCCGTGTGGCGGGGCGCGCTGCGCTTGCGCCCGCGAAGGCGCCAAAGCCAAGGCTCACGGGAAAAGGTAACGGCAGCTCTTATCGGCTGGATCGTGGGCTAGAATTCGGTCGTAAAGTCCCAGGTTTTCGCGAACGGCCCGCTCCACATCCTCTGGAGCGAGGAACCCGGCGGCCACCTGGCGCGCGGCGGCATCTTTTACGTTGACCTCGAAGGCCGCCCGCGACGGGTATCGCTCCTGCAAACTCGGCCGTGGGTCGCCCGCGGCGAGACGCTCCTCGCGGGTGCGCGCGAACGGCAGGAAGCTCCCGTCGAAACGCGCGTCAGCCCAGGCGAAACCCGTTTCCGGAGCCCGTTCGTTCCAGCCCGTATGGGTGCCCAGGGGCGCTTGCAGTTCCACGAGCCGGACGCCTCCACGGTCGTTGCCATCGCTGTCGGGCGCTGGGACCAAGGTGCCGTAAGCGGGACCATGGTCCGGGGGAACGCGATCGGCGACGCCCGCGCTGGCGAAGCGCGGGCCGAAATCAAGGCGAGGCTCGGCCAGCGGAGCGGCCGGCGGAACGATGGGCAAGCCCTTGGGAAAGGCCGCCTGGTACGCCGTCGCCGCAACCAGGGTCCCCTCTCCAATGGACGGGTAAGCGCTCGCGGGGGGCGGCGCCCCTGCATGGGTCCAAGCATCGAGATCGAGGATCAGGGCCCGCAAAGCGAGGTAATGGTCGGTGGTGGAGACGCAATTGACGAAGGGCGCCCGCTCCGGGGACCGGCCAACGTAGTGCTGGGCGCCCATGAGGCCGTAAAGGCGGACCGAGGCTGGAGGCTTAACGTCAACCGCGCCGTCGTCGCTGGTGGCGATCAGGGAGGCGCCCCGGTTCCAGAACTCCGTTGATGTGTTGACGATCATGAGCTTCGGCGCCCTGCCCTGCGCGTCGCGCGCATTATCGAGGCGCGAGGCGACACGGCCAGAGATGGCGTCACGGGACGGCGCGGGCGTGAACGGGAAAGCGTCGGCAGGGTAATCATGCTCCTCGAGCATGGAAGGGTGCCGGGTGGGCTGGACAAATCGACTGTTGAAGCCCTGGCCGCCGCCTGCGCCCGGCACATCCATGAACGCGCCGTCGAAGACGAGCTTTCCATCCTCCCCAACGTCCAATCCGTCCTGCAACATCCGGCCGATGACGCGGCCGGACTGACTGATGCCAAAGATCAGAACTGAGCGCGGGGGCGGCCCTCCGTCGATGGGCGCGCGTCGGGTGTAGGCCAACAGATCGCGGATCCCGGCCAGACCCGCGCCTTCCACAAAGGGATTCTTGGCGCGGTACGTCAGTTCGTAGATCACCCCAGGCTGAAATCCCCCATCAAGGGCCACACGCCCCGGTCCTCCTGGCGCCGCGGGCTCGAGAAAACGCCACGCGCTCCGCGGCGCTGGCGTCCTCGGATCATCAGGCCGCGCCCGCCGGGTTAGCACCGCCGCCGGGTCGTCGCGCGTCGCCGGCTCATAGGTCAGCCCGCGTTGCCCCGCATAGACGGCCTCGGGCGTCGGCGCCGTCACCGTGAACTCGTTCTCCACCATTCCGAAAATCTCGCCGCCATCGGGCGCTTTCGCGACCGGCGGTTTTAAGACGAGGGGCCGGTAGAGGGGCGTAGACGGAGCTACGTCCCAGGTCCACGCGGAAAAAAGGAGCGAATAGCCGTGACGGAAGAGAAAGCCGTCCCCGGCGTCGGCTAAGGTGGTTGGGTCGTTGTTGGCGGGGGAGCGACCGTCGATCTGGCCGAGAATAGCGATCCCGCCCCGGTTGTTCACGTCGTAAATCAGCGTGCTCTGGGCCGCGTGCACGGGCCGTAGGAGGATGAACGGGACGTCGAACCGCACACGTCCGCTTCCGTCTCGCGGCGCGAGGCTGAGGTCAACGATCCTTCGGTTCGCCGCCGCCTTGGGATCGAGAGCGACGTGGGCGACCCCGCGGATTTTCTCATAGGCGCCCACGTCCCCGAAGGCGGCGCCGCCGGCGAAGGCGACACGCTCTTGGATATCGACGCCGGTCACCTCCGCGCAGACAAAGGACGGGCCGAGCAGAGCAATAAGGCTGAGCGCCGCGAGCGTTGCGTTCTTGACCCCCCCCATGAACAGTCCTTTCTTGGAGCCGACCCCGCTCCTGGGATCAACCTATGGCGAAAAAGCAGCAGGGCAAAGATTCATCGCACACGCACGTGTGAACCTCCTCCTCACCAATCCCGGCTAGGGGTAGATGCAGGTCAGAGGTGGCTTTTGATCGCGGCAATGTTTCTTCTCCTGGACGGCGGCGTCGCCGACGCCGGCCTTGGCGCGCCTGCGTCGAGCCTTCTTCCTCCGGCGATCCCCGCCGAGGCGGCGGCGGACGCGCGCTCCAGCCTCGTCGCCGTGGCGGGCGACAACGTCCTGCCGAGTTCCGGGGGCGATGGGGGCCGGCTCACCTGGACCTTCGACGGCGGCCGAGGCGATCCCCTCGCCGCCGACGCGTCGCAGGCCCCGACCAGTCCCGATTGGCTGGCCGAAGCGGCGAACCTCGCATCAACGTTGGATCTGGGGCCCCTAGGCGCGCTGGACTTGTCCGCCGCCCAACGCGTGCGCCAGGACGTGATGGACGACGGACGTTTCGCCCTTGGCCGAACCCTCAATGTCGCCGCTGGCGCTGGAGCAGCTTTGACCTTGCCGCCAGTCGGCATTTTGGGTTCGTCCCTTGGTGCGAGCCTAGACGACATCACCAAGAGCGCTTGGAGCGGCGGAGAAAGCCGCAGTGCGAGCGCCGCGAACTTCCAGGCCGCAAGGGTGTACTACGCCGCGTCCGTGAGACCGCTGAGCGGGATCCTTCTCGTCGCAGGCGCCCGGATGGACGCACAGGCGGCCAACGCGGCGCTTCCCGGCGCCGAAATGCAGACCCGCGCCACGGCGATCAGCCCTATTCTCAGCGCCGCCCTTTCGCTGCTGCCGGGGGCGGACTGGCGTGTGGCTATAGAGCGTCACGTAGACCCCCTTGACGCGGACGCCTATCTGGCCGCCGCCGGGGATCGGGCGGCGGAAGGCCGATACGCCCTCCAAGTGACCCCTAACGAGGATCTGCGCTACGCGGTGGAATTCCGGCAAACGCTCCCCGGCGGCGTCGAGGCGCATGTGAACCTCGCCTACCGACAGGACGGCGACGCCGTCGAGGCGCTCTTGGTGGCGCCGACGGTGAAGGCGCCCGACAGCGTGCGCCTGGACAGCGCGGACAACGCCCAGGTGAGCCTCTCGGCGCCGGCTCCCGTTCTGGGGCGCGTCGGCGCGGTGATCGAGACCAGCGCGGACTGGACCCGGTCCATTGTCACAGATCCCCTGACCGCCACGCGCCGCGAGCTTTCCGGCGAGCAGCCGCTGCAACTCAAAATAGGCCTGAAACAGACGCCGTCCACGGGCTCCTTCTCCTGGGGCGTTCAAGGCGAGGCGGGGGGTCGGCGGACCTATTTTGGCGACGGCGGGGCCTTATCTGTGGACGCGCCGCCGCGGTGGAACGCTTTCGTGGAATACGCCTATAAACCCGCGTCCGTCAGCCTGAAGCTTGAGGTCAGCGGTGCGGCCGGCGCCGCCGAGGCGCTCAACGAGGGTCGGTCCATCTCTGGACCCCAGTCCCTTGAAGCCCTCGGATTCGCGGCTGCGGGGGAAGCGCCGCAAGTGTCCGTGCAATTGAAAGCCGCCCTCTAGCCAGGGCGTGCACGCGCCTTTCGCGCCCACTTGCCGGCCCTTTAGGATCGATGGGGCTGGGCGCGCTCAAAGCCCGACCAGCACGCGTCATAATCGGCCTGCAGGCTGGGTGAGGCGAGGGCATGCGCCGTCGGCCGGATCACCCACCGGCTTTCGAACATGAAAGCCAGCGTGTTGTCGATTTTCTCCGGCTTGAGATCGACGCCCACGGCCCGGCGATAACTGGCGAGGTCGGGCCCATGGGCGCTCATGGCGTTGTGAAGCGACGCGCCCCCCGGCTCGAACCCGCCAGCTTTGGCGTCATAGGCGCCGCGGATCAAACCCATGAACTCGCTCATGACGTTACGGTGGAACCAAGGCGGGCGGAACGTGTCCTCCGCCACCATCCAACGCGGAGGGAAAATCACGAAATCGCAGGCGGCGACCCCAGGCGTCTCCGACGGCGCGGTCAAGACGGTGAAGATGGAGGGATCGGGATGGTCGAAACTCACGGTGCCGATGGTGTTGAATCGTGACAGGTCGTACTTGTAGGGCGCAAGGTTGCCGTGCCAGGCGACGACATCCAATGGCGACCGTGGAAGGGACGTGACGTAAAGCCGTCCCTGAAACTTTTGGATGAGCTCGTAGGGGGCGTCCGTATCTTCAAAGGCGGCGCACGGGATTTGAAAATCCCGGGGATTGGCGAGGCCGTTCGACCCGATCGGTCCAAGCTCGGGAAGACGGAAGGGCTGGCCATAGACTTCGCAGACGTAGCCGCGCGCTTCCGCCTCCAGGAGATCGACCCTGAAGCGCACGCCGCGGGGAATGACGATGATCTCCCCAGGCGAGACCTCCACACATCCGAACTCCGTGGCGAACCTCAGGCCGCCCGATTGCGGGACGACGAGCAGCTCACCGTCGGCGTTGAAGAACGCGCGCGCCTCCATGGATCGGTTGGCGACGTAAAGGTGAACCGCCATCCCGGCGAACTGACCGACATCGCCGCACCCGCCATAGGTGATGAGCCCATCGAGGAAATCCGTCGCCGGCGCCGGCGCGCCAAGGGGGCTCCAGCGCAGGCGGTTGGGCGTCAGGCGGTCGGAGCTGAACGGTGCGGCGTGCAGCAGAGACCCGCCGTCATAGGGCTGGAATGGCGGATGGTCGGCGGAAGGACGAAGGCGGTAAAGCCAAGACCTTCGGTTTTCAGCCCGCGGAGCCGTGAAAGCCGAGCCCGATATCTGTTCGGCGTAGAGGCCGAGGGGCGTTTTCTGCGGCGAGTTTCGACCTTCCGGCAAGGCGCCGTGGACGGCCTCCGTAGCGACGGTGTTGCCGAAGCCTGAGATGTACGTCGCCTGGCAAGTTTTCTGAATCCGATCCATAGAGACCTACATCCCTGTCCTGTGGACCGACCGGCGGTCGGACCGGTGCGAGGCGCTTTAGTACGAGCCCTAAGGAAATCCTGTCAAACCTTGGACGCTGCCCGCTGACGCGTCAGATCTAGCCGGCCCTTTTGCCAAACTGCAAAAAAAGGCGTCATTCTGCGCGGTCATGCGACAGCTGATCCCTCGCCGGTTCCCGATCAACGCTCTTTGGAGGGGCGCGCTGGGCGTTCTTGTCGCCGCGTCCTGCGGGTCCGCCGATTTCGCCCAACCCAATCCGCCGCCCAGGGACTCCACCGCGCCCACCGCCCTTGGTTCTTCGCCGGCGGAAAAACCTCAGCCCCCATCCCCAACCCCGGCCGACCCCCACGACCCGTCCCATCCGGGCGGGCCGGATCCGGTCGCCTTGGCTGAAGACGGAGCCGCCCGGCTGACCATCCCGGTCATGATCGACGGTAAAGGTCCCTTCCAGTTCATCATCGACACCGGAGCGGATCGGACGGTGATTTCCCGTGAACTCGCCGACCGCCTCGCCCTTCCGGAAGGCCCCCACGTCCTTGTTCAGAACAGCGGAGGGGTCGACGACGAGACAACGGCCGTCATCACCCACCTGACCGTCGGCGGACGCGTGACGGGCCGGATTGAAGCCCCCAAGCTCGCTGCGTCCGATCTTGGGGCCGAAGGCATGCTGGGGATCGACAGCCTGAAGGATCAGCACGTCGTCCTAAATTTCAAAACACGCCAACTCCTCAGCGAAGCCAGCAGGAGCGAGGCTTTCGACCCCAACACCATTGTGGTGCGCGGTCGTAGCCGGTTTGGACAGCTGATCCTCGTCGACGCCCGAATTCGAGGCCACAAGGTCTTTGTCATCGTCGATTCAGGCGCGCAGACCACCGTGGGCAACGCTGCGCTCCAACGTCTGCTTCAAGTCGGCGAGCCGCCTGAGCTCTCCCGCCAGGTGCAGATTGTCAGCGTGACTGGACGCAAGACGACGGGTGATTATCAGGACGTGCCGGAAGTCCGCATCGGCGGACTTGTGATCAACCACATCCCGCTGGCGTTCGCACACCTGCACACATTTGATAAATTCGGCCTCATCGAACAGCCGGCGCTGCTTTTGGGGATGGACGTCCTCAGCCAGTGCGAGCGGGTCACCGTAGACTTCAAACGTCGGGAAGCGACGTTCACCCTGAACTGAAGGGCGCTCATGACCAAGGCTTCACGCCTCGTTTAGCCCCGGACCGCGCAGGGTCCATGCTGGTCGCCGGCGCAGAACCAGGGCGTAGTAGCCAAACCCTAAGACTAAGACGGCGACAGTGGCCGCGAGCCCCTTCAGCCCGTCGGCGTCGTGGAGGTCGAACCACACCACCGCTATCAGGGCGAGGACCGCCAGAAGAGGCGGCGCAGGGAAGAACGGCATCCGATAGCCGGCGCCCGCCGTGGCGCCGGACCGACGCCCGACGACGACGGCGGCGCATACCCCAAGGTAAATGGCCACATTTCCGTTGCCGAGGACGAGAACGAGAACGGCCTTGTCCACGAAACATCCCATGAGGGCCGCCGCCCCGACGACGATGGTCGCCGGCAGGGGCGAGCCGAAGCGAGGGTTTATGCGCGCGAGGACGCGGCTCACCGGCGAGGGCCATAGACTGTCGCGGCCGGTGCTGTAGAGCTGTCGACCGCCCATGAGGGCCACAGCGATCATGGCGTTGAAGATGGCGAGGGCCACGCCAAGCCCCATGATCTTGGAGAGGGTGGCGCCCCCGACCTTGGCGATGAAGTCGGGAACGGGATCCGCGGCCGTCAGAAGCCCGTTCAGACTGGGCGCGCCGACCATGACAGCGGCCACGGGAAGTAGTTCGGTGATGACGGCCACCCCCAAAGCAAGAAACACCACCTTGGCGATGCGGCGGGGCGCCTCATGCAACTCCTCACCCAGGAAAACGGCGGCGCCGTAACCATTGAAGGCGTAGATGCCGCCAGACGTCGCCGCTCCGATCAGGGCCACCGAGGCCGGGACAAGGCTCCCGGTGGGACCCACAACGGCGGGATGCAATATCATCGGCGCAAGGCTTCTGTGCGCATGGGCGAAGCCCATTCCTGTGAGGGCGGCCAAGGCGAGGAGCTCGACACCGAAGAACAACCCCGTCACCAACGCGTTGATGCGGATATTGAAAACGGCGACGACGGTGACGACGAGCACAAGGGTCGCCGCCGTCGGAACGGGTGAAAGCCCTGGAAACAGAGGCTCGAGATAGGTCACTACCCCCAGGCCCGCGAGGGACTGGGCGATGCTGAAGCCTAGAAGGTTGACGCCAAGCACAGCGACGCCCCAGGCGGGGCCCAGAGCTCGGCCCAGGATGGTGTATTCCCCGCCGGTCTCAGGAAAGGCTGAAGCGGCTTCAGCGTAGACCATGGCCATAGCTAGACCTAAAAGGGCCGCGGCGATGAAACACACGAGAACGCCGCTTCCCGCCTGGTGCATTGTGGTCGACCCGACGACAAAGACGCCAATGCTCGGCGACAGGCCCGAGAGGGTTATTAAAAGAGCGCCAAAACCATGCATGGACCGCTTAAGGCCGAGGGGTCGGGCTACGCCCCCGTCCAAAGCCGCCGCCTGATTTTCAAGCCCCATCCCTCACCCCCGACGACCGGGGCGTGGGCACCGCGGCCAAGCATCATTTCCCCCGATCCGTCGGACTGCAAGACACACCGATCGGTAGGAGCGGAAAAGGGGGTGAACGCTCGTTTGTGAGGCGACCCGGTCAAGGCGGCCGATTAAGCCAGGCGGCTTTGCACAGGGATGGGCGGCGCATTTGACGGCAGCGGCGCGTTCGGATCGCGGATAAAGCTCAAGGCGTCTTCCAGGGCCTCGGACGCGTGGCGATCACGATCGAGTAGGTGCCAGCCTTGCTCGTAGTAGGCGGTTCGCGCCGAGGGTCCAAGGTGCGAGACCGCGTCGAAAGCGGCGGTCCTGGGAATAAGGCGGTCCTGAGCACCATACAGATATAGTGTGGGGAGCCGCAGGCGACCGATCCTGTCGCTTGCCTCCTGCATCAGGTCGACAAGACCATAGGCCGCGTCGGCGCGCGTCGAGGCGATGATGTTTGGGTCGTCGGCCATCCTGCGCACGATCTCCGCATCGTCCGTCACAGGATAGGCGTCCGCCAGGGCCGGCGGCGGGTCAAGATGCGCCCACGGCGCCGCGTGGGCGATCAACCAGAGCCCGACGGCGTTGGCCAGCGGCTGTTTCCTCCACCCCCAGACGGCGGGCGACAGAAGAACAAGCCGGTCTGCGCTCGCAGGGCGGTCCGACGCGAATGCGGTAATGGCTACGGCCCCGCCCATGCTCTCTCCCGCAACAGCCAGAAGCGCCTCAGGGTGGCGCGCCCTCAGGAGCGCGCACGCAGCGCGCGCGTCCTCGGCAAGGAGTCGCGCGCCGACCCAAAGGCCGCGGTCCGGCGCTCTCCCGAAACCGCGTTGGTCGAACGCGTAGGTGGTGACGCCCCGCTTAGCCCAGAACCGGCCCGCCAGGTCGAACGCCTCGGCGTAGTCGTCAAAGCCGTGCAAACCCAGGACCACGATCTTAGGGTCATTTCTCGCGCCGAAGGCTCCCTCAGGGCTCCATACCTTCAGAGGAAGGCGGGCGCCGTCGAAGGAGACGAAGGCGTCGCGCTCAAGATGCGGCCTACTGAAGCCTTGGGGTTGGGGTCGCGGCGCCCCTCCGTTTTGGGCGCACCCGGAGAGGGCCGCAAGGCCCCAACCGAGAAGCGCACGTCGATTGAACGCTGGATCGGGCGCCGCCCGCTCCCTGGGAGACAGGCACGACGTGGAGCCCGGGCCGTCCTCCGCCGGCAGCGGGATGAAAGATCCACTCTCCCTGGCCAAATCGTCCCTCCGACGCCCTTGTCGTGACGTCGGCAATAATGCACGGCCGGCTACGCCGTTCCTGAAGTCGTCAGATCAACAGGTAGAATTATGGGATGGCAAAAATACCGCCGCACTAAGGTTACAATCGAAATGAATGAGCAACACCAGAGGCGCCGACCAACAAAAAAGTGGCGAAGATGCGTGAAGCCGAACAAGACGCAGGGCTTATGCCGCAGATCGCCGGGGGATGAGAGGTAGGATCACGTGGGACGGCCTTTGGGCGTCTACGAAGACCGTATTGACCGCAGTGCGTTGAACAAGCCCCTCCCCCTCCGGCGCGCCAGTGTTGGGGTTGACGTCGAAATGGGGAAAGTTGCTGGACGACACGTCAAGGCGGATTCTGTGGCCAGCCTTAAACACATTGGCCGTGGGAAACGCCGAAACCTCAATCTCATACACAGCGCCGGGGGTCATCAGGCTCGGGGTCTCAAAAGACGCGCGATAGCGGCAGCGCAGGATCCCGTCTGTCAGGTTGAGCCGGTAGCCCTGAGGGTAGTCAGGATTAGGCGGGTAGACGTCTAGCAGCTTAATAGTGAAGTCGGTGTCGGGACCGTCGCTTGAGATATAAAGTTTGGCGCGGATGGGTCCGGTGACCTCGACGTCTTCGGCCAAGGGCTCAGTTTGAAAAACCAGCACGTCGGGGCGCGCGTCTAGGGGCAGATAGGGCGCCCTGGCGCCAAAGATGGCGGCGCTGGCCACCTGGTCGAAGCCGCCCCCACGCATGAGAGGCTCCCCGGACGTGACCGCCCCGCCAATGGTCGGCACAGGGTCTCGCGGGTCGAACACGTAACGCCACGGCTCGGCGTCCGCCGCGGGCGGCTTTTGGGATAGGACGCCCTCGGCGGTGAGGTAGAAGCGGGTCTCCTGGCGATCCGGTATCGGCCAATCCCGCTCGCTGCGCCACGCGCCGCCATGATCGAGCCGCCCTTGCGCGGTCTTGCGCCCGCTTCCGCCTCCCATGATGAAGAGGCGCACCGGCGTTTCCTCACCTGGCGTCGGGTCGCCTGAACGAGGCTTGAGGTGGGCGTCGAACCAATGCACGCGGAAGGCGAAATAATCCTCGCCCGCCTCCGCGTCCAACGTCGCCTGAGGCCCAAATTCTACATCACCTGCATAGCCTACCGAACGGGCGCCGTGCGTCCAGGGCCCCATAATCAGCCGCAGCGGACCGCGCCCGGCCGTTTTCAGACCGACGTAATTGTCCGTAGCTGTGCGTGAGTAAGGATCATACCACCCCGACAAGTGGATCATGGCCGCATGGGGAAACTCATGGTAGTACCCCTGCGACCAAAGGCCGACCCGCTTCCAGTAGCCGTCGAACCGACCGTGTCGCCACTGATCCAGCACATAAGCCTCATAGTCGGGGATGGCGCTGATGGGAGTATGCCCGCTTTTCCAGGGCATGCTCAAAAACCACGCCTTGAGGTCCACCGCCTTGAGAGCCGCGAGACGTTGGGCGTCGGCCTGCACTTCCTTGCTCTCCAAGCCGAGATTGTAGGCCCAGGTTACCTGCTTGAGCTCGAAGGCGCCCCCCTGACGGATGCCGCCCTGGAAGGCGTTGGAGAAGCCTCCGCAATCCACAACCATGGCCTTCAAACCGGGCGGATTAAGACACGCGAGCGCCATTTGGGTATGGGCGGCGTACGAAAGACCGATAGTGCCCAGCGCGCCGTTGCTCCAGGGCTGGCGCATGATCCAGGCGCAGGTGTCGAAACCATCAGGACCCTCGTTGACATATTTGATGAACTCGCCCTCGGAGCCGTACCGGCCCCGGCAGTCCTGGAACAGGACGACATATCCGGCGTGGACATAGTCCGCCGCCACATCAGCGCGGGTGCGAGGGCGCGGATCCTTAGCGGTGATGTCGCGAAAGCTCGTCACGTTGCGGCCATAGGGCGTCCGCTCCAGGATCACAGGGAAACGGCCAGGCGACGGCCGCCCCCCCCGGGCCGGCCGATAGACGTCTGTCGCGAGGCGTACGCCGTCGCGCATGGGAACCATGATCCCGCTCTCAAGAACCATGTCGAACGGCGCCTCAGCCTGGGCCCGCGTCCCCGAAACACCGGAGAAAAGTCCTACGCCAAGGACGCCGAGTGCGGCTTCGCGCCGTGAAATCGACGGGTCATGTTCAGCCATAGACGGGGTTCCTTCACGAACGTCCGCCGCAAAGGCGCCGGACGGGATGAACGCGCGCCGCGGCGCACCTCACGCGGGAGGCTCTATGGCGCGGTCCGCGAGAGACACGGTGACGACCTGGCGGAGGCTGGCGAGCTTGATGTTATGGACGCGAAGGTCCGGTAAGATCCGAAAGAGCAGTTCGCTGCGGACGCTGTAGACCATCCTCGGCGTGTCAACGTAGGCGAAGGCGCTGAATTCCAACGCGCCGTCGGCGACGTTGGTGAGATAGACTGAAGGAGCCGGCTCTCGCCGAACACCTTCGTGCGCAGCCACACGCTCTTGGATCAAGGTCTTGACCAGCTCTGGGTCGGCGTCGTCATCGACCTTCAGCACGATTTTCACCCGGCCAAGGGACCCGGAGTGGGTGACGTTCCGAACGGTCTTGGAGATAAGGTCGGAGTTGGGGACGATGAGCTTGGAGCGGTCGGCCATCTCGATCTCCGTCGCTCGGACGTTGATCCGCTTCACGTCCCCTTCAAGATCGCCGATGGCGATCCAGTCGCCGACCTTGATGGGACGTTCCGCCAGAAGGACCAGTCCGGAAACGAAATTGCCGATGACTGATTGCAGACCAAATCCTACGCCTACGGAAAGGGCGCTTGCGAAAAGGGCGATCCGGTCGAAACTCAGGCCGAGGTAGCCGAAGCTCAGCAGCACCGCCGCCAGGGCGCCTAGGTAGCTCACCCCCGACGCCAACGACGTGCGAAGGCCGACGTCCATGCGCGTCTTGGGCAAATAGCTCTTCTCAAGCCAGCCTCGAACGGCGCGCGTCACCACAAGGCCGAGGACGAAAACCAGAATGGAGCCGACCACGGCGCCCGGAGAGATGGAGACCTGCCCAATGTGGACGATCAGGTCGCTTGAAGTGACCCGCCCGAATACGTCTCCCAACCCTGACCCGAAGGGCGCCAGGATCGCCGCCCAGGCCAAAAGAAAGAGCGCAAGCCGGATAACGCCGGCCACAAGAACGGACAGCTGTTCGAGGGCCCTTTGGGAGAGGCCGATGGCGATCTGGAGAAATCGACCCAAGGACGCGTGGGGCGAGAACGCCGCCGGGGTGAGGTCGTCGACGGCCCGCATGAGCAGGAAGAGGCTGCCAAGGACGGTGGCGACCCAGATCATCTCCACCGTGAGCTTGGAGGCCATCTCCACGTACCCGAATAGAACTGCGACCACGGAAGCGGCCACGGTCATCCAGGCTAGAAGGGCGGCGAGGACCCAGGGCAGGCGCGACTCGGCCTCCACCGGCGCGGCGGGGGCGACTGTCGCAAGATGTTCGTTTCGCGCCCGGCCAAGGGTGCCAAGGGCGGCGCCCACGACGGCCACCTCCACGAGGACCGCCACGGCGTCGCACGCCACCGCCGTCGCCGGCGTCGCCGAAAGGATCGCGCTGACTTCGCTGATGAAAGTCGCCGCAGCCGCCGTGGCTCCGATGAGGCCCGGAAACGGGGCAAGGCGCAGAACCATCTGTTGGGGGATGGGCGCCAGGCGCCACCGAGGATGCCTCGGCGAAAGGAGGGCTTGGCCAAGGCCCTCAAAAAAACAGGCGAACACCACCACGCGCACAACCACGGGCGCGAGCTGTTCAAAAAGGGGCGTGATGGCTCCCGTAGTCGCCGCTGAGCCGCTGATGATCTCCACCGCGAGGAGGGGCGAAACGGTGGCGATGGACACCCTTCCCAGGGCGAAGAGCGTCCGCGCCGCGCGGCCGGGGCCGCTCAGGGTCTCCATGCGCCTCAGAAGAATTCGGCTCACAAGCAGCCGAAGGGGCCCAGCTGCGGCGATGGCTGCGACCAGGGCTGCGATCCAAAGGATCAGGGTTCCTCGACTTCGGACCGCTTTGGCCAACGTCGCGCCTTCATCGTCGAGGAGGGTCGCGACCCTGGCTCCG
>Ga0116231_10003096_pt1 | contig 34749 bp, 15 predicted proteins | sample S1TSphgellanicum_2_FD_89695 | JGI IMG/M metagenome (GOLD analysis project Ga0116231, IMG submission 89695) | Host-associated microbial communities from peat moss isolated from Minnesota, USA - S1T2_Fd - Sphagnum magellanicum MG | ecosystem: Host-associated > Plants > Peat moss > Unclassified...
AAAAAAAAAAAAAAAAAAAAAAAAAAAGAGGAGGGGGGGGGGGGGGGGGGAGCAAAAAGGAAAGGAAATTGTTTCTTCTTTTTCACAAACCCAAAAAGAAAATTAAAAAACAAAGGAAGAGGGAAGAAGAAATTGTTTCTTTTTTTCTTCTTCTTTTGCTTCTCTTTTTCTTCATAAATAAACCAAAAACTTTCAAAAACAAAAGAAAGAGGAAGGGGAAGAAAAAAAGTTGTTTCTTAATTTGTGACAACAATGTTGTCCTTGGTTATTGGGATGTTGAGTGGCATAGGAGCTAAAGTGATGGAAGCTCGAAATTCAAACTCGAGCAATGACAGTAACGCAACGGGAACGAGAGGCAGAAGAAAAAGTAGGCAGGGCGCTAAACAACCCCTAACGAGCTCTGTTCGGCGCTGGTTTCGAGCCTGACAGTGCAGCCCTCCGAAGAATTGCGTTGTTCTGCCGCAAGGTTTGACTTTTGGACTGTAGGAGTTATTTGAATAGAAAATAAATCAGCGCCTGAATCTGCGTGCTTGGGAGGTTCAGATTTCGAATCTGCTCAATCGCAGCAGAGCAAGAGAGTAATTCATTCGTGCAGAACCTCCAATACGAAGAATATCGACAGTGTTCTTAAATTGCTGAATAAAAGAACATGTAGAACGGTGCTGCGTGGTTTTATGCAGAACCATGCAGGGCTGAAAACATGTGCAAGAAGACAAGAAAAGCATGCTCCGGACAGAGAGCTGAGTGTTCCTGGATATTCATCATTTATTTATTAGTCGGATATCAGCAGATCCTGATATCAAAAATCCAAAAAATTGCTTGCCAATTATGCTGCTGGGTGCTAGCTAGTCTTTGGCTTTTGGGCAAAAAATCTCCAAAAGGCAATATCCTTTCTCTAAAAGGAATATTGTGTCGCAAATCTTTTTTTCTAAACAACATTTGAAAAAAATCATAAATAAAATTTTCAAGAAAATATAGCCATAGTAATAATTACTACTAACTACAACTTTTGAAGAGACCCTACAACTTTGAAGAGACCTTTGAAAATATGTCCCCATAATAGTTTTAAGTTGTCTACGGATTCTCGTCACCCTATATGCATCAAGAAAATGAAAAAAAAATAGCTAGTGTTACAAACCTAACTTAATTAGTAACCTAACCTACTTAGTAATTAGGTTGAATATCAACATCTTTGATATCCAACATAATTTCTAGATATCAAGGTGCCAAATATTATGATGGGTGATATCTAGCACCTCTTATATCAACCTGAATATTAGCCATAATGATATGCATTGAATATCATTTTCATATTTGGCTAGATATCCGCAACAAATATTTTAATTCTGGATATTTATCCAACATTGGTTTCATCCCACAAACGAAACCCAACAACTAATGCATTAGTGGGTGATAGGCAAACTCATCCTTGGATGGTACAACTAAAAATGTCTCACCCCAAAAATTTGAGACCCACCCAACTTTAAGACAACACAGGACTCATTTAAGAAAAGCTTTTCATCTCAAGTTTATATCAAAAGATTACCCAAATCGTATACAACTTGAAACTTTAATTATATTTGCAAAAAACTTAATTTTAATATTCCAAATAAATGGTCAAAGAAAATGTTTCAAGAAAATGACACTTGGGGTTCCTTTGTTCAAGAGCACAAAAGGAACATGGTTTTCCACTTTTTCAAATGCTTTTGATTTCTAGGAGGACCTCAAACAATCCTTTTTTATTTGTTAACAGATTGTGGATTGAAGCAACCAAATGTTTTTGAACAATTTTGGAAGGTCAAAACTAGGTCTTGAAAGGTCATTGCCTTAATGTCTACAAATTTGTAATAATTCTCACTTTTTTTTGTTTCAATCAACAATTTGAACCATACCTTAATGATTATACTTAATAAACCAAAAACAAATTTACAATGATGCAACTTGACACTTAATAATAAGGGGTTTGAAATCTCCAGAACACATCTTAAAAACAATTCAAGAACACAAATCTTTTACTTGCGTAACCTAAGTAGGTGTCTACAATTTTTCCATAATATATACATAGGTGGGGAACACAAAGCCCATGTGATACAAGTCAATAGTAAAAGTCACAACTTAAAAAGATTAATTTAATTAATTTAATTTAATTAGGTCCACCTTTCCTTGAATTTTGGTGAGGTGGTTCTTAATGATACCACCCAAGGATGGGTTTGCCTTGTTGATTGATCACACTAGTTGACTCACCTTACCAAGTTCACCACACTCCATAGAATAAAAAGGACATTAATTTTTGTTATTGTCAATTTTTCTCGGAACAAAAGACAATTTGTTGGCACATGACACCTATTATGCTACAATTTAGAAAGCTTCTAAAATAACCTCATCTTTTTAGTTTAAGTAAATGCCCATGGAAATTTGCAAGTTGTCCGCTTCCAATTCATCAATATTATATTTCAAAGGCTTGTGGCAACTTTGGATATAATATATTTGCACAAATATTTAATTGTTACATAAAGAAGTTTAAAAAGAACAACTAGTTGGGTCAAGCAAAAACCAATCATAAATTAACAAGGACAATGATTAAAATCATTCAAACTTGGTTCCATATATAGAATAGATGTAATGGTTGATTTTAGGCCTTCATCTTGAAACAACCCTTTCTTGTGTAAACTTTAATTCATGTTAACAACAAGACCTTCATTTTCAACAACAATTGAAAATAACTTGCGATTGTTTGCCACCCTTAGTGCTAACATAGGGCTTATGGCTTAACCTATTGTTCAAAGTTATCATTTATCATTTGCAAAAAAATTCATAGCACTTTGAACTTGGGTAAGGTTCTCCCATTTTTAATCACAAGCCTTCCATAATGTTTGTTTACACAACTTGTTGATCCAATGGGTGTCCACCTTCTACAATATGTTCATGTGGTGTACAAGGGCACATGATTCAACATGTGACACCTTTGCATCCATTGTTCATAAGGTCAACTTCCATGTGGGATGAAAAGAGTTGCACAAACTTCCTTCGTCCACATTCAACTCCTCTCGTCAACAAATTAACAGTGTTGTTTCAAAAGATGGGATTTGCATCTTAGGTGATGTTGTCATAACTTATCCAACATGCACAATACTTCCCCGAACATGTTATATATAAAAATTCATGATAAGAACAAATGAAAGGAAGAGCTACCATGATCTATGGCTAGCATATCCATTCCTCCCTTTAGCAATCAAGGTAATGTTTAGACAAACACGTGAATGTCTTTTTACATGAGTTTGCTAATAATAGATCTAGAAGGCACTCCACTTTCCATCTTGGTCATTTTCTTTCACCAACAAATTTCCTCCACACTTCAAATGATGAAGGTGTCTTCCATCTTAAATTGAGAAATAGCAAAGAGTTTGGCCACCTATAAATTGTCCCTTTTTCCAACCCACTTCCCATTCCCACCATCAACATTTTGCAAGCAATTGGTAGTTGGGTTAGGATCTCCATTACTAGTCCCTAATCTTTGACAACTTGTTCATAACAATTCAATTTGGATTTAGAAGAGTAAATACTCTCCTTTTGTATTTCCACTTTCTCTCTAGATTGGTGGGCCTTCATCAATCAAATTGGATGGGGTTACATCACCCAAAAAGGGGGGGAGGGGGGTCTTGAACTTTCAATTTTTTTCATCGCGTTTAGTCTCTTAAACATTCTACATTAACATAATCATTCATGCAAAAGTGCAATTATTCAATTGAATGGAGTTCTCAAAAATGATAAAATTATTTCACTATAGTTAATTTTTTAAACATTTTATAGTAACATAATCATGTGTGCAAAATTGCAATTATTCAATTCAATGGGGTTTCCAAAAAAATAAGAATCCTTGCAATGTTATCAAATAATAGATACCATGTTGAGTTTCATTTGTAAAAATGCCATATTTTCAAATGATTTGATAACCATCAAACATTGAAAACATGCATTAACCCATCAAGTAATCAATAATGAACTGAAAAACTACATCATCCAAATCACAAGCAAATGAGCCAACAATGAGAAAAAAAATTCAAGGATTTTGGGTCCTTTGTGATCATTTTGACTTTTTCCATAATTTTTTTTTTGAATGAAATATTTTGAAACATTCTATTAAAAATACTTATATTTTTCCCCAATAAATCACATTTTTTTGTTAATCTTTATTGAATACTTATGATTTTTTAAAAATATGATTCTACCAAATTTTGCATTTCATTTTTTAAAATGGTCATAATTCTAAATCATACCAAAATATATTAATTATTTTAGGCTTTAGTTTCTTGCATCATAAGTTAAAATTTTGTTTTGTATGTCATGTACATTACACCCTAATTACATGTGGTAAAAGATTTCTGAAACTTTTTAATTTTGAAACATATTTTGAATTTTAGAAATTTTCAAACTTCACAAATTTTTAATTATTATTACTTTATGAGTGTGGATAATAGGTTACCATCATTTCATTTTTTTCCCATCAAATTTTTTTTATTAAAAGGATCTTTAGTTTAATCCTTTATAGAATTAATTACATATGAAGCAATTATTGTTCAAGTTCAAAATTCTTTTACTAAAACCAAAACCCAAGCTTACATCAAATTAAATTCTAATTTGAATTCCTCAATACTCATATTCATCACTTAGCATATTTTTCCTTGATTAAACATGGAATTAAAATGGCACCACATAAATGTATGTAACAAATTTTGTAGTTTTGACAATTGTCACAATTGTCCAACATGGTTTTTGGCTTGTTTGACTTTATCACACCCATCCATCATTATGATTTGTCACATGCAACAATACAACACATTTTTATTCAGATTTTTTGAAATAAATTCTAATGGAATAATATCCTAAACTAAATACATTTTAAAAAAAACTTGTAGGAATTGAAAACAAGGCCTCACATGACTCAAATTGGAATGTAAGCCTTATTTCAATGCTTTTGTATTGAAAAAGTACGATCATGACATGTTTTTAAATGTTTTTCCAATATTGCATATCCATGAAAATTCTCAGTAATTTTATATGATTAAAAATTAGCATATGTTCATCCAAGTTTTACATACCTCCTTTCTTACGAAGCTTCCTCTCCATTGGAAAATTCCTATGCACCATTTTGATTAGTTCAAAACTAGCTTGTAAGACTATCTTCAACCATGATATCCCTTCCCTTTGAAGAACATCCAAGAAAATGCCATTATAGTGCCTCTAGGGGTTACTTACTTTCAACTTTATTGGGTCTACTCTTATGATACACCCTTGGGTCTACTCCTACCCCCACCAAGGTCCACTCCTATCTTAGGGATGATCATCATTTTTTTTACATCTTCCTATGGACGATTGCCATTTAGGCTACATTAAAAAAATCTTATTTGGTTATAAACCAAATATGAACTATAAATCGTTAATCAACATCTTATATTTATGGCTACACACAAAGCCGAATATAAAAATTTGTTGATTTTTATTCCTTTTGTTTCTCATTTTTGACAATTGAAACCTTCCAAAATCTCCTCATTTTCATATTTTTATTTTGAGTGTCATTTTTTAGTAGATTTTGACATGAAGTAAAAAGGTTGTTAACATCCCTTGTGAGAATTGAGAATGGTATCTTTTCATCCACACAAAGAGTGATTATGAATATTCATCCAAGCAATGAAAGGTTATGGAATCATTGAGCCAATGAGAACCTAGGGTGGTACGTTGTGTTAACTAGTAGGTTGCTAATGAAACAAAGGGTGAGGGTTTTGGGTTGTAACTCATGATCTACTAGCCAATCGGAGCATCAAGATTTTCACATGGGATGGTTATGTATCTAAAGCATACACACCTACCAACTTCCCCCTCCCCCCCCCCCCGCCCCCCTCTGCAAACATACTTATATATACAATGCACATGATAGAGGGTTTTTTTAAAAAATATTTATGTAATCTATGTTTACACACCATGTTTAAATATTTCATTGCCAAAATTAAGATTAAGGAAACATATTTTACTAATTGAACCACTTGACAACCTTGGAACTATGTGTCATTCAATGAAATTATATGAAATGGTTATTTTACTCCTCTTGTATTCTCATCAATAACTTTATTATCATGGTAGAAGAAGGAAAATTTACCGATCCTCAAAGCCATAAGAATGATTCGAATTAATTCCATCAAGATTAGTTATAATAAGGCATCAAATAGCAATTTGTAATTTTGGAGTGTAACAAAAAAAAATTTATATCTATCTATTATTTTGTTTCACAAAAATTTTATAAATATAAACAATGATTTGAAATGATGTGAGCAATCATGTATTGACATGTGGAACATCAACATGAAAAAAATGTACACATGTGATTGTTACCAAGAACAAAAATAAACTTAAATTACTAGCTAGTTGAATTCTTTAGATCTACCACAAGGATTCATATAGCCCATTTTCAGCATGATGACATTAAATCATTCTTATAATCAAATTAGATAATATAAATGTGATTCTTTGAATGCAATTGATGGTTCAATGATTTGAAATGTGATTGATCCTATATTGTTTGATACATAACTTATAAAATCTTGATATATAGATCAAATGTCAACTATCTATCAACCTTCAAGGACCTTGCATCATAGCTCCTAGAAGGTGCAAAACATTTGTTGTGTATAGTTTTAGGTTACTAATATCAAATTTTCCAAACATATGATTATATGGTGAAGTTGCAAACTTCTTTGGAAACATGTTAGTTTACTTTAAACATTTTTATTTAGCATCAATGTCAACATCCAAATATCTAATGTTTTGGAAAGACTTATTGGGACATAACATCTAAACAACTTTCACACCATTCACACTTGTCACTTTGTCTACTCACATCCACGCCTTGTCTTTTCAAGTCTATGCATAGTTTTTAATCATTTTTTGTCTTCTCACAATCTTCATAGATTCATGTTCTCTCAATTCATCATTATCTATATGTTTACACTTCATATCCACTTCACTATTTTTCAATATTGATCATTGAATTTTTTTCATTTTCGTACTTGTGTCCATTCTATCTTGTTATCAATCTTTGAGGTTGTTTGAAAATCTCTATCATTTCTATTTTTTTGTGCAACAAACTTACTACAATTCATGAATAGAGTTTCAAATCACAAGTTTCATTGGTAGGTTTTGTTTTGATGTTCACAAGTTGTAGTAAAGTAAACAATTTTTGTTCCTTGTCACAAAAAAAACAGGTAACCATAAACAAAGTTTAATGTATTATTTGAAATCTTTTTTTAAAATATTTAATGATCAACATGAGGATAATATTTAATTTTATCACAATGATGTTGATTAATCACATATCTAATATGCATTCAAGTACATTTTTAAAAAATAATTGTATTTTTTTCCACTTTTTAAGTTGTCTAAACATGTACAAGTAGGTGAAAGTAGATGAATTATTGAATATTCTTCATTTTCAACATGATGTAACTTTAAAACATACTTGTAGGTTCTCAATGTCTAAATATTATAATATAATACATTAAAATTTTAATGGAAAAATAATTTTAATTAACTCAATGGGACAAGTCATTTTCAAACATACTTGTTATCTATTTTTATTATGCCAAAGTTTTTCAAAAATTTTAATCACCTCACTATAAACTCAAAGAAGAGCACCATGGTTTTATTATGTTATTTAAAATTATTTTCAATATACTTTCTTTTGCTTGTGTCAAAAATTGAACAATTTTTTGATTGCTTTGGAGATAACTACTTTTTTTATATACTTTACCATGTTTTCACCCACCATCAATGCAATTAATCAATAGTTTCATTCCATTTGTTTGTGATCAATTAGTAGTTTCATCCTTTAGTGATTTTTTGATCAAGTAACTTTTGTTTCCATTTTCATTGTTTAATCTTGTGATCTTTGTTGCTTTCAATGTTTCATTTCATTACCTTTGATCACAATGGTTCTTCATAAATATTCTATAAATTGTTGTGTCTAGTTTGGTTTTCATAAACACCAATTATATATTTTTAATTATATATTCATTCTTTTCAAATTTGAGAGAAAATATGTTTGATTGTTTAAATATTTTTTCAAAAAAGTTTTTTTGGGTTTAATTGTGTAGATTTTTGGCAATATTAAAAAAAATTCGTGTCATATCATTCATCCTTATTTGTGCCTTGTTTTATTAATATAGTATGTATTCCTTGCGATAACCTATTTTCTTGGTATTCAATTTTACAACGAATTTTAACAATGTTTTTTCGCAAAGGTGCTTAGGGGCCCAAATAATAATATATGGAATGCCAATGTTGCAATCAACAATCAAACACATTAAATATTGACAATGTGTGATTACTAAGATCAAAAAAAATTTGATTGTTTTATTCCAAAAGTTCCCGAACTCCTTGCTCACTTTTTTCATTTTTAATACCTTCATTCAAGCCATACATGGTTTTCAATTCAATGCCCACAATAAGCATTTTGTCGCAACCTTAACATTGGGTTTGTGACTAAGTGTGAAGTCCAAGGGCCCATGAGGCCAAGAGTGTGTTTAAGTGTGAAACACACTCTCACAAATGGGGGAGAATGCAAAGGTTGAAGCCCAATGACTCCTAAGTGCATTCCCACTTTGGGAGTTACACTCGTACGAGAGTTGTGAATGTTTGAAGCCTTGGTTGGAAAGGAAAACAAGCACCAAATTGGGCCCCCAAGACACCATTAGAAAGGTCTTGAAACTTAGATGCTTAAAATGCCCTCGCATTATTCATTTAGACTTAATTTGCATGAGTTATGATCAAAAGATGGGCGAAAACCAAATGGAAATTTGACTCCCAACCAAATCCCTTGAAAGTAGGGGTCAAATGAGGTTCGATTGGAACATGTTATACACCGGTTGAAAGATATTTGCAAGGGCTATAAGATATTTTCCTCGCATTTTTTAAAAAAAACCTTGATTTGAGAAATATATGAACATTCAAAGTTTTGGGATAACAAAAGTCCCTATTTTGGGACTCCCACTTGGGAGTTCCAAGGAAAAGTGACATTTGGATGTAGTCCCTGCGGAAAGGCATAAAGTATATTATAGGGAGGGGAGTGGTGCCTCCTCCGAAAGGTTGCGGGTCGTGTGAAGCTCGTGCTTGAAGTTGTTTTTACTAAGTCCGCCACACCACTTCCATTCAACTTACACTAACTGCTCTTTTTTCTTGGTTGTACAGGTTGATCTTGTCTTGAATTCTCACTTGTGAGTTCATCCTAGTCCCATCCTGAAACTCCAACACGCCCTCCTACCCCCAAAGTGTTTTGAGTTAAGGAATGTGCCCCAATTATTTTCTTCTTACGTTGTTTTGCTCTAGGACCCACCTTTTGGTCTTTTGAAAAGTTTGAAGGTACGTCACATTTGCATGGTGATGAGATTAACAAAACCTAATGGAACATTTGAATAAAAAACTTGATAATAAGAAGCTATGTGGTTGCAAATGGAGGTTGAAATTCTGTTTTGTAAATTTTTATATTGTATTAAAGCAATCACCTATTTATTATAAATGGAAGGTTTCTTGAATTTGAATGTTGGAAGGATTTTGCAATACGAACAAAATCAATGACGTTGATAGCAATGGTGTGGATTCAATTTGAAATAATGTTATGTTAACATCAAGTTATTTGGTTAGTTTTGTAACTTTTAAGTTAACATCACAATTTTTATTGAAAACAAGGCCAACCAATGTTCATTATGAGAAATCATGTTCGTGAATACTAAATTGGCATGCAACTAGATCGTCATGGAAACTATTATGCAATTAAGGTACAACTATTGTATGGAAATATAATGAATTAATAACTAAAATGCCATGTCAAAATATTTCATAATTATATTTAGTTGCACATTAGTTGTAACTTGGACTCTATACATGCATATGCATGCAAAGTATATACGATGATAGTCAATCATAATTTGACCATGATCACAAGTTGTAGCGAAATGTTTAAGCTCAACTATGTTACAATTGGTGTAACTTTTAACATTGAATGAACAACTACTTTACAACTAGCGTACAATGTTGATGCATATGATCATGCCACATGTATGGTTAAGTAAAGGTCCATAACATTTGAAGCTTGCGACTTGTTTGCAACTAAAAGTCAATTAAATTGGCTAGTTTTACAACTAAGTTACAACTAAATGTGCCACTATGGTTTCATTACATAACTATTACTTGTCCATTATTATGGAACTAAAGTGTTCAACTCATTTAGAATTAGTTGTCAACTATGTGGTAGCTCATACTATTAAAAGACTTATAGATTATGCAATTTATTGAAAGTGTAAATGCAAGCCTTCAATTGGATTAGAATGGTGTATTAAAATGTTTATGAATATGTACATATAAATTTCATTGTTTATACACTTCAAAAAAAAAAAAAGGTTAGATTATTAAATGTTTCGTTGATATGAACCAATTCTTTTATTGAATTGATTAATTAAAATAATTCATTTTCATAATTATCCAAATAACTAAAGTTTAAATAATGTGGTAAATATTACATTCCTATTTTTTGTGATTGATGTTCAATTGTTGTGTTAATAATATTTCACTACATTAAAATTCACAATATTATGTTGGTATACATACATATCAAACCATAGAATTTCATGAAAGATGAAAGTCTAATTTTGAATTGAAATTAAAAGCAATGTGAATATTTTATTAAACATTCAATAAGGGTGTACATACGAATATGTCTTTATATACCTCAATGTCTTTTACTCAAATTCATGTTTATTATTTAATATTTCATAATGAATTAATTTTTAATTAATAATTAATATGTAATATACTTAATTACCATGAACTAATTAAGTAAACTAAATAATAAACTATTCATATGAATTCATTAATCAAATTTTATTAATTAGTATTTAATTAATTAAGATAATAAATAACTAATTATCTAATAACTAATTACTTAAACTCAATAACTAATTATATAAATTTAATTAATTAATTCAAATAATTTTAGATAACAAATTTTGTTAATGTAGGTGAATAATTATTGAATTTTATTTGAATTTGGATCATCAATTATCAGCATAATTAATTATCTAATAATTATTTAAATAATTAATCATTTAATATTTATTTTGATAATTAATTATTTGAATCAATCAACTAACTAATTATCTGAATTATATTAATTAATTCATATAATCAATCCAGATAATTAGTTATCATATATTTAATTCAAATAATTATATTCCAAATAATTATGTCAAATGATTAATTATAAAATTCAAATTAATTACAAAATTAAAATCAAACAGAAAGCATGTGAAAAATGTTTTTTTGTAATTACAACTCAATTGCAACTAGGGTGCCATTAAAAGATTTAACCCATATGTTTTGTTTTCAATATTTCATTTCACAAACTATATAAAGGAGGTGTCTCCTCTTGCATTCTCACATTAAAATACACGTGCCATGTTGGGACGAATTCATAAAAGCTTAACCCTAAAGGCAAAACACATAACAACTAAAAAATTTATGTGGTTACTTTTTTGTTCACCTATTCTTTTAGTATTCTACCTTCCTACCTACCTACTTGCCTACCTAAATAGGTAGGTCCTATTTTTCTACCTACCTAGGTACATATATACATCCAAAATTCAATTAATATGCCATGTGGCAACCTTTGATTGTGTCACGTGTCATAATCCAAAACCATCTAAAATGAATAATCATAATCGATGATGGATATCAATATTTCAAACAAATCATGAAAAATCCTCATTATGCCACGTGTCAAATTTTGATGGATAAATGAAAAATGATGTCAACATGACATTATAATTATAGTCATAAAATAGTTGCATAATAGTTGAAAAGGAGTTGTTGCAACAAAGTTGTAATTGAATTGTATGAGTTGCACCGTATATATGGTGAATTGCAATTATTGCAACTCTTGCAACTTGTCTCATAGCATTCACATCATATAAATATAGTGAGTTGCAAGTGTTTGATGCAACTCAAAAATTGAGTTGCAAGGCCAGTTGCAAAACACCCCATTTTTTCATAGTGGCTAGAGGTAGCTATCATGAAAATTAACATTATTGTAATGTTGATGTTCACATAGCATGTCAGGTACATGATTTAATGTTAACTAACATCATATATGTGAACTCTCATCTTTGTAACCATCACAAGAACTTGACATAACTTTGAATCCTCACATGCCATTAGGTCTATAAGATCCTTAAATATTGAATGAATGTTAACATGACAATCACAAATGTGAAAAGGTCCTTATTTGATGGCCTCTTTGAAACTTGTTTCATGATTTAAACCCCCTAACTTTTTGTCCACCATGGTTCTAAAGGTAGGGGAGGTGGGTAAAACAACTAAAAGTTTTAATCAAACTACCCATCCTTTTTCATATATAGGTGTCATGTTGGGTTTAAAATAATTATAGTAAAAACTATTGCAAAGATGAATATCATCAATTTGAATTTAAATTGTGAAAGGAAATAAAGATCAATTAGTTTTTTAGAATATTAAAACCCCCCATGAACTTTGCAAAATGTTAATTATGCTATGACCCATGCAACGCTTGTAAGGTTCTACCATAGGGCTTGAATGATGTCAATGCAAAGTTTAACTAAAATAAAATTGGACATTATTGTTTGTAGGAAAATGAAATGGTCTACAAGTCGCAATGTGGCCATTTTCGAGGTTGTAGGTTCAAAGCTACCCAAGGAGTGGCAACATGTATTGTAAGTTTATTTTTTATTTTTGACATTTGGTACAACAAATTATCCATGGAGTCCATGAATTGAATGTTGAGTTGAAGTCCATGCACTCACACCCACAAAGTTCATAAAGGGTGTTTAACATTCCTCATTACTTTTGGGTTAGTAAGGGTTAATACATAAATTGATCACATTGCAGTTACTAGGTCTCATAATTTGCCATGAAGATCAAAGAGGTTGCCTTAAAGCAACTTCATTACCAACAATACAACATTGCTTATTAATAATAATTTGGATTCAATTCAAAATTTTAATAGCATGAAATTCAATTTGGACAAGTAGATATGCACATCATATAGGAATTTAGAAAAGGGTTAATGAAGACATACAATTAGCTTTGATTGATTGGTCACAATGGAAGTTGTTTTTGCAATTTCCATAAGGCATTTGAAAGGGAAAAAAATTTAGCCTATCAAAAGAAAGGTAGATATTATTGATCTGTCACAAGATTAAGTGAAACCTTACATAAAAATAATATTAAAACTTTGTAAATATTAAAGAAAAAACTCTAAATTAATAGCTAACTAGTAGGCTATATAGTAGGTCAGGCTACAAATCCATTGCATGTGAATCCCTTTCATCCTTAAGCAAACCTTATAATGTTCATTTTTTTTGTTTTTTCATGTGCATAGCGGATGCTCAAAAACAAATTTACCTCTCTCATCATTGGAGATGGAATTGCATGTGTTTATGGAGTGTAGTCACATCGTTAGGATCCACACCCACCTCCTTGGTGCTTTGCTTAATGACTGTTTATTCCAAAATATTTCTAAAATATCTTAAGAATATTTCATTTGTAAGTTTAACAAAACCTTTAAAAAATGAATTTTTGTTCTTTTAAATCATCCATAGAACAATGCTTCATATTAAATGTAGCTTGTTGATTGATGGATGAAAATTTATCATTGGAATTTTCTTGCACTTGAATATTAGTTACGACAAAAACATAATTTTGTTAATGTTCTTAATTGCATTCACCCCACAACCCAAGTGTTACAGTTTTTGAAAGTTAAATCTTTATATTCTAGGCCCTCCTTGTGTTAAAATAAGTTTGCAACTTGTTTTGTCTTTTGTACTTCAGAGGATATGCTCCCAGTGATTGCACTAATGTAAATGCCAATTACCATATTATCCATTTACTTGGTGATTGGTTTTTCGGCAAAATGGCTAAAAACATGTGTTCTCTTTTATTTTCTAGTAGCCAAAATTTGACAATTTCCTTTGCAAAAATCAGATTTCTCTACTGGTAATATAGGATGTAGCTAAGAAATTGTGAGGGATGCTTAAACTCTTTTAACTTTCATATCCTTTCTATAGCCAAATTTGGCTAAACTGTCTTGATTCGGCAGTTCAGCTACATCACAAAAATGAGGGAAAAAAAAACCGACTGGATGAAACTGCTTCATTTAAGTAGTGAACAATGAACATCTGCAAATAACACATGCAGCTTATTTGCGGGAATATATGCTGCATCAGCATAATATGGTGCATCCTATTATTAAACTACATGTGCCGGACTTTTGTGTAAAGTGTCACGTTGAACTGCCTTTATTTGACTACGCGTGCAGGACTTTGTGTGAAGTGTGAGATTGAAATACTGACACCTTGTGGAGAATCTAAACACCAAAGTGTCCAGTAGCTAAACTCAGAAAATACTGATCTTATCTTCTTCCAGTACCAAATTTGAGTCGCTTTTCAAATCCTGTGAAGCATAAGTTATTGGTAGTTCTTTTCAAATCCGGTGAAGCATAAGTTATTAATAGTTCTCCTACGCTCTAGCCTAACTTACTCATGGATTTGGCAAATTCTTCGTAGCTTTGTTTCACTATACTGGGAATGTGAAATTGCTATCAAAAGTCATCAACACCCAGCAAACTGTTAGTGGCTTCCTCCATACCCGGGATGCAGAGTGCCATGACAGTGATGACCACCCATTGCTATGGTACCCATAACTGATCAAGCTAAGCTCACTCATCATAACCCTTGCAAGACACTAAACACCCCCACTTCCAAACCCATCTTCATGGGCTTAAAGTAGCAGCCCATGGCATCGTTGGCCTTGGGGAAAAACCAGCATCCACACCAGTACCATGGTAAAAACCCAAAACTCATCTAAATTGCTGCTAAATATTATGAAAATCCAGTGCTTGGACTAAATCAGGGTCTCTGAGTTCAAATCTAACATTTTATGGGTTTTATTTGGCGACTAAGAGTCCTCATTCAAGAAGGTAAAGGTACCAATGTGGGTGCTGATATATTCAGCCTGGCACACATGGTTGTGCTGCAGGGTTCAACTGTTGTGGATGAAGACTTTAGTTTAAAATATACTTAGACTGCTCTACAATATTATGGCTACAATTAGGTAGATGTTAACTCATTGGTTCTGTTGCATTGAGGTGCTTGGTCTGAACAGCAGAACAAAAAACATAAATCAAATTTTAGTTTTTTCTTTTCTTTATTTTGCCTGTCGTGTCAGAACATGACATGCAGAACTGCACAGGTCACCCCTGCGATGTTCGATTGGGGGCGGGGGGCGGAGGGAGAGTATAAAATCCTGTATTACCTTCCCTCATGAGAACAATCTGGATGTTTTGATTGGCTTCAAGTAGCTAGAAACAACCCATAACTTTTGACATCAATTTCAGTAGCCAAATACAAGTTAGCCTTGTGCTCTCATTGGTCTAATGATTAGGGAACTCTTTGCTGCCTGCATGAACATTTCACAACTGCTCTGTGCATGGATGGAAAGCGGGCATCTCGATTCTCACAAGGGATGGTTATGTTGGGCAATCAGCAAGAGGATGCAGCCTCTTGCTGGTTACCTAGTCCTTGTCAATCAGCTGGTGGTCTGAGTGAGATTGAGGAATACTTTATGTATACTTTTCTGATCATGCTTGTTGCATGTGGAGAGAACTCTACCGTAAGTTACTTGATGGGAGAACAGTGATTTTATTGGTGTGCAATTGACATTTCAACGATGGTAAATTGGGTATCTAGTCTATATATATATATGAATGGCACAAATCCATTTGTGTGAAGAGAAAAGAAAACAACCCACACAGGGAGTGCAAAGAGTGTTCAACCTAGCCAATCAGCTAATGAAACCCTTACCCTCCCCATCACAGGGCAACAGTGAACCAGTACCCACCAGCACACCATCCACTGGATGCCTGTTATTACTCAGTTGTGGATGAACCTCAACTGAGTTAATATTTGGTTTCACCTTGGTAACCAATTCTGTAGGAAATAGGTCTCATGCATATAGGTAGATAGGTAGGAAAATAGGTAAGTAAATGGTTTAGACATAGGCAAGGGCTGTTTCTTACTACCTACCTCCTTGTGGGTTGGTAGTAGGTAGGTAGAAAAACATGCAATTGAGCTAACCACCATGGTTAGCTAGGGAACTGGAACCCAGTAGAAAACTGTTGCCTGACCACTTACCATTCATCTTTCATGGTGAACTTGTGGGTGCTGGTTCACTGTGGCCCCATCATAGTGCCACCTCAAATATCTACCTAATCATGAGCAAATCACTTGGTTGCGTTAGTCTATATTTTTGAAAACATGAAAGCAATGGTGAATTTGTTGTCTGTACTTTGACAAGAGGAAGAAAGCTTTCCTCATAAATAATTAATTCTCAAAACATCATCCAAATTTGGGCATTTAATCTTCCAAACTTCTTTAGTAACCAAGATGAAAAAACTTATTTGCCTTTGTTATTTTGGGCCAATTGTGAGGTGTAATTTTGCCTCAATGTGTGTTCCCATGGGGGGTTAATGCTTGTAAGGCCCCTATTTGGGGGCATTTTGCTTGTAAGCCCCTTTTAAATACATGAATTTCCTTGTTTTCCACTAAATTCAACATGGCTTTAACACATGGTTAGATTATCTATATTGGTGCATTCACACCAATATGAAGCAAAGTACTTGTAATCACTACTTAATATTTCATATTTTAAATGATAATTTTAAGTTTGTGTTGAAATTTTTGAATTTACTTTTATTAAAACATTAATAATATATCATGAGAACATGTGAATAAATTTGAAATCAATCTAATGAATAAAAAAAACCCAAAAACACTTTTAAAATAGTTGTAACCAATGCATTTAGATTGAAAACAATTTGTCAAACATTTTGAATTTTTTTTAATCCAAAATTTTTGGAAATTTTAAAATATGAATTTTAACATAATAGTATTTTTGAAAGTTAAAGATTTAGAATACTTATTTCAAAATATTTTGAAAATATTCTAAATAAGCAACCTAAAGGGGTGTGGTTGGCTCCTATTAGCATGAATGGACCCATATTCCATATTATGGTTATTAATTGTTATTTGTGGTGGAAGGTATGAGGAGTTTATAACTATTGTGCCATCAATGGGTAGCCTTAGAACATCTCTACCATTGGCAAGAAATGTGTTTGTAGTGGTAACATTGAACGGTGACTGTCATGTTGTTCATCTAATAGTTTGTTCAATTAGATAGAAAAGCAATAGGCCCTTGTTCAATCTTTTTCATTGGCTTCCAATTTGCAATAGGATACATGTTCGTTATGAGAGGCATGCGAGTATTTTGAGTGATGTTGGATAACAACAATAGCAACACACAAAGCTTTCAATGATGTCAAAGTTGAGAGCAAACAACAAGTCAACTCCAAATGTTGCAAGGGGAACAACTTCATCATTGAGAAGGACAAATAGTTTTGTACTTTGTTTTTGCACATCTCACGAGACATAAAAACAAGAAATGGTTAGAAAAATGTGACACTATGGGATTGGGTATGCAAATACTATAACAAAAATCAACAAAATGTTTGTGTAAAAAGGCCACCTCATTCGTTGGAAATGAAGTGGGTGTGTGATCAAACATGACATTGCCAAGTTCATAGGTAATTTTCAATCTATCAAAACACTTTGCACATTCAAGACCAACATTAAAAAAACTTTGGACGTATATAAACTAAAAAATCCAAAAGGTTAGAATTTTACCTTCATTCACTAAGGTTGATGTTTAAAGATTCCCTTGTTGGGGTAATGTGTGTGATGAGGTGAAGAAGACCCCACCCAACAAATGCAAAACTTGTGATGTTGTTGTGGAAGTAAACAATAGTGAAATCAATCATAGGATGTTGATGCCTCACTAGCTACTCTTGCACTTCACCATCCTCAAGGATCAAAATCAATCAAGGAGTCAAAAAGAGTGGCAAAACTAAAAGATTGTGTCATGAAAGTTCAAGTAATGGCACTGGAACACATGATTGCAACAACATTGAAAAAGGCAATGATTCTTGAAGATCAAATCACCATGGCACTTTTCACAATGCATGAAAACCAACTACAAACTCCAAAAACATGAGATTATTTCACTAGTGAATAGAAAAGTTTCAAAAACTAAAAGTTCAACTCCAATTCCACAATGATTATGCAAAATGTTGAATTTTACCTAATTGTCATTCCTTCACAACCTATTAACTTGCCAAGAAGGGAACATAACAATGATGGTTTTGTGTACCAATAAATAGCAACACAAACCCCAAAAAAATATGTAGACATGGCAATTTGAGAATTGGGTAAAAACACAAACACACTATACATGGGCATTGCCTTTTCAAGCCCCTAGATGTTCAATGAAATAAATTTTCAAGAATAATGTGTCTCATCATTCTCAATAATTTTTATGCCATATTTCCAAACTTCCATGAAAATGGCAAGGATGGCCTAATGTGGGAGGTATGATGGGTGTAAATAAGGGCACAAAAATTAATTTTTTTTGGCATTAAATGCCTTTAAATTGGTTGCCATTGTAAACATACCAAACCATTTAAGGCATTAAGGGTGAAAATTGTTGTAGAAATTAAACAATATAGAAATTTTAGAAAATATTTGAATAATAGGCATAAATTATCTTATAAACATTATAAGAAGTTTCTTAAAAACTTCAAAGAATATTTTTAGAATTAAAAAAAAATTAGTTAATGGAAGCTTTTAACATAATACTTGATTAAAAAATTAAAGATGGAAGTTGACAAAAGGTTTTAGAAAACATAGTTAATAAAAATTTCTAAAAGATGTGATCAATGAATTATTTTTTAAAATGTGGTTAATAAAAGTTTCTAAAAGGTTATCTGATAGAAGTTTATGAAAGTTTTAATTGACATTTTTTTTCAAAGGTTGATGAACTTTTAAAAGGTTTCATTAAATCATATTTAAGTAAAGATTTTGAAAGCACCATCCTTCAATATCTTCAATGCAAGTTGTGGTCCTTGTACTTCAATTTCATTTCATGCTTAGTTTGCATCATGCCTTGTTCATAGAATAAAATATTTTAGTTCTTGTTCATTAATGAGTTTTTTATTTTTCAAATCCATATAGTTTTCTCCAAGTTATATATTTGTTTTGTCCTTGAAAAAGATGTTTTTACCTTTCACATATGAATGCTAGAAAATATATATATTAGGGTGTCATATATATGTTCCTTCCTAATGTGCTTTCACCCCAACACTGAATGTTTTTCAATGATGTCATTTTTTACAAAACGCTTTAGGAAAACTTTGAATTCTTTTGATTTTCTAGTGTAAATTGTATTCATTTTGCTAATTGATTGGAAAATTTTGTCCAATTTCAATATCACAAAATTGGAAAATAAAAAAATGTTGCTTAATGTATTATAATTTTTAACACCAAATATGTCAAACTAGGAAAAACAAAATCAAAGCTCCAATTAAAATGCAAAGATAAAATCTCAAAATTGGTAGTCTATATATTAAGTTTTAATAGGTTTTAAAGAAATTGAAGGGATATATATATTTTTTAAATATTTTTCCTTGGTGACCCTTGGGGGCCTTGCACTCATAAAGCTCATTTTTAGGACGATTACATTTGTAAAGCCCTTCGACAATTGGATTTCAAGAAATAAATACATATACCATAATATTTAGGCTAGTTCAACACAAATTTATATTATTTTCAAAAATATTGAAATTTTCAAAAAATGTTTTTTTCTAAAATGCAAATAAATTAGTTGATGGAATTTTTGAAAATATATCATTTGTTGAAATGAAATCCTCAAAATAAATAAATTATTCAACAAACATGTGTTGAAGTGACTAAAGTATTACAATATATACCCATAATGCCATATGACATAATCCATAAATGGCAAAAAAACACATGTAGGGAAAAAACTTCTTGTAATCAATGAAGTGAAGTAGCATGCACCCAAGGAGGTCAAGTTTTTCTTTCTTTAGAAGGAAGGTAAAGGTGTGATATTTCAATTGTTCCAAATGTGTTCCCACCAAGTCTCCATTAACTCTTCACTTTTATCATATCCTTTGCCCTAGGTTTTACTCATCTAACCTACATAAGAAGCCCAAAAGAAGAAATTACAACACACTACCCAAAGCTTGATTACTATTTTTTGTGATGGACCAATCAAATATGCACATCACAAAGAAAAATAAATTGAACTTTGGGGGTCCCTACAAATAATTACCATATTACCTTTTCAACTTCCACATTATATATTATTTTTAGTTTTGTCAAAAAATTTAAAAGAAAATATATCTTTATGTCAAAAAACATGAAAATGCAATGAAGGCAGCTACTAGATTCGAACCCATGCCCTTCTCACTAAACCCACATTGTCTTCAAAAAATCTAACTTGAAGTACAACACATATTTTGCAAGAACATCTATGATTTAGCCATTATATCTTGAAATTTTCAAAATCATAAATTATGGTGCCAAAACATAAACTTTAAATTATATTAATTATTCAACACTACAATGTTGAACCTGAAAAGGTACTATGGTAATATGAATCACAAATAAGTACCTTTAGTCCATAATGGGGTATTAGTCAAAGTTGAAAATGTTGACAAACCATTTTTGAAATAAAAATTTCATGCAACTAATGAGAAGGATTTGGGGGGCATAATATTTTTCTTATGGGTTTTGGGGGAGGGAAAGGGATTTTGTTCTTTGTTTGTTCCAATGTATTCCCATCGAGTTCCCAAAATGTTCCCAAAGTTACCCATTTGTTCCCAAAGACATTCCCAATAACACTTCATTTTTATCCCATATTGTTTGGTCATGGTTCAACTCCCATGTACATATACAACCAATGTTTCCATTTTTAGTGCAATCAATTTGACTTGTAACCTACATCAACAATGGAAAACATAGTATGTGGTGGAAATGAAAATGGATAGTGAAGAAACGAATGACACTTAAAAAGCAACCTTGGTAAAAACCATTATGATGCAATGGAAAGACAACAACTCACCTTACTGGGCCCTTCACATTTCTAGGTGGGATGGGCCCATTCCATAGTATCTCAAGCACTCCAAGGTTTTTTATATATTCCCTTGTATTTGAAAACACCTCCCCACATGGAAGATGTTTTCATCAATGGAAGGGACCTTCTCCCACTGTCAAGTAAACCTTTTGCCCTTGAAATTAAATATCTTTTGTACTTTACACTATAAAATGCATGTTCCCATGGGCCTCCTATAAATTTTTAGCCTATGCCTTTTAATTACCACCAAGGAAGCTATGATTCTCAAATTAGGAGAGGCATTCAAGAATGGGCCCCTTCTACATAATTACCTATCCTAGTATTTTGGAAATAATCTAAAATCTTATTATGCATATCGCCCAAAATGATCCTTTTTGTTTTGTTCATAGAGCATATGAATCCCCTAAAATGTATATAAACTAAAACCACAACTCTCCATGCCCATTAACACTCAAATAATATAATATTTGGTCTCAAGGCTTTCAAAACAAAACCAACATATACCCCCCATGGTGGATTTTCAAATGGCTATATAGTTAGCAGACTTTTGTCTACTAACTATATAGCCACGATTTGAATATCTAGGACGAAGGACTCATAGTATCTACCCATTTAAGAAAGAGTTGGCAACAGTAACACACTTGAGTCAATCTTATTTGTTTAAGGGCAAAATGGGAAGGAGTCTAAACCAATGATGGTAAAGTAAATGTAAAATATTATAGGTTTGAAGATATGGAATAGTCCAATTTTTTGAATTGGATTTTAAAAATCTAAAAATTGATAATTATATTCTTAGAAATGGATGTTACAACATGTCAATTGCATATACTTGTCACATGTCACTTGTGTATGCAAGCACATCTTTGCTGAAATTTGTGCACATCACATCCTTGAAAGTTCATGCTAGATTTATGTTGTGTTGAAATTGGGAAAGGACGTATTGAAGGTAACATTGTCTACTACATTTATGTGCATGATGCATCTTGTCCATTTGATTTTTTTTGTCATCAAACACTTAAAGACATTTCCAAATCACTTTGAAATATTAATTTGGAATTAATTGGGGATTTTTTCAAGAAATTCATCCCGTCTTCATACAAATGTTAAATTCAACAATATTTGAAATGCCAAAATTGTGATGATGGGGATTTTCACATCTTTAGAGGGATCGAAATTGTGGTTGTTAGGGTGCCTTCTTGGGGTGGGAACATCAAGGCACAATTTTCAAAGAGCATGAAGTTATAATTTCATATTCTTTCATCATTATGACTACCCAAAAGGATTCCAAGAAGAAAAAATCAACAACCACCCAAAATGGGAAGGCCAAAACAAGTCAAAAGGGGGGTTAATTTGGGCCTTCCCAATCCTTTTCAGTGAAATAAAACCAAGGGGTTGTGTGTTGGACTTATGAAGGTCCTCACATGAAGGAGTGCCCAAATAAAGGCAAAACACCTAGATCTGAATCCACATCTTCAAGTACCAAAAAATGTGAACATTATGGTCTTGAAGGTCTTGACATTTACCATCATTACTCATTACATTTAAACCTTTGTCTTACCAAATATACTAACAAGGATGGTAAAAGCAAGAAGCACATGAAGGAGGCAATAATTCTCAATTTAAGGGCAATTGGTCAAAGGTCAAATTTCAAGTAAGGCCAATGACCAAGGTTAAAGTCTAGTGGCATGGCCATTACACAAGACCCATTTGCTCAGTTGGAGGAATTGATCACTAGTATGGCAAACTAAAAATTGGCAACAATATAAAACTCCATAAATGTGGCCACATATCCAAGATTAGATCTTGCTTTGGATTTTTTTGGAATGTATGACTTGTTGGTTCCACTAATGTTCTACATGATGCACATGCTTGAAGGGCAAAACACCATGTTACTTTTTTTGATCCACTTGAGGTGGATTCATTGGTTATATTTACACATTCAAGCTCACATGCCCTAGAGCCATGAACAATTGATGAGGGGCTTGACCTTCACAAGGGGAGGCTAGGTGTCAAGTGCATCCCTCCCCAATAATTTATGTTGTCCAAAATTGTGCCAATTAATACATCCACATCCCCAAGCATGGGGCATGTTCCCACAAGGCCAAGAGGAGGATTTTCACTTTCTAGGTTGGATGTGAATCACAGGGTGACGTTGGGCCAATCAATATTTGTGGGTTTTAACATGATAGATGATTGAAGACCTTCAAGTCCAACCACATTAATAGGAACCACACCCACTTTGTTTTTTCCAAGAATATTTTTGAAATCCTTTCAATACACCATTTTTTTTCTTAAAAAATCTTCAAAGTTTTGTTAGCATTATTACATTAAGGTTTATATTTTTAAAATTCCAATTTTTTTGTTTTGTGTGATGTTATTGTTTAATAACTACTTGAAAAGAAAGGTTACATAACATAAAAGATTTGTCTTTTATTTTTTATTTATTAGATTCATTTAAAAGTTTTTGGACATGTATATTAATATATTGAAAATAACATTGTATAAAAAGAAGTTCATTTGTAGTTTTTTTTTTATAAATCATTTTAAACACATTAAATTAAGTAATGGTTATGATTGTTAATGATATGCATTAGTGCAATTGCACCCCTTGAACCATGCCTATATCAAATTCAAACATAGATGGGTGCATTTGAAAAAGTTGAGGGGTTTTCTAAGTTGACATTTTGGTGTAATTGAACCCCAACCACCCAACAAACCAATCATCCATTCACTACCATATGTTTTCCAATGGTGTGGCACCAAGTCCATGTTAATTTTGGTGGATGTTGCATCAGTGGGATTTCAAGCACATTGGTTACCATGGATGTGGACATAACACCACTTGATTTGTTACAACAAACATATCATGACTTAGAAGCTCATATTGAGGATGTTGTTTTGGGTTTGGGATGCATGTCATAAGTGATGCAACATGATGATTAGCTAGCTCTTGCCATTGTGAACAAGGTGGGCCAACTACAAGTGGCCTTGCCCATGATTATGAACTTTTGTCGAGCTCACATGCTTTTTGTGATGATAATCCCAACATGATTTTACATTAATGATATTTTTGTTCAGTGGAATCCAATGTTGATGAATGTGAATGTGTTACGGGGTTCCATACCCATGCTACCCAAGTTTTTGGCCTATCAAAAGCCATCAGATGTCAATTCTTTGGTTAAATCATGAATTTGAATTGTCTCACTTGGGTCATTAACCTTTGTTTGGCTTAATAACAACAATTTTGTTTAATTCCCACCCACCCCATTTTTACCTTCTTCATCAGCTCCTAAATTTCATCATGGTACAAGCACATTCATGTAGGGGGGTAGTGTGATCATGAGCTCACATCTAGTGATTTTAAATGGGTTAAACATCCTTGGCAACAATGAGATTTTATTCGGGAAAAGGTGATAGATGCCCGAGGGTTCAAGGTTTGGAGTGGGGGGTTACAAATCAAGTTATAAATATTTGTCCAAGATTTTGGACTTGTTTGAAGAAGTTGAAGGGACTTTAAATGCACATGGAATGGGGGTTTCATGTGGGGATGCTCCCATATCAACCTATGTAATTACATGTAATGTTTCAACCTTGGGCACTAGGGATGAATCATCATCCAAACCCAAGGCACCCATAGTTGTGGACACATGGGAACTAGAAATTGGTCTCAGAATGACAAGAGGTGGGGCATGCTAGATGCAACAATTGTTGCAAAATTATGTTCATTGTTTTATTTTTACTTCAAGGAGTTGGGCAAACTTAAGGGATATGAAGTATGCATCACCTTGGATGACACCCATATTTTTTTACGACCTTATAGGTTGAATGACATGGAATAAACTTAATTTGTGGAAATGGGTATTTGGAAGCTAGAGTGGATCACTTTTGGCATTGCAAGGCCATTTTTTTAACACCTTCATGGATAAGAATTTGTCCCAATACAATTTTATTTTATTTTTGAAAAAGGACTCATGTATGTGATTGTTACATGATATAGTGTGATAGAATCTTGAAATTATTTGAAATTAATTTTTCTATCCCAAATGGGGGAATTTTCAACACATACAAGTTGTAGTGTTAGAATACATAAAGGATGTATACTCACCACATGTTGAGCTTATAATGAACATAATTCATTTTTCTCCAAAACTAAAAAATGTGGATAGTAATTCAAAATAGGTGTTTGCAAATCATTTGAATGTCACATAAGAGTTTTATGGAATTTTAATAGGCAAAAAATTGACGAAAATGGCAAAGTCCCCCATTATTACATTTTCAAGAAATACTAAAAGTTTTTTTACATTGTAGCCTAGGAGGTATTACATGGTCATGTGTCGTTGCTTTTTGGAAAAGATGAACATTTTTACAAGTTTATAACTCTTTTTTTTCCTATTAAAAATACACTATGAAAAATATTTTAAAGGACTCAAAATTTTGGTCAAAAGTGATCCATTATAGCTTGCAAATACCCAAGCTTAGATAGAGGAACTTTTGGAGGTAAGGTTTGTGGAGCTTTCCAAAGTGGATATGCATAAGCCATGGTTATGCATGTGAAGAGAAACATTTTTGGCAATTGGATTAAAGGTTGGACATGTGGGGATTATAGACCTCTCAACAAATGGACATGAATTAACAAATATGTTGTGTCATTGCCAAAAGAGATTTTTGATGTTATTGGCCACGCTTAAGTGTTTAGCACTTTGGATTTACAATTTGAATATCATCAATTGCCATTTCATAAAGGTGACAAGGTGAAGATTACACTTTGGGGCATTGACTAAAATGGGATGGATTCTTTGTATAATTGGAAATTCCTACCTTTTGGGTTGAAAAATGCATTCTAGTAGAATTTCAAAGGGTGATGGATCAAGTTCTTACAAGCTTGGATCTTGCCAAATGCTACATTGATGACATCACTATGTTTGATTCCACCATGGAAGAACATGGTCATCATTTGCAAAATGTGTTTGAATGCTTGGGGGGTGCATGGGTTGAAATTACACCCAAGAAAATGTAAGTTCTTCCAATCCCAAGTGGAGTATTTGGGCCACATGATTTACCCATGAGTGGTTGGAGCTCAAAAGGCCAAGGTGGATGATTTTCCAAGGTTCCAAGATTGACTAATGTTAGTCAATTGAGGCCATTTTTGGGGTTGGTAAAGTAATATTTGTAATTTGTCAAAAGGTTTGGTCATATTGTTAAACCTTTAACTCAATTGACTAAGGTTAATGAGGAGTTTATATGGGGGGATGCACCTAGTTATCTTTTCAGGAGTTGAAAAGTAGGCTTAATTTTACACCCATTTTGAAAAAACCCATCAAAGGTCATCATTTTCAATTGCATAAATATTTGAGTGATTTAGGATTTGGAACAATCTTGCCAAAACTCAATGAGGAAAATTGGGAGTTTGTGGTGGCTTATGCCCCTATGTCAAAACATGTTAAATAGGATTGGATAAGTGACAAATGTTGTAGTCCTAAACCACATATATGACTAGCCATGACTACATGACTATTGATCCAAACATCCACATTCTATTTATCATTAATCGCAAAAATGACATAGTTATAAATGTCATTTGCGACTATGTCCTCTTTGATTGTAGTCATATTTACCACAATTATGGAATACCTCTCTAATGGTCAAGGTTGATTAATGTCTTGATGCCACATGGTAGCCTAACATGAATTCAATATTTTATTAATCACTTATGAATTGACACATGGCAATTTAGAATAAGGAAATTATTTTTCCTACCCAATTATATGATGCCATGATGTAGTTGACTCTTAATCAAATAAGGTTACTTGGGACCTAGCTTGAGTGGCCTAGGCTACGCAACTTAGCCTACACACCCAAGGCTAAAGGGCCTAAACTATGTGATTTAACCTAGGTTAAAAAAGGACTTAGGTTACATTAACCACCTACTCCTAGGAACCTAAATAGTATATGGGATGATAATAAGAGGACCTAAACCCCTCACTTTCATTTTGAAGGCTTGAGTCCTTAACCATTGCACCACCACATTTTATTTCTAACAAACATAATTACAACAAACATATAAAAAATAATTTATTTAGCTTAATCTAACCTAGGCCACCCAACAAAATAACTTGAGCTATCATAGGCTTTAATAGGTTATTTTAGGTAAACTTGGGTCTCCCTAGGTTAAACTTAAGTAAACTAGTTACATTTAGAATTATGTAGGCTAAATTAGGTTCCATTTTATTAGAATATATTTATAAGGTTAAACTTGGCAAATTTTGGTTAAACTTGGTGAAACTTGACTAAAGTATGTTATTTAGGTCAAACTTGCCAAATTGTTGTTACACTTGGTGAAATTTGATTAAACTAAGTTATTTAAGTTAAATTTGGTTAAGATATGTTATTTAAATTAAACTTAGTCAAACTTGGTTTAAATATGTCATTTAAGTTAAACTTGACTAATATTGGGTAAACTTGGTTAAATTAGGTTATTTACATTAAACTTTGCTAAATTTAATTAATTTGAATATTTCATCTAAATTTGGCTTACCTTGGCAAAATTATACTACTTTGTCCAAATAAGTTTATAATTGGCTAAAATTGGTTATTTAGGTTAAATTGAGATTAATTTGTCTAAACTTGGAAAGTTTGGCAAACTAAATTACTTCGTCTAAAATAGGGTTATCAAGGTCAACCTTGTCACGTTTGCTTGATCGTTGACGCAACCCTACATCATGTTAGTTTTGGGTCAACCTAGGTCAAAACAATAACCTTTCATATAGGGGTAACAAGTTTACCCTAATGGTAATCGAAAATTATGATCGCAAAAAAACAAAAATTCAAAAATTGTTAAATCCAACAACTTGAATTTGCTTTCGCCATTTCATCAGCTAGGATTTTTGATCGACCGGTTCACACCTCAGTTGCAATTTGGCAACTTAAAATTGATTGCCAATGCAAGAAAAAAAAAACTTTTAAAAAACATAGAAAAAAATTTAGACTATTAAAAAATGGTTGTTTAATTTCAATCACCATTTCAACGACCAAGATTTTTTGGTTGACATGCCCACATCTTGGTTGTAGTCCAATGACCTGAATTTGATCATCAATGTGAAAAAAAACAAAATAAATTAGACCATTAAAAAATGGCAACCTAAATTCAGTTGCCATTTTATGGGTAAGATTTTTTAATCGATTGGTCCACACCCCAATCATAGTCGAGCAACCTAAATTTGGTCACCAATGCAAGAAAAAAAAAAAAAAAATCTAGATCATTACAAAATGGCAACTAAATTTCGATCACCATCTCAATGGCCAAGATGTTTTGGTCGACTAGTCCACACCCCACTCATAGTCTGGCAACCTAAATTTGGTCACCAATGCAAAAAAATAAAATTGAAAAGAAATCTAGATCATAAAAAAATGGTGACCAAATTTCAATCACCACCTCAATGGCCAACATATTTGGTCAACCTATCCACACCTTGATTATAGTCCAACAATCGAAACTTGGTCACCAATGCAAAAAAATAAATTAAAAAAAATGAAAAACAATTATGGACCATCATAAAATGGTGACCAAAATCTATTCGTCATTTCAATGGCCAAGATTTTTCAATTGACTTGTCCACACCCCAGTCGCAATCCGAATACCTAAATTAAATTGCTAGAATGGGAAAAAAACCTATAAAATAATTTGGACCGTTAAAAATTTTGGACCAGATTTTGGTCACCATCTCAACATCCAAGATTTTTCAATCGACTTGTCCACACCTTGATCCTAGTCCGATGACCTAAATTTGGTTGCCAATGGGGAAAAACACTAAAAAAATATTTGGACCATTAAAAAATGGCAACATGATTTCCATCACCATTTCATTGGCCAAGTTTTTTTGGTCAATTGGTCCACACCCTTATCATAATCAAATGACCTAAATCTGATTGCTTGTGTGAAAATGAAATTAAAAAAAATATGGACTATTAAAAAATGGCGACCTAATTTCGATCACCATCTCAACAGCTAAGATTGTTCAATTGACCAATCCACACCTTAATTATAGTGAAGCGACTAAAATCCAATTGCTTATGCAAAAAAATATTGAAAAAAAATTTGAACTATTAAAAAATGGTGACTTAATTTTGCTCATTATCTTAATGGCCAGGATTTTTGGTCACAACTAATCCACACTTGGGTCAATGTCCAACAACCAAAATCTAATTACAAAATAATTTACTGATGAAAATGAATTTCTATAAATAATAATCAAATTATTATTAATTAATAATTGAACTTACCTACATAACAAAAAATCATAATTTAATTTTTATTGTGGGAACGTTCGGTCAACATTAGTGTTGACTCGACAAATTGATGCGTCACAATTGACAGTGACATGACAACCAACGCAAAAATGGCACATCACGTTAGTTTAACAACCTTGGTTTAAAGTAGGTTACTTGGGTTAAAATGGGCTAAAATTGGAATTTTTTTGCAAATCTTGGCTACTTAGGCTAAAGGTGGTTTAAATATATTATTTCACATAAACTTGGTTAAATTTAGGACATTTAAATTAAACTAGGCTAATTTAGTCTACTTAGATTAAACTTGGTTAGATTAGGTTACTTACACAAAATTAGGGCAAAAGTAGGTAATTTATACGAAAATAGGTTAAATTAAGCTAAATAAGTTAAACTAAGTTAAATTTGGCAAAAAACATTTACTTAAAGCTAAATCGGGGTAAATTTGGTTAAATTTGGTTACAATTGCTAAATTGTGCTAAATTAAGTTAAACATGTTTACTTATATTAAATGATGTTAATTAGAACAAATTAGGCTACTTAGATTAAACTAGATCAAATTAAGTTAAATTAGGTTTAACCTAGACTAAATGTAATCTAAACCTATAAAGTCTTAAGTTTAAATTAAGCTTATCTTAAAGGTTAAACCCAAATGCTAAATGTACAAGCTAAACCTATCAACTAGATTTAATAGAGGGTCCAAACATGATTGAGGCATCCCATTTGAAACATAAGGATTCACTCTTAAAAGTCCCAAATTCGCCTTTTTTTTCATAGAACCTATGACTTTTCAGATTACCCTTTTTTTTTTTCTCATGCTAAATTAAATAAATTTGATCCAAATTTATTTAAGCCTTTGGAATTATTTTTCACTTATGGAAATAAGAATAATAAAATTTATCCAATGTGGGCCATGTTGTGTCAATGGTCCAAACTTCTCAAATTTTTCATTTTTGAAACTTTGTACATTGCAATAAGGTACTTGGTTCTTGTCACACTTGAACATTTTATATATTAGCACCTAAGGTGTTTGTGATAAAAATCCTAAAGCAAAATAATTTGTTTAAACATTCCTTATGAACCCTTGAACTTTTTTAATCTCATGAAACAATCCTAGAAAGTTTTCTAGGACTTGTTAGGAATCCTTAAACTTTTTCAAATTTTTAGTGTATGCATAAAATAATACCTTAGTAATGTATGTATCTATGAAAAGAAACAAACTTTCAATACCTATAGTCATAACTATAGTCATGTAGTCTTAAAAATGGTTGTAGTTGAGAAAAAAATAGTGACTCAAGTCCAATTATGATTACATGATTATAATTGGACACTAGTTGCAACTTACAAGCTATTTTAGTCATGAAAACCATGTTTTTGGCGTAATGTGCAAATTAGTCCAATAACCAAACAAAGGCCAAATATAATTCATACATGTGGGGGAGTGTTTGGCAATTGTTTAGGTTATGAATTGGGTTTGACAAGAAAAGGATAGGGTTTTCTGAAAGGCCAAAAAATACCATTGGGAAAAACAACATCTTGTAAGGATATGGCTAAATGGGCATGTATAGGTGACTAGTACCATGTCTAGAATTACATGAAAACATAATGAAGCATGTGCATGAATAATTGGGACATTTTGGGGTACATTGAACCTATGGTTTGTTTCAAGACTAATATTGCTAGAAAGACATGCAATATTCGAGGTTCAACATTTTGTTTCAAAATGCATGGTGTGCAATCAAGTTCACGCATCATTTAATGCACCCACCCCACATTTATAACCTTTACCAATCATGGGGCTTGGATATAGATGGAGCTTGGATTTTACTATATCATCAAACCTAATTGTTCATTTTAACCAATGTGTGTTGGTTATAATTGAACAATTTTCTAAATGGATTGAATTGGCACCACTTCAAGACAAAAGTGGTGAGGGGGTTGCTTATGCATTTTTGGACCAAGTCTTAAGTAGATTTGATGTTCTAATGGAAGTGCTTGAAAGGATCAACATAAAATTCCAAAAAGAATTTTAGGAATTGTGTGTACATGCTTTGATTAACTATAGAACTATTTTTTGTGATCACCTTAAAATTAATGACTTGGTTGAAAGGATGGTACAAACAATGAAGAAAGGTTTAAATAAATATGGATTACATAAAGCGTATTTAGGTGATTGGGACACATAGTTCCCATGGTTGGCCATGGGATATCGATTTAGTAAACAAACATCCCTAATTTCATTTTCCTTTTACTTTCTATTTTTCGAGCATCAACCCCAATTGATATCATCCATTTATAAGGATAACATGGCCCATGTGGTTGATTTGGATGTTCCCAATGTGTAGGTTCAAGCTTGTGAAAAATGTGCAACCTTGTTTAAAAGAGTCATGCCTATGGTAATGGAAAACTCAACCATCGCACAACACTAAAATACATTATGGTATTCCACCATATGTGGAAGTGGGTATCAACATGAGGTTCAAAAGTTTGAACCTAAATATTATGTTTATTTGCAACAAATAGTACTTATCACATTGGATGTGACAACCAATTATGTGTTTTTATGAGTGAAAAAGGTTCTAGGGTTTTGTTGTTGAAAGGTTGGGATTATCAAGTATGCAAAGACCATGTGTGAAATCGTGCACCATGTCACCTTCCACACGCGGTTGGCTAAGTGGATGCAACACTAGTTGTTATTCCAATAGGTTTGCAATGCATGTTATGTGAAGAATCATGAAGACCAACAAGGTCCATGTTGGTTTGTGACTATTGTTCCAAGGGATGGCATATGGGTTGTCTTACACCACCACTTGTGGAGATTCCAACAAGTGATTGGGTGTCTTCACAATGCACCAAATATACATGTTTTGTTGTTTTGTGTCAAGGCTTAATACAAAGACATAGAAATTTAGTGATTGGGATAGTGGATGATTCAAGGATGGTTGTCATTTGGTTGAACATAGGGGATTACAACTAGGCAACTAATGATGGGGCTCACATTGTACTCAACCTGCTAATCTCATCATGTTTGGAACTAAATTCATTTCATGGATTACCTTATCACAATATGTCATATTTTACCATAGATTTAGATATTTAGTGTAAATGGACCTTTATCTCAACTAGGGGGGGCAATTTGTGTGCATGTTTTCATGATCATGTGCATGATTTTGTTAGTTTCAATGGTGTTGGGCACCAATCTTGTAGCATATGACAATCATCAAGGGTATTTGTTGCAAGATGTTAGTTTCTTGTAGTTTGTTATTCCTAGTTGGAACCTAGTTTAGTGTGAACAAGGTTTGGGGGGGGTGTGTATCCCCTTGATGTGTGATTCCAAAGTCTCATATTTCATGCTTTGAAATTCCAAAACACACAAGACAAACACGTGATTGTTTTGTGTGTTTTGAACTTGAATTCTTGTGGTTTGTAGATTTTCTTGATTTATGTGCATGTTTTTATGTGTATGACTTTCTTAGTTTTGACAATGTTGGGTGTTGATCTTGTAATACACAAAATTTTACTTTTGAAATTTAATGCATTATATGAATTTGTAAAGATGGTTGTTTGTGCATTAATAATCTATGTATGTGGAGGGCAATAATGTAATTGGCAAGAAAAGGTTCTGAAATGGAACAAGGTTTTGGAAGGTGGGGGCACCATGGAAGTTACATAAGGGTTAGGATGAAGAGCAAAAAGGGATTTGTAGAAAAGTGATAACTAAGGAAAAAGTTTTTAAACTACTCAATGGAAAAGGAGGTTTGACAACTATAGAAACATTGGGAATTGATCTTTTGGACAAACAACATCATAAATAAAAAGTCTTCAATTTTGGACGTGAAAAATTGAAAATGGAATATTTAGATGTCTTTTGGCTATTATGCATATTAGTGTGAATGTATACTTGTGTTTTTAGGAACAAAATCAATGAGTGGACATCATGCATTGGATTTTCATTATGATTTGGACAAATGAAGGCAAATTCATGCTTTGAGTTAATGTTTTGTTGTTGCTTAAATATGAAAAAATGATTAATTAGAGACAAATAATACCAACTTAAGTGCATTAAACCATAATCTTAGTGCCAAATCTTCCATTGTGTGGGTATTGTTGATATTATATAATGTACATCTTTTTTACTAATTTGACCACATGTTTGTGTGATTGTTGAAGCAAGTTTCTCTTGTTAGTGGTTATAAGAGTTGATGCTAGCAATCTAGGTTACTTGGTAATAAAAGACATGAGTTTAGTCTATAAGGGTGTGTGTGATCTATATGTAGAAATTCTTGATAATGTATTAGAGAAGAGATATTATACGTAGGTTAAATAAAGTAATAAATTCGGTAGTGTGAAGGATATTTACAATTATAAAAAAAGCTTTGAAGTAGATTGGAACTTCAAAATACATGACAGATGATCAAACGATACATCATTTTTGGGTATGAAACTTTGAGATCTTAATTTTGCACTTTGGAATCTATTTGTGGAAGGCAAGGACCTAAAGGAACCCCTCCCTCAAGTACTATTTTTGCTCCTTTCCTTCCAAAAGAGGAAAGTAAGTTTTTTTCTATGTACTAGAAGGATAAACCAAAGAAGGGGTGATTTAAGTTTTCCTCCTTCCATTTAAAAGGTTACAATAAATTATTTCCTTTGACCTATGTTATGATTGCATGACTCTTAAATAGTTTTATTCGCCGACATTTATTGTTGATGACCCTGACGATTAACAAATATATTGTTATGTATGTTTATTTTATAATGACTACTTGGTGTTGGAAATAATCATTGTAGAATGTGCATTCAATTATTATTATGGGGACCACACTAGTTGGGTTGGAAGGGAATACAACTTTAGTATTTAAAATTATGGCTAAAATGTTTAAAATAACTTAAATAAGTTCATTTACGTGGTTGAATAAGACATTCACTTGTTATGGTTCAATTTAAGTCAATGGTTGCATGGATTCAATCATAGAGTGTTTCCATGCCACGGTGTACATAAATTATTAAAAGTATTGAGATTTAAAATTCAATTACTTTGAAATTTTCTAATAATAAATTTAGTTATCTTGGGCCTTTAAAATAACATAAGTTAGGACAATCATGAATATCATTGAATTGTTTCTTAATTATTTCTTTAAATGATTATACATTAATAACATTATGAAACTTGTTTAAAACACTCAAATTTTGACAACATTATACCATTTTTTATTAATTCAAAGACTTTACTTCAATTTTGTGGAGAAATAAAATTGAGACCTAATGCACTTACATTTTCAATGGAAGAATATTTTACAACCTACAAACATCATATCATCACCATTATCATAACACAATGTATCATCA
>Ga0116231_10003097_pt1 | contig 34744 bp, 28 predicted proteins | sample S1TSphgellanicum_2_FD_89695 | JGI IMG/M metagenome (GOLD analysis project Ga0116231, IMG submission 89695) | Host-associated microbial communities from peat moss isolated from Minnesota, USA - S1T2_Fd - Sphagnum magellanicum MG | ecosystem: Host-associated > Plants > Peat moss > Unclassified...
AAAAAATAAAAAAAATAAAAAAAAAAAAAAAAAAAAAAAAAAAAAAAAAAAAAAAAAAAAAAAAAAAAAAAAAAAAAAAACAAATACCCACCTCACATTTGAGGGAACATGCCAAGGAAAAAGAATTGATTGCTTCTATGTTGAATATCATCATTTAATTGTCATATTAACCTTACACACCTTAAAATAATTTGATTTATTTATAAAATACCCAAACTAGAGATATCAGGTTGTAAAAATTTCAAAACTAGGGATGAAATCAGAAGTCTAGATGAAAGCAATACACTAGGGGAAAAGAAAAATAAGGGATCAAATTAGTTTTCTCATTTAATTTGGTCTTTAGCTAAATTTTCATCCCTAGTTTTGGATTTTCCAAGCCTATTGTTCATATTCCTCATTAAATCAAGCCTTGTTTAATAAAGATCTTATATATCTTCAAAACTAATACCCAAATTCGTAAAATGGTACCCAATTATTCAAATGAACACCTTCATTTTAAAATGAAAAGACCAATTGGCATGGTGTAAATGTGAACCCCATCATTAGTTGCCTAGTTACAATCCCTCAAATCCTTAGCCAAATGTGAATCATCATGATAAAAAAATTTAAAAATTAAAAAATATATATTTTTTTCGTATTTAATTACAAGAATAAATATTTGAGTTTAATTGATTGAGGCTAATAGCTTAAGCTCATGACCAAATTGTAGAAAATATTGTTTAAAAAATGCAAAACAGTGAAAGCAAATTAAAGCCCCCAAAAATTATAGTCACAAGTATAATTTTTTTGCAATTAAAATTTTTGGTCATGTTTGGACATCACATCTTGGATTATTATTTTTTATATTAAATATATATGATTAACAAGTTAAACTTTTAATCTAATCATTTATTTTGAAAAATCCAACAAACATTGAAAAATTTGAACCTGTGTAATATATTTGTGACAAAATAATACCTATCACATAGGTTGAAAATTCGAATATATAATTCAGAACTATGGTTGTGGATAAAATTATTGGGTGAATTTTTTTATGGTGTATAATATTGATATACATTAATTAAATCTAAGAAAATTTAGAAATTCAAAGTTTTTGAATGAAATTCCATTCAAAAAAATGTTCTTTTACATTTGTTTAATAAACAAATGCAGAATTAATATTTTTTTCAATAAAAACCACTACCATATTAAAGAGTAGGACATTTTGTAAATAGGCATTGCATTAATTTTTCAAGTTTATTTTGTTGAGTAATGTTTCATGAACCATAAACATGAGGTCCTATGGTCATTGAAAAATTGTAAGTTGTATACTTTATGTATGTTGATTTTATCCAATCCTCCTCCTCTAGCCGTTGGATCAAAATTAATTTTGACTCAAATTAAACTTTGAGTTACAAAATGTTTTTGTGCAAATTCTAAATTTGTTTGTTTGTGTTTAAAATAGCCAAAGGATACCATTGAGATTTTAGCTTATTGCATACAATAATACTTGTTATACATCACCTTTTTTGAACAAAAGTGGTTCACCCATTGTGTGTTTTCACCCTTTAAGAAATTTGTTGATTGAACTTACAGTTGTATCCCTTGCCACTGGTGTTGTGCATGGAACAAACTATAAGTCTATCAAACCCCCAAATGGCCCAATTCTTTGTGAACATGTCACAATAGACCCTCATGTTGTTTTTGACAAAACATTGCCCACATTCATCCATCATTCCATACCCATAGAAGGGAATTACCTTTCCATTTGAACCTTTTGGCCCTATGCATGACTTAGTTGTGTTCCTTGTGTGTTAATCCAATTGGGATTTCACATGCTTGCAAAATATGCAATAATAGGTGTATTTTAATGTATATCCAAAGCACCATCACTTTCCAAATCAACATTTATATCTTAAGAATTCTCATTACCCATGTTACTTTAAATCATAACCCCAAAATACCTTAACAAGGTGTAAAGTAAACATAAGCATGCCATCTTGGAACTACCTCCAAAGCTACATCTCCATGCTAACAACCCTAGTAATATCTTTTTCATCTAAATTTGATTTTTAAATCATGTTCCTACAAGATAAACATCCATATTGTTAACTTTCTTATAAGTGATCTAATTCCATAAAAAACATTAAAAGGTCTGACATTAAACACACAAAATCAAAAATGGTCAAATACTTAAACACACTAATAACATATTATGGTACTAGAAGTGTTATGGAAACTTTAAGCATTAACAAAGTCACATCAAAGCAACTGAACTTCAATTAATAAAGCATTTAGGATTAATTATTTTTATTATGGATATAATAACTAGAGCTTTGGAATGTCAATGTGCAAAATAAAATGCCAAAAGATCAGCCTAAGCAACCTCTAGTCAAGGATTGGCAACCCTAAAAGACAAAAACATTGTAACTTATTTTTCATCAATAACACATGACATTATAAACTACTAGTTATTTGTGAAAAAACATTCTTCCCTATGGAAAGTCATGTCCATCTAGTTTTGCACTTTGACTTTAGTTGATTTTATCCAGAAAAAATGGCCTATAGTCAACTAAGGTTACTTCCATGAGGTCTAAACTTGCATATCACAATAAAAGCCGAGGGGCGGGGGGGGTAGCCTTACCATACTACTTTACTTCCCCAAAAACTTTGAAATTTCACATAAGAGAAAATCCCCTCTTAGTTAGTGAACTAACTATTAGAGTTTGATAAACCTTATCATGGAATGAAATGTTGATAACGCAAGCAAATTACTGACAACTTAAGGACGAATGCAAATTATGTGATAACACAAAGTAGCTTAAATATTTCACTTGAAACCTTTTTAATATGTCTTAAAGGAGGCCAAAAACTTTGGCTAAGGCAACCATAGTTGCAAATTGACTTTAATAACTAAAACTCTATTAATTACATAAGCGAAGTTGAATTCAACATTTAATTACAAATGATGACTCATCATGATATTAACACATTCCACATGGATGATGTATGTAATCATCATGCATACATTTTCATATGTTGATTATCCATCTACAACTTGCAACTAGTTCCCATTTTTGTGACTAAAATATAACCCATTCATTAATTGCCACTCAATAGAATAATATATATTTATATATTTGAAAATATGAATTGAATCTTCATTGTCTATTTTAAATAGCCTACAATGTTACCACATTGATAAATAAACATGCCATGTGGCATAAAACTTTCTAATGGAATTTTTCAGTGTGGCATAATTTGGTTGAAATTCAAGAAAATTAAATTAAATTTTGGTGAAAATAAATTTAAATCAATATATACAAAGATAAGTAAGACTCAATGGTAAGTAAGTAGGAAAATATCAAAACTTATTTACCTATTGAAATTAGGGAGATAGGTAAATTAAGGAGTAGAATGTAAAAATTTCTATTTTATTTTGCGTTTATCCTTTAAAGTTAAGCTTGTTTGATTGGCATTCATTTCAAATGGCACATGCTTTTTAATATGAAAATGTACAACAAAACACCCTCTTTATATAATTTACAAGATGAAAATGAAAAACAAAACATATGGGATAAACCTTTTAATTGAAATCTAGTTTGCAACTAAATAATTAAATAGGTAACTAACTAGCTAACTAACTAATTAACTAATCAGTTAATTAATTAATTAATTAATTAATCAATTAATTGACCATTAACTAATTAACTAGCCACTCACCAACCCCTACTACCTATTATTCCCTATTGGGCATAGTCACAATTAAGGTACCAAATAGGATGATTTAATGAAAAAAAGACTACAAAGGATTATTTTAGATTTTTATTACATTTATTACTTCATTATTATAATGGATTGGTATATGATTATAATTAAAATGATGTCATGTTAATATAATAAAAAAATCCAAGAATAGATTGGAGACAATATAGATGTACTTTGAGTCATTTTAAACTATACTTTTCATTGTAAAGGAATAAAAAAGAATGCATCAAATAGTGCAATTGACATCAAATTTTTTTCCATGGATAAATAATGCATACATTTATGTTTGGCAATGTTCATATATTGCATTTGATTTAAATTTATTATATAATACAAGAATTTTGAATGCTATAAAATCCATTTTGAAAGGGATATAAGGAAAATAACTCATTTTCTTAACTATTTGGTTGATTTTTTGTATTCACCCAATTTATAATTTGTAGCCCCAAGTGTTGGCAACATGTGTAGGAAATAATCATGCAAGAGAACATGTCAAGTGGTCTATACAAGCTTATGTACTCGTTTTTTGCATTTCTAGTTTTTTACCAAAAGATTAATGCATAATTAACATAATTTGAATTATCAAATATTTTACACTTAAATTTATTCCATGTAGATTTTATATTTAGAAGATAACAAAAACAAAGTCCTCGAGTCTTTTGTTCAAAAGTAGTACCCTAATCATGAAATGGACCCTATTACTATTAATTATTAATTATTACTATTAAACAACTAATTAATTTGTAACTATTAATGGGTGAAAAAACACACAAAGGAGCCAAGGATTGTGTCACAATTACTTAAAACTATAATTTTATATCTTTGAAATATCACAAAAGGAGCATAATAAATTGGATTTTCATTTTCTCTTCCTTTTTAAGTTCCATTGTTTATAAAGTTCCATTGTTCAAAACTTGATGCAAATTGATAATGTTTCAAAAGTCCTTTAATTTGCATGTTCAAAACAACCATCACAACTTTGTTTTTTTTTCAAATGTCTTTTTTCTTTATCAAATATGCACCATTCTTTTTCAATTTTGAAAAGGGTCTTAACATTGATGATTATAAAAGCAAAAGCAATTTAAATTTGTAATTTTTTTAAAAAAACACATTTGAACATATATGTTTCAAATGTGTTTTTGACCCTAAAAATCATGAATTAAAAAAATGTGTCTTTAACAAAAGTTATTCATTTTTGTGTTATTTAAAAGGTGGATGCATTATTACATAACTGATATAGACCAAGATATAATAAAAAATAATTATATTTAAAAAACTATAAATTAAGTATGAAAAATGTATAAATTAAAAAATTTGATTAAGACAATAACACCATGTGTCAAATGCAATCCTTATAAAGGATTTTAACCTTATAGCCCATGGCTCCTTTTAATGATTTTACACCTTAATAACTATTAATTACATATTAAATATAGTTATAGTTAATAATTAACCCTACCTACCTATTCATCAACCTACTAACTACCTATTTATTTACTTACTTACTTACCCAACCTAGCTAACCAACCAATAATATATATAATCTAAATTTAACATGCCTTAAATACAACATAATATATGAATGTGTAAATATACCTTTAATATATTTGAGAATAGATTAATATACTTCAAAGGTATAGGTACAACACATAGAAGTAACCAAGTTGCACAACAACACATTTTGGGTTTTTCAATTAGTCAAAGAAATGATTATTGTTTTTGTCAACTACAATTACGCTTACATGGTCACGTTGATCACTATGTAGTTGTAAAGGACATCAAGATGCCATCATAATTTTGTAATTACAATTAGTTCATGGTGATTAATTGATTTATTAGGTAGATGTTTTTGTATTGTTGAATTTTTAATAATATATATTTCATACTTTTAAATTATTCTTTAAAAAATAAATTGACTTTTGTGACTAACAATGACTCAAGGTTTGGTCATGGTGATGTGGCATGTTACATGGCAATAAGGTGTTACAACAATTAATTAGGTGTTATGACTATTAGTCTAGATGGACATTCCAAACACTACTTAAATAAAGATGGCATTTATTCACTAGTCATTATTTGAGAAATGATTTCAAATCTGTGAATGTAGTTCATTGGGCTCGAAATGCAAGTCCAAACACTTGGAGATATATTATGACAAATGTTATCTAACATTTCTTTTTCCCTTTGTTGTTCGATCTTTCATTTTGGCTTTGAAGCCAAGCTTTATAAGGAAGATGAATGTTAATTTGCGTTTTCTAAATGTCTTGTACATGCAAGTTGCAACACTAGGTTGCATTCTATTATGTGTATTGGGTAATTAGGCTTTTGAAGTATGTAAAATGAGATTTCAACAACTAGCCAAGATCAAGGATGTTAGCAACTAGAGCAAGAAACAAGGGGAGTTGACAACTAGGAGAAAACTAGGGAGGCCAAGCAATATGTGAACCACCACAAGGATGACAACCATTGCAAGGTGAATGAATAGGAAAATTTTGTTCTTGTAGAAAATTGATGTGAGATCAAAATGTGAAAATGCAATTGTTGTCATCTTCCCACACATTGTCACAACATTTGTTGATGGCATGGTAGCAATCCATAGGAAGGACAATCAATCTTCCATGTACGTGCATATTTTTTGTCCCTATTCACCATTTCCTTTATTTGCACCTCATAAATCACATATCTTTTTAAGCTATTTCTTTTCTAGTTTCTTGCTTTTGATCCAACAACAATATTTTTGTACAAGGCTTTGTTATGTATAATACAAACAACAATCACAAGATAAGATGATGAAGAAGACGGGGAGGAGAAGATCTTCACAATTTGTTATGTGCAATGCACCAAGCTCACAAGCAATGGGGAAATATCATCACGTCGCATCAATCTATGTTACATACAAAATTAAAAAATAAAATGACAATGATTGTTGCTTCCTTTTGAGGCTTAGAACTTAGACGAAGAAGGTAATGACATGTAAGAGGTGTGGAAAAAAAAATGTTGCAACAACAAAAATTCAACAACATGAATTGGGGGGGGAGAGGGGTGGAAACTTGGTTGATTACAATTGTTCAATAGTTTTGTGGCAAATTCAATGCTTGTGTTGTCTAATTTTGTACCAAAAGAACAAGCCAACTAACTAAAGGAAGAGCTATTTGAGGTTTTTCAATTGCTTGAGAACCAATTTGCAATGTGCACTAGTTTTGGCCAAACATTCATAGTTGTTTCAAACTCCAAGCTGTGTTTCATGTCTAGTGCTTTTCAACTCCTTGATATCAATTGCCCATGAATGAAATCTCATTGGGTTTTTTCAACTACTTAAAAAAACCAATTAGGTATGTAACATGTCCCCTTTACATCAATGTAATGAAATTGAAGGACATGTTTGAACTTTGCAAGCCAATGAAAAATCTTGAGATTATTGGGTTTTATGATTCATATTAAGTAGTGATATTCATGAGAGGAAATCCAAAAGTGTATGTGTTTTCTAATTAACAAATGTTGTTACAATTTGAACTAGTTTTGAATAGAATTTCATTGATCAATTAGTAGTTGAAACAAAAAATATGTCAACAAGTGAATTTACTAAAGAAGCTTTATGGTCAAAATATCTATTTAAAGAGATGGAAAAGCAAGTATTGTCATAGTTAAATTTGTTTAGTTATAACAAAAAAACCTTACATTTCATGAAAGGATTTGGACTTTATTTGAGCCAAAGTACATTTTGTTTGGGTTATAGTGAAATTTATCTATTGTAAGGGCGATGAAAAGTTTATCCAAAGTTTGATTTCTATAAAAAAACATATTGGATTCAATATTTAATAATTGATTTTTTTATCATCAATATTCGATATAGTCATAATTATATCATTTCAAGTGACAGACAATTCATAAATAGATGGATAACATTTAATGTGAATATTAAAATTAAGAAGCTTTAACATTATTGATGACTTTTGATTTTTTAAGTCATTGACCTTTTAGTTTCATAACTTCTTACTATAAGGATTGTCAAATTAATTTTGAAAGTAAAACTAACCAAGTTAAGCAACCATGTTTTATGGCTAGACACATTAATATAATATTGACTTGGGTTGAAAAAATATTAATTCGTCCTCTATGGTTATTGTTGATAAAAAAACAACATTTCAAATATTTCACATGTTTATTTCATCCTTAACGTGATTACATACTAATTATAATTTATTTATGTTGTGTATGCTTGATTATTACTCTAAACAAGATTACACAATTGTTAAAATTCATTAAAAATTAACAATCAAAATCGTTAAGAATATCAAAATTCATAAAGAATAAATGTTGGTTTGAATGAATTTTAACAAGTGTGTGTTAGAATAGTGTTAAAACTTGTGCATTAATTAAAAAGATTTCAAACCATATTTGAAGTAATGATCAATAATGCACAATGATTAATCATAATTCTACATCAATCACGACAATGATCATCCATTCATCTTTGCATTCAATAAAAAAATCTACAAAATAACTCAAATTTGATATGTCAATGACCAACTTTAATGAAAACATTATTTGGGATAGATGAACAAATTTAATATAGTTTATCTTAGCATTTAATAAAAAAAATCTAAAAAAAAGGGTTTTTTTTTTTTGGATGCATTAGTGACCAATTTAATGAAAGTGTTTTTGGGTAGATGAACAAGGTTTATAGTTCATCTTCCCATTCAATAAAAAAAATCTACAAAATAAACTCAAATTAAAATACATCATTGACCAATTTAATGAAAGCATTATTTGGGATGGGATGGATTAACAAGGTTTGCAGTTCCTCTTCACATTCAATCAAAAATCAAAATTGAATGGGACACAATTATTTTGGATTGACTGATTTTAACATGAAAGCATAATTTGGGATTTCTTTTTAAAAAATAAAAATAAAAATTCTTTGATAGATTAACACTTACTTTTTTTCTTTTTTCTTTTTTCCTTTGAGAAATATCTTGAAATGTCTATTTAATAAGTGAGAAAATTCACTTCTATTATTGTAAAAAAAAGGTTTTAAGAAAAACATGTAAATCCAAATTTTAGGGTTGGATTTATACGTGATATGTCTTTGCAGTCATTGCACCTGCAACTCTTGGTCAAGTCAAGAATGAAGCAAGAAGCTCTCCAAAGTCTTGTACTAGGGTGGTAATAGGCGTGTTTCATTTCTGCAAGGTATGCAGCAGATCTCATTCGTCTCTTGCCATGAATGCTTTAAACAATAGTGGCTGCCCCTCATCTGAACTCTGGAAATTACCCTGAATTTGTTGGAATTCTTTTTTTCTGGTTGTTTGCAGGCCACTCTGGATCACGATTTGGACCGTATTCAGAAAGGTAAATAAATTTCCTCAAGGAAGCATGCTAGTAAGAAAAAAGGACAACCAAGGAAAGCAAGAAGATTTGTCATGCTGGCTAGCTTAACAGAACGTAGAAAAGAAAGAGATGACCAAGGAAAAAAAGGAAGAAAGAGGAACAGAAAAAGAAGGAAATACAAAAAAAGAACCCAAGAAGCGAAAAGAAGAGAGAAATACCTGGAAATCCTTCAGTGCTCAATCTTTTGGGGATGAAGTATGCATTGAAAAGTTCCTCACTTTAGAATCAGAAGCCATTCAAATATTCATTTTGGAAAGATCCCAAAGGTAGAAATGCCAAACAAAACTCCTGAGTCATGAAGCAAACCTTGGTTTGCTTTCAATAGAAAGCCTGCAGAGTAACCTCTACTCTTAAGAAGGCTAATTAAACTCACCACTTGAACTGTGAAGAACTCCACAGAGCTTCAAAGGCTTGAAGAATCTAGAAAAAATGACATTGATTATAACAAATCCCACATTTTCTAGAATCCACACCAAGCATACAAACCATTTCATGCCAAAAATGTCAAATGTTATGAGACCCATAAAGCCAAGACATTGCAAGAGAGACCATTAGGTGCACAATAAAGCTCACAGAATGATTTACAGAATCCCAGCTGTGTGGATGTACACCAGGGAAGCCCTGCAGTTTCCCAATTGTGGTCCCAGTGTGTTTGAAGAATCCATCAGCTTGAAAATAGCTGTGACTGCAGATAAAAGCAGTTCCTAACCAAAACAGGCCTACACTAAACAGCCCTCAAAAAAATTCAGATGAACCCTGCACTTCCTTTGAAAGTGGATCAAATGAAGAGGCATAATCTAATGAAGACTGATCATACAAGACACCTAGTACAGCAACATAGGCTACATGCAGGTCACATGTTTCTAGCTACGGCCCCTACCTCGGCCTCGGCCACGAAATGAACCACGGCCACCTCTTCCACCTTTGAATGATCTATCATTCTTTAAGCCAAGTGATTGGATACCCCTTTTCTTGAAGTCTCTGTCTCCGCTCCCTCCTCTACCTGTCTCACCTCCCCGACCTCTAGAGCTTCCTCTGAATCCCCCACCTCTATCTGAACTGCTTCGGGGAGTGAAAGAGAGTTGTCTACTACCACCACGACCTCGGACTTCCTCCCCAAACTCAGTATCTTGTTGCCATTGATTCCTTGGTTTTTGGAATGCTGCCAGTCGCTCCTCAAGGGGTTGATTTCTCCTCTTTGCTAATGAGACTTGGTTCTTGAAAGCTTGGGCATGTACTTCATCCTTTGCCTCATACAGCCTGCCATGGAAAAAGACGGAAGTGTCATTAGTCACAGACTACTACTACTACTACAAAAAGGTCGAGCTCATGCACCTCTCAGAAAGATAACTCCTGATCAACTAACTTTAAAAATCTCCTGAAGAAGTTCAGTGGCCAAGTACATGACAAAAGTATGTGGAACCCAAACAGTATACATTTACAACCAATGCACAAACTTTGTCTGTGTAAACATGACATAGAAATCAAATCACCTTGGCCCTGCCGCCTTTCCTTTTTTCCTATCTTCCGTTCTTGCTTTGAGTTGCTCCTGCTTTCGGCTATGTTTTGAAAACACCCTCTCATCTTCATCAGAAGATGAGTCACCAGTATCTGCGTCTCCCTTAACATCTTCTTCACTCTCACCCTCACCTTCAGATACCAAGTCAAAATGCTCACTTAACAAGGATGTCTTTCTTTTCTCCATGTTTGGGTGCAGTATCCGGAACTCTTGTGTATCCTCATCTACTTCAAATGCCTGCAGAAAAAAACCCAGGGGATGAAAATGCGAGTGAATTCCAAAACAAGACAACACAGCAAAAAGGAATTTCATACCATGAGAATGCACTCCTAGTAATTTACAGGCATGAGACAAAGGGCCACACACTATACAACTTGTTGCCGGTTCACTGAGATGTACAAGTAGGTGCGATCACAGACCTTGTCTTTGAACATAGCCGAGAATCGCTCATCCTTGAGCAAATTGGCACCCAATTTCTTTCTCCTGCCCGCTTTCACAGCAGCTTCATCAGTTTGCTCATAGCCTGTGTCAGCATCACCTGCAGTAAGCAATCGAGCTGCAAGCTCTTGATTCACCTTTGGAAGTTTCTTTTTCACCTGTTGAAATCCCCAAAATACCAAACATCAGATGGTCTGTATGCATGGTGTAGTGTTCCATGTACCAAAGCATCAAAAGCAGTAAACCCAGGAACAAACAGACAAAATTATAGTTTGGATTGACAAAATTTCAACCTGCATATTTGAACAATGCCCTTGATATCTTATTGCATAAAATGCCGTACATACAAAGAAAGAATTTGGCACAAAAAAGAGCAGGAGTTACCGTGATACGTGCAGCTCTCGCAGCATCAAGTTTCTCTCGGATACGTTGCTGCCGGTACTCTTCATATGCAAATGGGTCTGCCACTGCTTTTGCCTGCAGACAACATATAAGTTCACTCTACTTAATCCAAGGTCCTGCATAAACACATTTTGAGAAGCAACAGGAAGAATCACTCATGCTGGTTGGCTATAGCACTCAAGAGACATGGCTAAGAAACAAAGTCAATAGTATCCCATTCAGGCTGCAACACTGTTTGTACTGTTACATCCAATGAAAGAAAGTGACAAGAAGGCAATTGATGACTACATGACTTGACAAAAACAGCACATCAACACAGGAGTGTTAAGAGCAGGGAACCTTGGCATAGAGTCGGTGGTCAATGAAAAAACCATGCATGTAGGCTCGCAGCAAATTGGTACCCAGCATATTGGTCAAATTGAGACGTTCCAAATCTTCCCTTGTAACAAACTTGTAGTCATCATATATTGTGGTCTGTCCTCCTTCCTCTAACTCCTCCTATTCAAATCCAAAAGCAGCTAAAGAACATCAAAGACACAAGAACACTAATGCTCATCAAAGACCAAATAACTATCTGCAGATTCTCCACAAACCTATATGGATTTTTCATAAATGCAAAGATGGGATTCTGACATACTGTGAGATTTTCAAGGAAAGAGCACCAGCGTGGAGCTGGCCCAAGTGAAGGGATGAAAAAAGAGGGGATTCGAGGAGAGTCAAGAGCCATAAATATAAGACCACTCTTGCGCACCACACACACGTCATTGATCTCTCCCACTGGAGCCTCTATACTGGTCATCCCATTCCCCTGCATACCAATTTTCCATGTTCCAATATCATACCCAACAAATAGAGAGGAACGTCAGCAGAGAAGGAAGAAAGGGGCATAGTGGAATGAACTGAGTGAAGAATGGACTGGACAATATGAAGAAGAAATATCACAGCACTGGGAAGAAGCTCAAGGGCTGATAAAAATCACTTCTCCTGAACAGAAAACAACAAAGTGAATGGAGGATCTGTGCTTACAGTTTGTGGATCCCAGATACGAACAACATGACTGTCTGCAGTAACCAAATGCTTGGATGCATTGCTTACACTCTCATGCCATTTGATGTCCACAATAGGGCTTCCATACCTAGATGTGCATTCAGATGGGGAGAAATTAGAGAAATCCTCATGGATACAAGGACAGCCCCAAAGAACACTTCACATTATGTTTCAATTCTCAAGTTTGCTTCAGTCCTGTAACTCTACATAATGAACACTTCCAGAAAAGACCACAAGAGCCTATTATCTGCAGAAACTAACACCTTTACCCGCCAGAATGTCTGGATCTAGATTTACCAGCAAAGGTCATGTCAGGGCGTTGAGAGGAGGAAGACCATAAAATACTGATCAGAAAACAACACCACAATCTATAATGGGTGGGCACTCAGAGAAAGAAGCACACATGTGGTCTTTGATTCGGAGGGGAATGGATGATCGCAAGTCATAAAGTAGCACCTGCCATTGCACAACTTGTTACACAACCTGTTCTACACTTCGCACATGCATCATCAGCTTACAAGTACATTGTGACATCTGCCCTGATCTAAAACAAGTAGAATATTCACACATTAACGTGTTCATGAACCCACACAAAAATGGGTCTTTAGTCTTTCCTGCAATCACTGTCAGGTTTAACCAAGCATTTTGCCTAGGGTATCAAAAACTCCCATTGCTAACATGATACACCTCAATCCTGGAAGGCAAAGGAAAAGTGCAATACTTGGCCAGCACTGGTTCCAGCTGCTAGTAGCAGTCCTTCACTTTCATCAAATCTTAAGGATGTCACCTCCTGCAGCACAAAGAATTAGAATTGCATATAACTGAAGTTTCCAGCTTCCCACAAGAATCTCCCAACATCTCACACCTGTTGGTATCCAAAAATCCATGAAGCAGTTCCATTTACAATAGCAAGTGCAGACCTGATCTGAATTCCCTGTTGGTGCCACAGCATTGATTCGACCAACTGGGGCCTTTTGCCTCAAGTCAAAACACTCAAGAGCTCCATCTTCTCCTCCACACGCAATCAAACCATGCACTGGGCTTCCATTCAATGTGCACAAAGAAGCACCAAAGTTAGGTCCACTACAATCTTCCCTTTTGCTTCCATATGATGCTGACTACTCGTCTAAATGATAGCAGGATTCCAGTCTCTTTCTGTGAAACATTATGAAAGCTCACAAGGAAAAGAAAAGAAAAGGCACTCTAAAACCAAATAAACCTTCCCACCTTCGTCCAATAACATTGATACCAGGTGATCTTGTTGCAAGGGGTGCTAGAAATCGGCCCTGGAATCCATATTGATTGTCAGACCAGAAGTTGTCTTTCAATGTTAAAATGCAGACAAGAAAGAAAGAAAACAGAGCTTAGCATCTGAACAGGAGAAAGGGTCACAGCTTCTTCCAGGGCCAAAGCTATTATGAGACAGGGCCACAACATATGAGTATTGACATCATACAGACTTCTTGGAATACACAACAGATGCTTTTGAGACAATGGCTCACATACCTGTTCCAAATTCAGCCGGTACACTTCAGGTGAAGAAGCAGCAAGAAGCAGGTCACATGACCACCGGTCATAAGCCAAGTCCCGTCCCATTCTGCCATTGCCATCCAGCAGATGCCCATTAGAATAGGCAACTCCCTCCCCTTGCAATTCACTAAAATTCATTTCCTCTTATGGGTCATAAAGTACCCTGTGTGTAGGGATATAATGTGAGGCTGGCAAACTATCTGAGTAGAATGTTGTAGTGCACACCTTGGAATTCGAGTGCTATAGTAGCTCCCAAATTTTGCATGCAAGACCACAGAGCGGTCAGCACACAGAAAGGCCAATTTGGAGTAATCCTCTCCAAGTACCTGGCACCATCTCCACTCAGTGTAAGAATTAAAGCAAACCTTAAGCCTGAAAATCCCAAACACCATCTCAAGCAGGTCCACCCTTCCAAAACAGTATTACACCAAGGCCACAGAATGCATGGGTAGAGCAGTTGCAGCTACTTCATGTAGTATCCATATAATCTGGGTATATCTCTTTCAGACTAGGATCTTGAATCTTCCTCAGTCTCCAGAGAGGTCAAGGTGTAGAGTGTATAACTTGCTCCCTCTGAAGATGGTCCAGCTTGGTAAAGTGCAACATTATGTAGAAAGAATTCAAAGCTGCTTCAGTGTGTAGCAACAGAGACATGGTGCAATGCTAGGACCTTAGCAGATTGAAACTGCATATTCCAAGAATACTTGTGGCTAACCACGTATTTCAACTGTATTTTTCCACATGTATTCTGGATTATGTGACATTCAGCCCAGCAACAGCAGAATTGCTTTGAATGAAGAGATATGAAGTGCAGATCTACCTGAAAATTTACAATCTCTGATGTCAAGTGCCGCTCAAATTTCAGCGAAAGCTCACTAAGCTCATACACACGCACCTGTGGAGGATATATGCCTGCCAACAATTGTCACCCACAACATTTAACAACACTCAAAAGACTTGACAAAGGCCCATAGCACATAGTGCACAACCAGAACTTCTGTTTCCTCTCAGAAACAAAGTCACAACAAAAGAGCTTGACTAGTACAGGAAGAAGGAATCACGCGTATCATCTATCACATTGCAGAGAAATCTCCACAAAAACGAATGCAATCATAACCTGATATGGGAGTCCTTACTCACAAGGGTGTAAGACTCTCACCTTCTTCATCACAACTAGCAGTGATGATGAGCTGCCATGTCTACTACCTACAAACTTCATCAGCTCCCAACTGTGGGTGTAGAGGTTAGAGGTTTAGGGTTTAGGATATACACAGATACAGAAAAGAATCACAATAGGGAAGAGAGTCGTACAGGAAAGCAGCAAGTACAATAAAGGAGTTCAAGTACAAGGAATGAACCTGAGGCAATAAGGTATTGGCCATCTGGTGTGGCTTTCAAGCGTGTAGATGCTGTGTCAAACTGCAGATCTTGCACCAGCTCTATTCTCCGAAGATATTCTGTAAATCCCCAGAACCAACAACAACACTAGCGATAAGGTTCCTCACATGTTTTCATATAAGAAAACCATGGGACTCGTCTAGATATAGCTCGGGAGGATAATAAAAGCGGGAGAGAGAAACACATGCCTGCGTCTTTGCGTAGCGAACGCTTCTTGTCAGGAGCAAGCCAAGAAGCAAACGATTTTTGCCCTGACACTGTGTACACCTTCACCCCATTCATGTCCGTCACCTTCATTCCACCTAGTCCCGCCATCGCTGCTGGTCCCTTCTACTCTTCCTCCTCTTTCTCCTTCCTCTCCGTTCGTTCCTTCCTTCGTCTCTTTTGTCCTTTTGCCTCCTCTTCGGAGCAAATTAGAAACTATCACTTGAGCGATCGCGAAACCCGTCTCCCAAGAAAATCCACCAGCTACATTTGCTCGAAATCATGGCCACTGATGAAGCTAGCAACCCGCGCAACACACCACCATGATCGTCGCCAAAAACCGAGCAAGCGATTCCGAGCGCTTCTCCCATTCCATCTTCTTCTGTTTCAGGAAACGTACTAAACCCCTAAACCCTAAACACCCAAACACTAGCACCAAACCCTAATTTGACGTGACGTCCCGATTTGAGGACGTGAAATGGACCTCAAATTCGGGACATGGGATATACATACATACATTCATTGCCGAGCAGTAAACCCTAATTTGATGTGATGTCCAGTTTTTGGGACGTGACGCTGTGGATGAGAACCTGGAATTTGGGGACATGGGAATACCAACTAAAACCCTAACCCAAATTTGACATGACGCCGGTTCTTAGGACTTGAATGAGAGGGACATGGCGGATGGGAACCTCAATTTGAGACATGAAATGCCAAAGCCAAACACAAAACCCTAATTTCAAACAACGAATATATTGGACACCCGTGAGAAATGAGAACCTCAATTTTGGGACATGGAATAGAAAAGTTGAACACCACCAAATCCTAACTCGACGTGACATCCCGTTTTTGGGATGTGAATGATGGATGCACAACCCGCAAATGAAGACCTCAATTTGAGACATGGAATAGATACCAAAGGCAAGGATCCAGAAAACCCTAATTTCAGGTGACGTTCTCTTTTGAAGTGCGTGAATAGGGTTTAGGGTGGACACAGTATATGATGGAAAATGAGAACCTCAACTTGAGACTTGGAATAGGAAGCCGAGCACTTCCACATCCCTGATTCGAGGTGACATCCCATTTTAAGACATGAATGGAGGACGCACAACCCGTGTACGAAGACCTCAATTTGAGACATGGAAAATTTACGAAAGCCGAGCACAACAAAACCCTAATTCCGGCGAGAGAACCGGAGTGAGTCTCGAAGTCTCGACATCTGGACGTGGGACGTGGATGCGGATGTGAGTTTGGGGATGTCGATTTGGGGACCTGAGTGTCTGATGGAGGAGGAGGAGGAAGAGTGTGTTTCTCTCTGCGATTCTCGTCGAGCAAAATCGCGTGCGACGAGGAGGAGATTTGCGAGAAAATTGTGCGCGATCGTCGTCGAAATCGGTGCGATTTTGCGCGCGAAGAGTGCCGTAGTTGTTGTAATAAGAATGCGCAGTTGTAGTTTCTCGAATTGTTTGTGTTTTTTTTGGTTGGGGTTCGAAGAGTGAGGGACAGACAGACACAGACACATAGAGACAGAGAGTGCGTCATTGGCTTGCGGACGAGTTGCGATTTGTTGCCGAAAGTGGAAGGCTGCTGCATTACTGGAACTTGGCTTGAGAAATTATCGCAACGCAGCCATGCTCACGCGTCTTCGGGCTGCCGGTCAACTTTCCATCTCGATCTCCAGCTTTGCTTCCGGGCAGCAGCCGGTTGTCGTTGCCAAAAGCTCTGTGGCTGCAGTTCCGCGCAGATCATCATCATCATTATCATCATCGCCAGGCTCTTCTCCTTTGGCTTCCTCTCAGACATCGTCGTCGTTTTCTTCCTCCGGAGCATCGTCGTCTTGCCGAAATCCAGGAGTGCAATTTTCTGCTTCTTCTCGCTCTTCTTGTTCGTGTGCGGCGTCTTCTTCTTCTGTAGTTTCGACTGGTGATCTTGGGAGGCGATTGCTGCGGCTTCAGAAGTCCGAGTTTCCTGACTCCTTGTGTGCGCAATATAGCGCGGCTGCTGCTGCAATGGAGTTCGAAAGAATCAAGGTCGATAATCCTATCGTGGAGATGGACGGTAAGATCCAAACAATCACCTTTCGAGCACTCAATCAACAACAGAACTGCAACAATGTACCATGCATTTAGCTGCATTCTTCTTCATCGATTTCTGGGATCCACAGTGTAGCAGGTTTTTCTGCTGCAACACAAGAACGCCATGTAATAAAACGCGTTTCAAAGCAACAAATTTTTTATTTTTGCAATTGTCAAATTGTTCTAACTCTTTTGTGGCAGCCCCTCTGGGACTTGATTCTCAAATATCCGTTTGCTGCATTTGGCAGTTTTGATCTCAGGTGTCAGTTTTTATGCTTGAAGTTCTGTTGAGATTTTTGCATGTCTGTTCTGAAGTTAGTTCTGATGTGTCTAGACTCTAAAGTGTGTTGGAAATGTGTGTAGGGGATGAGATGGCAAGGATCATATGGCACATGATCAAGGAAAAGGTTCTGTATTTTTCAAACGAGAGATGCTACTAGTGTATGGGAATGATTTTATTCCTGCAGCAATTTTTGTGTGTATATATGCCAAACCAGATTGTACGTTCTAAGCCATGCTTCAGACAAAGACCCTAAAAGTATCCAGCAATTTGTCTGAATTTCTGAGCTTTACATTCTGGCACTGAAGTTGAGTTTTTTTCTTTATAAGGTGCTGTGGGTCACAGTCACCTCCCTGACTGTGGGTGTCAATTGTAGTTTTTTCACTACTAAACATGTCATTGTGGTCCACAATAATCTGAGCCAATGCACAAAAGTACTGAGGATGTTTGTGACCTAAAACTGTGTGCATGGATTGGCAGCTTATTCTTCCATTCCTGGACCTGGACATCAAGTACTATGATCTTGGAATTCTGAACCGAGATGCTACTGATGATAGAGTGACCATTGAAGCTGCCCTAGCCACACTCAAGTATGTCAAAATTGTTTCTCTGACAATTTAACCATCCTGTAACTTTTTTTTTTGAGATCCTCTACTTTTTCTCGGTGGATTTCTTCTTTTTTCATATTTGGCTTATATGTTGCTGTTATGTTGTTAGATCTGAATTCTTGATAAACTTATTATTAGATCTGCCTCAATTCCTATTCAGGTTAACTTGAATCATAAGTATGGTGAAATTCTCATTACTTATGAAGATAATTCGTTGTCACAGAAAGCTGACATCAAAGTTAAAAGCTAGACTAGACTGCTGTTTAAAAGAGATTGGAAGTTTTTGCACAAGGTGCCCAAAATTTGTTATTCGAACCCAGCTAAGATAAGTTAACTTTTTTCCATGCATTTGGTTTGACTATCTATCTCAGTTGGGAATAACTCCTAGCCTTGATACTCTTCCTAATTCTTGCTGGACCATCTTACATAAAGTGTGGTTTTGCTGTTTGCAATTTATTGTTAACAAACTTATACCTGAGGTCTGCAAGAAAATGAAAAGACAAGGGGAGGACATGTTAGTTGTACATTTAAGTCAAAGAAAGCCAAAGAGATGAGACATGAATAATGACAATCAGGTTTGAGGTCAGTTGGTATGACTGGTCAATTGAAAGGCATGCAGGTACAATGTGGCAGTCAAGTGCGCAACCATTACTCCTGGTTGGTCAATAACCCCCTACATGTTTCATGCTGTGATGAGTTCTCTGTATTGGCCCAATAAAAGGTTGTATTGGAAATATTTGAGGCAGACCTGGTGAAGAACCATCCAAAGTTCTAGTGGATTCCAAACATTGACTACAGAAATGTGCATCATCCAGCTTTGTTGATTTTCATTCGCTCTGCTTCATGTTAATGTCTTCTTGGCTACTAAGGTGGTCTGATCAATCATGGAATTCTGTATTTCATTAATGCTATTGTGGAACATGGGCATGAAGAACAGGGCCTATGCTCAAGAAGAGACAACACTTAGAGTGGGTCTGGAGTGGTTTACCCTAGTTTCAAGGAGTGGTTTACTGACATGTGAGTTGTGGTGCTTAGATGAGACTCGAGTTAAGGAATTTGGACTGAAAAAGATGTGGAAGAGCCCAAATGGAACCATCCGGAATATTCTTAATGGTAAGCTTTGTGGGTTTGTTCCTTCACAATTTCTGTTCCTTCGGATCTGAGGTTCTAATCATGGAAGCTTGGTGTATCTCTTGGTGACTTTGAGGTTAACTTATGTCTAATGTTGTGCAAAAGAACATGGGTGATATTGGAATTGAGGCTGGTAGAGTTATTGACTGGAAAGCACAGCTTGTGTTATCATAAAAATGGTCATCTCATTGTGTCAGAGGCCAATCATGTCTCAGTATCACAAGGATTTTGATTTATTATGCATATGGTTATTTTTTTGCACTGAGACAAAGGATTCTGGAAAGTCAAATCACGCAGGAATCAGAAGCAAAACCAGAAGTTTGGAACTCCCTGACCTTTGAGTGTTTTGCAGGAACTGTTTTCAGGGAACCCATTTTGTGCAGAAATATTCCCCGCCTTGTCCCAGGTATGTCACTGGTTTTCTGCTAGTCAGGGTCCCCATCAGAGTGGGCACTTATTTTAAATTTTCTTTGCACATGTATGGATATAAACCTTCCTAAATAGATCCCAGTTGTGAACACATCTAGTTCCAAATGCAAGAAACTCTTGAATGCTTATTTTTCAACAACCAATTGTGGTGTTTCTGCTGTTTTTGGTAGAGGTTGATTGCTCCATGTAGGTCTCTAGTTTGCAAAACTCTTCAAACTTGACAGGGCCTCAAACCTTGCATGAAACCAGAAAGCATCTCATGTTTTTACAGGTGTAGAACCTTACCAAGCTCAGAAGGGATTTTGCTAATGTGATAGAATAGTTATCTTGTTTTACCATACATCTGCATGGAAAAGGCAAGGAAATACCTAAAGAATGGATTATTAAATAATGGAGCAAAATGAGAGTCTGTTTCTATTGAGGAAAAGAACCAAGAAAACCTCTGGGATTTGGTCGGCTTATACTCAGCAGGCAACTGAAGTGATTGGTTGTTTATTTCTTGAAAGTTATATTGTGAGAGTCAAGATCTAGAGGTCACATCTAGATGTATGATTGGTTACATATGATTGGTCATATAGTAAATAGTATAAGTTCTCAATTGTTTGTTGATGTGGCAGGGTGGAAGAAGCCCATCTGCATTGGCAGGCATGCATATGGTGACCAGTATAAGGCCACTGATGCTGTTTTCAAAGGACCTGGCACATTGAAGATGGTGTTTGGTATGTTTTGAATGCATTGTGCTGGCCACCTTGTTGCTAGTACACAACTTCATTCTTTGGAACCTCAACTTACCAGAATCTCACTGAGCAAACAGTAAAACTAGACTTTGCTCTTTTTTCTGTAAATAACTTTCAAGCCCACCTCTGAAATGGACAGTACCCTGGGTGACACTGCCACCAATGGAGAAAGGTACTTAGTTGTTTAGCTGTGACTGATGTTGTCTCCCTCTTGTACAGAGTGTGAGTTCACATCACAGATGACTTCATGAGTTCCTGCCAGCTTTGTGGTAACTTTTTTTTATCTGTAGGTTCTGAAGTTGTCTACACTGAAATGGCTGTCCCAAAATTAAAATGGGATTTGAGCATGTTGAATTTTATTCTATGGACAAATCCTAAATCCTCCCTCACAGTTTTCTTCTTAGGGACCTTCACAATCCAGAGAGATTATATCCTGCAGGAAACTGCCAGCTTTCAGAAAACATATGGTTTGACAACTCTGACTGCTCCACACCCAAGTTTAGGCATAGGCCTTAATTTTACTCTGTGGACAAATCCTAAATTCCTCCCTTGTAGTTTTCTTTATAGGGATCTTTGCAATACAGAGACATTATATCCTGCAGGAAACTGCCAGCTTTCAAAGATGTATGGTTTGAAATCTGACTGTTCCACACCCAAGTTTAGGCATAGGCCTGATGAAGGGTCCAGGCCTCTAGGCTGAGGTAGGGTTGATCACACTAGTGACTGCCACTGGATGTTATGCAAAGGTGTCATGGGGACCTTCTGCAGGTTGGTGTGTACAAATTTTACAGTCTGATGAGTTTGGAAAGATACTACTGAGTGATAGCCCATTGACAAATTATGAGTGCAGTTTCTGACAGTGGAGGAGAGCCGCATGAATTTGAGGTCTTTCATTTTGATGGTGTGGGTGGAGTGGCTCTCACCATGTACAACACTGATGAGGTCTGTAATTGGTTCTTACTCATCTTTTTTGTGGGGTAGGGGGATCACCTTTATGCATTTATACTAGTCTGTAAGGTAGGATTTGGGTTGGATTGACACAATTGAGGTGAATTCAAGCAAACTAACTTGACAGGGATCTGTGCCTCAGGACAGTTTATTATTTAGTCGAATGCACTTTATTATGCATTTTGGTTTGTATTGGTGCTGCATTTTTAAATCACCTCTCTGCTTGCAGTGCCCAGTGGAATGTGGAATACTGTGTTTGACCTGGGGCTAAGTGATGGAGAATGCACTGTGCATTTTGTCTGGAGAGCTCAACAATAGGTCTCTTAACAGTTGATGGAGATTTGGTGGTCTTTGATTCTGATTGCAGTCTATTCGAGGTTTTGCGGAGGCATCAATGAACATGGCGTACCAAAAGAAATGGCCTTTGTACTTGAGCACAAAAAACACAATTCTAAAGAAATATGATGGAAGGTTGTACTCTATCTCTGCTTGAATCAGGGGATTGTTGCAAATAACAGGGACTTATCATAGGTGTGCATTGTCCCCCTGTGTTCATATTGCTGTCTTCTAGAAGGGACTGTTTGGAGGTGTGGGCTGTACCATAGTGAGTTTTTCAATTCATAGGTTGGAAGTGATGGACTGAGCTTAGGTTGTGAATCTGTGGGAATGATGTTTCATTTGGCCACATAACTGCCCTTGTCACATCAAGACTGGTTATTTGCCATCTAATAAACCAGTTGAACCTCTATTCCTTATCTGGTCGCTCTTTGACATTTCAGTTTTACCATCAAGTGTATTGAGCATAATTGAAGCTATTCTGGGTTGTAAATTTGGACAGATTCAAGGATATTTTCCAGGAGGTTTATGAGCAGGAAGGGTGGGAATTGAAGTTCAAAGAAGCTGGAATCTGGTATGTGAAACATGCAAGAAAAGAAAGGAATCTTTCTTTAGTTTCCCAACAAGTTGGTCAATAATTGTTTTGTGTTACAGATGGTGCGATTGCAGCTGGAGTCCTTACTTATCTAGCAATTTGTCTCAAGTATCTATATACCTGTTGTTGTATTAGGTGCCTAAGTGTGCACTTTGAAATCGATCATCTAGTACTATGGGAGATAAGGAGATAACAATGCTGTATGGGGATGGGTGGTCATTCTTCATAGGTATGAGCACCGCCTTATTGATGATATGGTGGCATACGTACTAAAGAGTGAAGGAGGCTATGTATGGGCATGTAAGAATTACGATGGTGATGTCCAAAGTGATATGATTGCTCAAGGTATTCCTCTTCACCACTATGAAAGAGTTTTCACTAGCGAATCGGTTCTGCCCTAAGATAAGAGTATATGAAGACCTGTGCATACCTTTTTCTTCAGCAAGGTTGCAATGTCTCAATGCTCTGAGAGTTTCTTTGAGCAATCTCAGCATCCTCAATTGTGCAATAAAGTTAACTGGTGACTCTACTCTTGAATCAGTCCAGTACCTCATTCTTTGTCTGGTTGCTAGCAACTTGAAAGTGTTGATTTTGCAACTTCCATGTCGATTCTGTGCAGGATTTGGATCTCTTGGCCTCATGACTTCTGTATTGGTAACAATCATCATTCCAAAGCCCAAAAGTGACTTAATCACCATGAAGATTGTTTAGTGGTTGTTGGATTTGAAAGGCTTTTCATACGTCCATCAATTCAGCTATCTTTGATGATGCCCTGTGCACAGCATCTGATCATGTGCTTTCTAATCAGGAATCCCTTTCCTTGAGCACTCATGACTGTTTTTTGGTGTAATGATCTATTTGGACACTCCAATTGTCTGAAGCAGTATTTGTATGCAACTAATGGCTGGTGTTCAATCTTCTCCAGTTTAGTTTGGCATCTTTGTTTAAAGTTGATGACCATCCTACAATGATGTTATCTGACCAGCTACATTTTGTTTTGTATCTCTTATCCAGTCTTAATAGTTTAACTGGGTCAGGCAGTTGAGCATTCTTTAATATGACCCCTTGTCTTCATGATCCTTTCTACCTGACAACACCAGCGGGCCACTCCAGTTAATTTTATCAGTCACCCAATTTCAAGACATGATATGAAGGGCTACTAATAGTGCTAGTCTATGCCTACTATTGTGTAGATCTGCCCAGATGGGAAAACCCTTGAAGCAGAAGCTGCCCATGGCACAGTGACACGACACTACAGGGTGCATCAAAAGGGTGGTGAAACAAGCACAAATAGTGTGGCCTCCATTTTTGCTTGGACTCGTGGTCTTGGCCACAGGTAATTCTCTACAAAAGTCTGTGTCATATAGCCACACAAGGCTGTTGTCATTATAAGGAATTGCTAATGATACCTCTGCCTGCAGGACTGCATTTGATATAGATTCTTGGACAGTCAATTTCTGTGTTGGTTCCTCTGCAACCAAACTCCCTTTCCTGGCATGTTTGCATTGTTACAGACTTATCTACTGCACTCTCATAATATGCTTTACTGCTCATCTGATCAGATCTGTAGTGTATTGCAAGCTTCAATTGTGAAGTTATGTCCCATCAGAAAATATTGATGTTTTGGTGTAGAACCAAAGACAATTTGGCATGGAAGGTTCTGGAACAATTCACATGGACAGGAAGGCTAATCTTAACTCTGTTGTATCGTTTGAATTGTTTTGGGTGGCAGGGGAAAACTTGATAACAATAAGAAGCTTCAGGACTTTGCTAAGAAACTTGAAGAGGCAACTGTGGGCACAGTGGAAGGCGGGAAAATGACCAAGGACCTTGCCATCCTCATCCATGGCCCAAAGTATGGTTGGATGCTCTCCCATCCCCATGTACTGGAATTATGTAATAGTGTTGCTGGATTTGATTTGGTTAGTCAGTATCAGGCTATGTTACTGAACGTTAGGCTTTGCTGAGACATACATGACTTGATACCAGCCAATCTTGGATTCTCCACTCACTTAACCTTAAGTAGTGTGCATTTCATGAACATGGGTGTCATTTGTAAGTTGAAAATTCGAGGTGCAGGTTGATTTGCTTAAATCACCATGGTCACCAAGGGACCTCCAAACTGCAGTACATGTTCATATGCACTGTTGCATGGTTTATTTATGCAGGTTGTTAAGGGAGCACTATCTGAACACTGAAGAGTTTATTGACTCTGTTGTCAATGAACTTGTGGCAAAGTTGCCACAGATATCCAGACTCTGACCACTATGCTTTCTTCTTTTGTCTAATTTATGGTCTGAGAACAAGTGAAGCTTGTTTCAAAGAGGAGGTGTAAATTTGTTGAATGAGCTGAATTTTGGTTGTTAAAAGCACCTCTTGGAAATGAGCTGTTGACAATGTTAGAGTGTACAGAAAGTGATGGATGACCTCATGAGCTAAGGGGCAGGTACAAATTGGGAGTTGAAGAGCCTTTCTTACACTGGTTTCAGTTTTGTCTAACCTTATGACATAAGTGAGAATGACACTCTGTAAAGTGCTGAGGTACATTTACTACCTTAAAAAATAGAAGACATTGCCTCTCATCCTTGGTCAACCTGTTATTGTGTCCATCTTTTAGAGATGTCCAGTAGTCAAGCAACTGGCCTAAACTGTCTGATATCATGTGTGTGAGAACATAATTTGAACATGTGGGGAGATGATCACAGTTAGGGTTGATTTAAAACCTTGAACTAAGTGGCTTGCATGTTTCACACCTAAAGCTTGCAAAGGTTATTGCAAAGGTCGCACCCATAGCTAGTTTACATTCTGCTACAGTGGCATTTTGTTCTCCCATTTGTGTATAACTTTATGTCTACAACTTTATGAGGAGGGATCAGAAGGGTAATCTTTCCAACTGTCAGGCTCAAAGGATGGAGGCTTGGATGGTCAGGCTCCGAGGAAGATGGCTTGGACTAAACTTTTCAATCTGTCATGCTCCAAGGAAGGTTTGGACTAGCCTTTCCAACAGCTGATCTCATTGTTGAGCATCAGTTTTCCTGAAACCTGTTTGTCACATCTCTGAAGTCAGTAGCAATCATGATATTTTGTTTTGGTTTGATTTCTAGACTCTTCATGAACACAAAGTTTCATGTTGTGTTCATGCACTGGTTGTGGTATTTTGTTTTGGTCTGTTTCTCTCTTCACAATGCTATGCTAAGAAAGACCTTTCTGTTAGTGTGAGGTTCATGTTGTGTTTATGCCCTGGTTGTGGGATTTTTTTTTGCTCTGATTCTCTCCATTCACCATGTTATCCTAAGATTCTTCGCCAATGTGAGTTTCATGTTGTGTTTAGGCATATGTGGGTGGCTGTTTTCCTTGCTGTTCTATTTAACATCCACCGTCATTTTAAATCACCGTAACTGTTTGTTCTTTTGTGACATGTTTGTATAAGCTTTTGGAAACTACCTATCATGATTGTTTAAGTCTTTTTGTTAGCGACATGTTCATGAATATGTTTAACTATGTTTAGAATTTCAACCTATGAAAAGTCTGGCAGACCTTCCTTCAATCACTTTGTTCTTTGCTTCATTCAAGTAAATGTGATTTTTCTGTTAATGTTATTTTTGTTTTGTTCAGGTATCATAGTAAGGTTGATTCAAATTGATCTGGATTATTAGTTGCTTGAGAAAAAGAAATTATATGATTGTGTCGACAGATGTTTATTTCTATCTTTTATCTTGTTGGTCTTGGTTCCACTCTAATGAGTGTGGTTTCTTCCTTTCTACCATTTGATCTTTTTGAGGTGTGCCTACTCTTGTTGAATGAGTTGATGTGGAATACTGTGTACTTGGTGAAAGTTTGTGAATTTGTTTTTGAGTAGGAAATTCCACTTTGTCCTTCATCATCTTTACAAATTCCAATTCTTTGTAGCTACTTTCTTCTAACAATATAAGCCCTATTTAATGAGTTATTTAAAATGCAATAATCTCCTATTTCATTTGCCATTATTCTCACAAATGTATAAAACCTCTTTGCAGAGAGCACTGTGATGATTTACTCCACCGTGACTAGTGTGGTCTGTTCTGCTGGCCCAAGTGTTACCATGTCCTCAACTGATTTTTCCTTTCAAAACCTGGTTTTTTGGAATTTATTTTGAACTTTCAGATGCAGAAATTGTTTGAAAATTAAATATCTCCCACATTCTGAATCCAGACCTTACCAAATAAATTCTATTATTTCCTGCTCATCAAGATCTTTCCAACAACACCAAAGGCACATTCTGAAGTTTTCAGCTATGATTTTGATCTAATTTTCAGTGAAGAAATTATTCAATGTTTGAGAACTTTTTCACTACAAGTGCAAACATCATCGAACCAAGCCCATGCACCCCTCCTTGTTGAGAGCTTCCCAAAGACACCAAGAACACAATCTGAAGCATCCTGGTTTGGTGGATCTCATAACTACAAAACAAAACAAGCTAACCTTCCTTCATGGATAGATGTTGTTGGATGTCATGCTTCACCATGTTCCTCTATTTAGTTCAAATTTACTTATGTTTTTGTTTAAGATCAATCACATTTGTATCTTTTTTATCTTTAGTTTAAGCTAGAGTCATTTATATTAGTATTAGTTGGGTTTCTTGTTAAGATAGAGATAAAAAAGCATGCACAAGTTGTCACTATAGGGACCAACTAGCTTGGTTGTGTCAAAAATACATACATCTTTTCTTCTAAACATTTTCATCACCAAAAGAACACATAAATTTGTTATGGTGTTAAGTTACTTACACAAAATTCATATCCAAAGTTTAACATCAAATAACAACATGAAACTATAGAAGAAGAATATATGTCCAAGTTTTCACTCACAACCCCTTACATATTCAAGAGGAAAAATGGATGGGTTATTGTCTTCATTCATCTATGTTTAACATTTCCATTCATTTGCAACAAAGGCATTAATATTATGTTACACATTATCATCTTCCTATGAACAAATCATTCAATTATTGATAATCTTCATTTCAAGAATTTAACCAAGTTCATATGATTCATTTGAAAACCAAAATAAGTAATTAAATTATTAATGTAAGTACAAGCTTATGCCCCTAGTTAAAGATCTTCAAAAGTGAGGCTTATAAGTTGAATTATTTATTTTCACATCTGCCCCTCATTTTGCCCTTTGGCCCCATTATTTTTTTAACTTACAACCCTTACCCCTAGGAATTTATTTTGAGGTTACAAACTAACATGTTTTTATAAAAAAAAACACCCAAATATTTCAAGGGAGACACTAAATACTAAATACCCTTAATGAACATTGTTTTGGTGTCAATACAACACCTTGTGTTGTTTACACATGGTTTGATTAATGTTTTGCAAATAATATAATTAAATAAATACAATGGAAGATTTCATTATAAATGGTAGGAAATAGGTCATTGGTGGGCAAAAATCCCTACTTCCTTGAAGTCATCATTTCAAACTTGAATGGGAACAACAAAACACTCAAAAATTCCTTTCATAAAAAATTCCTTTCAATTATGGAGGACACGAATTGTACAATGTGCAAAGCGAAGTGGAACTCTATAAATTAATTCTAGATAGAACTCATTCTACTATTTAGTGTCTGTCACTTTGTTTGCACATTGTGCAATTCATGTATTTCACAATCAACATTTTTTTATTTAAAACAAAAGTATTTTTGTCCTTCAAAAATAGTTTTTATATTCTACTATTCCTTGCTAGGTGTGAACTAGTGTTGGGCATGTATCACGTTCTATTCATACTAGTTGATTCTGGGTCTCAAGATTGTTAAATAAATAAATATTGGATGGATCCAAGTAAATTACTTAGGTTTGAGATTTTGGTATCAATCTAATATCAATAATGCACAAAAAAACACATACACAAGATATTGGTAGTAATGATGGTTTTGAAACTTTCATACTAACCTAGGCTCAATATGGTGATGGTAGTAGTAATTATATTCAACATGCATTCAAATCAACTTATTGAAAAAGAAATTTAATGTGTTCACAACTTTGATAACTTTTGGGGATTATCCAAGGACCTAAGAACAACCAAGGTCAAGTAGTGAAATTCCATTGATCAAAATGTGTCAACAAGGAAAATGGTCAACTAAGTTATTATGTAATTGCACAAATTCAACATGTATGAACTACAACCTATTTGGGAAGTTTTTCAAACAAACCATTTTTTTCAATCTCACTTTCATGATCATCAAGAAAATATGCCTTTACTGCAAAAAAAATTTGGACGTCATCAATTACCCATGAACAATTTCTCATGCATGTAACAATAGGCCAATTTTGTAAATCATGATGAAGGAATCCAAATTTAATGTGCCCACCTTACATCATAGTAATGAAATCAAAATATCAACAATGCAAAATATGCATTCGGTTTCAATTCACAATGAGAACTCGCATTTGTTGAAACTACATAACATTGTAATTAAAACTCAAAAAACAACTCATATACAACTATTATGCAACTACCCCCCTATAAATACACTATTTTAATAAATAAATTGTCATATCATAAAATCATTTAGTTATATTATAATTATAAGTGAATTGAAAATGGGTCTTCTATACAATAGTTTATACACATCGTACATATATATGTAATCAACCATGTTTGACTTTTTTAGGAGTTGCATTATATTTACATATGACAACTACTTTAGAACCATTGTAAATGTGCCATTAGAATAACAACTATGCTACAATTAATGTACAATGTACATACATGCGATCATGCCACATGTTCACATTTCCACCATCCTGGGATATAGTTGCAACTAATTTTTTATTATGATTCCCATTGATACAATTAGTATGGCCAATAGTGTGCCACTACTAAAATGTTACTATTCAACTATATTATGACTATAATACAACTATTTATAGCTTAATAAAAATACGTATTCATCAATTATTTACATTTTCATCATATGTGTTTCATTTTGAGTGATTTAAAATGTTATGGGAATGTTAGTCTCAAGTTCTAAAAATCATCTTTGAAATGCAAAGGAAAAGGAGTAATGAGAAAAAAACAAGAAGAAAAATAAGCTTTCCAACTTACAAAACACGTTTTTTTCCTCTTTGGACCCCTCCTACTTTTTAACCTCATAACTTATTTATTTATTATTCATTTAAAATGATTTAAAGTGTTATAGAAACACCACTTTAAATTCTACAAATCATTTTTCATCTCTAATGACAATAGAGCAACGTACAAGGATTTTTTTAAGTGTTTAGGAATGTGCCTTTGTAGCATTCAATGGTTTTTTTTTAGTACTTCATCCCTTCTATTTTGGGGACCATAATTTTTCAATTATATTTCGTTTTTGATGATTTTTAGTGTGTCAAATGTGCCAATAGGAAAGGCTCAAAAAAAATTTGGACACTAAAAAAATGGAACCATCCCCTTGGATCTGGCTTGCCCTAAACACTTAAATGTTATAGTTGTAACTCAATTGCAACTTAATTTATAACTAAGGAACAACTAATAGATTTAACCCATATGTTTTGTTTTTGAATCCCATGTTATAAAAATATAAATAAGGTTTGTTCTTTTATATTTTCACATTAAAATACAAATGTCATTTTGGGATGAATTCAAAAAAACTTAACCTATAAACAAAACATAAAAGTAAAAAAAACATTCGTGGTTATTCTTTAGTTCATTTAGTATTGTGCTTTCCTACTTACTTACATACCTATGTAAATAAATAGGTCCTATTTTTCTACCTACCTATGTAAGTAGGTAGGTGGTTGGCAGGTCCTAAATAAATATGTAGGTATGTAGGTCTTAAAACCTACCAACCTACCTACCCATGGTATGTATGATATACCTAGCTATTAAAATATATATTTATATGTCATGTGTCATAATTTCAGACCATCATTAATAATCATAATAGATGATGGAGATCAATATTTCAAAAAGAAAATAAATTTTATGTCCAAAAATCTTCATAATGCCACATGTAAAATTTTAATATATGGATAACAATTAATAATGTTAGCATGACATCATGGGTGCAGTTATAATGAAGTTGCATAGTAGTTGAAAATGAATTGTTTTGATAGAGTTGCAATTGAGTTACAATGAGTTGCATTATATATACAATGAGTTGTAACTTTGCAATTCATGCAACTTGTTTGTTAGCACTCACAATGTATAAATACAATGATTTGCAAGTGTCTTTTACCATTCAAAAATTGAGTTGCAAGGCTGGTTGCAAAATAACCTTTTTATTCTCATAGTGATTTGAAAACCATGCATTGCCAAAAATTGTTGAATTCATTTCCCATAACCAAAAATCAAACTTTATTACTTTTCCACCACTCTAAAGGTTTTGCAACTTCATCAGTGTTAATAACAACTCTTTTAAACAATGAAAGCTCCTTCACTAACAAGGCATGTGTTGCCTTTTCATTTGAAGCTTCAACACCAAATAAATAATTGTCATATATTTCTTCAATTTCAATAGGTGTATGATTACAATGTGGAACCAAAAATTGTGAAACCTTTATGAAGAGTGGAAGAATGAACTCCCTATTGTAATCTTGCATCACCCCTTAAACACATTCCCAACCAATGAATTCTTGCAAACATGCAAGCCTTTGTAATGTGAATCCAACATAACTATAAGCATGTTGTGTGCCTTCATTGTAAAATTCAAAATTCAAGGAATGGAGTGAGAGTTTTGACAACCATGCATGCCATACAAAAATACAAAACATCAAGTTTAAAGTCAAAGTCAGTGCATTGGAGTGATGGATTTGACATTTTACAATTTGTTCCTTTGCTTATAACTTGACCAAGATCAACATTGCAATAACTAGGGCATAAGATAAAAGTCAATATTTTTGCATTTGATTCAAGACGCATTATTAAACTATTGGATTTAGAATTGTTGTGATTGTTCTTGCTATAGCTTTAGTAAAACCATTGGAAACTTTTGTATATATGCAATTAAAGACTTTAATGTTGGTAACAATAAAGTGTATTCAAGTGTCTTTTGAAACAAAAGAAATGTGGTGCGAAACACATTTTCATTGGAGTTTTTAGTTTGTGACAAGGAAGACTTACTTCAACACAACTTTTGTTTCAATCTTGGTGCACCTTTTCCCATTTTTAAAATTTAGGTTATGGTTTTTTGCAACACTATTTGGGCTCTTTTGATAGAAATTTCTTTCATTGATGCACACACCTTTTCACTCATAGTTGATATTGGCACACCTTGTTCATCACATGGTCAAAACATATACCTTCAAAAGGTTTCCCCAACTATAATAGCTTATAACTTGTGGTAGTTGAAACTACCAGACCATTTTCAATGGTGTTCAAATTACTTCTTTCATCCTTAACATAAGTTAATAACTTATTAATGAATTGAAATTGAATTAAGAAAGGTATCACAATTTTAGCAAGAGTTGTTTGAGAAATATTATGTGTTTCAAATAAACCAATTGTGATGTGTTTTAGCACTCAATTGTTGTTTACAAAAATTAACAACCGGTCTTGGACATCCAAATATCAAATGTGATGCTTATTATAACACAAGTAATTAGTGTTGGCAAGACATATTTTTCCATAGTCTTTGACAACATCAATAGAATACGTTCTTTTACTCATGACTTTAAAGATGGAAAGTTCACCTTTGAATTGCATTATAATAACAGCACATGCATCAAAACCATGGGTTATTGCACATAAAAAATGGAACACATCCTCTCGTTATGAAAAGCACAAGGCTTGTTAAAAAATTAGCATTGTTGTGGATCATTTTTCTTGTAAGGAAACATGATCCAAAATATTTTGCTATGTTTATTGGATTCACAAATATTCATTTCTTCTCTTGTTCTTTCGTTGAATCAACAATTGCAATAACTATTACAACTTTTGGTTTTACCATTTATTGTTTCAAGTGAGCTTCATGTGCATGTTCAATGTGTTTCTTCATTAAGATTATTCCATGGGTTGATGTATATTGCACTAAGCCTTTTTTGTAATGTGTTGTTTCAACCAAAGAAATGGGTTATGGGAGCTTGAACTTGATGCCACATAATGGGAAAACAAGCACCACATCATTTGAAGTACCTTAGGATCAATGATACTTTCAACTTCTTCACCATTCAATTGAAAAAAAATCCCATACAACAAAGTTGTGATAGTGTGATGCTCACTTGTATTGGTTCATAGTGAGAGTAGAAAATCTCACTTTCCAAACTACTTCAACTTCTAAAGCAACATCATCAACTACCACTTTTATAATGCCTTGCAATTTATTAGGTAAACTTGAACTACCAACACCATCAAACAAAAAATCTTGATGTAGAAAAATGTCATTTTTCATTTTTTCCCCATGAGCACTACTTGCAAGTCACAAAATTAAAAAAAACACTAAAGTTGCACATAATATTATCATGGAGTGAAATCAAATGTAATTGCATCAAGGCAAGAATGTGGGCAATGGAACTTTGTGATGAGTTGCAACACTTGCTTAAACAAAGTCATAACTCTTTGTGAAAAAAATGAAATAAAAAAAGTAAGAATTTTGACAATGTTGCCAAAATCTTGAACATGATTATGTGTAATATAATGGTGGTACCACACTCTTGGAATTAATTCCATTCAACCCACTTCACCCAAAACTCACAATTTGCAACATTAATGGTGGCATACACAAACCATTCAAGCACATTGCCATTCAGGCAAAGTTACATGTCATTCACGCAACGTTGCCAAGTAACAACATCATTATCATTAATAGGTTGTAATAAAATCATCTTTTTATTTAAGGTTATTTAATATCAATAGTGTGATTAATTGATGAAAGTGAAATACTATGATGAATAATGTTTCCAAAATTTAAGGTAAGGGAAGGCTGTTTATTAATCATAATATTAACATTTTTCTATTACTTAATATTACATATAGTAAAGGAAGAATGAAGCTTCCCCTGAATCTGGACGGACAGTAGCCAAATATAGTGAGGACGTTGTGAAGCTTCCCTTTAATTCGAACGGACATTAGCTAAATATAGCAAGACTTGCACATGCTAACAGTTTAGCTTCTTGGGGAGGGAGGAAAAGGTGTAGCAAAAGAGCAGGTGCCCTCTTGAATGGAATGGAACAACAATTGTATGGTAGTAAAGGTGAAGCGCCCATGCTTATAATAACTGTAGCCCCAACCACATAGGCCCTGTGTTTCTCCGGGCGTCAGGACGAAGACGGTAGGTAGTATTTAACCATTTGGTAAGAGAGTGGTAGGTGCAAGATGACCTTGACGTTGAACGGCTACGTGGTTCGGTTTGTATCTGTATTTCAGATTTGCGTATTTACAAAATGTGCGTTGGTGTTCTGTTTTTATTCTCTCGTTAACCTTTGGTATGCTCTTTTTGCACTGTTGATTCTGAGTGCGAAGATCATCTGGAGACATGATGGTATGCATAGGAAGGAAAGAAAGAAAGAAAGAAAGAAAAAGTGCAAGAGGTAGAGGGAAGGAAGAAGAATAGAAGACAATTGTAGAAGCAATTGGTGGTGCTTCTGAAGCAGCAACAACGTTTTCTCAAGGTGCATTTCATCTATTTTCCTGGAATTCTATTTCTTGGATTTACACTTACTAGCCTTCATTTTAGCCTTTATTTGTCAAGGATTTCAATTCTCTTGGGTCATGGCTTTTTTTCCTTCATTTCATCCACCCTCTTTCCAAGTTTTCAAATTTTTACTTTCTATGTTCTCATTTCATTCGTTATCATGGTTAAACTCATATGTTTTAGAATTTCCATTTTGTTTGGCCTGCATATCATCCAATATTTAATTTTCTTATATTCCATCTCATTTTGTCCATTGTCTTTCCCAAATTAAACTTTCTTAAATGTTCCATCTTTCCCTTGGCGTACCCAATGCAAC
>Ga0116231_10003098_pt1 | contig 34735 bp, 25 predicted proteins | sample S1TSphgellanicum_2_FD_89695 | JGI IMG/M metagenome (GOLD analysis project Ga0116231, IMG submission 89695) | Host-associated microbial communities from peat moss isolated from Minnesota, USA - S1T2_Fd - Sphagnum magellanicum MG | ecosystem: Host-associated > Plants > Peat moss > Unclassified...
GCTCGAGCCGCAGGCTGCCGGCCAGGTCGGCCAGCAGCAGGCGGAACACCTGCGCATGGTGGGCGTCGCGCAGCAGGTTCATCTGGCGCTCGACGTCGGCGGCGCAGCTGGCCAGCAGTTCGTCGATCTCGTCGATCCAGGGTTGCCAGTAGGCGTCGGCGGCGCCGGGCGGGACATCGGCGTCGTCGAGCTGCGCGTGCCCGCCGAAGGTGTCGGTGCGCGGGTCGATGAGCTCGTCGAGCAGGATCGGGTGCTCGAGCAGGAATTGCGTCGGCCAGCCGCCGGCGGCGAGCAGGCGCATCAGGCGCTCGTGCGCCCTCGGATACTCGGCCAGCAGCGACAGGTAGGTGCTGCGCCGGCCGATCACCTCCACCAGGCGGATCCAGCGCAGCAGCATCTCGTCGGCCGATACCGTGACCAGCGGCAGCGAGGTGTCGGCCGGATCGGCCCGGCGCAGCGTGCGGATGATCTGCAGCGCCTGGTATGCGAGCTGCTCGACCGCGGCGCGCGCCGGCGCCGGCATCTGCGCGAAGCGCGGCGAGGCGAGCAACTGGCGCAGGCGCTGGGCGCCGGCGCCGGGGTCGGCCAGCCCGAACGATTCGAGCGCATCGGCGTCCAGCGCGCGCGCGCCCTGCGCCAGGGTCTCGGCAGCGCCCGCGGCGTCGGGCGGGAACATCGCGTCGAAGCGGCGCGCGACCCCGGCGCTGGCGGCGCGGTACGCGGCCAGCACCTGCGCGCCATCGTCCATGCCGAGCAGCCGCGCCAGGGCCGCCAGCGCCGCGTCGTCGTCGGGCAGCGCATGCGTCTGGGCATCGTCGCGGTACTGCAGCGCGTGCTCGAGCCGGCGCAGGAAGCGGTAGTGGTCGATCAGCGCGCGCGCCTCGTCGGCGCCGAGCAGGCCGAGGCGGCACAGGATCTGCAGCGTCGCCACGGTGCCGTGGCCGCGCAGGCGCGGATCGCGACCACCGCGCATGATGCAGAAGGTCTGCGCGAGGAATTCGATCTCACGGATGCCGCCGCGGCCCAGCTTGATGTCCATGCCCGGGCGGCCCGCAGCGCCCGCGCGGCGCCCGGCACGGCGCGTCGCGTCGGCGCGGATGCGCTGGTGCAGGTCGCGAATGGCGCCGATGGCGCCGAAATCGAAGTACTTGCGGTACACGAACGGCTCGACGAGCGCATCGAGCGCGGCGCACTGCGCGGCGAACTGGGCCGCGCTGGCCAGCACCGGTGCCGAGATGACGCGCGCCTTGGCCCAGGCGAAGCGCTCCCACTCGCGACCCTCGCGCACCAGGTACTCCTCGAGCATGGCCGTGCCGACCGCCAGCGGACCGGCATCGCCGTGCGGGCGCAGGCGCATATCGATGCGGAACACGAAGCCGTCGGCGTCGCGCTCGTCCAGCGCGGCGATGAGCTGGCGCCCCAGCTGCTCGAAGAACTGCTGGCCGTCGAGCGGATCGCGCCGGGCCGGCGCCGGCGCGCCCGCCGCGTCCACCGTCGCGGCGACGGGCAACCGCAACGCGCGCACCTCGCCGTAGACGAAGATCAGGTCCAGGTCCGAGGAGACGTTGAGCTCGAAGGTACCGGCCTTGCCCATGCCCAGCACGAGCAGGTCCTGCGGCACCCCGCCGGCGTCGACCGGAACGCCGTGGCGCCGGGCCAGCGCCGGCGCGAGCACGGCCAGCAGCTCGCGCACCGCGAGCTGGGCAAATTCGGTCATCGAGGTGGTGATCTCCTCGACCGGGGCCCAGCCGGCGCAATCGCGCAGCAGCAAGCCGCACAGCAGGCGGCGCCGGCAGCGGCGCAGCGCGCGGGCGACATCGCGCAGCGCCGCGGCATCGCGCAGCGCCGCGTCCTCGCCCGCGCGGCCGCGCGCCGGATCGTCGGCCAAGCGGTGGCGCTCGCGCAGGTACTGGGCGCGGATGCGCTCGGCGCTCCACGCGCTGGCGCCGACATCGAGCAGCCATGCCGGCCATCGCGCATCGGCGGCACCGGGCTGCAGATCCGCTTGCCCAACGGCCTGCCCATCGGGTCGCCCATCGGCCGGTACCGCGGGCGGTGCGATGCCCTCGGCCTCGAGCGAACGGCGCAGGAAGGCGCTGGCCGGCAGCGCACGGGCGGCGGCCTGCACGAGCCCCGCGAGCGACGCATCGATGGGAAGCGGAGTCACGGTCGGCGGTGCTCGCGCGGGCACGGCGCCGGCCACGCCGATGGCAGTGCGATTCGCAAGGACCGGGTCAGGGCTGGCAATGCGTGGTGTTTCCGATGGTTACCGAAGCGCCCCGGGCCCCCATGGGCCCGCGCGGCTGTGTTAGCGTCCGATGCTGCCGATGCCGGAATACGCGTGCAGGGCCGCATGCGCGCACGCGGCGGCAAGCGCGGCGTGAAGGCTGTGTACACCGGCCGGCGCGCCACGCTCGACGCCGGCGCGGCCCCGGCGCAAGCCCGGCACAAGCACGAGGACGCCTCGTCCCAAGCGCGCGTCGTATCCCGAACCGTACCGGAAATCGTCCTCCATGTCCTCGCCCGCCCCACCCCCACCACCCGACGCCGGCGCGCCTGCCGGCGACAAGGGGGCCGGGAGCATCGGGCCGGCGGTGCACGCGGCCGAGGCCATGGTCGGGCGCGCCGTGATCGCCGCGGAGCGCTCGCTGGCGCGCCGCCTGGGCCAGGGTGGGCTCGACATCGTGCTGGTGGTCCTGCGCGCCGCCAAGATCCTGGCGATCGTCTCGTATTTCGTGTTCGGCGCGAGCCTGCTGGTCACCCGTTACTACCTGCTGCCGCACATCGACGAATGGCGCCCGCGCATCGAGGCGATGGCCAGCGCGGCGCTGCACGTGCCGGTCACGGTGGGACGCATCGATTCGGACTGGGAGGGACTCGATCCGCGCCTCTCGCTCTCCGATGTGGTGCTGCGCGACGCCGACGGTGGTACCGCGCTGGCCTTGCCCCAGGTCACGGTCGTGCTCTCCTGGACCTCGCTGCTGGCATGGGCCCCGCGCATGGATTCCATGACGGTGTTCGCGCCGGAGTTCGAGGTCAAGCTGCTGCCCGATCATCGCGTGGCCATCGCGGGCATCGTCATCGATCCGCAGTCCCGGCAGGACGACACCGGCCTGCTCGACTGGGTGCTGGACCAGCGCCACATCAGCGTGCGCGACGCCCGCGTGCACCTGGTCGACGAGCGCACGGGCGCCGCGGCGGTGGCTGCGGCGGCGGGTGCGGCGGCGGATCCGCGGGGCGATGCGACCGCGGATGCGACGGCCGATGCCGCAGCGCCGGCCGCGCCGGCGCAGCGCCTCGAATTCACGGACGTCAACTTCGTGCTGCGGCGCGGACTGACCCGGCATTCCTTTTCCCTGCAGTTGCGCCCACCGGCGCAACTGGCGGGCGCGATCGACCTGCGCGGCGAATTCGCCCGCCCGTGGACCGCGCCCAGCAGCCGCATGGCCTCGTGGCATGGCCGGCTGTTCGTCCAGTTCAACACGGTCGACCTGGCGCGCCTGGATGCGCTCACGCACCTCGTGCCCGCGCCGGCACGCATCGAACGCGCTCACGGCGCCTTGCGCGCCTGGATCGACTTCGCCGCCCTGCAGGTGACGCGGATGCGCGCCGACGTGGCGCTCGACGACATATCCGCGCAACTGCGACCCGACCTGCAAGCGCTGCTGCTCGATCACGTGCAGGGCCGGTTCACCCAGTCGCAGTCGCAGGACGGCGATGTCCAAACCGATGAACTGGCGCTGGCCGGCCTGCAACTCGAGGGCCCGCAAGGACTGCACCTGCCACCGACCGACCTGCTGTTCCGCACGCAGCGCAGCCGCGCCGCCGCTGCCGCCGCCGCGGCCGCCCCACCCGCCGCCGACGCCGCGGCGCCGCTGGTGGTCTCGCACGTGGAGGCCAACCGCCTGGTGCTGAGCGACTGGAGCCGCCTGCTGGCCGAGGTTCCGCTGCCCGCCGACTGGCTGGCGCTGATCGAGCGCACCGCGGCGCACGGCACGCTCGAGGACGTGAGCGCGACCTGGGACACGTCATCGGACCGGACGCGCAAGTACACGCTGCACGCGCGCTTCGCCGGGCTCGGATTCTCGCTGGCCGCCGCCACCGCGGCCGCGCCGGAGGGCAAGGGCGCGTTCCCCGCGAGCCCGGTCGCCACGAGCCTGGTCGCCATGAGGCCGGTCGTCTTGAGCCCGGCCGCCACGAGCCCGGCCGCCACGAGCCCGGCCGCCATGAGCCCGGGCGCCATGAGCCCGGGCGACGGGCCGGCGGACGGTGCGGGCAGCGCGGCGGCGGCGGGCACCGCGCTCGACGGGCCGACCACGGTCGACAAGCTCGACGGCGAGGTCGACCTGAACCAGTCGTCGGGTGCGCTGCGCATCGACACCCGCGATGCCCGGCTGCGCATACCGGCGGTCTTCGGCGACACCCTGCTGGCCTTCGACGCGCTCTCCGGCCGGGTGCGCTGGACGCGCGGCAGCGCACCGGCGGGCAACGCGGGAGCCAACGGCGGTGCGGAGCGCGCGGGCAACCTGGATGTCAACGTCGACGCCTTCGCGGCGAGCAATGCCGACCTGGACCTGAACGCGGCCGGGACCTGGCAGGCCCACGGCGCGGAGCCGCCCCGGCTGGAGGCGAGCGGGCGCCTGGAGCGCGCACGGGTGCGCGCGGTGCCGACCTACCTGCCGCGCACGATGGCCGCCTCGGCGCGGCAATGGATGCAGGGCGGGCTGCTCGACGGCAGCATCAGCGGCGGCAGTTTCTTCGTGCGCGGCGACCCGGCGCGCTTTCCGTTCGCCGACCCCAGGGCCGGCGACTTCCATGCGGCCCTGCACGTGCTCGACGGCAAGATCGAGGTGGCGCCGCGCGCGCCGGATGCGGACGCCACGGCCGCGGCACGGCCGCCGCTGTGGCCGCTGCTCAGCGATATCGACGCCGATGTGCTGTTCGACCGCAACCTCATCACGGTCAGCGCGCGGCACGCGCGGGCGCTCGACTACGACCTGTCCAAGGTCACGGCCCGGCTGCCGCAGATCGATCGCCCGGACCAGCACCTGCTGGTCGACGGCCAGGGCGATGGGCCGCTGCCGGAACTGTTGCGCTTTCTCGTCGCCAGTCCGGTCAACGAGATCACCGGGGGCTTCCTGCCCTCGTTGACGGCCGAAGGCGCCTCGCGCCTTCGCCTCAAGCTCGACATCCCGCTGGGCCATGCGGTCGACAGCGCGGTCAGCGGCGCCGTGAGCCTGCGCGACGACAAGCTGACGCTGCGTCCCGATATCGCGCCGTTCTCGGCGCTCAATGGCGAGCTCGAGTTCAACCAGCGCGGCGTGCACTTCTCCGGCATCACGGCCGATTTCCTCGGCGGCGACGCGCGCATGGACGCCGACACCAAGGCCGACGGCAGCGTCGTCATCGTGGGCAGCGGCACGGCCACCGCGCAGGGCGCGCGGCGCCAGGTCGAGCCGCCGTTCCTGCGCCTGGCCATCGACCGGATGCGCGGCCCCTTCCGCTACAGCGCTACGGTGGTCGTGCAACATGGCACGGTCGGACTGCAGATCGACTCGGACCTGGCCGGCGTGGCCATCGACCTGCCCGAACCGTTCCGCAAGGCCGCCGGCGAGGCGCGTCCCTTGCACATCGGCATCGAACCGATGGCCGGCGCCAAGCCGGCGCGCGACGTGCTGCGGGTCGGGCTGGGCACGAACGTCGGCGTGGAATTGCACCGCGTCGCCGATGGCCCGGAGGGCATGCGCATCGAACGCGGCGCGATCGGCATCGGCGCCAGCCCGAACCTTCCGGACGCGGGCCTGCTGCTGATGATCGACGAGCCGCAGGTCGATGTCGATTTCTGGCAGAAGCTGCTGGGCCTGTCGACGGGATCGGCGCGGAGTCCGGCGACCAGCGCCGACGCCGGCGCGGCCACCGCCGTGCCGGCCGACCACGATGCCGCGGCGCCGGGCGGCGACAACCCGCTGGACCTGATGGTGGTCAAGGCGAATGCCTTGACCATATACGGCAAGTCGCTCACCAAGGTCTCGCTCAGCGCGCGCCGCGAGGCCGACACGAGCTGGTCGGCCGACATCGATTCGGACCAGGTGGTCGGCTCGGTGCACTGGGTCGCCGCCGGCGCCGCCACGCCCGGCATCGTGACGGCGCGGCTGGTCAAGCTGGCGATCCCCGAACACGAGAAATCCCAGGTGACCAACCTGCTCGAGGCGCCGCCGTCCGATCTTCCGGCGCTCGACATCATCGCCGAGCAGTTCGAGCTGGGCGCGCGCAAGCTCGGACGCCTGGAGGTGCTGGCGCAGAACAGCAACGGCGGCGGCGGCGAATCGTGGAACCTGCAAAAGCTCGTCGTGAGCAACCCGGACGGCAAGCTGACGGGCACCGGTACCTGGCAGCGGGACGGCGACACCGGCGCGCGCCGCATGGCGGTCAAGCTGAGCCTGGGTTTCGGCAATGCCGGCGGCGAGCTCGGCCGCTTCGGCTTTCCCGGCACCTTCAAGAACGGCAGCGGCAAGCTCGAGGGCGACCTGAGCTGGCGCGGCTCGCCGTTTTCGATCGACTATCCCAGCCTCGACGGCAAGCTGCACCTGGGCATGGACAAGGGGCAGTTCCTCAAGGCCGACGCCGGCGCCGGGCGCCTGCTGGGCGTGCTGTCGCTGCAGTCGCTGCCGCAGCGGCTGATGGGCGATTTCCGCGACGTGTTCGCCGAGGGCTTTGCCTTCGACTCGCTGACGGCCGGCGCCACGATCACGCGCGGCAGGCTGTCCACCGACGACCTGATCACCAAGGGCGTCAACGCCGTCGTGCGCATCAAGGGCAGCGTCGACCTCAACGCCGAGACGCAGAACCTCGAGGTCGTGGTGGTGCCCGAGATCAACCTGGACTCGACCATCCTGTATGCCGCGATCAACCCGGCCATCGGACTGGCGGCCTTCGTCGGCCAGTTCCTCCTGCGCCGGCCGCTGGCGGCGGTGAACACGCGGATCTACCAGATGACGGGCACCTGGGCCGATCCGCAGTTCAAATCGCTCAAGGCCGAGACCGTCGGGGCCATCCCCGGCACGACCGGCGACGCGGCCGGCACGCCGGGCCCCGGCGCGAGCGCCGACGCGAAGACCTCGTCCAATCCGTGAACCACGGGCACCACCCGCCTGCCGCATAATGTCGGTGCGATGAATCGTGCCGATGCTCCCGCCCCAGTCCCCGTCCCGGCGATGCCGGTGCGCGTTGCCGCCATCCAGATGGTCTCCGGCGTCGATCCGGCGGCCAACCTGGAGGCCGCCGCCGGACTGGTCGCCGAGGCCGCGCGCCAGGGTGCCGGGCTGATCGTGCTGCCCGAATACTTCTGCCTGATGGGCCGCCGCGACACCGACAAGGTGGGCCTGCGCGAGGCCTATGGCGAGGGACCCATCCAGGACTTCCTGGCGCGCACGGCGCGCGCCCACGGCGTGTGGCTGGTCGGCGGCACGCTGCCGCTGGCGGCGCCGCAGCCCGACCGGGTGTTCAATTCGGTCCTGGTCTACGACCCGCAGGGCCGGCGCGTCGCGCGCTACGACAAGATCCACCTGTTTTCCTTCCGCCAGGGCGACGAGGCCTACGAGGAATCGCGCACCATCGCCCCCGGCACGGAGCCGGTGGCCGTCGACTGCCAGGTGGGCGGACGCGCGTTGCGCGTGGGCCTGTCGGTCTGCTACGACCTGCGCTTTCCCGAGCTGTACCGCCGCCTGGGCCCGGTGGACCTGATCCTTGTTCCGGCGGCATTCACCGCGACGACCGGCAAGGCCCACTGGGAAACCCTGTTAAGGGCAAGGGCTATTGAAAACCTGTGCTACGTTCTGGCTTCGGCCCAGGGCGGGCGCCACGAAAACGGCCGCCAGACCTACGGCCACTCGATGCTGATCGATCCCTGGGGCGGCGTGGTCGCGCTGCAGGCCGAAGGCGCGGGGGTCGTGGTCGGGGACATCGACCTCGAACGCATCGCCGGCTGCCGTGCCAGCCTGCCGGCCCTGGCCCATCGGGTACTGGCCTGAAGCCGTCCGCGCGTTTGCGTGCCGGTCGGTGCCGCCGCGGGTCGGCAGCCCGTGGCGCCGGGACCGAACCATCAGCATCCTTGCCATCATTGCCGGAGGAATGACACCATGAATCCCGTCGAACCCGCCATCGGACGCCTGGCCACCGCGCGCGCCCTGCTGCTCGAGCCCTACGGCCTGGACGAGTCGCACCTGCAGCGGGCGCTGGCGACGGTGTTCGAGCACCGCGCCGACTACGCCGACCTCTACTTCCAGTACACGCGCTCGGAGTCGTATTCGCTCGAGGAAGGCATCGTCAAGTCGGGCAGCTTCGGCATCGACCAGGGCGTGGGCGTGCGCGCGATCAGCGGCGACCGCACCGCCTTTTCGTACTCCGACGACATCTCCGAGGATGCGCTGAACCAGGCCGCGCGCACGGTCCGCTCGATCGCCCGCAGCGGCAGCGCCAAGGTGGCCGCGGCCGGCCAGTTGCAGACCCGGGCGCAGAAGGCCCTCTACGGCACCGACGATCCCGTGGCATCGCTGTCGGCGACGCAAAAGGTGCGGCTGCTCGAGGAACTCGAACAGGCCGCGCGCGCGCGCGACCCGCGCGTCAAGCAGGTGATGGCCAACCTGTCCTCCGAGTACGACGTCGTGCTCGTGGCCCGCTCCGACGGCCTGCTGGCGGCCGACGTGCGTCCGCTGGTGCGCCTGTCCCTCACGGTCATCGCCGAGGAGAACGGACGCCGCGAACAGGGCTTTTCCGGCGGCGGCGGACGCACCGGCCTGGCGATGTTCACGCCCGACCTGCTGCAGCAGTATGCGCAGCACGCCGTCGACATGGCCCTGGTCAACCTGCAGGCCCGTCCGGCCCCGGCCGGCGTGATGAGCGTGGTGCTGGGGCCGGGCTGGCCCGGCATCCTGCTGCACGAGGCCATCGGTCACGGCCTGGAGGGCGATTTCAACCGCAAGGGTTCGAGCGCGTTCGCCGGCCGCATCGGCGAGCGCGTGGCCGCGCGCGGCGTGACGGTCGTCGACGACGGCACGATCGCCGAGCGCCGCGGCTCGCTCAACATCGACGACGAGGGCAACCCGACGCAGCGCACGGTGCTGATCGAGGACGGCATCCTGCGCGGCTACATGCAGGACTCGCTCAACGCGCGCCTGATGAAGACCGCCCCCACCGGCAACGCCCGGCGCGAGTCCTTCGCCGCCTTGCCCATGCCGCGCATGACCAACACCTACATGCTGGGCGGCGATGCCGATCCGGACGAGATCGTGCGCTCGGTGTCGCGCGGCATCTACGCGCGCAACTTCGGCGGCGGGCAGGTCGACATCACGAATGGCAAGTTCGTGTTCTCGATGGCCGAGGCCTACCTGATCGAGAACGGCCGGCTGGGGGCGCCGCTCAAGGGCGCCACGCTGATCGGCAACGGCCCGGACGCGCTGACGCGCGTGACGATGATCGGCAACGACATGCGCATGGACCTGGGCATCGGCACCTGCGGCAAGGAGGGCCAGAGCGTGCCGGTCGGCGTGGGCCAGCCGACGCTGCGCATCGAGGGCCTGACCGTGGGCGGCACCGGCGGCTGAGCCGCGCGGCGGCACCCTGGCCGGCCCTGCGCCGAGGCCGCCCTTTATCGATTTTTTACACAAAAACAACGCTCGGGCCTTGGCAAAGACCAAGGAACGGTTTCCAATATGGGCCATTGCGGTATCACGCGCCCGGGCGTCGTGCGGCTCGGGCAGCCGGCGTAGATCCACGTCTCGCGGGGTCAGCAACCGTGATGTCACATCGCTGCGTTTCAGCAATGCTGGTCGAAAACATGCTTCGCTTGGCCCTGAGCGCCCTCGTCGGCGCCGTAAGTTTCGGTGCCGCCAACGCTGCCGCGGCGGCCGATGCCGGCACAGGCACCGGCACCGATCCGGACGCCAGCTTCGTCCCCCCCGAATACCGGCTCTCCAGCGCCCCGCTGGCGCTGCATCCGGCACCGGGGCTGGCGAGCGTGGCGGCGCTGGGAAACCGCCCCGAGTTCCTGTTCAGCGTACCGGCGTCCTTCGGCTTCGACACGCTGGGCAGCCTGGGGCCCGATGAAATCGGCAACCTGCTCGACCGCACGCGCGCCACGGTGCGCTACACATGGCTGGCGCACCCGGGCTGGGACGTCAAGATCGGCCTCTCCACGATGGTCGACCCGGGCAGTTCGTGGCAACGATTCTCCACGCCGGCCTACGATCACCTGCGCATGGGCAACCTGCCCACCATGCACCTGCTGGGCGAGCGCCGGCTGGCCGACCGCTGGATGCTCTCGCTCAGCGCGGACGGCCTGCACACGACGCGCGGCCAGGGCCTGGACATGGACCTGCGCATCGACTACAGCATCAGCCGCGACGTGGCGCTGTTCGGCAGCTACCGCCTGACCGACAGCAGCGGCGACGGCCCCGAGGTCTACGGATTCCTGCCGTCCAACTCGGCGCGCTTCGGCGTGCGCCTGCGCTTCTAGGCCCGGGCGCCGGATCAGGAGCGTCGGCGCCACGGTGCTACAGTATCGGTGTGCGTGGTGGACAGCGTGTGGCCTGTCCATGAACCGGTGCCTCTGGCACTCTCGCTAGGTCCAAGCAGACATCAACCGCCAGGCCAAAAACCTGGCGGTTTTTTTATCCGGAGCTGCGCAATGCGATTCATGACCGACGACCTGCGGATCAAGGAGATCAAGGAGCTCATACCGCCGGCGAACCTCATCAACGAACTGGCGTGCTCGGAGGGCGCCTCGCGCGCGGTGCACGATGCGCGCGTGGCGATGCACCGCGTGCTGCACGGCACGGACGACCGCCTGATCGTGGTCATCGGGCCCTGCTCGATCCACGACCCCAGGGCGGCGTTCGAGTACGCCCAGCGGCTGGTGGCCGAGCGGCGGCGCCATGCGGCCGAGCTCGAGATCGTGATGCGCGTCTATTTCGAGAAGCCGCGCACGACCGTGGGCTGGAAGGGCCTGATCAACGATCCGGACCTCGATGGCAGCTTCCGGATCAACCTGGGACTGCGCATGGCACGCGAGCTGCTGCTGGCGATCAGCGAGCTCGGCCTGCCGGCCGGCTGCGAATACCTGGACATGATCACGCCGCAGTACCTGGCCGACCTCGTCAGCTGGGGCGCGATCGGCGCGCGCACCACGGAATCGCAGGTGCACCGCGAGCTGGCCTCCGGGCTGTCGTGCCCGGTGGGTTTCAAGAACGGCACCGACGGCAACATCCGCATCGCCGTCGACGCGATCAAGGCCGCGCAGCAGCCGCACCATTTCCTCTCGGTGACCAAGGCCGGGCATTCGGCCATCGTCTCGACGCGCGGCAACGAGGACTGCCACGTGATCCTGCGCGGCGGCACGCGCCCCAACTTCGACGCGGCCAGCGTCGCCGCTGCCTGCGCCGAGCTGGCCCGGGCCGGCCTGGCCCAGCGCCTGATGATCGATGCCAGCCACGCCAACAGCAGCAAGGATCCGCTGCGCCAGCTCAACGTCTGCGCCGACATCGGCGCCCAGATGGCCCACGGCGACGGCCGCATCATCGGGGTCATGATCGAGAGCAATCTCGTCGGCGGCCGCCAGGACCTGGTCGCGGGCCGCCCGCTGACGTACGGCCAGTCGATCACCGACGCCTGCCTGGACTGGGAGCAGAGCCTCGATTGCCTGCAGTCGCTCGCCCAGGGCGTGCGCGAGCGGCGCCGCCAGCACGCCGCCGCCGGGAAATAAGCCCGGTGGCCGGCTCTACGTACGCCTCGCGGCGTCCTTGGGGTCACAGCGTCCTTGGTCCTTGGGGTCAGGTCGATACGTGTCGTACCCGACCCGTATCGACCTGACCCCGCCCTGGTATCGACCTGACCCCGCCCTGCTCTTTCAGACCTGGAAGACCGCCACCGCCTGGTGCATCGCATGCGCCTGGTCGCGCAGCGATTCGGCAGCGGCCGCGCTCTGCTCGACCAAGGCGGAGTTCTGCTGGGTGGCGTGCTCGATCTGCGAGATGGTTTGCCCGATCTGCGCCACACCGTCGGACTGCTCGCGCCCGGACTGGCTGATGTCCGCGATGATCTGCGCCACCTCGTCCACGGAATCGAGCAGGGTCTGCATTTTCTTGCCCGCATGGTCGACCAGGCGCGTGCCCTGGTCGACGCGTTCGATCGACAGGGAGATGACGCTCTTGATCTCCCGCGCGGCGGCGGCGCTGCGCTGCGCCAGGTTGCGCACCTCGCTGGCGACCACGGCGAAGCCCCGCCCCTGTTCACCGGCGCGCGCCGCCTCGACCGACGCATTGAGCGCAAGGATGTTGGTCTGGAAGGCGATGGCATCCATCACGGAAATGATGTCGGCAATGCGCCGCGAGCTGTCGTTGATCCGATGCATGGTGTCGACCACCGCGTGCACCGCCTGTCCGCCCTCGCGCGAGACCTCGCGCGCCCTGGCCGCGAGTTCCTTCGCGCGGTCGGCGTTTTCGCTGTTGTTGCGGACCGCGGCGCTTATCTGCTCGATGGTGGCGGCGGTCTGCTGGATCGACGAGGCCTGCATTTCGGTGCGGCTGCCCAGGTCGTTGGTTCCGTGGGCGATATCGCGACTGGCGCTCGCCACCGCATCGGCGCTGTCCTGGATCCGGCGCACCGTGTCGACCACGCTTGCGCGCATCTGCTCCATGGCCGCCAGCACCTGGCCGGGTTCGTCCTTGGTATCCGCCGCGATGGGCTGGCGAAAATCGCCCGCTGACGCGCGCTGGGCGGCGCCCACCGCGCGTCGCAGCGGCGCGGCAACCGCCTGGCGGGATCGAATGCCCAACGCGCCCAGCAGCACCAGCGTGACGGCCGCCGTGGCCGCGAAGATCCCGATGGCCGCCCCTTTGGCCTGCCTGGCGTCGGCGGCAGCGGCCTTGCCGAGGCCGATGTTGTACTGCTGGTGATCGTGCACCAGCGCGCCCAGCTTGCGCAGGGTCTGCTGTGCGGTGAGCAGCTGCGTTCGCGCCTCGGCGCGCTGGCCATGCGCAGACAGGTCGATCACCTGGCCCCCTTGCGCGGCGACCGTGTCCAGCGCCGCGCGCTCGGCATCGAGCTGCGCCTTGTCCTTGGCGTAGACCTCGGGCGGTTCGTCCATGTCCTCGCGCTCGTACTTGTCGAAGCTCGCGCGCACCCGGGCGATATCGTCGTCGGTGGCGCGCTGCAGCCGCGCGCGTTCGCTGTCGTCGCCGGTCGTCACATGCTGCCAAAGGGATAGCCCGATCTCGTTGATGGAACCGTCGATGTCGTTGAGCGTGTCCAGCGAGGGGATGGTGTTGACGTTGGCGAAGTTGGTCGTATCGAAGATGGCCTGCATCTGCACGGCGGCAAGGCCGCTGACGCCGAGCACGGCGGCGGCGCCGCACAGCGCGAGCAGCACGATTCTGCGGGAGATGGTCAGTGTCATGGCGCTTCTTAGGGGTCGAGGGGACGCACAGGCCGGTGGACGCGGCGTTGCGCAAAGCGTCCCACTACGACATTCGCGGTGATGAGCCGAAAAGCCGAGGCCGCACCTTGCAATCCGCTGCGACGCACCAGGCGCGTGCGTACCCTGGCCCCAAGCGCCTATTCAATGTGCAAGGACATAAAGGGCGCGTTGGAATTTCGCGGTGGACGGCTTGGCCGCCGCGCGCACCGCGCTACCGCTTGCCGGTGATCTCGTCGTAGAACGCCTCGGAGCTGGGCTTGCGCCCGAGGAATTCCTCGACGATCTCCTCGGGAGGGCGGCTGCCGCCGGGCTCGAGCACGATGCGGCGGTAGCGCCGGCCCACGGCCGGATCGAGCAGCCGGCCGTGGAACACGGAGAGCATGTCCAGCGCGAGCACCTCGGACCACATGTAGCCGTAGTAGCCCGCCTCGTAGCCGCTCATCAGGTGGCCGAACGAGGCCGGCATCATCGTGCCCTCGACGTGGCCCAGGCGGCTCGCGCCCTCGAGCTGTTCCCAGGTGGCCAGCGCGTCCTTGGGCGCGCCCGTGTGCAGGGCCAGGTCGTAGGACGCGTACAGCCACTGGCGCGCGTAGCGGATACCGGCACCGAGGTTGCGCGCCGCCGCCAGCTGCGCGATCTGCTGCTCGTCGAGCGCGGGGCACTGCGGGCAGAACTGGGCGAACGCGTGCAGCGATTCGGGGCGCCGGGCCCATTCCTCGAACATCATCGAGGGCACTTCGACGAAATCGCGGCGCACGGCAGTGCCCGACTGGTCCGCGTACCGCGCCTTGGACAGCACGCCGTGCAGCGCGTGGCCGAACTCGTGCAGCAGGGTCTCGAGCTCGGACGGGCTCAGGCCCTTGGCGTCGAGATTGCAGATCAGCGCCTTGATCGGGTGCTGGCCCGTGAGCACCGACCCGCTGCGCACCCCGAAGACCGCGGCATGGCTGTACTTGCCCGGACGCGGGAAGAGGTCGAGGAAGATGCCGCCGATCAGCGCGCCGTGGCCGCTCGCGCCGCCGCCCCCGCTGGCCGCCTGCTCGAACACCTCGTAGTACTGCACGTCCGGGCTCCAGCCGGGCGCGTCCTGGCGCACGAAGCGTATGCCGTAGAGGGTCTCGGCGACATGCATGACGAAGCGCACCGCGGCCTCGGTCGGGAAGTAGGCGCGCAGCGCATCGGGGTCGATGTCGTAGCGGCGCCGCTTGACCTGCTGCTGCAGGAAGGCGACATCCCAGCGCTCGACGCGCAGCGCTTCCGTGGAACCGCCCGTCAGCAAGGCTTTCTCGGCGCGCAGATCCTCGAGCTCGCGCTCCTCCACCTCGGTGACGGCCGCGCGCACGGAGAGCAGGAACTCGGACACCGCCTGGGGCGAGCCGGCCATGCGCCGGCGCAGGATGTAGCTGGCGTAGTCGGGAAAACCGTAGATCTGCGCCATCTCGCTGCGCAAGGCCACCGCGCGGTCCATCAGATCGAGGTTGACCTGGCCGCCGCGGTTCTGGAAGGCGGTCCAGACCGCGCGGCGCGCCTCGCCGTCGAGCGCCGATTCCATGAACGGACCGTAGCTCGGGTAATCGAGCGTGACGAGGTAGTTGCCGTCGGCATCGCGGGTGCGCGCCGCGCGCCAGTCGGGGCTCGTGCCCTCCACCTGCTCGGGCGCGAGGCGCACCGTGGTGGCGAGCTCGTTGAGGTTGTTCTGGAAGCGCAGCGCCAGCGCGTTGAGCTCGTCCTGTATGGCCTTGACCCGCGCCCGCTGCTCGGGCGGCAGCGCGACGCCGGCGTCCTCGAAGTTTTCCAGCAGCTGCTGGCGGTACGAGCGGTCCTGCGCATCGTCGGCCTGGTAGGCCTGTACGCGCGCGTGGAGCCTGGCGCTCTGGAAGATCTCGGTGCCGAAGGGCCTGAGTTTCTCCAGGCAGGTCCGCGCCGCGGCGCGCGTCGGCGCGTCGGGCGCGGCGGCCTGCAGCACGGCGACCGGGTCGTCGAAGCCGCCCGTGCGCAGCGACAGCGCGTTGAACTCCTGCAGGATGTGGCCGGGGCCGGCATCGTGCCCGCTGCCGCGCTCCATGGCCGCGAGCATCTGGCGCCGGTGCTCGAGCTCCTGGTCGCAGCGCACCGCCAGGGCGTGCGCACCCAGCACCGGAAATCCGGGCGGCAGGGGCGGCCCGCCGCCGTTGCCGGTGGCGCCGGCGCTGCCCGGCGCGCCGGCCATGGCGAGGGCGGCGACAGTGCTCACGGTCTTTTGCATCAGGTGCACCCGCGCGCTCAGCGGGCCGCCGCGCCGGGCACGGCCGTGCGCGGCGCCCTCATGCGCCGCGCACGCGCCGGGGTTGCCATTGCGGCTCGCCGCCGCCCGCGGCGCGGTTGAGCGTGCGCGCCAGCACGAAGAGCAGGTCGGACAGGCGGTTGCAGTACTGGCGCGCCGTCAGGCTGACGGCATCGGGCCCCTCGTGGGCGAGCGCGACGAGCGCGCGCTCGGCGCGGCGGCAGACCGTGCGGCACACGTGTGCCTGGGCGGCGGCGTGCGAGCCGCCGGGCAGGATGAACTCGGCCAGGCGCGGAAGGCTGGCGTTGTAGTGGGCCAGGCGTTCGTCCAGCCCCAGCACCCGCTGCGCCGCCAGCACGCGCTGGCCCGGCATGCACAGCTCCGCACCCAGGTCGAAAAGGTCGTGCTGGATGTCGACGAGATCGGCGTGGATCTCGGGCGCCAGGGTCTCGGTCAGCAGCAGGCCGATGTGCGAATTGAGTTCGTCGACCTCGCCCATCGTGGCCACGCGGGCGTGATCCTTGGCCGTGCGCGTGCCGTCGCCCAGGCCGGTGGTGCCATCGTCTCCGGTGCGCGTGGCGATGGCGGTGAGTCGGTTTGCCATGGGATTCCTGCAAGGAAGGACTGCAAGCATACCGCCCCGGGGCGCCCCGGCCTTTTGGCGGCGTCCCGGCCGGCACGGGCGTTCCCTTGCAATGGGCAAGGGTATGGCCGCTGGCGCGCGCCAGCGGCTACGATGCCGGAAACCGCGAGGCAGCACCGCACAGGCAAGGAGCGACATGACGAGCACGGCCCTTGGCTCCCTGGACGCCGGCACGACGCGCGGCGCAGGCGCAGGCGCGCCGGCGAGCGGAGCCGCATCGGCATCCGCATCCGCGTCCCGGCCCGCGCTGGGCCGCTGGGCCGTGGCCGCGACCGTGGCGGGCAACGCGCTCGAGTTCTACGATTTCCTCACCTACTCCTTCTTTGCCGTATACATCGGCCGGGCGTTCTTCCCCGCGAGCGATCCGTTCGCCAACCTGCTGCTGTCGCTGGCGACCTTCGGCGTGGGCTTTCTCACGCGGCCGCTGGGCGGGCTGCTGATCGGCGCCTATGCCGACCGCGCCGGGCGCCGGCCCGCGCTGACCCTGACCATCGCGCTGATGAGCGTGGGAACGCTCGGCCTGGTGCTGACGCCGAGCTACGCCGCCATCGGCGCGGCCGCCCCGGTGCTGCTCGTGCTCGCCCGCCTGCTGCAGGGGCTGGCGCTCGGTGGCGAGGTGGGGCCGTCGACGGCCGTGCTGCTCGAATGCGCCCCGTCCGGGCGCGGCGGCCGGATGACCAGCTGGCAGCCGGCCAGCCAGGGCCTGGCGATACTCGCCGCCGGGCTGGTCGGGCTGGTGCTGGCGCGCCTGCTGGGCCCACAGCAACTGGCCGACTGGGGCTGGCGCATCGCGTTCGCGCTGGGCCTGGTGATCGTGCCCGTGGGCATCGTCATCCGCCGGCGCCTGCCCGAGACGCTGGAGCGGCCCGGCGCCGGCGCAGCTGCGGACACGACGGCGGACAAAAGGGCGGACGCAAGGGCGCGTGGCCGCAGCGGCGCGCAGGTACTGCGCGTGCTGTTCACCGAGCACCGCACGGCGCTGGGCCTGGCCATCGTGGTGATCATGGCGCTGACCATCTCTACCTACGTCACCAACTTCATGACCACCTACGCGCTCACGACCCTGGGCATGCCCGCGTCCGAGGCGATGTGGGGAACGCTGGCCAACGGCGCCGTGATGGCCGGCGGCGCCCTGCTGGGCGGCGTCCTGTCCGATCGGCTCGGCCGCCGGGTGGTGATGATCGTGCCGCGCGCGCTGCTGATGCTGATGATCTACCCGTCCTTCGTGCTGCTGCTGGAGCTGAAGACCACCGCCGCGCTGGTCGGCGTCACCGCGCTGCTGACGGCGCTGAGCGTCCTGAGCGCCGCCGCGGCGCTGACGGCCATCACCGAGATCTTCCCCAACGCCGTGCGCAGTTCCGGGCTGGCGGTGTCGTATGCGCTGGCGGTCAGCGTCTTTGGCGGCAGCACGCAATTCGTGGTGGCGTGGCTCACGCACGCCACCGGCAACCCGATGTCGCCCGCCTTCTATGTGATGCTGAGCAGCGCCCTCAGCCTGTGGGCGATGTGGCGCCTGCCGGCGGCGCGCCGGGGCGCGCCGCCGGCGTGAGCCGGGTCATTTGTGCACGAGCTCGCCCGAGCCGTGCAAGGACTTCTTGAGCGCCGGCTGGCCGTGGTAGTGGACATCGCCGGAGCCGGCGATGTCGACCGTGAGCGCGTCGGTGGCCCAGACGTCCGCATCGCCGCTGCCGGCGATGCGCACCGCCACGTCATGGCCGTTGAGTTCCTCGGCGTCGATGTCGCCCGAGCCCTCGATGACGAAACCCTGCTTGGCCGCGTTGCCCGACAGCCGGACATCGCCGCTGCCCTGGACCAGGACCGCGAGCGTGGCGGACTGCAGGTCGTCGATGCGCACATCGCCCGAGCCGCGCACGGTGATCTCGAGCAGCTCGCTCTGCAGGCCGGCGCAGGTGACGTCGCCCGAACCCAGGATCTTGATGGAGCCCAGTTGCTTGACATCGACCGTGGCGCCCACCCGGTGGCGGGTGCGAAATGCCGCGCCCGGCTGCACGCCGATGCGCAGTATCCCGTCGACCACCGTGGTATCGATCAGCGGCGCGATGTTGTCGTCGGTGTGCAGCGTCAGTTTCTCGACCGGACCCTGCTTGACGACGATATCGATCGGACCCTTGAGCTCGATGCCGTGAAAACCGCTCACCGTGCGCAGCTGGTGCACGAGCTTGTCCGATCCCTGGACGCCCGGGCCGTTGCCGTACGCCACGCCGCCGAAATTGATGCCGAACACGCCGTCGCCCCACGACCACCACCAGGAGCCGGTGGCCTGCTCGGGGACCGGGGTTTCGTCCTTGGACGGCGCGCTGTCCTTGGGGGGATCGGCACGCACCGGCGGCGCCAGCGCCAGCGCCACCAGTGCCGCCAGCGCCACGACGGTGGCATCGAGCCGCCGCCACCGGCCTTGCGCCCGTCCCGCGGCCGGCAATACGCCCGGCTCCTGCATCCCGCCTGCCCGATCCATGACCCTCTCCTGGTTGGCGCCCGGCCGCCAGCGCGACCCTCGCAGGAATTGTGCATGCGGCGCGCGGCGCGCGACAAGCCGCGTGCGACGGAACGCGCCAATCGGGGGACAGGATGCCGATTGGCCCGGCTCAGCGCAGCGAGCGCTGCATCAGCACCAGCGTGAAGGCGGACAGGACCAGGTAGACCGCCAGCTCGGTGAGCAGCGACACCAGGTCCTCGGCCAGGCTGGTCGGCTCGAACGACACCAGGGCGATCGCGATGGCGATCACGGCCGCGGTGAGCGCCAGCGCCCAGCGCCAGTTGGCGATCCACATGATCAGCGTGGCCGACAGCGTGCGCGACGCCGACCACGGATGCAGCACGCACAGCGGCTGCAGGAACAGCAGCGGCATGCCCAGCACGTTGAAGACCACGATGTACTCGATCTGCTGGCGCGCGGCGGGCGTCGCATCGGCGGCCTGCCCGCTCAACAGGCCGTCGAGCGGCACGCCGCCGATGTCCAGCCACCACACCACGAGCACGACGAGCAGCGGCACGAGCCCGGACGCCACCAGCAGCACCAGCTTGTCCGGCCGCAGGCGCCAGGGCAGCGCCATGTCCATCAGGGTCGGCGCCCGGCCCTGGCGCACCGACTCCAGGGCCGCGAAGAATCCGGCATAGCCGATCGAGGCCAGCGCGACGCGCAGCGGCATCGCGACGTACGGGAAGCTGGGCAGCAGCTGCAGCGGCAGGTAGACGAGCAGGAAGAGCCCGCACAGTCGCCAGGGCGAGGCCCCGAGCAAGGCATACGACTCCCGGACGAGCTCGGCAACCTGGTCCATGCCCACGCGCTGGGGCGCGAAGCGCCGGGGGACCCCGAACGGCGCCGGGGAGGTGCCGCTCACTCGATGGCCTTCACCATATCCTCGACCACCTTCTTGGCGTCGCCGAACACCATCAGGGTCTTGTCCATGTAGAAGAGCTCGTTGTCCAGGCCGGCATAGCCGGACGCCATCGAGCGCTTGTTGACGATGATCTGGCGCGCCTTGAAGGCCTCCAGTATGGGCATGCCGGCGATCGGCGACTTGGGATCCTTGGCGGCCGGGTTGACCACGTCGTTGGCGCCCAGCACCAGCACGACGTCGGTCTCGGAGAACTCGGAGTTGATGTCCTCCATCTCGAACACCTGGTCGTACGGCACCTCGGCCTCGGCCAGCAGCACGTTCATGTGCCCGGGCATGCGCCCGGCCACCGGGTGGATCGCGTAGCGCACCTGGACGCCCTTCTTGATCAGCTTCTCGGCCAGCTCCTTGAGCGGATGCTGGGCGCGCGCGACGGCCAGGCCGTAGCCCGGGACGATGATCACGGTCTCGGCGTTGCCCAGCAGGAAGGCGGCGTCCTCGGCCGATCCGGACCGCACCGGGCGCTGCACCTGCCCGGCACCGGCGCCGCCGGCCGGCGCCGCATCGCCCCCGAAACCGCCGAGGATGACGTTGAAGAACGAGCGGTTCATCGCCTTGCACATGATGTACGAGAGGATGGCGCCGCTCGAGCCGACCAGGCTGCCGGCGATGATGAGCATCGGGTTGTTGAGCGAGAAGCCGATGCCGGCGGCCGCCCAGCCCGAATAGCTGTTGAGCATCGACACCACGACCGGCATGTCGGCGCCGCCGATCGGGATGATGATGAGCACGCCCAGCACGAACGCGATGGCAAGCATCAGCACGAACGGCGTCCAGTCCTGCGTGGCCACGAAGACCAGCCCGGCGCCGATCATGGCGATCGCCAGCACGAGGTTGAGCACGTGCTGGCCGGCGAAGACCACCGGGGCGCCGCGGAAGATGCGCAGCTTGGACTTGCCGCGCAGCTTGCCGAAGGCGATCACGCTGCCCGAGAAGGTGACCGCGCCGATGAAGGCGCCGATGAAGAGCTCGACCCGGTTGCCGGTGGGGATCGGGTCGCCCATGGCCGAGATGCCGAAGGCCGAGGGTTCGGCGACCGCGGCCACGGCGATGAACACCGCCGCCAGGCCGATCATCGAGTGCATGAAGGCCACCATCTCCGGCATCTGGGTCATCGGCACCCAGCGCGCGATGAAGGTGCCGGCGCCGCCGCCCACCAGCAGCCCCAGCAGCACCCAGCCCAGGCCGCCCGCCTGCGGGCCCTGCAGCTTGGTGATCAGGGCGGCCGTGGTGAGCACGGCGATCGTCATGCCGGTCATGCCGAAGGCATTGCCCAGGCGCGAGGTCGACGGGTGCGACAGGCCCTTGAGCGCCTGGATGAAGCACACCGACGCGAGCAGGTACAGCAGTACGACGAGGTTGAGGCTGATGGTCATCGTGCAGCCCGCCTTACTTGTGCCCGGCGCCCGGCGCCGCCGCCTTGGGTTCCTTCTTGCGGAACATCTCGAGCATGCGCCGGGTGACGAGGAAGCCGCCGAACACGTTGACCGCCGCCAGCGCCACCGCCAGCACGCCCATCGTGCGCCCGAGCACGGTCTCGGTGAGCGCCGCCGCCAGCATCGCGCCGACGATGATGATGGCCGAGATGGCGTTGGTGACCGACATCAGCGGCGTATGCAGCGCCGGCGTCACGTTCCAGACGACGTGATAGCCGACGTAGATGGCGAGCACGAAGATGATCAGGTTGATTACCGTGTGATTCACAATTTCCATGGCGCTCTCTGTTGCCCGGCCGGTGCCGTGGCGGCAAGAATGAAGGGTCCGCGGGCGCTGCCGCGGGTGCTGCGTCGCTTCCCCGCGTTACTTTCTCAGGATTTCCCCGCCGTGGCAGACCAGGCAGGCGACGACGATGTCGTCGTCCTTGTTGACGTGGAACGTGCCGTCCTTGTCGATCACGAGCTTGAGGAAATCGATGCAGTTGCGCGCGTACAGCGCCGAGCTGTCGGCCGCCACCAGCGCGGGCAGGTTCGGCTGGCCGATGATCTGCACGTTGTGGCGCACGGCCGTGCTGCCCGGCTCGGTCAGCGCGCAGTTGCCGCCCTGCTCGGCGGCCATGTCGACGATGACCGAACCCGGCTTCATCGAGCGCACCATGTCCTCGGTGACCAGCACCGGCGCCTTGCGGCCCGGGATCAGCGCGGTGGTGATGACGATGTCGGCCTGGGCGATGCGCTTGGCCACCTCGGCGCGCTGGCGCTCGAGCCAGCTCGCGGGCATCGGGCGCGCGTAGCCGCCCACGCCCTTGGCGATCTCCCGCTCCTCGTCGGTCTCGAACGGCACGTCGATGAACTTGGCGCCCAGCGATTCGATCTGCTCCTTGACGGCCGGGCGCACGTCGGAGGCCTCGATCACCGCGCCCAGCCGCTTGGCCGTGGCGATGGCCTGCAGCCCCGCGACGCCCGCGCCCAGGATCACGACCCGCGCGGCCTTGATGGTTCCGGCGGCCGTCATCATCATCGGCATCAGGCGCTGGTAGGCATTGGCCGCCATCAGCACGGCCTTGTAGCCGGCGATGTTGGCCTGCGAGGAGAGCACGTCCATGCTCTGGGCGCGCGTGGTGCGCGGCGCCGCCTCGAGCGCGAAGGCGCTCAGGCCGACGGCATTCATGGCCGCGATGCCCTCCGCGTTGAACGGTTCGAGCATGCCCACCAGCACCCCGCCACGCTTCATCTGCGCCAGGTCGGCGGCGGTGGGCAGGCGCACCTTGAGCACCAGGTCGGCGCCCAGCGCCTCGGCTGCCGAAACGATGCTCGCGCCGGCGGCGGCGTAAGCCTCGTCGGTCTGGCTGGCGGCCAGCCCGGCACCGGCCTGGACGACGAGCTGGTGCTTCTGGGCCACCAGTTTCTTGACGGTTTCAGCGGTCGCGGCAACACGCGTCTCGCCCGGCCGTGTTTCGGCCGGAACTCCAATGCGCATGGGTTGTGCTCCTGGCGGTATGGCTATCTTGGCTGCTGCTCGGTCCCGGTGCGGCGCCGGGGCCGGAGGAACAGTAGAATTTAACGCATTAATAGAAATCTTGGAAACGACCCGGGTCAAGTCGCCGCCCGCCGCTTTTTGCTAGGCACAAGCCTGGAAAAACAAGCGCTTGGCGAGTTTCTCGACCCCCGCCGCCACCCGCCCCGCACGCGCCCTCCCCGGCCCCCGACCGCTGCAACGAAGCCCTCCCATGCCCGCCATCTGGAAGCCCCACGCCACCGTCGCGGCGATCATCGAGCGCGACGGCCAGTTCCTGATGGTCGAGGAGCACACGCCCGAGGGCCTGCGCATCAACCAGCCGGCCGGCCACCTGGAGTACGGCGAATCGCTGGTGCAGGCCGTCGTGCGCGAGACGCTCGAGGAGACGGCGCAGGATTTTCGCCCCACGGCACTGGTGGGCGTGTACCTGCTCGAGGTCGGCGCGGCCGCCGCGGCCACGACCTACCTGCGCGTGGCGTTCGCCGGGGAACTGGGCCCCGCGCCGGCCGCGCGCGCGCTGGACCCGTGCATCGTCCGCACGCTGTGGCTCACCCGGGCGCAGCTGGCCGAGCGCAGCGCGGATCTGCGCACGCCGCTGGTCCTGCAGTGCATCGACGACTACCTGGCCGGGCGGCGCGCCAGCCTGGACCTGCTGCACCATCTCCCCGCAGCCCAGCCTCCCTTCCCCCGCGCAGCGGGAGAAGGGCCGGGGATGAGGAAAGCAGACGAAGACGAAGCCGAAGACGACGACAACTGAGCCGCGCATGCCCGCCGAACCCATCGTCGTCGGCCTCTCCGGAGGCGTCGACTCCTCCGTATCCGCCTACCTGCTCAAGGAGCAGGGCTACGCCGTCACCGGCCTGTTCATGAAGAACTGGGAGGACGACGACGACGACGAGTACTGCTCCACGCGCCAGGACTGGATCGACGCCGCCGCCGCCGCCGACGTGCTGGGCATAGAGCTCGAGGCGGTGAACTTCGCGGCCGAGTACAAGGAGCGCGTGTTCGCCGAGTTCCTGCGCGAGTACGCGGCCGGGCGCACGCCCAACCCGGACGTGCTGTGCAATGCCGAGATCAAGTTCAAGGCCTTCCTGGACCACGCCCAGGGCCTGGGCGCGCAGCGCATCGCCACCGGCCACTACGCCCGCGTGCGCAGCAGCGGCAGCCAGGTGCAGCTATTGCGCGGGGTCGACCCGGGCAAGGACCAGAGCTATTTCCTGCACCGGCTCACGCAGGCGCAGCTGCAGCGCACCGTGTTCCCGGTGGGCCACCTGCACAAGTCCGAGGTGCGCGCTATCGCCCGGCGCATCGGCCTGCCCAACGCCGCCAAGCGCGACTCCACCGGCATCTGCTTCATCGGCGAGCGCCCGTTCCGGGAATTCCTCAACCGCTACCTGCCGACGCGGCCGGGCCCGATCCGCGCGCCCGATGGCACGGCCGCCGGCAAGCAGGTGGGCGAGCACGTGGGCTTGAGCTTCTACACGCTGGGCCAGCGCAAGGGCATCGGCATCGGCGGCATGCGCGCCGGCAGCGGCGAAGCCTGGTTCGTGGCGCGCAAGGACATGGCCAGCAACACGCTGTGGGTGGTGCAGGGGCACGACCACCCGTGGCTGCTGAGCGCGCGCCTGGAGGCGTGCGGCGCGAGCTGGATCGCGGGGCATGCCCCGGAGCCGCCGCAGGCCGGCGCACGCTTCGGCGCCAAGACGCGCTACCGGCAGCAGGATGCCCCGTGCGCATTGCACACCGCGGCCGACGGCCGCTTCGCGCTGGACTTCGAAGCGCCGCAGTGGGCGGCGACGCCGGGGCAGTCGGCCGTGCTCTACGACGGCGAGGTGTGCCTGGGCGGCGGCGTGATCGACCGCGTGGAGGCGGGTGACTCGGCCTCGGGAAACGCCGAGGATCTCGAGGCCGGCGCCGCTATAGGCAGCACAGTGTCAGCGCCAGCGTCAGGGTGAAATTGAAAAAACGCGATCTCCCCTCTCCCAAGAAGTGGGAGAGCGTCAGGGTGAAATTGAAAAACGCGATCTCCCCTCTCCCACGACGTGGGAGAGGGGCAGGGGAGAGGGGAGTCACGCTTGTGCGGGTTTAGCGCCATCCGCGTCCTCCAGCCGCAGCGGCAGTGACCGCAGGCGCTGGCCGGTCAGCGCGAACAGCGCATTGGCCACGGCCGGCGCCAGCGGCGGCACGGCCGGCTCGCCCACGCCGCTGGGCGGCGCCGAGCTGGGCACGATCCAGGTCTCGATCTGCGGCGTGTCGCGCAGGCGCAGCACCTCGTAGTCGGGGAAGTTCTTCTGCTCGACCTGGCTGTCGCGAAACGTGATCCTTCCGTACCAGCACGCGCTCAGCGCGAAGATCACCGAGCCCTCGACCTGCTGGGCGACGATGTCCGGGTTGAGCACCGTGCCGCAGTCCAGCGCGCACACCACGCGGTGCACGCGCACGCCCGGTTGCGCCCCGCGCTCGGCCAGCGACACCTCGGCGACCTGGGCGACGATGGTCCCGAAGGACTCGTGCAAGGCCAGGCCGCGCGCACGGCCCGGCGGCGCTGCCTCGCCCCAGCCGGCCTTCTGCGCCGCGAGGTCCAGCACGGCGCGCTGGCGCGGGTGGCGCTCGAGCAGCGCGCGCCGGTAGGCCAGCGGATCGGCCCCGGCCGCGTGCGCCAGTTCGTCGATGAACGATTCGGCGAAGAACGCGGTGTACGAATGCCCGACCGAGCGCCAGTTGCCGATGGGCACCGGCAGCGGCACGGTCACGTGCTCGCAGTGCTGGTCGGTGAACTCGTAGGCCTGGTCCCACAGGCCCTCGGCCTCGGTGCGGTCGGGCAGCAGGCCGGCGGCCGTGGCCAGGCCCGGAAAGCTGCGCGCGAGGAACTGCGCCGAGACCGAATCCGAGACGCTGCGCGTCACCCAGGCCGTGGGGCGGCCGCCGGCGTCGAGCCCGGCCTGCAGGCGGCACAGGGCGGCGGGCCGGTAGAAGTCGTGCGTGAGGTCCTCCTCGCGCGACCATTGCACCAGCAGCGGCGCCGGCTGCACCGCGCGGGCCAGCGCGATGGCCGGCACGAGGTAGTCGGTCTCCAGGCGGCGGCCGAAGCCCCCGCCCACGGCCGTGACCTGCAGCTCGATCTGCGCGCGCTCGAGCCCGGACACGCGGGCCGCGGTATCCAGGGTCAGGCTGGGCGCCTGGGTCGGCACCCAGAGCCGGAGCCGGGCGTCGGCAGCGCCTTCCTCAACCACCCCGCCCCCGCCGCCCTTGCCTGCACCGCCCTCGCCTGCCCCGCCCAGTCCGGCCCCGCCCGCGCCGGCCGCGCCACCGGACCACTGCGCGATGCAGGTCATCGGCTCCATCGTGACGTGCGCCAGCCAGGGCGCGGCGTAGTCGGCCCGCACGACGCGCGCCGCCGGCTGCAGGCCGGCGGCGCCGGCGCCGCGCGCCCCGTAGACCGTGCCTTGGCCGTCGCCCTCGAGCGCGGTGCGCAGGCGCGCTAGCAGCTGCGCGGTGTCGAACGACGCCGTCGCACCGCGGTCCCATACCACGCGGCACGCCGAGACGGCCAATTGCGCCTGCCAGCTGTCGTGGGCGATCGCACCGATGCCCGGGGCGCAGCCGGCAAAGCCCTCGTAGGTGCGCACCTGCACGACGCCGGGCAGCGCCAGCGCCGCGGCCGCGTCGTATTGCTGCAGCGTGCCCCCCGGCACCGGACAGCCGCGCACCGCGGCAAAGAGCATCCCGGGCAGGCGCAGGTCGGCGCCGTAGACGGCCGCCCCGCGCACCTTGGCCGGCACGTCCAGCCGCGCCGCGCCGGTGCCGACCAGGCGGCGCTGGGCGGCCGGCTTGGGCAGCACGCGCTCGGGCACGCCGTCGCGCACGGCCATGCGGGCGGCCTCGGCGGCCAGCGCCCCGTAGCCGATGCGCTGGCCGCGGTAGAACACCGCGCCGTCTTCGGTCGAGCACTGCTGCGCGGCGACGTTCCAGCGCCCCGCCGCGGCGCGCACGAGCAGCGCGCGCGCGCAGGCGCCGGCCATGCGCAAGGTGTCGTAGGCGTCGCTCACGCTCGAGCTGCCGCCGGTGACCTGCACGCCCAGCACGGCGCCACCGGCGCGCGCCGCCTCGACCAGGCCCCGCGCCCACCAGCTGCCGGCGTGATCGGGCGCGAACCACCAGCTGGCCGCATAGACCGCGCGGTTGCCGTAGCGGCGCGCAAAATCGGCCGGCTCGATGCGCACCCGGTCCATCGGCACGTCGAGCTCCTCGGCCACGAGCATCGGCAGCGCGGTGGCCACACCCTGCCCCATCTCGATGTGCGCCATCGTCACCGTGATGCCGCCGTCGGCATCGATGCGCACCCAGCCGTTGAGCCCCACGGTGCCCTGCTGCGGCGGGAGCGACCCGGTGTCACCGAGGCGGTCGCCGGCGGCGCGGCCCAGTCCCACCAGCAGGCCGGTGCCCGCCACCCCGGCCACGGCGCCGGCGACGAGGAAGGCGCGGCGCTTCATCGCCGATGGCCGGGGGCAGCAGCGCCGGGCCCGGCCGGGGCCGTCAAGCCGGCCGCCGCTGCGCCAGCGCGGCGGCGTGGATCGCCGCGCGCACGCGCGGATAGGTGCCGCAGCGGCAGACGTTGTCGATCGCCGCGTCGATCTGCGCATCGCTGGGCTCGGGCGCGGCATGGAGCAGGCCCAAAGCGGCCATCAGCAGGCCGCTCTGGCAGTAGCCGCACTGGGGCACCTGGTGCGCGATCCAGGCCGCCTGCAGGGCCTGCAGCGCCGGCAGTCGCTGCGCCTCGATGGTCGTCACCGCGGCCCCCTGCACCGTCTCGACCGGTATCACGCAGGAGCGGCGCGCCTGCCCGTCGATGACGACGGTACAGGCGCCGCACGCGGCGATGCCGCAACCGTACTTGGTGCCGGTGAGGTTCAGGTGATCACGCAGCGCCCAGAGCAGCGGCGTGGCCGGATCGATGTCGAGCACGGCGGCTGCGCCGTTGAGGACCAGGGAAATACGCACGGCCAGGGGCGCCCCGAGGGTAGGTCAGGACGATTATGGGCCATCGTGCGTGGTCGGGCCCGGCGCCCGGCGCGCGCCGGGTACAGCGCTCAGGCAGCCAGGGCGACGGTCGGCGCCAGGGCCTGGACGGCGTCGGCACCCTCGGCGCGCGGCGCGCAGCGGTGCAGGCCCAGGTCGTGGGAGACGATGACCTGGACCGGCGCCGGCTGCAGCCGGCGCGCCAGGACGATGGCCGGGTGCAGCACGGCCAATCCGTGCGGACCATCGTGGGTCCCCAGCGCACGCAGGTCGACGTCGGCGGCCGGGACCTCGGCCAGCCGCGCCGCGGCGGCGCGCATGGCGGCCGGGTCCGCGCCGCTCATCCACAGCCGCAGCTGGCCGCGGTACATCTGCGCCGTGCAGGCGGCACTGCTGGCCGTGAGCGCTTCGGGCGCCGGCGCGGGCAAGACCGCGCCCGAGACCGCGACCGGGTCGGCCGCATCACGGCACAGGTCCATCAGGCGCGCCAGGCCCTGCCGCGCCAGCCAGTAGCCGCGCGCGACGACGGCGACACCGCCGGCGCAGGCGAGCGAGCCGTCGATGGCGACGTCGTCAAAACCGATGAGCTTCAAGACGCCCGGCGAGCCGCGCATCTGGGCCAGCACGGACTCGAGCGCGGCGCCGGAGCATGCCGGCACGCCGATGGCGGCGTACAGCATGCAGGGAAGGCGCAGATCCAGGGCCGAGCGGCGTGTCGCGGCGGCGGCGGCCGGCGCCGGGGGTGCCGGGCGGACCAGTGCCGGGGAAGCGGGTCGATTGCTGGGGCGGGGCTTGCTGGGAGGCGGAGCGGCCTGGGTGGCGAGGTTGGCGTTGTAGTTTTCTGCGAAGGCCATGTTGGTGCTCACATCCACGCCGGCTTCCCGGTTACCTGAAATTCTTCTGAGGTTCTATAGATTCGTATAAAGGATAGGGTGATTCGCCGTACCGCGATAGTGTTGCGCTATACCGCAAGCGCGGCCTGCGCGCGCCGCCGGCGCTCACGGGCCCGCCGGCGCGCGCAGGGTGGTGGCGGCGCCGCGCAGGCAGGCGTCGAGCTTGGCGCGCGCCCCCCAGAACGCATGGGGCTCGTAGGCGGGAACCGAAAAACGCCCCCGGTCGAGCTCGATCGAGCGGCCGCTGTCGCGTATCCAGTCCTGGACCAGGCTGAGCACCGGCCGGCCGCTGCCCGAACAGACGTTGACGACCCCGGCGCCGGGGGCGTTCACGGCCAGGGCCGCCAGCAGCCGGCCCACCTCCTCGACCGGAAGGTAGTCGCGCAGCTGGTCGCCGGGCGACATCGGGAAGCGCGCATCGCCCCGTTGCAGCGCCGCCATCAGCTGCGGGTACAGGGACGAGGCCGCCTGGCCCGGTCCGAACAGGTAGAACAGGCGGCACCAGGTGAGCGCGTAGGCGAATTCCTCCCGCAGTATCTGCAGGCGCCGGCGCAGCCGATCCTTGGCCACGCCGTAGGGCGTCGTCGGCCGGGTTTGCAGGCCCTCGTCCAGTTCGCCGGACTGCAGGCCGTATTCCAGGCAGGTTCCCACGCACAGCAGCGCGGGCAGGCCGCCCTGGACCGCGTCGTGCAGGAAGTTCCAGTGCGTTTCCAGGTGCTGCGCGACATGCGCGGGCGCAAGAAAGTCCCGCAGGTCGCTCCAGGCCAGGTGCACCAGCACGTCCGGCCGGCCCAGCGCGGTCCAGTCGCCGGCGCCCGGCTCGGCGATATCGAGCACCACCGCCCGAACCCCCGCGGGCAGGCTGCCGGCGTCCGCCGGGCGATGGAGCAGCGCGGTGATGTCGCCGGGGCCGGCATGCTGCAGCAAGGCGCGGACGACATGGCGCCCGACGAAGCCGGCCGCTCCGGTGACCGCGACCTTCATTGCACCGTCAAGGCGGGCAGCGCCAGCACGAAGCGCCCGCCCCAGGCGCGCACGTAGGACAGCTGGTGCATGACCTCCTCGCGCAGGTTCCACGGCAGGATCAGCACGAAATCGGGGCGCTCGAAGCGCAGCCGGTCTTCGGTGACGATCGGGATACGGCTGCCGGGCAGGTACTTTCCCTGCTTGGCCGGATTGCGGTCCACGACCCAGGGCAAGAGGTCGGCGCGGATGCCGGCAAAGTTGAGCAGCGTATTGCCCTTGGCGGCCGCGCCATAGCCGACGACCCGCTTGCCGTCGCGCCGCGCGTCCAGCAGGAAGCGCAGCAACTCGGTCTTCACGTGCTCGGCACGCGGCTGCAGGCCCCGGTAGTAGGCCTCCGCCGTCATGCCGCGGGACGCTTCGCGCCGCAGCAGATCGGCGACCGCCGGGGCTACCGGATGCCGGCCGTGGTCGGCGCGCTGCGCGAACACGCGCAGGCTCCCGCCGTGCGTCGCGAGCTCCTGCACATCGAAGACGACCAGGCCGGCGCGCTGGAAGATCCGCTGGACCGCGGTCAGCGATAGATACGAGAAGTGCTCGTGGTAGATGGTGTCGAACTGGCAGCCGTCGATTAGCGCCATCAGGTGCGGGAATTCGAAGCACGCGACGCCCTGGGGCGCGAGCAGCACGGCAAAGCCGGCCACGAAGTCGTTGATGTCCGGCACGTGCGCGAGCACGTTGTTGGCGACGGTAAGGTCGGCGCACAGACCTTGCGCGGCCAGGCGGTGCGCCAGTTCCACACCGAAGAACGCCTCGACGACCTCGATGCCGGCAGCACGGGCGGCCGCCGCGGTACTGGCGGTGGGCTCGATGCCCAGGCAGGGAATGCCGCGGGCCTGCACGTACTTGAGCAGGTAGCCGTCGTTGGAGGCGACCTCGATCACGCGCCGCTCGGGCCCGAGCGCGAAGCGCTGCACCGCCATCTCCACGAAGCGCTCGGCGTGCCGCAGCCAGCTGGACGAATACGAGCTGAAGTAGGCGTAGTCGGGGGCAAAGAGCTGCGCGTGATCGGCGTAATCCTGGGTCTGCGCCAGCCAGCAGTGCGTGCACACGAATACGCGCAGCGGGAACCAGGTCTCCGGCGCATCCAGCGCCGCCGGCGGCAGGTAGGCGTTCGACGGCGGCGAGGTCGCCAGATCGATCAGCGGGACGAAATCGCCCGCCTGGCAATGACGGCACTTCAAAGTTTCAGTCCTTCGAACCCGGCCGCAGCGATGGCATCGACACGGTCGCGCCGGGACATCACCGAGACCTCCAGCGGCCAGGCGATGCCGATCGCGGGGTCGAGCGCCTGCAGCGCGCCCTCGCTGGCGGGCTCATAGGCGCCGCTGTGCAGGTACAGCAGTTCGGAATCGGCGCGCAGGCTCTGGAAGCCGTGGGCGAAGCCGGCCGGCACGAGCAGCGATGTGTGGTTGTCCGCGGACAATACCCGCGCGTGCCAGCGCAGGAAGGTGGGAGAACCGGCACGCAGGTCCACGGCCACGTCGAAGACCTCGCCGCGCAGGCAGCTGACCAGCTTGGCCTCGGCATGCGGCGGATATTGAAAGTGCAGGCCGCGTATCGTGCCCGGCAGGCGCGTCTGCGACTGGTTCACCTGCGCGACCGTGTCGCCGAACCCGGCGGCCTGCAGTTGCGCCAGGCGAAAGATCGGGCTGAAGAAGCCGCGCTCATCGCTGAGCACCCGGCGCCGGATCTCGATCAGCCCGTCCAGCGGCGTCGGGATGCACTCGAACATGGGGCCGCTCGCTCAACTGCCGTGGGCGGCGAGCGGATCGGCGAGGTACTCGCGGATCTGCAGCGCGCAGAAGGCGGCCATGTCGTCGCCGGCACGCCAGCGCGCCTGCCAGTCGGCGGTCTTGCGCAGCGCCACGGCCAGGCTCCAGCGTGGGCGCCATTGCAGCTGGCGGCGCGCCTTGCCGCTGTCGAGTTCGAGCCGCCCGGCCTCATGGAGGCCGGACCCATGGACGCCAGCCTCGGGTGCGCGCTGCCATGCCGCGCCGGGATGCAGGGCGAGCAGCGCGTCCAGCACGCGATGGACCGGCCATGCGTCCGCGCTGTCGGGCCCGAAGTTCCAGGCATCGGCCGCCGGGCCGTCACCGGATTCGAACAGGCGCTGCGCCAGCAGCAGGTAGCCGGACAGCGGTTCGAGCACATGCTGCCACGGGCGCACCGCGTCGGGCGAGCGCACCTGCAGCGCGGCACCGGCCGCCGCGGCGCGATAGAAATCCGGCACCAGGCGGTCCAGCGCCCAGTCGCCACCGCCGACCACGTTTCCCGCCCGGGCCGTGGCAACGCCGACGCCGGCGCCGGCGAAGAACGAGCGCCGGTAGGCCGCGGTGACGAGTTCGGCGCAGGCCTTGCTGCTGGCGTACGGGTCATCGCCTCCGAGATGATCGGTTTCGCGATAGCCCCAGGGCCATTCGCGGTTGAGATAGCACTTGTCGGTGGTGACGCTTACCACCGCGCGCAGGCCATCGCCGCCGCGCAGCGACTCGAGCAGGTTGGCGGTTCCCATCACGTTGGTGGCGTAGGTCTCCAGCGGCACGCGGTAGGAATCGCGCACCAGGGGCTGGGCCGCCAGATGGAAGACGATCTGCGGAGCGACGCGGCGCACGCACTGCGCGAGGGCGGCAAGATCGCGCACGTCGCCGATCGTGTGCGATTCGAGCGCGGCACGCACCTGGGCCACCTCGAACAGGCTGGGCGTGGTCGGGGGCTCGAGCGCGTAACCGTGGACCAGCGCACCTTCGAGGCGCAGCCACTGCGCGAGCCAGCCGCCCTTGAAACCGGTGTGCCCGGTCAGCAAGACGCGCTTGCCGCGCCAGAAGCCGGCCGACGTATTCATCGCCAGACCTTCCAGGGCGCGCGCCCGGCGTTCCAGAGCTGTTCGAGCTGGGTCTTGTCGCGCAGCGTATCCATCGGTTGCCAGAACCCGCTGTGCTTGTAGGCCGCCAGTTGCCCTTGCGCCGCCAGCGTGGCCAGCGGTTCGGACTCCCAGGCGGTCGCGTCGCCGTCGATGGCATCGATGCAGGCGGGTGCAAGGACGAAGAATCCGCCGTTGATCCAGCCGCCGTCCCCGGGCGGCTTCTCGATGAAGCCGCGCACCGACTCGCCATCGAGGTCCAGCGCGCCGTAGCGGCCGGGCGGCTGCACGGCCGTCACCGTCGCCAGGCGTCCGTGCGCGCGGTGAAAGGCGATCAGCCGGGTGATGTCGACGTCGGCAAGGCCATCGCCGTAGGTGAAGCAGAAGGCGTCATCGCCGCGGACGTGGCCGGCGACACGCTTCAAGCGGCCGCCGGTCATCGTGGACTCGCCGGTATCGACCAGCGTGACCTGCCAGGGTTCGGCCTTGCGCTGGTGGACGTGCATCGCGTTGTTCTGCATGTCGAAGGTGACGTCCGACATGTGCAGGAAGTAGTTGGCGAAGTATTCCTTGATCACGTAGCCCTTGAAGCCGCAACAGATGATGAAATCGTTGATGCCGTGCGCCGAGTACAGCTTCATGATGTGCCAGAGCAGCGGCTTGGCGCCGATCTCGATCATCGGCTTGGGCCGCAGATGGGTCTCCTCCGAGATTCTCGTACCGAGGCCGCCAGCCAGAATCACGAGCTTCACTTGCCCACCTCGAGTAGCAGCATTGGGGTCGTGTCGATAGACGCCGCACCGCTACCGCTGAGGGCAGCCCTGCGCCGCAGTTTGTGACCAGGATGCCGGGATGATACGGCCCCTAAGCCGCCATAGCCAAGGGTGGGGTCAGGTCGATACCGGTCGCTTCTTCGCTACCGCCGGATGCGGTGTCGCGGCGCGCGCGGCTTCATATCGTTCATCGATGTCGCGTCCCTTGCGAATCGCCGTTGCCGGTGGCCTTTATCACGTCATGTCCCGAGGAAATCGACGCGAGACCATCTATTGGGACGACGTCGATCGATGCGCGTGGCTGCATGTTCTCAGCAAGGTCTGCTACAGAAACCATTGGCGGGTGCATGCCTGGTGCCAGATGTCGAATCATTTCCATCTCGTGGTCGAGACCCCGGAGCCCAATCTGGCCGACGGCATGCGGCTGCTCAACGGCGTCTATACGCAGCGAACGAACGCAAGGCACAAGCGCTGCGGGCACATTTTCCAGGGGCGATACCACGCTGTCCTGATCGAGCGTCAAACGCATTTGCTGGAACTGGCCCGCTACGTGGTGTTGAATCCGGTTCGTGCGCGACTCGTTGCAGATCCAGCGGATTGGCCGTGGAGCAGCTACAGAGCGACCTCGGCCCTTACAACCACGCCGCCTTGGCTGGCGACGCAATGGATCCTGTCGCAATTTGGAGCCGTGCACGCCGAGGCAGTGCCGAGGTACCGGCGATTTGTCGCCGCCGCAATAGGCGCGGCCCCCAATGACCCTCTCGGGTCGTCACCGAGCGCTGCCGGAAATCCCGATTTTGTTGGTGCGGCACTGAGTCTTGGGTGTGAAGCTGCCAGGAGCACCGACCTGTCTGAAGTGCCACGTGCAAGTCGTCGACCGCTGGCGCCAACCCTGACGGAAATTCAAGCGCAGTTTTCCGATCGAGATAAGGCTATGGCGCATGCGTACGCCACTGGCGGTTACACCATGCGGGCCATCGGCGCGCACTTCGGTGTGCACCGAACGACGGTTGCAAAGGCCGTGCGCGCCCTTGAGTCGCTCCAGGCGGACGTAAGGGGCGACGCCTTCTACCTGGAAAAAAAGCGACCGATATCGACCTGACCGCGTTGCCCGGAAACAAAGCGACCGGTATCGACCTGACCCCGTCTGACCATTCGACACGCTGCTGTCGCTGCCCGGTACCAACGCCAACTTCCTGTGCCCGCGCACGGCGCTGGCGCCTGCGCGCCTGGCGCCCGCCGCCCTGGCGCGCTTGGAGCCGTTCAATATCGACGGCGCGACCATCCTTCGCGGCGCCGCGTGGATCCGGCGCGCATTCGAGTGAGGCGCTGCGCGAATTTCGCCAACTTTGGGTCGTGTCGATAAGTATTGCATCGCTAACGGTGATCCGACATCCCTCGACCCCGCCCCCA
>Ga0116231_10003099_pt1 | contig 34733 bp, 26 predicted proteins | sample S1TSphgellanicum_2_FD_89695 | JGI IMG/M metagenome (GOLD analysis project Ga0116231, IMG submission 89695) | Host-associated microbial communities from peat moss isolated from Minnesota, USA - S1T2_Fd - Sphagnum magellanicum MG | ecosystem: Host-associated > Plants > Peat moss > Unclassified...
GGGGGGGGGGAGGGGGGAGGGGGGGGGGGGGGGGGGGGGGGGGGGGGGGGGGGGGGGGGGGGGGGGGGGGGGGGGGGGGCATTGTCAAATAGCAAAGTGCCCTCTCAACCTTTTTCTTCAAAATTTCCCCCCATGATACTGGACTGGACAGGTATCATGGGAAAAAATAAAATTCTGCCAGGCTTCATTGTAAGAATGAGGTGTTGCTATAATGAGTGCCTGCTGTAGGTGGACGAGTGAGGCAGACGAGTGAGGCATTCCCAAAATAAGTGCCTGCCTTAGGTGGACTATTGAGGTGTTCCCAAAATAAGCAGGATAAGTGCCTGCCATACATGGAGGAGCAATGCACTCCTGACATAAGTGCCCCCTGGACTCACCTTGGGCAGGCACTTATCTTGGGAATGCCTTTTTGCTATTCCATAGGTGTCACCCTACACTTTTGCTGTCTGTCAGCTCAGAGCAGCTCCACTAGTGCTCAATATGTGGCCCTGCTACAGAGAATTGGATGAAGAAAAGTCAAAACATAGGGGTTTGCATCAGTAAAATGATTTTGCCCTGCATTTTTGTAGAGGATGGCAGAGGCTAGGAAAAGTCACATCAAAGTGCCTAACACCTGGTTAGATAGTTTGTCGGTTGCTATTAATAGTCTCTCACCTATTGCATTCCCAATTTTAGTAACACCTGGTTAGATAGTTTGTCGGTTGCTATTAATAGTCTCTCATCTATTGCATTCCCAATTTTAGTTTTATGGCTGGGGTTGGGAAAAAGTAAATAACTAAACTTGGATGTGAGGAATATTTTTGCAGGGTCAAATAAAGACCTCTGTTCAGATTTTTTTCACTCATGCTGAGAGCAGAAGAACCCATGGAGCATTTTGAAAAAACTAAACTCTCACACCTACAGGCACTCCATTTTCCTAAAAATGCCTATGTCATTTCTTCCATAGTGATACCCAATTAAGGCTATCATGCGGGTAAAACAAGAAAAAAAATGGAAAAACAAATTGTTGATTTTTACACCATGTAATAATGCCCTTGACAACAGACATTGGGCATTACCAGAATTGGGCTTGCGTAGACTCCACCTTGCACAGGCCCTTATTCAGGTAACGATGCCGGCCTCAGGGGGTTATCCTACACACACTGAGCACCACTGGAGATGCTCTAATAATAATGCACTTGCTAATTACCTCTGATTAGTAAGTTAAGCATGATTAGCCTCCCAGTCGTCCGTCTCGTCTTTCCTCGTCCAGTGCGACTCCCGACTCTCGAGTCCCACTAAATGGGAGGCGATGGTACGGGATTTTTTTTGGCTTGCAGCTGCGGCGAGAATAAAAGGAAAGACTCAGGCTCTTGATGTCAATCCTGCGATCGACGTGTTGGATTTCTCCTATCTTTCAGCGAAGTGAACAAAAGAAATCTGGTGGTGGGGTGTGGAAGAATTTCCCGTAGATTATCTATCTATCTATCTATCTATCTATCTGCAAATTTCAATATTGTGACAAACTAAGAACTGTTGTTCCTCTTTTTGTTTTCTTCTGAGGCTTCCCGATTGTGAAATGGTTACTTTTACTATTGGTTACCCTTTTATGATTGGAATTTCAGTTTCTTCGCTGCTACCGCGCGACTACCCCTACACTGGGCTGCTTCGACTCTTTTTTTCCTGTACCCAGAATACAATATAGAGCTTCGCGTCTAAGCTTGAATCTTGAATCCTCTTTGCTTCCTTTCTCCTGCTTGAATCCAGTCCACTGTGATGCAAAATCCTGTGCATTGCTCGCTAAGCAGTGGGAGAAAATCTGGACGAAGTAGAGGAGACGGAGAGCGGGAGAGCGCGCGAGAGAGGGACGAAGAGAGAGAGACACACAGAGCGGGAGAGAGCGACACACACATGGGACCTCATTTTGGAGATCTGGAACTGAGAAGCCAATAATGGGGACTTGGACACCCGGAAAAGGTCGCCGAAATATCTCAGAAAAGCAAGTCCCAAGACTGCAAAAACCTCCCCAAAAGCAAGTCCCACAAGAAAAAGTACTCGGAACCTGCAAATTTTGGAGACCTGGAGTTTGCACTAGAAAGGAGCACCGGTGAAGATGAAGAGGAGGACATGAGGAAGAACAAGAACAACAAGAACGCCATCGCCATCGTCGTCCAAGCTCCCCTCCTCCGTCCTCCCTTACGCAACAACATACTCTGTACTCGCTCACAGACACAGAGAGAGAGAGAGAGGGACAGAAGAGACACATGCAGCAAGAAACAAGAAACAGGAAGAGAATGTGCTGGGACGATCATCATCATGGGTTGAAGATTAACCAGACTAGTTGTTATGGAAGATTGACATGCAGTTTACTAGAAACAGAACAGAACTTCTCATCATGGAAAAACAGTCTGCCTTTTGGTGAAAAAGAAAGAAAAAAGACTTAGTGGTACAAGTGTGTGATTCTGAAGCTCTCTTTATTGGGTTGTGTGTGTGTGTGTGTGAGAGAGAGAGAGAGAGAGAGGGAGAGAGAGAGAGATCTTTGTGAAGTGTCGAGATTGGGGTGGAGGTCGTGGCGATTGGGAAAAGCTTTGACACTCTGAGAGAGTGAGCGAGAGAGAGAACAGGACGTCGGATCCATGTATGAAGCTGTGGGTTGTTTGGATCTTGCAGTGTAAATAGTGTTTGATCGAGAATGGAAGGAGCAGGAGCAGGAGGAGCTTGTGATTTCTGTGGAGAAGGGCGAGCGACAGTGTACTGTAGAGCCGACTCGGCGCGTCTGTGTTTGTCATGTGACCGTCATGTGCATGGAGCCAACGCGCTGTCGCGACGGCATCTAAGAACGCTGCTGTGCGAGGGATGCAACTTGCGACCGTCGGCGGTGCGATGCCCAGAAGAGAATAATGTGGCTCTGTGTCAGAGCTGCGACTGGGATAGCCATGGAAGAATGAGAAGAAGAAGAAACAGCGGCAGCAACAACAGCAACCGCAACTCCTCCTCTTCCGCCGCCGTCGTCGTCGCTGCTTCTGCTGCTTCTTCACAGCACCACACTCGTCACCCTTTTGACTGCTTCTCGGGTTGCCCATCGGCAGCAGAGCTTAGCATCCTCTGGGGATGCGACTTGCTCACTCATGCTGCAGCAGCAGCAGCTCCTCCTCCTCCGCGAAATCTCGCAGGATTCAACAGCGGCGGCAGCGGCAACTGCAGAGGAAGGGTTCGACCAGTTGCAGCAGCAGCGTTTGCAGCCATCATACCTGGTGCTGGACCTCCTCCGCTGCTCCTTGCCAAGGTAAAATTTCTTCTCTCAACTTCTCCTTCTTCATTCTCCTTGCACAAGGAAGGGTACCATCCACGATCTTCTTCATGCTCCTTGCACAAGGATAGGTACCACCACCCATGATGTTCTTCATGGCTCTTGGGTTCTTTCAGATGATGGGTGTGTGATCTGATATCTTCTGATCCTCATTCTTAGGGTAATCAGCAGCAGCAGCAGGACATGCAGCTGAGAGAGAAGACCCATCTTTCTTTCCATGAAAGCTCAAGAAAAGAAAACTCTCAAGATCTGTGATCATTGTGTTTCTGCATCCCTAATCTTTTTTTGTGTGCATCCATCCATCCATCCCTAGAGTTGCGTTTTGATCTTAGAGTTGTAGTAGGGCGAGCTTTGCACACCAAGGGCTCCAACCCATTGATTATAGCTTCCAGAAAATTGCAAATTGTTAAAACTTTGATGATGATGTCTGTCTTACTTGGTTTGGTATCAAGGGTTTGACTCATGGGGAACATTGTCTGGTGTGGTCTGGATTGGGTAACAGAGTCCAGTGCTGACAGGAGGAGGAGGAGGAGGAGGAGCAGCGCTGTTGGGGAAGGGAGGAAATGGAAGCAAGCAGCAGTCCAGAGAAGCAATAGTGCAACAGCTTCAGAAGCTGCAACTTCTAGACCCGTGGCAGGTGCAGCAGCAGCAGCAGATGGAAGCTCCTATGTTGTTGTTGCAATCATCATCAAAGAAACAACATCCAATCTCTTTTGTATCATCTCCATCACAACCTTTAAGAGCAGCAGCAGCAGTTTTGGATCAGAATCAGATGCAACAACATCAACAACAGCAACCAGAGACATCTCCAAATCAGCCACTATGCTCCAAATCAGACACCACCACCACTGCAAATTTGCAGTCTTCTTCAGACTCTCGGATACTAACCCCATCAGAGATGATGATGATGCTGCTGAAAACTGAAGCTTGCAACAACAACAATGGTCTCATCATGCAAGGAGGAGATGCTGCTTTTTGGCATTCCAGCTCCTCTTGTCAGGTGTGTTTGCTTGTGTTTCAACAAGGGTTTTTGCCGATAGACCAAAAATTATTGTGTCTTGAATTTTCATTGATTGATTTCTTCATCCCCATGAATTTTTGGACAACAAAAATTCGCTACAAATGGTTCCAACAGCAAATGGATTAAATCAAACAAAACTTGCTTCAACAATTCTATTTGTCCCCTGTAGTAAAAGTTCATCTCACAAGACTTTGTTCTCTTGGAACTGGTGCACATTTTAGGGTTGGGAAGAACCCATGCAAATGTACACTGTTTGTCAGACTGAGTACACACATATTTCCAACTGTAAGGAAGGTAGTTATGTGCAGAGTATTAAGACAGAGTACACAAGATTTGCAATTTGAAGGAAATCTTATGCAGAGTGATGAGAGTGAGCATTTCATACCTGATAAGATATGGAGTGTGCAGATTTGTGATTTGAATGAAATCTGTTTATTGTGCAGAGTGTGGAGTGAACAATTTTTCCATATCTGATGATTTGTTATGACTCTGGTGGTGGGTGGATGGGGGCAGCAGCAGCAGCTATGGGGACAAAACATGCAGGATCTTGGAATTGGCAAAGGAGAAGAAGAAGGCAGGGATCCATGTGAGGGTTTCAGCATGGCAGAGCTTTCCTTTGATAATTATGAAGACATTTTCTCGTGCACACAAGGTATGTCATCTGCATCCTTTGATGACATACAGGCAGAAGAAGCAGGATGCGCTGTGTCCATGGGCCAAGATTCTGTTGATGAGAAGCCGCATGACCAGCACGTGCAAAGCATCCCAGAGTCAGAGCTTCTTGAAGCAACAACAACCAATGTAATCATCTCTCTCTCTCTCTCTCTCTCTCTCTCATCACATGGTTTTCTTGTCAAATTTCTGTTTCTGCATTTTGTTTATTGCTGATAACATCATCTCTTTCACATGATACAAACATGGCAGAGTAGAGATTTCATGCCATTGTGTGCAATAAAAGTAGCAGAGCTTTGTCATGTTGTAAACACTATCATGAACACAACAGTGCAATGGAAGGAGATTCTGAGGTTTTCTATGTGTCATAAGTACTAAGAAGAGTACAGAACAGTGTCGCAGGTTTGTTTCAAGAACAAAAGAGTTGATTATGACCACTTTTTAGAGCACACTTTCTGGTTCTTGCAGCGTGCCATGAGTGGCTCCCAATCACAGGTCTATGAAAGCAGGTCAGCTGGACCACCTCCATCTCCAGAGAGGACTGAAGTTGGGATGATGATGATGGATGCAATGGGACTAAGCAAGAATCTTAACATGGACATGCAACAACTGGTAATGAGACCAACAGGGTCAAGCTTGTCACTCTCACTCTCTGGACTGAGTGGTGACGATAACGGTGATTACTATGACTGCACCACTGCAGTTTCGTCGATGTCAATAAATGCTGATCCTTCCTGGGGACCTACAAGCCCTGATAGTGGAGCACTTATGCAGGCTCGTGACTCAGCAATGCTTCGATACAAGGAGAAGAAGAAAAACCGCAAGTATGGAAACCAAAAAAAAACTCAATACCATCATGACTTACAGTGCCATAACATGTGTGTGATGGCTTTGCCATTTATCTTTTTTTTCTGCATTAGCAATTTTTTTGGTTATTGATATTTTGTATGTCATAATTGTCACTCACATCAATGTTGCTTTTTTTGTTGTTGTTTGCATCTGTTCTAAAAAAAAAGGTTTGACAAGAAGATCCGATATGAATCCCGAAAAGAACGAGCAGATATACGGAAGAGGGTGAAAGGGAGGTTTGTGAAAGCAGGTCAGCCATACGATTATGACCCAACAGGTCCCACCAGGAGTTTTTAAAACTGCTGGAACCAAAACATGATGATTATCCGGGGCTCACTGCTGAGACATTTCCTCAGATGTTAAGTCCTTTCCCTTCACCCTTGCAATGACAACAAAGCAGGCAAGCTCAATGAACCAAATCATTGCACAAATTGCTTGATGTCTCCTCAACTCGCCTCATGTGTATTATTTCTTCCTGAAGGATTTGCCATATTGGGACAGCCTTCGTTTTTCAGAAGCAATAATGGGTTGTAGTAGATAAGGCAACAGCAGCTTTTGCTGTTTGATTTTGATCAGGTGGTTTGTCTCTGTTGCCAGTGAGGTGCTGGCTGTATCTTATTAAGAAGCCTTTGGTAGAGAGTTCAGTACATTAGGCTTGTGAAAAAAAATTCAAGTGTCTTTTGCAGTTTGTAAAACAAAAATTTGAATGTCTACATTTTGGCAGACCTTTTTCTTACTCAAAAGTTTTTTAGGTGTCACTGGGCTTTGGGCAAATTTCTGTGCTTGTCAAGTGCTTCTATTGATTGACTCCTTTCATTGAGTACCAGAAGAAAACTAAAATAGTAATAATAAATAATAATTGTTGATTCTTTCAAATTTTAATTTGGGTCAAAACTGCACATATAGATTGTCAAGTCAAAAGTGATGGCCTTTGGACTCAGTTTGAGATTTATTAGAGACCTTCCAGATCCCCAAAACAAACTTTTGAGATAGCAGAGCAACATTTTTATTGTTACAACTCTCGTCCTGATGATTTGTTTGCTTCAGAACTTTCATTGAATTTTGTCTTGAGGATTGCAAAGATTTCCTTGTTATTATTCTTAGGAGTATCAATTTTCAATTTAAAAGATGGTGGAGATTTCCTTGTCATTCCTGGATTGGTCATGAGTAGCTTGCAAGGGTAGGGTTGTGGACTTGGTAACCAGCTAGAGCTACCAGGCTATTGAAAATAGTTGAGGTGTGGGAGTGCTGAAACTTTTCTTCATTGTCTGAAATGGTGGACATGGTTTATGAAGTCACCCAATTATGTGTTGGGCGAGGTCTGCACACGCGAGTTATTAGTTTATAACCCATGTGCAGCCTGCCAATGGGGTCTAGAGAGGCACTTCTGAAGACTGCTTATGTTATTAAAAATGAGATGAATTTGTCATTTGTGGGAATTGGTCAAAAGCTTGAGGGAGGGTTGTGTTATTAAAAATCAGATGACCATGGATAAAAGGAAGGACAAGAAGCCTAAGTTATGTCCAATCACACTTGGTGTTAGGGGCTTTAGTAAAAGTCCCCTAACACCAAGCTAGCAGCCGTTTAGAAGTTAAATATACTTGGCTAGAGTGAACCAACACCCACTTGTGCACCAATCTTGATGGATGGTGCACTGATGGGTATACCCGTGCCTGTCCCTATGTTAACCAAGGTGGTCCATGATTCTCCAATTACTTGCGTACTTGAATGCAAACTGGTACTATGTAATTCGTGCTGTTTTTTTAACTCGGACAATAGAGCTTCCCGAGAACTCATCAATTGTTGTAACTCTAAAAGAAGAGCTTCGCTTTGCGTATCAAAAGTAACTTTTAAAGTTTCACCAAAGGTTTTCCCCTTGTTACTATGAGACCTCTAAGCCCACGCATCGTTTGTCAGACGATGTAAAGCGATTACTTCCCGAGCATAGGGTGACTTTTTTTTTCCTCATGCTCGCCTTAGTCTTACTTACCTACCTACACTAGACTACCACCTATGCACCAAAAAGGTCTACTCTCTCCCTTGCTTACCTACCTACCCACCCAGCTACCTTCCTATGCACTAAATCTGCAACAATGCAACCATGGTGATCACCCATGAGGGTAGTGCAATAAACAAGGTAGGTTGTTCCCTGCCCTTCCTACCTACTACCCATTGAGGTAGGTATCTTTTAGAACCAATATACCAATAACCTCCCTCATTAACACTCCAACCAACCACACAATTGCCAAAACGATATTGAAGGGGTGCAAAAGAGGGTATTGCAACTACATTGAATTTGTTTACTTTAGGATTATAAAAGACAACAATTAAACTACTTCTCAACACCCATATGCGACTATTGCAAAATAACCTGATTTCCTTACTTGAGTCACATTACTCCAATGAAAAACCATTTTTATAGTACCCTCATTACAATTTCTCCTTGTTTCAAAGGTTCTAACCTATGCAATACCCTTATTAAGGTAATTCATACACACTGAATTCTTTTGTTGAATTGCAATACCCTCAAGAGGGGTTGACATTATTTTATATAATCCATTGCATTCCTACAATACCCCTAAGAAAAATATCATGTCAAATTCATTTGTGCATTACCCTGATGAAGGTAATGCACAAGCACTAGATTAATTTGAAAATATATAATAACCTCAAGCTAATTTTTATCAACCTAATTCACATCTACATTACCTTCATAAGAGTAATGCAAATGCACTAGAGGGATGCAATATCTTCAAAAGAGGTGATAATTATTTTATCTCATATATTTCATCAATGTAATACCTACATAAAGGTAACACCTAAGTTCTACATCATTTTGATGAAATGAAATATCTTTAAACGGGGTTTAACTTATTTTGTCATCTACAACAATAGTATAATATGCCTATTAGTGATATGTAATGATTGGAATATTTTTTGAGGACATGCAATACCTTCAAGAAAAAAAATTATCAACTTGATTCACTTATGCATTACCCTCACTAAGGTAATGCATATGCATTGGACACATGTAGTACTCTCATGATGGGTTTTAAATATTTTATATCATATACTACATCAATGCAATACCCTAATGATAATATATACATAAAGGTATTACATTTTGTTAAAATGCAATACCTTAAAGAGGGGCTTAACTTAGTTTATTTCATCTACAACATCAATGCATTACCTTTATAAGGGAAATGCACTAGATGATTTGTTGAGTTGCAATACCCTAAGTTAGGGTTCATATCATCTACTACATCAATGCAATACCTTCATGAAGGTAATATCTAAGGATTGCAATATTTTGAGGACAATGCAATACTCACACTAAGGTAATACTTAAACATTAGATCATTTTGTTGAAATTCATTACCCATAGAAGGGGCTTGAATTATTTTATCTCTTGAACAAAATCATTGCAATACCCCCATTAAGGTAATATTAAATCGCTATAATATTTTTAGGACATACAATACCCTTAGAAGATAATTAATTAATTTGATTCATTTGTGCATTACCTTCGTCAAGATAATGCATATGCACTGGATTAATTTGGTGAAATGTAATACCCTTAGCATGGTTGAAGTTGTTTGATCTTATCAATGCAATACCCCCATGATGGATTGACAATACTTATCTTTCCTAATTCACATTTGCAATACCCATATCAAACTAATGTAAAAGCATTGCATTTTTCTCTTGAAATGTCATCTTGGGACATATTAATAATATCATATTTGACTTAATTCATTTGTGTGTTACCCTCATTAGCGATGTTAAATCATCATGTCTAATTTTATTTTCTCTTATGTGAATATTGTGAACATTGCCTTGAACCCACTACAATTAATTCCATACCATGTGCCACAATAGTCAATCATATTGTTTGAAGTAAGGTCGATACACATCATGATAACAACCTACTGCTTGCACAAATTCCCATGCAATGCCCATTCACATGTGCAAGGTGCATATTTAGTGAAAGGGGCATGAATATTATAAATAACACCAAGACGGGGTTGGCTTCACACCATCCATGCATTAACATTGTCTTCACCCACTAAAGTTTGGTGAATCACATCGGTGTGTGGGATTAACAATGCCACAATCTTGTTCTTTATGAACCTCAACCTCTTCATTTTCGCTTAGTGCATATAATGTCATTCCATAGTTGTAATTAGCCTTCACACCAACTAATCAATGTAATGCCTCTTAACACCTTTTATTTCAAAAGAAAACCATCACTTCAAGGCCCCATGGTAAGATTCTATGTTGGATTGGGTATTTTGATTTGAGTGCGATAACATTGCAAATCTTTGTTGAAATTTGAGTGTGATTTGAGGTGAGTTGCAAATCAAAGTTATCATATTCATGTCATCTATTTCATTTTTTTCCATATGTTTTTTAATTTTTCATTGACTCAAAGTTTTTTCTTATTTTAATTATACATTGTTTAATACTTGTGTTATATAATAAATATTCTATTTCTAATTGTTCAAGTTTTTGTTCTTGTTGTTTGATATTGTATTGTATTGTAATTATCTCAATTTCTTCATGCATCATGTTTTCAACTTGTTTTGAATAAAAAGGATTTGTCATTAATTTTTCATCTTCATTTTTACGAAACTTGTTTTTAATTGAAGTTCTAAATTGTTGGAGAGATTTGTGTTTTGATTGCAAAAATTATGCAAGATGAATCTATGTTCATTGTTTTCTTATTTTACAATTGAATTTTGTGTGTAGATGTCTATGGTACATGACATTAAGCATAGAAGATTGTTGAATTTTCTCAAGATTATTCAAAGTTGGGGTGGAAATGAAGACAAAAAAGTGGATATTGAATTTATAAAATTAAAAATTAAAAGTAAATTGTCCAATTTGCATGGATGAAATTAAATTAGAAACTTCAACTCTTTGTGGTCACTTTTTTTTTTTGTTAGGAAGTGTATTTATGGTGTGATTAATGCACAAAATAAATGTCCTGTTTGTCGAGAGAAACTTAGTTTAAAGAACATTGTAATGTATTTATGGTGTTAATGCACAAAATAAGTGCCCTATTTGTCGAGAGAAACTTAGTTTAAAGAATGCACATCGTCGTGTAAGTTCGATATAATCAAGAATAATTTTTTTTTTGAAAACCACAAGATCGCCTTCCAAGTTCTTTATTTGTAGATGTGAACCTTGGTGTGACATCACCCCAATCATAGGTTGCACCAGCAATTGGTATACTCAGTAATCCAGAACGAGACCTGGAAGCACAAGTGATAAGAACCCCTTCTCCCTCCCACTCTGCTTCTCTACCTTCAACACAAGATTTGCCTGCTGAGGAAGCAATGGCATCGGATGATGGAGGCTCCAATGAATTACAGTCCCAACAAACTGGAGGAATTGTTAGTCCTGAACGTGGGCTTCGTGAAAGTCAGTTCAATGGCAGACTTATATATCCATCCCAGCAACAGCCTGTGGGTACCTAGAAAGGTATCCTCTCCTTTGATCTCTACAAGAATTGTTTTTTCTTTTCAAACTTCACAAGCTTGGAGTGCATGGTGTGCAGCTTTGTTGTGCCTGGCAGCTGGAGATGCTAAGTGCTCCTCAACTGTAGCCATGTTGATCACCACCCTCAGAATCAGTAATGGTACTTATGCAATAAATCCCTCATCTGACTACTGTCAACCTTGGAATCTTGCAATAATCAAAATGTCCCAATTCCCATGGTCTTTTCCAATGTCAATGTCATGGTTCTGGTTCATGTTTAACCTGTATTGAGTTTCTATCAGCAAAATCATTCGAGCAAAATGTAAAACATATTGCTGAGTACATGGACAATTTTATAGAATGAAACTGGTGGAAGGGTACCTTCTGATTGTTGCACAACCAATGACTTGTTTACAGACACAGCTGCTATCCTTGTTATGTTTGGGTGAGATTGGGAGGAGAAAAGACTTGAGTGCTTATGCCAACATAGAAAGGGTGGTGATTGTGTCCTTCCAATCTCCATCTAAAGAAATCAAAGCAGCAGCAGCATCATATGCTCTGGTGAACATTACTGTAGGAAACTTGGCACGGTATTTGCTTCTACACTCCTTAAAGAAGGTGAAAACCCCTGTCCGCCTTTGGGACTGATTCTTATGGCCCCTGGATACATGTTTCTGGTCCTTGTTCCTGTTTGTTTTGCTTTGATAGGGTACTGATTCTCTTTCTCATTCTCTGTTGTGGAATTTCAGGTGATTACACGTCAATCTTTGAGTGGAGAGGGTGAAGTTGATTTAAGAGATTCAGATGTCCAAAAGATTTTGAACCTTCTATTCACACACTGTAAGAGTGAAGAGGAAGGTGTTTGGAATTGGTGGCTGAGTGTCTGGGAAAGTTGGTGTTCATTGAACCTGAGAAGTTGGTACCTGCCCTTAAGGTAACATAATCTCTAGAACTTTGTGACTCTCTTCACACTGGCACCTTGCACCTTTAGTTGGGTACCATGGATGGGAATCTTAGGCTGGAATGATTGGCTAATCCACTGTTGCATGCATGGCTTTGCAGGACTGCACAGCTAGTTCCTCTGCCTTTACTAGGGCAACTGTGGTGATTGCAATAAAGTACACAATTGTGGAGCGGCCACAACCAATTGATGCATATATAAAGCCATGTATTGCTTCATTTCTATTGCTCTACAGATGAGGATAGGGTAAGTAACCTTGTGTCTCTTCCAAACCTGGGTAGCTTTAGGGGCAGGCTTGTACATTGAATGAAAGATTTTTTTTTTGATGGTAATTATAGAAACTGAATGTTTTGGATGTGCATCTCAAGCTCTATTCACTGGTCACATGAAATCAGAGCTTGGTTTTATTCATTCTAAGAATTTTTTTTGTATATAAGTAGTAGAGTTGAAACTTGAAATTGTGATTGAATTGGTGCAGCATGTGAGAAGGGCTGCTATGTCAACTTTGAGCACAGCAGCACATAACAAGCCTGAGCTTGTGAAAGACTTGCTCCCTACTTTGCTCCCTCTTCTGTATGACCAGACAGTAGCGAAGGTATGCCAGTCTAATTTCCAACAATTTTTAGCACAGCTCTTTCCATTATTCACAGCTTATAGATAAAGAGTACCAAGTGATTGTACTGCTCAAAACCATAGCATCTAAAAGGGATGTCTGTTGGATGGTGCAGAAAGAGCTGATAAGAATAGTTGACTTAGGACCATTAAGCACATTCTGGATGATGGGTTAGAACTGAGGAAAGGGGTGTTTGAGTGCATGAATATGCTTCTGGACAGTTGCCTTGACCAGACCGACCCATCTTACTTCATCACCCCATTTCTCCTCTCTAGGTTATCAGGTGTGTTCCACAAGAGCCCAGTGCTGGAATTGGGAGACAATCTTGTGTACCATATTGAGAGCTTTTTCCATATTTCTTCTGTTTTAGCTGTATAACTAAAGTTCTCTGGTGGCATGTAGATCACTATGATGTAAAGATACCACGTCATCTCATCTTATCCTAATTGGCAAACAAATGTGGTGCAGCAGTTCTGGCTGGTACACAATTACTGGCATTCAACTTCTGATTGCATTTGTCATGCATTGAAGGGATGTGATATACGAACTTCCGATGAATTAATCTCTATTTTGTAGTTATGGATGCTTTGGTAAACCCTCTGGAGAAAAGTATGACAAATAAGAAAAAGCCAGATGTTGTGAAGCAAGAGGTAGATCGCAATGAAGACATGATTCGCAGTGGCCTTCATGCAATTGACTCTCTCAACTGGATCGAGTATGTAACTCTGAAGCTCACTTTTTTTTTTCCTTAAAATGCTCATGAAAATTTCTGCCTAATAGTTAATATTCTGACAATTTACCCTCTAGGGTTTGATGGTACTGAATAACTGTCATGTTGCTTGACAGCGGTGAGCTTACTACACGATTCAAGGCATTCATGAACCATGTGCAGAAGACAGGTTCACTTGCTGACAAGTACAGTATTGTGCGCCATGAGAGTGTAGGTGGTGGGGATACTATGGACTTCAACTAAGTGTAACTCCATGAGGCTATAATGTGCTGCTGCCCACACTTGGAACCATGGTTCTCATATTGGCAGAGTGAATCAAAATAGTTTAAATAGAGAAGCTGGATGGGACTTGCAGGAAAGTAGACTACAACATCATGGATGTTATAGTGTTTTATTGTGGGTGTTGGCAGGCAATATTACATGGCACATCACAACTATGTACAAAAAGCAGTAATATGATGTGGTTGCAGACTAAGCTGTCATCGCATTTCTGCTTGAAGTTTATTTTGCTGTCTACTTTGTTTTATGCATTTCATCTAATTATCCTCTAGGTGGTCATGTTTATTTTGTTTCAATCAGTATTGTATTACCTTGTGCTGGTTCATCATGTGATGTTATTTAGTAATGAAACAAGCATATTTAACATGGTATTTGGTTGGTCTGCATTCTAATCTCACTAACTGAATCCTGTGTGCTAGATCTTGTCTCTCACAAGAACTTGATTAACCGTGCCATTCTATGAGTCATCCAAGGTCAACTGTCCCAGTCTCACGCTTCATTGCCTCTTTGGACTAAAAATTCTAGCTTTATGTTTTGTAGGTTCAATGCTCTATTGTGTTGAAGTTAGCCTTGAAGCAGAAGGAATGTTTTTACTCGGTCTTGGTGATGTGTGGGTGAAGCTTTTGTAATGTCATCTCCAAAGAATGAAGATGATCTGCAGTAGCTTGTGTTTACAGTTTAATATAGTTGATGGAGTCTAAATGCAGGAAGTTCCTGTTCCATAGCTGATGTCTAGGTCAACAGGGAGATTTTTGGAACTCTGTAGCAAACATGAAAATTATCAATGCACTAACAGGTAGGGAAGACCCTGCCAGGAAACTGTGCTAAAGACCTGCAATGTAAAAGCCAATCACTTTGTGGTGGATGCACAGAGCGCTCTGCAATGCAAAGCCAACTCTGAAAACAGTACAATTGCACAATATAATGCATCAATCTCTAGCCATTGAAAAGACAAAGAGCCTTTCGCAACAATGATTGTAGAAGACAAATGCATGCCCTACCTTATTGCACCAAGAAATAAAGTGGTAAGGAAATTAAGAACCAACAATATTGATTGGCAAATGCAAAACCCTGGTGGACTAGAACAAGCTTTCAGAGATGCTAGGGACTTTTGTGTTGCTCATGAGGGGCATTAACTCTTCCCTGTTAGAATATCAGACAAGGAAACCTTTCATCCTCAATTATCACAAGAGTCTGTGCATTGAAGTACTTAAAATCGCACTCACTAACTTCACCTCCAAGCAGACAAAGTCCTATAACAAGGTCAAAAATAGCATTTGCATTTGGATGCAATTGGAGACATCATGCAACCTGGGCTATTCCGACAAATCAGTCATGCATAATTGAATATTATCCTTCACCATGGGGACTGCAGGTGGGAGAGAAAATGCTAAGGGTTCTCAAATAATAGATACCCACAAGTAGGATACTAATCTAGTCCTTCTCTATGGTCGTCCACCTCCCCTTGCCTCACCTTGTAAAAACCTTACATTGCTCTGGAAAGGGATAGCTCTATCTCTGGCAGCTGCCCCACAAGCCAGAAGAAGGTTACATAGATGCCCTGCTTGTTTTGCTGACTTTGTTTGCTGTCAATCACAGCTCTAAAAATTGCACACTTGCAGGTTCTCCTCTTGGTAACAGCTCTAAGAACAGCATGTTGACCTCAATGCACTCGAAGTTGCACTATTTGATGCATTGAGCTTGATGCTGGTTTTTACAAGCTGCCATACCACACAACCAAACAACAGCCAAAGTCGGCATCATCTTGGTGTTACAATTTTAAATCCCCTTATGGTCAGGCTGCTTTGTCTTTGAGTGAGGAGCGTAGTGGAGGCATTCTTAGCAAAAGGAGACACTTCATGAACCATACAACTAATGTGATGCTTTGCTACTAGTGTGGTTCTCTTCCAACATGGAAGCAGGTCAAAAACTGACTTCCATTCCCTTATTTCACATCCTAACACTCCACCTATACCGAATGTTCATCTAGTACAATTGTCACTGGTGTTTTCATTCCTTTACTGGATGTCTCAAATCTCAATTAAATTCTTATATTGGTCAAATATCATAATGTATTCTCTGGCTGGCATAAGGGAACATTAAGGTAACGTCTGCCTTACATGTGATTCTAGTTGATCTGATTGACTGCAGGTTTAGGGCCCTATGAAATCTTGGCTGGTTGCACTAGCTTTAGAAGTAGTTCACAAAGCTAATCAAATCCTGGTTTCTTCACAGCCTGAGCTTACACTCTAGGCTCTTGTAACACCAAGAAACTATAATCGCAATCTTCCTCCCAGAAAACAAATTAAAAATTTGTCAAAGCTTTGATAGATTTCCACAAATTCCTGCCAAAGTTTTAGTTCTACTCAGCTTTCTTTTAAGAGGCGAAACAGCGATGAAATTTGGCACAGTGGCAAAAGTCACCAGATTGCAATCACTTGTTGCATTCTACACCAGTTTTGAGGAAAATTGAAGCAATTCGGTAGATTGTGTGACCTAGGCACTAGACAGTTAGATAGCCAGAAATACAGAAAGATGTTGATAAAAATGGATAATGCCTACAATTGTGTTGGTGCTCTAGCTCCTTTGGGAGAATGATGGTCACCACTGAGAAGTGAGGTTATGTCAAAAGCTGGAAAAGAAAATAATACACATTTGGAACATTTTTGAAGAGCAGGCTCTTGCAAGGTGTAAACTTTGTTTTTCAACTTCGATTCTGCTTCACTCTTTGCAGACAATTCCATGCGAGTAGTGTATTTTTTTTGGTGGCAAATTTTCACAACCTGGCTAGGGGGAAAAAAAAGAGGCCCCTGCCAAAGGTATAAAGGGAATTTTTTGAAAAAGATGGGCCTGAGTCACCATATTGTAAGGAAAAAATATCTAAGGTTGCCGTATTTAGAGGGTGGCTTCAAATAAGCCTCCAAATAATAAAAGTTGCCCAATTCTTTTGGAGGATTTGGGCAGCTTTCAGATTTCTTTTTTTGAAATCCAATATTAGGTTAGAGGTCAGAGAGACAAGTATAAAACTTTAGGATTCTCATAACTTTCTTCTTCCATAAAAGGTGACAATTTTTTAGAAAATATTCCAAAAAGTTCCCTTCACCATGTTGCTTGGGACCTTTTTTAATACCAAAATGGCTCATTTCAGCCACACAAAAAAATCACTAGTCCAAGCACTAACAACCCCCAATTACAGCTCCTGACACACAGGCTGTGCATTATTATCAAACAATGACCAAATACATCCATTCTGGAAAGGCTGAAAAGTTCACGGTCACAGGAAAAATTTCAAGTCCAGAAACTATACAACCTTAAGTTTGGGGCCTAGCACTAACGTGGGGCATGTGCCATGACTTTACAGGGCACAAGAATTCTCAACGATGTTTCTGAGCAGCTAACCACGGAAGAAAAAGTTGGACAAAGCAAAGAATTGAAATAATTTATATAAGAGGAAAGTTCGGACGAAGTGACATAGCAAGCTCAAATCAGTCTCAATTTTCTTTGCTGACACATGGTGGGAACCTTGGATCAGGACAACTTGCATCCTTTCACTCAACCTCTCTTCACAACCACCTTGCAAGTCTTGCATAAATGCAGGGAATCTGATGGACTAGTTCTCCCTTGGCTCATATTTGCATCCAGGAGTTTGCTACAAATTTTAATCAAGGTCAGCTCCCTTGTTGCGCTATTGTCGTCATTCTCCTTGCCTACATTTAAAGGGCTTTGTGGCTCAATGCAACAACAAGAGTATTCATCATCCAATTGTCACATGCAAGTGCATCTCACATTCCATCATGTCTTTTATGTTAAACTTAGTATGTCAAACACCAAAACTTTGGTTCCATGTCCTTGAAAGCATTAGTAGTATTATGAATATTCTACCTAGCATAGCAATTGTATAATGACTCAAATTTGCATAAATTTCCATCTACCATGATTTTTTATTAAGGTGGGTTAACTTGGTGCTTTTCTTAATTGCAGCAATACTCACATGCATTTCATTGGGCTAGCAACTAGCACAAAAGGACGACAAAAACTATCAAGGTCATTCAAGCGTCATCTCGTTTGCAATTTCCCAAAACTTTTAGGTATGTGCCTCACACACAAACATTTATCATCTTGAACTCAATATGTCTTGTAACGTCAAAACTAAGTTTGTGTTCTTATGCAAGGTATGAAGGTTGTGATGAGTGGAGTTTGTTTCAAAACTCAAGTAGTGAATAATTAAAACATGAACATGATATTCTTGGATTCAAGTGGGTTATACCAAAGAGTTTAATTTGAACAAAAGTAACTACTCCAAGTAATTTTGCAACAATCAAAAGTCATGAATTTTGCATAGATAGAATACTACAATAATAATGTTTGCCAAGGAAAGCACTCCATTCAACCAATGGAATAAGGCAACAATAATGTTGGACAAGGTTTGTGCACATGTATGTAGTTATGCAACAATATTGTTTGACAATGATTAAGTTTGTGATTCAAATCACATTGAAATGAAATATTAAAATAAGAACTAACTAAATTAATGCATGCTCTAAATGATTCAACAATTTGTTCTTCAAATTTATCATTTGCCCATTTATGTTTGGACCAAATCAATTTTATACATTCAAGATGCCTAACAAGGGAATGGGAAAAAAGATTTCAATAGCAAAATTATGATATAATTATCATCAATCAATTTCTTTTGCAAAAAATCACCAAAGTCGACACAATTATTTACATATATTATTTTGTTGCAAATTTTATTTTTGGAATTTTTTCCCTAAAAGTGAGAGGAATAAAAAAAATTTGGGGAAAATGTGGTTACATTTATGCCTATTGGGTATACTTTCAAGAGTTCCTTGAAGTAATCATGTTAGTTAAATCAAAATATGCCTAAAGATGTTTGTTGCCCTAGTTCCATCAAGAAATTGAAAAAAAAAAAAGGGGATTAGCATGCACATCATTACTAAATTGAACAAATTTCATAATGTAATGAAATGTTTATTAACAAACCACATTTTTTATAATCATTAATGATAAAAATTATGTATGCCAATCATTGTGCAAATGATGATTACATTTCAATCTATATGAAAGTAAGGTGAAATATGTTTGGTGGAAAATTCCAAATTTCTTTCTCTCTATCGCAAATATTGTGTCTCAAGTTGAATATATATATATTTAATTTCCATTATGTTGTTGACAAATGGAAGTATTATGAAGAAGCAATGGAGGACCTTCACAAGGTTAGTGTTCATGAACTAAACAATGCATTAATTTAAATCACACTCGTGGAAATGTGAAAAAGGTGTTGAAGGACTAGCAAGGAGTTTGGTCAGAAGCTTGGGAGGACATTGACAAGGTTTATGTTTAATGAACAAAAGTGCATAAGTTTGTGAACTAGTGCACATGAAAATAACGTCTTCAAGGAAGATGAAAAAGCCTTCAAAGATCTTGACAAAGATGATGTTATTAAATCAAGCATTGCACACACTTTAAGGATTTACAAATATGTCAAAATGGTGTTGAAGGAATATGAAGGAGCTTTGGAGGACCTTCACAAGGTTAATATTCCTAAACCAAACAATGCATTCACTTTGAACAATTATGGAGATGTCAAAATGATGTTAAAAGATTATTAAGAAGCTTTGGAACACTTCAACAAAGCTAATGTTCTTGAACCAAAAAATGTATTCATTTCGAAGATTCATGGAGGTGTCAAAAGGATGTTGCATGACTATCTATGAGCCTTTTAGGACCTTGACAAAGCTAATGTTCTTCAACCAAACAATGCATTCACTTTGAGGACTCGTGGAAGAATCAAATAGATGTTGGATGACTATAAAAAGCTTTGAAGGACCTTGACAAGGTTGATGTTCTTGATCCAAACAATGCATTCACTTTGAACACTCATGAAATTGTGAAAAGGATGTTGAAAGACTATCAAGGAGCCTTGGAGGACCTTGACAAAGTTGATGTTCTTGAACCAAATAATGCATTCATTTTGAACCTCTATAAAGATGTGAAAAAGATGTTAGAAGGCTATCCTAGAGCCTTAGAAGACCTTGACAAGGCCCATGTTCTTGAACCAAATAATGCATTCACTTTGAACACTCATGGAGATGTGAGAAAATTGTTAGAAGACTATCTTGGAGCCTTAAAAGACCTTGACAAGGCGAATGTTCTTGAGCCAAACAATGCATTGATTTTGAAGACTTGTGGAAATGTGAAAAAATTGTTGGAAGACTATCCTGGAGCCTTAGAAGACCTTGACAAGGCCCATGTTCTTGAACCAAACAATGCATTCACTTTGAAAACTCATGGAGTTGTGAAAAAATTGTTGGAAGACTATCCCGGAGCTTTAGAAGACCTTGACAAGGCCCATGTTCTTGAGCCAAACAATGCATTCACTTTGAAAACTCGTGGAGTTGTGAAAAAATTGTTGGAAGACTATCCCGGAGCCTTAGAAGACCTTGACAAGGCCCATGTTCTTAATCCAAACAATGCATTCACTTTGAAGATTCGTGGAGACGTGAAAAAATTGTTGGAAGACTATCCTGGAGCCTTAGAAGACCTTAACAAGGCCCATGTTCTTGAGCCAAACAATGCATTCACCTTGAAGAGTCGTGGAGATGTGAAAAAGTTGTTGGAAGACTATCCCAGAGCCTTAGAAGACCTTGACAAGGCCCATGTTCTTGAGCCAAACAATGCATTCACCTTGAAGAGTCGTGGAGATGTGAAAAAATTGTTGGAAGACTATCCCGGAGCTTTAGAAGACTTTGACAAGGCCGATGTTCTTGAGCCAAACAATGCATTCACCTTGAAGAGTCGTGGAGATGTGAAAAAATTGTTGGAAGACTATCCTGGAGCTTTAGAAGACCTTGACAAGGCCCATGTTCTTGAGCCAAACAATGCATTCATTTTGAAGACTCGTGGAGATGTGAAAAATTTGTTGGAAGACTATCCCGGAGCTTTAAAAGACCTTGACAAGGCCCATGTTCTTGAGCCAAACAATGCATTCACTTTGAAGACTCGTGGAAAAGTCAAGTACATGTTGGATGACTATCGAGGAGCTTTGGAGGACCTTGACAAGGTTGATATTTTTGAACCAAACAATGCAGTCACTTTGAAGACTCGTGGAGATGTGAAAAAAATGTTGGAAGACTATCATGGAGCCTTGGAAGATTTGGACAAGGCTGATGTTCTTGAACCAAACAATGCATTCACTTTGAAAATTCGTGGAGATGTGAAAATGATGTTGGAAAACTATCATGGAGCCTTGGAAGACCTTGACAAGGCTGATGTTTTTGAACCAAACAATGCATTCACTTTGAGGACTCGTGGAAGAATCAAATACATGTTGGATGATTATCAAGGAGCCTTGGAAGACCTTGACAAGGTTAATATTTTTGAACCAAACAATGCATTCACTTTGAAGACTCGTGGAGATGTGAAAAAAATGTTGGAAGATTATCATGGAGCCTTGGAGGACCTTGACAAAGTTGATGTTCTTGAACCAAACAATGCATTCACTTTGAGTATTCGTGGAGATGTGAAAAGGATGTTGGAAAACTATCAAGGAGCTTTAGAAGACCTTGACAAGGCTGATATTCTTGAACCAAACGATGCATTCATTTTGAAAACTCGTGGAGATGTGAAAAAAATGTTGAAAAATTATCATGAAGCTTTGGAGGACCTTGACAAAGCCGATGTTCTTCAACCAAACAATGCATTCACTTTGAGGGTTCGTGGAGATGTGAAAAGGATGTTGGAAAATTATCAAGGAGCTTTGGAAGACCTTGACAAAGCTAATGTTTTTGAACCAAACAATGCATTCATTTTGAAAATTCGTGGAGATGTGAAAAAAATGTTGGAAGATTATCACGGAGCATTGGAGGACCTTGATAAAGCTAATGTTCTTGAACCAAACAATGCATTCACTTTGAAGATTCATGGAAGAGTCAAATACATGTTAGATGACTATCAAAGAGCCTTGGAGGACCTTGACAAGGCTGATCTTCTTGAACCAAACAATGCATTCATTTTGAGGACTCGTGGAGATGTGAAAAGAATGTTGGAAGATTATCAAGGAGCCTTGGAGGACCTTGACAAAGTTGATGTTCTTGAACCAAACAATGCATTCACTTTAAGTACTCGTGGAAATGTGAAGAGGATATTGGAAGACTATCAAGGAGCTTTAGAGGACCTTAACAAGGCTAATGTTCTTGAACCTAACAATAGATTCACTTTAATAAGTTATGCTTTCACGAATTGGAGTTTAAACAAATATCAGGTTGCATTGGAAACCATGGATAACCTTCATCTTCTTGAATCAAGTGATCATTTAATTTTGCAAACTCGAAAATGGTTGAAATGGATGTTAAATGAATATCAACCAACAATAGAATTGTTGCCATTCAATTTGAATATTCAATCTTTTACATATGATGAACTAAATTTTGAAACAAATTTGGGGAAAGGAGCCTTTGGTGAAGTGTATCAAAGTTGTTGGAAAGGCACCAAGATTGCTATTAAAGTTTTAAGATGGAGTGGCTCCCACAATGAAGGTGCAAAAAAATCTTTCATATCAGAAGTGCGTACTTTGGGATCAATTCAACATATCAATTTGGTTCGTCTTTTGGGCTATTGTATCGAAGGCTTAAAACACATGTTGGTGTATGAATACATTTCAAATTCATCTCTTGACAAATGGCTTTATAATGATAACCTTTTGGATTGGGACAAACGAGTTTGCATCATTATAGGGGTTGCTCAAGGATTAGCACATTTGCATCATAAATGTAGTCCAAGCATTATCCATCTTGACATCAAACCACAAAATATCCTTTTGGATAATGATTACACCCCAAAATTGGCTGATTTTGGGTTGGCAAGAATTATAGATGGCAAGGATGAAAATGTGGTATGTGTTCCACCATTTTTTTTCATTGATTATGTGCATGCACATTATGTTTTAGTGCAATTATGAACCTTGTAAATTTGAACACTCCTACGGGGCACAAATTGTTAATTTCATATTTTCATTGTTATAGGTCATGGAACAAATATGATAAACAATCATAATCTAAAATGAATATTTGGAAAAAAATTAATGTAATAATTCATGAAATTATACATTATATATTACAAAATTTCTTTGTATGTGTGCATAAGGAATGAAGCAAGGCTTGGAACTTTTGTGATTCAAAAAAAATTCAAAATAAATAATGGGTTAATATTAAAGTTGGACCATATTGGGTGTGGGTTTTATGAATTTCAACATGTATATTCAATGCATGCAACACCCATTGAAATTATTGGTTTTTTTGGCAAATTCAAATTCAGATTCCATTATCTTCAACTTCTACACCAGGAACAAGCGGATATATGGCACCAGAAATTCTTTTAAAAGAAGCATCAACCAAAAGTGATGTGTATAGTTTTGGAGTATTATTAATTCAACTTGTGAATGGATCACCATTTATTTTAGATGGAGATGAAATTCACATTTGCAACTTTATCCAATGGGCACGAAATGTTCATGTGGAAAAAGATGGATTTCGACAAATTTTTGATGTTGTAATCAATAATTCAATTGTTGGGTTTGACCTCAATGAAGCCAAATTAGTTCTGCAAATTTCCCTTCAATGCATCAAGGTAATATTCCTGCTTAATATTTTATGTTTATCATTCAATTTGTGGTCAAGTAAAATTTGAAAACCTATTATAATCATGGATTTGATGTAATATTTGAGACAATTTGAAATAGATTAAATTGTATTATTCAATGAATATAAAACTTCATAATAAGGTCTACATATGTAAATGGTACATTCAATTTCACTTGGAATTCATTTAGACCATTTGCACATGATTGATATGTATAGTCAAGGAATATCCTATTTTCAAAGTCAATAGATTTATGTTCTTGAAGAAAGATATAAGTTGGTTTCAACATTATTTTTTGAAGGATAGACATGAACATATGGTCCCATTTATTGGAGCATTTTTCCATGGTTTGATTGTAATGTATAACAATTATATAATAAACATCTAAATTTTATGACATTTGTTTTTTATAGGAAGACCCAAATCAAAGACCAGGAATGCAAGAAGTTTTGCAAATTTTGGAAGGATTGAACAGAAAAAAAGGCATACAATATATTGTCACATCAGTTCAAAAATATTTCAACATACTATCAAAAACATTTGGCTCCACTTTCAAAAGGACGTGATTTGTGTATTTATTATATGATTAAATTCAACATGTATACTTAAAGTAATATTTATCCATTTCATTCCATCATCCTTTTTGTAAACATGGAAAGGCATTCCAATATATCCATAAACTCACAATTATTTATAGTATGTTGTCATACAATTGGGCAACTTGTGTGTTTGTATAGATGAAAAATTAAATGTTTATATATAAAAAATCATCTTTATAATCATTTGTGTAAGCTAGGTATTATGGATTTATGTATATAAATGTACATACATAATTAGAATCCTTTCAAAAATTGGCCTTGGTGATGAAGATTGGCTCTTGTTTAATAATGTTTTACATGTTTTATTTAATATATAAGTACATGGTAGAACATTGTGTTCGCGATATAATTTCACAAGTGTTAAATCTAATATTCCATGAATGAATTGATTATTTTTATGTCATTATTAGGTCCTTGTCCTACTCCATTAGAATGAGTATCATGTAGACATACTAATTAGGACAACATTCAATCCAGTATACTTTTGGAAATTAATTCAATTAAATCCACATACAATGCTAAACACAACAAAATTAAAGAAAGAACATCTTTTATATTTTAATAAAACCACAAAGCTCTACAATGTCTTTCCCCTTTTCTTCCTCACGTAACTCCTATGCTTACTTCTTTTTCCTAATAGATCAATAAAAACATATAGACAATCACAAACATAACCCCATCCAAGTCAATCAAAATGTATTTTTATACTCCCTACAAAACGGTTATAATTGCCTAATTATATGGCAAATCAACTTGCCACAAATCAACTACATTATGTTGTCATAACAATATGTTGCCATATCGATTGGCCTATATTGTCATATTGATTTGCCTACTCTATCACATTGTTTTGCCTATTATGTCATCTCGACTTGTCTACATATGTTCTCTAGTCATATCAACTTGCATGTATGCTTACTGTTATATATCCTTTTCCTAACATTATTCCCCTTTCAATTGTTATAGTGTCCCCACACAATAACTAAACTTTCTAGATCTAATTAAAATGTCTAATATTTTTAACATAGAGTGCCATTTGAACAGGGGTAAGATAATTATTTATCTCACTGCTAGACGACTTTGCTCCATCCTTAGTTATTATAATTCCTTCACCCCTCAAATATTGGTTTTTTTCCATTAGGCTTCACCGAATGAAACAAACACTGTTGATAGTGTGCAATCTTACCAATTCATGGTCGCTTTGTCAATTTATCCATCAAGCATCAAGTGCACAATATGGTTGTTTACAAGTATAGTGCATCCTGGCCAAGGTGAACATTTGCTGCCTAAAACTCTGTGAACTCATGTCATAACCTTAATATTGAATTCACAACTACATATGGAATGCAAAGGGTCATGAGGCCAAGAAAATGTGTTAAGGTGTGAAACACATTCTCACAAATGGGGGAGAATGCAAAGTATGGAGCCCAATGATTCCCAAGTGCACTCCCACTTTGGGAGTTACATTCATGTACGAGTTATGAATGTTTAAAACCTTGGTTGGAAACAAAAAAACACCAAATTGAGCCCCCAAGACACCATTAAAAAGGTTTTGAAGCGTAGATGCTTAAAGTGCCATTGCATTGTTCATTTAAACCTGATTTGCATGAGTTATGATCGAAAGAAAGGGCGGGAGTCAAATTGGGAATTTGACTCCTAACCACAAACGCCTTGAAATCAAGGGTCAAATGAAATCCAATTGGGCTGTGTTATACACCATTAAGAAGATATTTTTAAGGGCTATAAGATATTGCCCTCGCATTCTCAAAATATATTTGATTTGAAAAAGATATGAGCATCCAAAGTTTTGGGACAATAAGAGTCCCGATTTTGGGACTCCCAAGTCCACTTGGGAGTCCCGAGGAAAAGTGACATTTAGATGTAGTCCCCACAAAAAGGCACATAATATACTATAAGGAGGGGAGTGGTGCCTCCTCCCAAAGGTTGTGGGTTATGTAAAGCTTATGCTTGAGGTTGACCCTACTAAATCCATCACACCATTTTCACTCAATTTGCACTAATCGCCTTCTTTTCTTGGTTGTATAGGTTGATCTCATCTTGAACTCTTACTTGTGAATTCATCCTAGTCCCATCCCGGAGTTCCAACACGTCTTTCCTACCCCCAAAGTGCTACGAGTTAGAGAACGTGCCCCAATTATCTTCTTTTTCCATTGTTTCGCTCTAGGACCCACATTTGGGTCTCTTAAGGAGTTTAGAGTTGCATCAACTCACAACTCACTTTCCACATGATTACTTCCATTACATGATCTCCCAAGTCGATGAGGCAAGTTAGCTCTTAATAGTAATCCATCATTTGCTTCCATTACTCATGTTCATCATGAACTCGACTTTCCACATGATCCAAAATAATTTCAATTTGCATCATGGCAAAAGTTGGTCTACTAGAGACAACAATCTAGTGCTGGTGGTAATATACCTAATAGGCATATTCCAACCTATAATAATACCTCAAGGTATAGAGCCCCAAGCACCAATACTGCAATAGTTACAACTAAATTCTTGTATGAATATATTTTGACCAAGTTTAGATGTCCATTGACCATAGTTACATATCAAGGAATACATTTTATTAATGATACAATCAAATTTCTGACATAATAGTTTATATTGAAGCATGTTAATTCAATTTCCTATTTTCCACAGGGAAATGGATAAGTAGAATCTACTAATAAAATCATTAGTAGACTATTGACTAAATTAATTAATGAGAAAATAACAAACTAGGACGAACATATGTCCATAGTTTTCTTTTCATATAGAATTGTTTACAAGGTGGCGACAAATTATACACTTATCAATTAATTTATGGTTTACATCCTCTAATGCCAACAAAATATGTTCTACTGGCTATCAGTGGGGACCACAGAGATGTAGAACCAACTAGAGTATTAATAGCCAAAATTACAAAACTGGAAAAGTTACATGAGAATAGATTAGAAGTTCAGAACAATGTGGGAGCCAACCAATGGAGTAAATTTATTTGGAATCAATAGAAAAACATTAAAAAGAAGTTCCAATTTGGAGATTATGTTTTATGGTTTCCCAAGGGAGAAAAAACACATTTGGGTAAATTCAAAAAAAGATGGTTTGGTCCATTCATTCAAGGTACATTATTGCTTACCCAATAATACTGTTATTCTTGTTTTGTTAATAATTTTGAACCAAATCCAATATTGGTCAATATTAACAAGTTGAAACCATACACATATGTGGATCAAACATTGAAGGGGATTCAAAGTTCAGATAATCATAAGTCTATACAATCCATAGATTCAAACCACATGGAAGAAAAATCTAATGAAAATTTAGAAGATCAAAGCAAAACAAATATCATTGGAATTAATTAAATAACAACGTCAAAAGAAACTCTCATAAATTCGATATGGAAGCAGGTTATGAAAAAAATCCAAATCATGATTACAAAGTTACAAAGTCATTAGATTATGGGTCAAATAAGTTTATCATGTCAGAACAAAATTTTGTTAATTTGATGATTTAGCATAGGCCAGAGGAAATTTGTAGTGTAAACAACACGGGGTCATCAAATTCAGAGATGTCATCCAAATTATCCAATGCCACATCTACAAAATTTCTAGGTCACAAGGTATTAATGGTAGCCCATGTTGGTGTCAGAATGAACTTTAACAATAGACAATAAATGTCAAAAAATGAGAAAAAAGGATAAATCATTAAAGCACTAGCCCTAAAATGAAAAGTGAAATGTCATTTCATGAAACGAGGTGATTCCGTTTCAGAAGGTGGCAAACACCAAAACGATTATTTGTTTTCGTTTTCCACAAGGAAGTTTCAGTCGTTTTTTGTTTCTAGAATGAGTGCTGAAAAAAGTTTGGTGGAGAAATTGCAAATACAATCTAGAAAGAAGTTACAGAAGTTGAAAGAGGAACAAGAGGGATTGAAAGAGTAGCAAAAATTTGCAAACATTTTGTTTTTCGAGTTTAGGTCTCCAAAAAAAGTCCGCCTTATCCTTCTCCAATTTATTATTCTTCTTCTTTTTAGAAATCTTCTCCGATGTCCAAGTTTGAAAGAACTTTTGAAGCAATAAAAAAAAAAAAAAAAGATTGTAAGGAAACAATGAGGAAATATAACTTTAGGAAGCCCAAAAGAAAAGGAGGTCCTAGTGAGCAAGTCGATCTGATTTCCATTTCAGATTATGAGGATGAGTTGTAGACGGACGATTTGCAACAAGAACAAGTGCCATTACGTCAAGAGGAGCCTACTCAAGAGCAGATTCCAAAAAGAGTCCATATTCCCAACAAGAAGCGCAAAAAAAGAACAAGTTGGCAAGTTATGGCTACACACGTGAGTGGGAAGAAAGTGCAAACTCACCAAGATGATGAGGTTAAGTATGTTTCTACTCCTACAAATGAGAATTACAATAGTAATATGAACAACATTTTGCTTTGGGCAAGCTCTGGAGAGGAAGAGAGAGCATGGGCAAACATAACTATATTAGTAAGTCTATTTGAGATTGACTGGAACACTCCCGGCACGACATTTTGTTTGATTTTTGAACAATTGGAAGTTGGATCTTGAACATAACAAAATCAAGGTTTTTTTTGGGGATGAACATAGAATTGTAAACAAGCATTTGTTGGCAAAAGTTTTTTAAATTTGCCATATAGGAGAGACAAAGGCAGATCATGTAGAAATGTTTAATGCCAAAGTAGCATTGGTAGATATAGCTAATAGAGTCCCTAACACTTATAACACCAATGAAGGGTGGATTTTTAAAAAGATGAAGTCAAAATATGCCAATAGAATTGTTGCCATTTTGCCTATTATTTACCAAAAGGATAAGGTGTAGTATTTTAACAATAAGTCTACCATGATGATCTCCATAGTAGATCATGGAAATTATGTCAATTGGGCTACAATTATGTATTTTCAATTGGTTAAAGAATTGATGAGATGGGAGAAACATGAGAAAAAGATGATTGAAGGAACATCCAAAAGAAAACCAAAAAAAGATGTATGCCATTATGCCATAGTCCAAGAAGTTTTGTTTTAAAAGTGGTTTCCAATAGAAGGAGTAGAGCCATAGGAGAAGAAAAATAGGTAGAACAACCAGAAGAGGACAAAAGAAGAAAAGAAAGATTGAGAAAGAAGTTCATAGAAAACAAAAGACTTTTAAACCATAGACACATGTCTCTTAAAAAGGATAAACATCTAGAGACTAAGACAACTAAAAGAACATTTTTGATGTTTTAATCTAATGATGATGAAGAGAGAGAGACACTTTGCAAAAGAGGCAAAGAAGACATGAGGATACTACAATGAGGGGCAATATTAATCCTCAACAAGTAAAATAATTTTTGAGAAAGCTATAACAACAATGTCACGACCTTAGCCTTGGGCTCATGACTAAAGCAAAAACATGAAAAGGTGCATGCCCAAAGTGCAATTTGGGAGTAACATTTGCACTCGTGGGACTGTGAAGGAATGAACCCACACACTCCCAAGTGGACTCCCACTTTGGGAGTTATAATCCCTATGGAATCTTGAATTTTCAAAGAGGTATTTCAAGGGTCAAAACTCATTGGATCAAAGAGTTTTTTATACCATGAAAAGAACTTGAAACATAGATGTCTAAAATGGGCTTGCATGACCCATTTGAGTAGTTAGAACATAAATTATGGCCAAAAAAAAGGCTAAGAATCAAAGAGTGCCAATTTGATTGCCACCCACCGAAAGTTAGGAATCGCCTTAAAAAAGGTGCGTGTAGGTGGCATGCCAGTTCATAACAAAGGTTACAACTTTACTTTAGACCTCACTTGAATTGGAGGTCTACACAAGAAATTATGGCCCTCCAAATTACCAAAAGTCCTAATTTCAAGAATTTTGGGATTCCCAACTTGGGAGTCTGGGGACAAAATGACATTTATATGCAACCCCCATGGTTAATCACAGAGAATGTTATAAAGGGGAAGGTGGTGGCTTCGCTCAAGTTTGAGTCATGGTGAATCTTGTGAATCCATGTATATTCGTGCCTTGTGCGTGCACCAAAAGTGTTCTAACCACACATTAACCAACATGTTGTTTGGTTTGTGTAGGTCTGTGTGAAAATTGAACCTTTGTCACTCGTCTTAGCCCCCATCCCAGAGGTCCAACACGCCCCTCTACCCCTGAAGTGTTGCAAGTTAGGGAGCATACCCCAACTCCTTCCATTGTTTTCACCTTCGGATTCACATTTGAATCTTTCAAAAAGTGTGGGGGTGTGTCACATGGTATTAGAAATAGAAGGAGAAATCAACATATCCTAAATATGATCCAAGACCCATCAATCTTTCCCAAGTAGGAACAAAGATCATATGGGCAAGAACATTAAAAATAGCCCAAGAAGGAGCCAAAGTTTCAACTTCAACAACCAATAAATGAGTAGATACATGATTTTGACTTGGATCCACTAGAAGTACAACAATGTGTTCCATCATTACAAAAAAATAATGAAGGTATGCTACCTTCAAAACCAAGTTTTACAACAAGTACAAATGTATTTGGAGAAATTTGGATTGCACACAAGAATTTAGGTTCATCATGTACAAGTTCCAAAGGTCAGACTCCTAGGTTTCATACACCAGGGTTTGTGCAAGGGATAGAAGCAAAATTGGATGAGCATAAGAGAGTTGTTAGTATGTTTCAACAAGTAACATAGTATAATGTACAAATGACAAATATTTTGCTTAAACTTTTTGATCTTGAGATCAAGAATAAGTAGATCATAGAGGAGAAGGATAGATCTATCCAAAATTTGCAGGGGTGTTTGGAGAAGGAGCAAAAGCTCAAAGTAGAGTTGCAAGATAGGAATAATGAGAATAGTTAGGTATTGGCAGAACTCCAAGCATCCAGACAAAAGATCAACAACATAAAGAAATAGATCAAGGATTTGGAGAACATCAAAGTGGAAAGGGATTTTTTGCAGGCAACTTTAAAGGAGACATAGCCAATTACTGGAACTTAAAGGCAGAGAAGGATATTCTGAATGTGGAGCATAACAAACCTCATAGAGACCACAAAAATATGGAGCAGACTCTCTTGAAGTAGTAGGAGTTGGAGGAGCTTAGAATGGAAGTTGGTAATGTATATCAAACAAGGAATGACATACAAAGGCAAGTTAATTAGAGGAATGCATAAATGGACAGAAAATTGTAGAAGCACATGGCCTTTAACGAGAAGTTGAATAAACTCCTATAGGAAACAAGGAAAGTAAAACCTTTCAATTATGATAATGTCTTCACAAAAAACAATGAATTCAAGAAGTAGAATACTTTGCTTGAGGTAAAATTCAAGTCGTTGTTAACAGAGGAAAAATATGTAGATATGTGGTGGGATGCAATACAAGATATTTTTTAGAAAGATATTGGAAAGGTTTGCAAAAGGTATGACAGAAATGAAAGGTTATACATGTGCATGATATCTCAGATGGAAAAGGTCATGTCGACATTTGAGTATGGACCTTTAATTTTTTCTCCAAAACTAGAAACCTCATATGAAGAAAAGAACAAAGGGAATATTGATGGTGTAGGACCATTAGGTACAAGAACATCAGAAGAGGAACCATGAGATTTTAGTAGGAGGGAAGGATAATCTTAAAAGGGAGGCTGGTGGTGAGATATATGCATGAGAACAAACTTTAAAACCAATAGAATTTGTTGGCAAGAGGTTAGTTCTTAGGAGTATGCATCTATAACCACATAAATGGGGAGCAAATACAAATTGAGGAACACAGAACTTAGGAAGTTTAGCAAAATCAGATTAAGCTTACATCAGAGCTGCAATAGCAAGAGAAGACTTAGATGACATTAGATATCCAATCACAATAGCAGCCACAAGTGACATTAGAGTTGCAATCATAGAAACAAACAACAACACATCATCAAACAACTACACAATTGTTAACATAGGCATTAGAAAAGCAACAACAAACTCTGTATATAATAAAAAATTAGATGTTGCTTCAATATGAAGTATAACAACCATATGCAAAACAAATTAGAATACATGTAGTTCAAACTATAGTGCAGTTAGAGTAACATCGTATTTCTAAATCACAAGATTAGAAATAACATCAAAATTAATTTTTTAAATAAATTTTGTATCCAAAATTTTTAGACATAATTCAGAGTATGGGTGGGGTAATGTTAAGGGAGTAATTACTGTAATTATTTATGGTAATAGTTAGTTGGTATATTTCTATTTACCTAAATTATTGTTTTAGGAAATATTAGCTAGATCACATAGTTTTTATCACCATTTGAATTTGAATAGAACATAGGATTATTTTTGTTGATGACTATCTTTGGCCAAAAGGAAGATGAGGATCCATTGTATCATTGTAAAACATGGAGCTTTGATTGAGTATGAGAAAAGAGCACTTTGAGTTCTAGAAAAGCTTTACTTCCATAGTTAGATTGTTGTTTTGAATATTTTTATCATACTTCCATTACTAGATTTTAATTCTGAAACTAGTCTTGAGTAGATCTAAATGAGTAGATTTTGTTAGTATTAATTTTATGATGTTTTAGTTCAGATTTAATTCATAATATAGGATTAGAAATTATGTATATACTAACTATGGAGTCACACATGAGTATGCCAACATTTGAAGGTTCTTGGTGAGCATTTTTGGCTTTAAATTCATGTCATAGTGGACTTAAATCTCCTTGAGGAAGTCTAGACCTAGAGCCAAGTCACAAAATGGAAGGTGCTCACAAAAAGTAAAATAATGGTCCTTCTAAATTAGCTTTATAGAACCATACATTTTTGAAGCTTAGTTGTGGACCTCTTTGCGGGGTCATGAACTTCCTCATAGTATAATTTAATTGCCACATCGACAACTGTAGATATTTCCCATTGCGAGCAAAAAAAAAAGGAACAAAAAAATTAGAAAAACTCCAAAAGAAGAAAATGATGAGATGAGGGGACTCTCAACTAAATGATGGGGAGAAAAGGATTGTTAACCTTATACATGTAGTAAAAAAAGGCCTTTGATGTCAAGGAGTGCCAGGTCTTGCATGATTTACTTTGGCACTTCTTGAAAAATCCATTGGGCAACAATCTAGAATTATTTCAAAGGAATGTTGCCAATCGATTGGATGCGAAAAAATTCATGCACAAGGCTTGGCCGCACATGGTCAAACTCCATGGACCTGGAAACAAGCAAAAAAATTAATAGATGGAATTAAAAACATCATAGTTTTGGAAACAAAATATAATGAGAATTCAAAACATAATTAAAGAGTTGGAAATTGACATGTTCAAGTTTGTCATGGTGGTGAGGAGCTCCACAAGGCAATATGAGGTGTTAAACACAGTGGAATCCATTGAGTAATGCCATTCAGGATCCTCATTATGCACATGTTCAATGTAAGGCAACCAGGCTTACAACCTATGGTTACCATCCCACACAAAAAACATACGATTTGATAAAAACTTGAAATCCAGATCTTAAAGAAGAAAGTGTTCAAATTTTTCATTTTTAGAATGCTAGTGGGTATTCCAAAAAGTTAATGTAGGAATCAGCACGTTGCTCCTTTCCTTTCCAATTAAAAAAAGATACATAGAATACCTTATCTCCCTTGTAGTATCCAGTTTGAAATGCTTGCTCCATCTTCAAGACATCAATCATAAGGGCAAGACACACAACATGCATGGAGATCATTTAGCAAAGAGTGATATTTATCCGTGCTTTCCTCTTTGGTAACATCTTGTGCTTGCCAAGGATCATAGTCGAATTGATTCTCTACTCTTGAACAACTTGATACTCCTATCAAAGTATAAGCTATCCATGGGCTGGGCTATTTTTGAAACAGATGACCCTTGAATGAAAGGAGAATTCAATAACTGACAAGCAAATTGACATTGTAAAATAATTCGGGGATGGTTCAACATTGACCTCTATGGTCTCACTTGTTGGGGGCATTATGAATGCCTCCTTCACTTGATTTTGCAAAATAGAAAGAGAGTTGTAAAAGCTACTACAAAACCATCTGCAAAAAACATTTGTGAAAACAAAAAAAACAAAAAAACAAAAAGAAAGCTTGGCAATGAACTTAAAGAGAAAGAGAACAAGGAAAAAAACCCAAGCTTTAGCCACTCTCAACACCAAGAGTAGCTAGGAGATGTTTGTAAAAAAATGAAAAAAAAAAACCTTCAATTCAAACTCAAGTCCCTATTTCAAACCTATGCTTGAACTTGGGTTCCACAATCCCAATCAAACTACTTTTGGTGCTAAGAGTGGCTTGGATTTTCTTGCAAACAAAAAAAAAACCAAGAACTTGAGCTCAAGCGCATGTCCAAAGAAAAGGATTCGAACTTGAGATCAAGTTCTTCAAGCCCAACCAAGCTATTCTTGTAAAAAACAAAAGACAAACCTAAGCTCATGCTTGGGTGTTTCTTGTGGATTCAAGCTTGAATTCAAATTCTACATGCCTCGCCAAATTACTTTCCGCACCAAGAATAGTTCAGCTTAAATGCCACAAAAAAAACAAAAAAAAAAAAACACCGAGCCCAACATTACTTATATCACTTCACAACA
>Ga0116231_10003103_pt1 | contig 34729 bp, 24 predicted proteins | sample S1TSphgellanicum_2_FD_89695 | JGI IMG/M metagenome (GOLD analysis project Ga0116231, IMG submission 89695) | Host-associated microbial communities from peat moss isolated from Minnesota, USA - S1T2_Fd - Sphagnum magellanicum MG | ecosystem: Host-associated > Plants > Peat moss > Unclassified...
TGCTCAGAAAGCCTAAATAACAAGAGAGGGGCGTGGGCTCCACATATAAACACTTTAGGAGGCGCGTTACCCCCGCGGGGGGGGGGGGGGGGGGGGGGGGGGGGGGGGGGTGGGGGCGCGGGGCATCGCATTGAACACAAAGCAATCGTTACTCATTACCAAACAAATTCTGACATTCATTACAAGTTGTGATTCTCCAACTCGACACCTCACCAAAGAACTTTGGCTACCACGTACTATAGCTAGGTGGCACTTTTGCAACTGGCCGATTCTTGCCTTGAAGGTTATTTAACTTAATCTTGTGAAATAACAACCAAAAGCCCTAAAGGCTAAAATCATGCACATTGAATGACTTCATTGAATGCAAATTTGGTGAACCTCAAGTTTCAAACCTCTATTTATTGTGTACACTAGGTGACATGCACCTTATCCAAGAATGCAATGGCAATAGCCCATTGCAAAAAGCGAGAAGAGGCAACAATACCCCCATTGTAAGAAATGGAATAAAACAATGATACCCTCATGGAAAGAAATAATATAAGCAACTATACCATGATGGAATGAAGTGGCAAGTAGTGGTGTCATGATGAATTGACCAATTGCACTATTGTTGGTGAAAAGCAAAATGACATTGTAAGGTGTTAGCAATAATCAACAATTACAAACATCCATCTAGTTACGAGACTTGATGTGAGGCTGCCATGTGTGACAATGGGAGTTAGGGTTTAGAAGAAATAGTAAGCAAATTATGTGTAGGAACATGTAAGTTTTTGGCAAATCTAGCCAAAAAATGGTTCTTTTTTTAGGCTTGTAGGTAGAACCCAACGATTCCATGTTGAAATATGGCAATATTTCACCATTAAAAATGCTAATGAATAGTGTCAGTAATATTATAGCTTTGCATATGCACTAGTATGTACTTTGTTTCCTCTAGGAGAAAAAATATATAGTCATGGGTGCCTAAGGCCCAAACTAAGTTATCTTCATTATATGTTTCTCTATGTAAGGTTTTTTTTATCCTTTTAGATTATATGTTTGCTTAAATAGGGAGAAGCTATAAGGAATGGAAACTTTATCTTCATAAAATCACTCAACATGGAGAATAAAGTGAAAATAATTGAAACTTACAATCATCATATGAGTGACAAAATTAATACATCAACTTCTCAAGTAATCATGATTTGGTATTGTAAATTAATGATTAGTGGCAAGCCACATATACCTCAAGGAACAAAAAATGGCCACACAAAGGTTAATATGGTGCAAGAATTGTAATGTTGACATGTTTAATTGATCCCACATTAAAGAAGGTAGAATTTCTTTTTGTAGCAAACGCTTTGCACATTTAAGTTACTTTTTAACTATTGTGCTTTAGCTATTTCTTAATTACCATAGTATAAAGGTAGCTTCAACACATGTCTGTCGATTGATTAATTAATTAATTTGGGTAGGAAATAGAATGGCTCCTAAATATTCTCAAATTTTTCTTTAATTACCCTCATAAAAAAAATTCTGAAAAAAAATTTGAAAATTTCAACATAAATTCTAAAAATAACATAATTAATGTTGAAGTTGTCAAGGTACTACTTTTGGTTTGATCGAAACTTGGTCATGCTCAAAAAGTGAAAAATAAGGGATAAAAGATGTAAAAGACATCTACTTGCTAAACCAATAAACTCTTACTATTTATAAATCTCAATAGATTCTAAGAAGGTGTTTTATACCCTATGTTTTAAACATTTTTCTTTGGTACTAATATTTCAGCCAAGACATTAGTTTCAAGATGACCAATAGAAATATATTCTAATGACCGATCTAAGCTTTTCCACACAACTTTGAACATCTTCACCAATTTTGTTCAACATTTTGTTCAAAAATGCATGTATTAACACATATTTAAGTAATTTCGAACTTAAAAATTAATTCAAGACTTAATTCAATTTCATGGATCGGTGCAAACCCATTTGGGTGGCCACCAAAATGGAGTGATTACAATAATTTCAATCATAAATTTGAATTTTGTTTCATAAATTTTCAACCAAAAGTTGAATTTCAATCCATATTTAACATAAATGGTGAGCCCAAACCCATCTAATGACCACCAAATTGGAGCCATTGCAACAATTTCAATCATACATTATGATTTTGTCTCATAAATTCTCAACCAAAAGTTGAATTCCAATCCATAGTTGGTGAGCCCAAACCCATATGGTGGCCACCAAATTGAAGCTAGTGCAATAATTTTGATATCAATCATAAATTTTCGACCAAAAACTGAATTCCAATCCATATTTAGTACAATTGATGAACCCAAAGCCATGTAGTGGCCACTAAATAAGAGCCATTACAACAATTTCAATCATAAATTATAATTTTGTTTCATAAATTTTGTAGAAATTTGTAAGTCTTGTTTGATTATGGTCATGATGCTATGATTCCTCTATTTTTCTTCTTCTCTTGGCTTTGCTCTCTAAAACTTAACATTGAGAATTTAAGAACATTAAGAATGTAGCTTTCTTCATTCATGTTTTTTTCAAAAAAAAATTAAAAACATGTATAATTAAACAAGAAAATAATAACATTACAAACAAACGTCCTTGAAATTTTGGGAAAAAAAAAAAATAATGCAATGTAGAGGTGAAAAACATAACATACTAAATCTTGCTTTTAGCTCCTCACTCATTAATTATATATATGAAAGGTGATAGCTTATTGAAAATAACAACAACAATTAATAACAAGCAATTAAGTCAATATTGTTAATTAGCCACATTTACAAACCCTAATTTATTAATAATAGTAAAATACTAGCATATATAATATTGAATGTTAATGATGAAAGTGATATGTAAGTTTTTGACCAAAAAAATTAGTAAAACCATTAGCCAAAGGTAAATCAATATGCTCAATTACAAGTAGTATATTAGTAAGGTAAAATGGTTGTAACAATGTTATAAAAATAATTATCACTTGGGTAGCTTTTATGCAAGTAAATTTATAGATTTGATAAGATAAATTTTGGTTATAATAAGTTTAGATTCTCAAGTATTTTGTATAGTTTTTAATTTTTTGATGTTAATAAAAATAGGATTATGATTAAATTTGTCAATGACAATAATTTGTTTTTAAAAAATTGGTAAAGAATATTGAATTTTGTAAAGTTCAAACCATTGGCATACAAATTTTCGTAGGTAAATATCCATAGATCTAAGGAACCATGAAAGGAAATCCCCAAATTGGAATTGTTTTTGAGATGTTTAGTTATAAGACCATCATGTTCAATTCCATCAATTTGATGTTATTATGCCATGTGCCATCAATCTAAACTCTTGTAACTTTTCGAAATCTATCAGTCTACTAGTCAAAACCATAATTAGTGTTATCTAGATTAGTTCGTATATCATGGTATGTGGGCAAAAAATATTCAAAAGTGAAAGCACACTAAAGTGTTACATTTTGGATGTCCGGGAGTTCATTTTTCACAATTAAAAAATTTTCAATAGTAGTTTATTCCAATTGATATGTGCAAATGATGAAATGGGATTCATGTCAAAAATGAACACATACATCAAAACATTATGTTAAAATTTCATGGTCAAATATTTGGTATTCAATTTGTTATGGACTTTTAAAGTTGTACAAAAACACATGTCTGGTCATGGATAAATTAAATGGATTCAATACACCTTGATATAATGTCCTTTATGAATAAATGACTCAATGGTAATATATTGTGGAAAAGTGATATTAAATAAGATAATTTGAAAAGATTTTATGATTAAATTTTGAAATGTATATCAAGTATGGAGCTTCTTAAGGAAGTCCTTCATTTGTTGAAAATAATGATTTAGATGGTCATATTTTAAATATAAGATTATCATAAAATAAGATAAAGATGCTTAAATCCTTATGGAAAAATATCTTATAACACCTTGCCACATAGCCCATTTGATTCAAAGTATCTTGTTTTTGCTTGTTTTTGTTATATTTTCCTAATGTATTTTATTTCATACTAGATTAAAAATGGACTATCATGATGTGCCATTTTTGTTCCACCTTAGTCTGTTTTCACCTTCAATAGGTAACGATAGATACAAGTCATATACTAACTAAAAAGGGGTATAACCTACAACTTCTTTATATGCAATTTAGTGGGGGAAGAATATTATGGGTATAAATTCATCTAATCAATGTGCTTATCATTAATAAGTTTGGTTAGTATTGTACCAATAACTTTGTTAATATTTTTAGCCTATCCATTACCCTACGGATAATAGCTATGGAACTAGTATGTTTAAAAAGAAAATGATCAACAAGATATTGAATCACCTCAATAATGAAGTGAGTACCTTGATCTATAACAATTTATCTAGGACATCCGAAACATGATAAAATATAATCATATAGAAACTTAACTATTATTGCAATAGTATTGGTTTTAAATGTTTTTGCTTCAACCAATTTAGTGGCAAAATTAATCACCATATACCAATTTCTTGTGCAATGACCTATTGGCTTAATTAGTCCAATAAAATCAAGACCCCATTTTGAAATGGTTCTTGTGGTAAAATTTTAATCAATTTCACCCAACTATGTGTAGCAAAAGTTATGAACATTGACGCTTGTTGCAAGTTCAACAATAATTAGTGGTATCCTTAAACAATGTAAGCCACCAATAACTAGCATCTATTTTTTTTTGCAAAGTAATGCCAATAGGAAAATGTCCACTTGCCACTCTAGAATGTAGTTCTTGGGTAACTTTAGTTGTTTCTTTAAGTTGTAAGCATTGGCGATATTATTGACCCTAACCAATTCGGTATAATAAACCGTTTAATATAATGAATGGTTATGATCTTCATGCGAGTAACTACTTCTAAATAATTATATATCCAAAAGAAATTTCATTAATTTGAATATATTGAAAAACATCTTGTAACCAAGCTAGTTATGAAAGAAACAAATAAACATTTGTAGTCAAATATGGGATATGTAGGATACCTACATGCTCTAATGAATTTGGTAATTATAATAAATCATCAATTAAGTAATAAGATCAACCAAGTTTATAGATAACCTTAAAGTTGTACTTTCAGAACAACAATAGCCATCTTGTAATTTGGTTTAACACCTAAGTCTTGTTAATTAAATAGATTAAGGCCATGCGATCAACTCAAAAGATAATGATTACCTAACAAAAAATGTTTAAATTTCTATAAAACATACACCATAACCATAGTCTCATGTTTAGGGGTTGTATAATTGTGTTCAATGGAGTTTAGTATGTTGGAGGCATAAATTATAGGTTGGTCAAACTATCCAATAGGGTTTTGTGCTAAAATAACAACTATAGTTTGTTAAGAAGCATCAATGTGAACATGGAATCCAAGCTTCCAATTAGGATTAATCAATATTGATGTTGTAATACATTGATCCTTGATAGTCTCCCAAGTAGTTTAACATTTAGTTGTTTAGGTAAATGGTTCAAAGTGTCTCATCAACTTTGTGATGGGTTCCAAACTAAAAATAAGATTCCTTAAAATGATAAAATGAAATTGTGCCAACCCATTAAAAACTTTTGATATGATGTGGATTGTTTGGTAGATGCATATTGACAAGGGCTTGAATTTTCTTTGAATCAAGAAGCTTTCTTACCTTTGAAACAATGAAACCAAGTATCTACCAAAAGAAACCATGAAAGCACATTTCTTAGGGTTCAAACTGATATCATAATCTTTGTAGGTTCTAAAATAATACTAAAACTTTTGTATGTGATTAGTCAAATTACTAGAACTAATGAAGTCATTCAAAAAGGTTTTCATAAAATCATCAAAATACATTTAAAATGTCTTATGGATCATTTGTTGATATGTTGATGGTTTGTTTTTGACATCAAAGGGCATCATAATCCAAATAAAAACACCTTAATAAATAATTAAAAATATCTTATATTGATCCTTAGGTGTAATAAAAATTTGATGGTATCCAAAAAAATCCATCTAGAAAAGAATAAACTTCGTGACCTACAATAATGTTCAAAACTTCATTTGTTAAAGGCAAAGGGTACAAATCTTTCTTTGTTGCACCATTAAGTTTTTGAAATCAACATAGATTTTACAACTTACCATTCTTCTTTGGCACAACCATGATAGGTGATTACCAAGTAGTTGTATGAATCCATCAACAAATAATCATTCCATACAATGTTTAACAATAGTGACATAGTTAGGTATCTTGTTTGGTGAATTGGAATATAGATGTGTGGAGTTCAATTTGGTGTTGTGCCAACTATGGTGAAAAGAATTTAAGATCCTTGTAAGCTAAGCAAAAACATCTTTAAACTCACACAATAAGATCTCAAATTGTTTTGAATATTGATCATCAAGTTTTGAATTGATCTTCACAAACTATGGTACTTTAGAAGTTCCAAGATTGATTTTTCGAAATGGTTTGTCTTCTATGAGTGTCCAATTAGCAATATGTAGATCTTTCATATGATCTTTGGTAGGTGTCTAAACAATAGTCATATTACCAACATTTGGTTAATAATAAGTAGACAAATAGTTTTGTTGCTCCAAGTCAATAGTTGAACCCACATTGTTAACAACAACAACTAAACGAGTACCAATATGAACTTTGAGATTAGACAATTTTTGCAACTCAATAATGCTAATAAGAAAAGAAACTGGTTAATTTTGAACACCAAATTTTCTTCTTCATTAGTGATTCCATTTTGGAAACCATAACAAACTAGAGCTTCTAGTTGTTTGGCTATTTGACTCAACATTTTGGTAACAACAACAGTTCGAACTATTCCATTACACTAATTGATAATCATGTTAATTCCCCAATCTTGTGTTTCTTTAGCCTCTTTCAACTAGGGTACACCTAATAGCATGGAATAAGTAGGATCAAGAACAATACTAGTCATAATTGTCAATGTAACACAAAATGGAATTCCATAATTTAGTATCTTAAGACTTTTTACCAAACCTACTAGCTTGGTCATTGTATGATTTTCCATTTTAAGTTTATGCGGTGCATGATTAGGCTTTGGTAATTCTAATTTGACTAGCAATTCTTTTGTGATAATGCTGACCCCAGATCCTCAATCATTCAATATATCTTCAATAATATTTTTACCAATTTGTACTGGGATTATTGTCATATGGTTATCAACTATTATTGCACTAATAACATCATAAGGCATTGTCGTGGGAATTGGTGATTTGATAAGAAATATTAGCACAGAAACTACATGGGTTTTGTTAGCCTCTGGTTTCTAAGGCAAAAACCTCTTGATGTCATGTACAATTTTCAGCAATTGACCTAGATTCAAGTTATACTTGGTATTAAATTTGTTTTCCTATGTCTGTTAATATACCTTCTACAATTTTTATGATATTATTGTCATCAACAATTTGTAACGATTCAATATTTGATGATATTAACGAGCCATACATATCTAATAATCCAGCCTAGCTAGAAGTCAGTGGTAGCCTGTTTAGGAGAACTATCATTGTTTTGCATTTGCTCAATAGTCTTAGTAAAATCGTTTCGCAAGCATTTTTCCTCCTTCCAATCTGCCATATTTTTAGACTTCAAGGGCTCTATATCCTTGAACACTTTATGTTTGAATAGTGATTTACTTCGCATTGTAACAATGACAACCATATTGACAACAACACTATGTGTTGTGGTGCCGAAAATTCAACGAGTTTGGAACAATCCCAAACAATTGGTGAATTTTGTTTTGCCCAAAAAAATTGAAGTTCTATGATTTTGCGTAGAGTTACATTGGATCACCAACTTTGACCATCTGGTTTTCCTTCATCTCAACTCTATTCTGAATTTTGTTCACATCATTCATATGGATGCCTTGTACCTGCCTTAGGATTGCTTTTGTCGATTAAGCATGGTATCTTGGTCCAATTCTCCAAAAACTTGTAATTCTAAAGGCTGCCCAAAACTTTAAAAAAAAACTTTCAATGGTGCTAATTTTTCATTTTTGAACCAAATCCCATGTTTTGTCAGCTGAAAGATTCACTTTGAAATCCTCTACAACTCTAATAAGTCAGATTTTGAAAATTCTGATCAAATCCATGATTTTTGGGTGCATTTGCAGCAACTGGTCCAACTTTTGTATTGGGACTGCTTTGGTCAAATGTCAATTACGTGTTAAATGCAGGGAACTCTTGAGAAACTGCTGCGACAACTCCACAAAATTTCAGATCGTTGGGACTAAACAATAACCCCTCCATTTGTGTCCAGAATGCAACTTGCAATCCAAACTGAAAGGTCATTGCATCTGATGTCCTTGACTCTCATAGCTCTGTGAGCTGCTGAAGAGTCTTATTATTATCTGGGCCATGATCAGCCTGCATTTCCCATTAGTGTGTAGTCAGCAAGTACGTATGCCAGTACCAACTAGTGTAGCTGACACCAAACACTCAATCAACCCCCACATTTGCTATCAAGCCATGGTCACAGCAAATACTTGATAGCAAATTGTGGTGATTGATTAGTTGATGAAGCAACCAGACAACAGAGACCCCTGGGTTCTCTTCTGAGTTGGATGGCATTCTTTTTTATAAATATTGTGATTAGCCGAAGTGGCAACCATCGATAAGAAGCTTTAGCGAAGGTGCCGATCATCCAAAGGAAGATTTAGCCAAATCTGGCAGTAAACAAGCTATGAAAGTAGCAATTTAAAATCATACTTTTATATTTTTGGCTATGTACTGGAACCAAATATAGGAATCTTGTTATTAGTACTTCTTCTTTTTTTCCCTGATTTCTTGCAATTAAAAAAACGCCAAAAATCACTCCATTTTCAATTTTCCATTTTTAATCTCGTTTTTTGGCAAAAACTGTTGCCAGTAAGAAAAAGGGCTGCAGGTTCTAACTTGCAAATTGCATCATGTGCTTGTCAATCTCTTATGGCCAATAACTTCAAGCAGCAATACACATGACACAACATTTTTCAAAATGAATATCACGTCAACGTTCAAATCTGTCCATCATAGACATTCTGTGTATAACGTGCTTCTGCATTTCATCAAATCTAATATGAAATGTAAATTGTGTAACATATTCAAACCCATGAAACACAGAAATCATTTGCTAAAACTAATCAGATCAACTCTCAACACAAAACAAGCCATGTTACAGACAAAGCTACATTATTTTTGTGATAGTTTGATTGGTGGGTTTTGATTCATATCATCATAATCTTTACCCATTGTAGTTCTCCATCAAGCTGATCAAGGTTGCAGCAACACTTATTCTATTAACTCACAGCCTAACCCAATTGCTGCATGTGCGGCAGCCAGCATGTTATTTCTTGAGGTGTTCCAAGGCAAAATAATCATGCACAGAAATCGGAGGCATTAGTGTGAACTACATGTTCCAGACAATTTACAGCTCAACTAGTGCATGTTTGAACTTGAAGTATTAAGCTGTTTCTCATATACCCTCTAATTCAAAACTGCAAAAACTCTAAAGAAAACTTCTACAAAACCTTGAACAAAACCATGTGATTTCTTTCATATTACAAGTATGAAAGAAAAAGGAAAACAACAAACATCCATTCAAAGGAATTGAACTTGGAAAGAATTGACCTACATCAAACATAACAAACAAGTGCAATACAAAATGTGCTCCCCTAGTTTTGGATTGTTTTCAACAATATTTGTGTAACCCAACACCTTTGCACTACCTCAATTGCTCAATGTACAGTAATTGTGACACTAACCTTTGGTATGGACAATAGTTGTTCAGAGGGGCCTTTGTGGAGGTACCCTACCAAATCATTGAATATCTTGCTCACATCTAATGTGACTTTTCTCACATGCAACATGAGGGAGGAGTGTTGGTAAGGTACAAAAGAGTATTTTAAAGAAAAAACCCTGGTGTTCTTGGCCACATTGCAAGGGGTTATATTGTTAAATCCTATTGACTTAACCCACACACTCGATCACATCCTTTGTGTAGGCTAATGCCTCAAATTTGTGATTCTCTAGTACATGGGTTTCTAGATTCTTATCCTATATACTTTGACCCTAATTTTCCCCATAGAAGTCCGGAGATGGTTACAATAATATTCTTGTAGGTACTCGGGTTGTGATAGTTGTGCTTTGGTTTTGCCTACCATTCATTTGACCACTTTATTAGTACCTCCCCCTTAGTACTTACTATGCAGCCCTGCCTCTTTTGGTTCAAGTCTTTGGTATTGGGTGCTTAGGGCTGGACATGGAAATTCAACTTTTAGTACAATTTGGCTTCTATCTTTTATTATTAATTATGCATTGCACTTTTGGTGTTTTTTGAGAGGCTAGGTGAAATAAAAGAGAAGCATTTCCAATTGAAAAATTAATAATTTCTTTTGCATTTCTGATAATTCAAATACATTGCATTAATTTTCAAGTTTCAATTTACTTAGATGTGGATAATTAATTACTCAGAGCTGAAGTAATAAGAGAGCTCAGACTCTCTCACTGACTCCCTAGTCTAAAAATGAAAGAAAGTAGGCCACTCCTTTTGAGGGGAGTTGTTAGTGTGCAACTTAGTATTGATGAAGCAGCAACTTATGGTTAATTAGTGGTGACAGCCATACACAAATTATTAGTGACACTCCCCAGTTCCCCATATGGATTATAGCCCCCAAAATTCCCTTGTGATTAACAGTCTACAAGGACTCCTAAACTTATTACCACTACTACTTATGGATGCTGAATTATTGCTTTACTAATCATTAGAGGTTTACCCAGTTGGCCCTATTGCAGTGCTTGATTGTTGTGGAAAGCTGAAGAATTTATGCATAGTAATGCTATGTAAGCAACCCCCTTTTTATTTCCATGTGTATTTTGAGGGATCTCCCCCCCACCCCCCACCCCCAGCAGAAGAACCCTAGGGCATTATGCCGAGGGAGCTCCCCCAATTTTATATGTTCTCACGTTCCCATGGAAATTTCTTCTTTTAGAAAATGGAAAAAAAAGCGAGGAAATTAAAAGAGAGTTGTTTAAGTAATAGGAGGTTTCAGTACTCCTGCATTCTCTTGAGGTTTGGGAACGCCCTCGAGCTCACACCCTAGGGTGCCCCTCCCTAGGGTTGCCCTCTCTCACGAGAATGCACTCTCCCTTACAACTAAAGTAGTTGGGTGAAATTCACAATTCAGCATGAATAACAATGGGGCTAAGTAAGATTGGACAATATGATAATTGGACTATGAAATGGATTGTTTAAAGATTTTTAAGGTAATACTCATGCATAAGAACCATTATAAAAATTCAATTAAGTGGAGAGAGAGAGAGAGAGAGAGAGAGAGAGAGAGCGACTAGAAAGAGATTGGTTTTTCTGGGTTTAATAAAGGGGGCCATGAATCTCTTGGATCAATGTAATTGAACTTTTAAATGATAGAGATTGCATAATGTGATGGGTGAAATGTTGTCTTAAACACTGTATTCTACTGACATTGAACCAAAAAGTTTGTCTCCTAGTGTCATGAAAAGAATGGCCGTTCATCAAATAGGGATCAAATGGGACAACAAAACCCAACAAAAACTTCTTGCTTTACATTACCACGAGCATGTGAAGGGAAAAAAAGGTGGTGAAAGTGGATTAGTTATCAATGAAAGAAAAACATTATTTCTCATACAATCAAAACTCCCCCCGCCCCCCACCACCTAAAGAATGTGACTTGGATAACATCCAAAATAACTTTAAATAGATCCAAACTTTGTACTAGCCAAGAGTATTACAACAAGCAAATGTCAGAGTAAAGAAGTGTTTTAAGTGTGGTAGAAATATCAGCCAAAAAAGAGATTTGTGAATTTTAGGTGTGAGAGGTGGCTATATGGATACATGAATTCTACATTCATATTTGCCAAATGGTTGTATAATTAGTTGCAAAATGAAACTTAACATGAGTTCAAGAGATTTCTTCACCATGATTTTTGAGATGTAAAAGTCCAAACAATTTTTATTTATTTATTTATTATAGATGTTGGTATCTCTCCTTTTGCTATAAATAGTCATCCATTATCCCCAGCAACTTGCAAGAATTATCACTTTTAAAAAAAAAACATGTCAAAGTGTTTAATAGTGAGGTTTTAAATGATTTGTCAGAAAAACAAAAACAAAAAAAAAGAAAAAAAAAAGTCCTTACTTAAGGTTTAATAAATGGGGTTTAAATCATTTTGTCAGCAAAGTCCCCAACTTCGTCTCTGACCAAATTAGTTATTATTAGGTCCATAATTCAGTTTACTGATCACTGATCAATAATTTGCACTTTTACTCCTCTGGTGAAAAAATTGAAAACCCAGGCGACAATTCATTCAATGTATTTGGTCGAAAACTGAAAGGGAAGGTTTTAAAATTTTATTTAAAAATTCTTTTTTAAAAAAAACCCATTGAAAAGTTGGAGTTAGAAAGTAGAATTTTAAAAATTCGCAAGTAAATGTATTTATATATAGAACCTAGATATATATCTATATACTATATTTAATTAATTAATTAATTAATTATGTATAATTCATGTCCTCAGAGGCGAGGACCAGGGTTAAAGGTGGTAAGTTGGTAAGTAAAAGAGAAAGCTATCTATGGTAAGTCATGGGTAATAAAGAAGTCGTACCAGGCATGTGGCCAACGCATGCTCGCCACGTGAGACGAACGCGTGCCACGCAGTGGAAGTCCGTATTGCCACCGCTCGCCAGTCCGGTTTTTTAACTTCTTACCAGGGTGGGGTTAAATACAATAAGTGCGTGAAATGAATGACCCACCCTCTTTCAATCTTTTCTTACTTTCTTTTCTTTTCTTTTCTTTTTCCGCACTCTTTCTTTTTTAGTTTTCAATTTTTATTTTACTTTAAAAAAAACTTATACGGACTTTCCAATGCCTACATTAGGGTGTGCCAGTCTAGCTTTAGGCTAGCTTTAGCTACTAGTAAGTAGGTAGGTACCTAGCTAGTAAACCTACCTAATTGCTAGCTCCTTTTTTACCACCCTTCCCCACTACGGCTAAAATATCTGGCGCTTCACTAAATCCCCGTCCAAAACTGGCTCCAAATTAGTGACCTCCGTTTTCTGCCACTAACTCGCGCTCGAACGCCCCCAAATATAATGGCAAAGCGCAAGCAAGTGCAGTTTTGATCCGAGCGCACGCGCGCGAGAAAGGCGAGAGATCGATGGAGAGAGAGAGAGAGAGAGAGAGAGATTGTGCGTGTCTTGTGGACAAAACAGTCGCTTGCTTTGGAGATGCCGCTAACTTGTAAAGGTTAGTGGTTGTAAATGTTTGGCAGCTGTTGTTGGGGTTTGCGAAAGAACTCCAAATTAGTAGGCTGCTTGTCCTTGCTGCCGCTGCTGCTCGTGCTTGTGGCGATGGGAGAATCGGATGACTGGCGGCGATACAGTGGTGCTGGTGCCGCTGTTGGTTGCTGCGAGATCGACTCTTTGATAGGTCTGTGATGGAGAGAGAGAGAGAAGGCAACAAACAACAGGAATTCATGATGATGATGATGATGATTATTATTTGGTGAAGGAGAAGAAGTTGGTGATTTTGTTGCTGTTTTAGTGTGTATATGAGGTTTTTCCTCTTTGGATGGTTTGTTGTTTGGAAAGGGGTTTTTTGTGAAGAGGGGTTGGATGTGGAGGAGGGTGCATTGTGCAATTTGTGTATTATTGATTTGTGTCTGGATTAGTGATTGGATTGCTGGAAACTTTTTTTCCTAAGAGGGTGGAAGAGAGAGAGAGAGAGAGAGAGAGAGAGAGGGGATTGTGAATCAGTTTTTGCGGATTTATAGCCTATTAGGGGATTTGTGGCGGAGGGATTAGCGATTTAAGGGTGCGGATTTGTTTTCTATGTGACGGACAAGCTGGGGCTTGATCAGGTGGGGGATTTGGAATGAATGAATGAATGCAATCGAATCGCTTTGTGGGTTTATCAGACCTTTTTTCTTCTGTTCTGTTTGTTGCAGGGATGACACTATGGGAGGATTTGACGCAAAGCGAGCTGGATGCCAAGTTTTTATTTCCTGATTCTACAATTTCAACGGATAATTGTGGGTTTCAGACTCAGGGAGTCCAAGGTGCGTACCCAACAAAAAATCCCCAACTTAGGTCGTCCTTTTGAAGAATCTGCTCAGCAGTTGTGTCAGTAGAACTACCCATATCTCCAGTTGTGCACATTTTGTCATATGAGGAAGTGGCCTGTATCTGAAGTCATTGAGTTCTGCTCACAGATCGATTTTGTGTTTTCTCTAATGGCATGTGAAGAAGGTCTAGGTCCAAATTCTCACCTGAAAAGAAACCTTGCTGGTTTGTGGAACCAGAAATTTTGATGGTGTTGATGATGGGGGTCATCATGGGGAATATGTTGTTGGGAAAGCACAGTGCAGCATGAAGCTTTTGAATCAAGTATCTTTGCAAGTAATCCTCCTCCTCCAGCCAAGCGACGGCGGTTGCTGTTCAATGAAGATCTGACAGCAAATGTTGGCAGCAGCTGTGGTACCTCTTATGAGCCAATCCTTGACCCTTTCAAGGTATTGAGGCTTCCAAGAACCTTGATTTTGGTAAGAGTTTGTTTATTATGTGAGCTGGAAAAATCATATCTTATACCTGAATTGTTGGAAATAAAATGTTGCATGTCAATGTACAATCTTTTTGACTTCATGCTGTCTTAAGCTCTTTTCTTCTGAGTCCAAGTGGTGTTCTTACACAGGTTGGCCACGATTATGATGCATTTAGGAGTTCTGAGGACATTCCAGATGGCATGCCATGCTCATCAAGTGATAATAATTTGAAGATCTCAGCTGAAAACTGGATGGATGCTTGCATTGAGGAGAATGACTGCTCTGAGAGTTACATGTAAGTGAAAATTTCTCATTAAGATGATCCACATGTGTCAATCTTTTAAGATTTCCATTGCTTTATGCATTTTTTCATGCGGTTATCTGAATGGACTTCTTATTGTGGCAAACTTGTACAGCAGGGCAGGAGCCCCCCTTTGTGAATTCTCAGGTAATTGTCTTCCTTGAGTTTTTTTTTCCATTTCATGGGCTTGATCCTTACAAGATTTCACAGTTGAGTGATAACTTTAGGTTTTCCATATTTTGTTGATGAACCAACTCTATGGGCTACAGAAATGGAACCTTATCTGGCTTTGCAGATTGAACTGATTTCTTTCTCATGTTGCAGTTCTGCAGAACTCAATTGAGCTTTGTCCTTCTCCTTACTCAGCAGAACCATGTTCTGAAGAAGCGAGTTTGCACAATCCCAGAACACCGTTTTCCAGTCAGCCTTCAACACCTGGTGATGATTTACATTTGCTACAGAATTTGCTGGCATTATTATCTAGTTTTATTGTGAAATTCTGCATGCCACTTTCTTTCCAGGGCTTCTGTCACAAATTGGCTAGACTTAGGTGTTGTGGGTTCTCAATTATTGCAGGGAGCAATGCAAGTACAGGCAGGAAATTGAAAATCACAATCCCACTGGCGTATCCTTTCACATTGTTGAAGCCATCTGATTCTGATGGAGATGTGATAACATTGTCAGACATAAACCAGCTTATACTGAAACCTCCGACAAGTGATGCTCGGCATTGTTTCGGAGGCAGTGATCCCAGGCGCAACAAATCATCTGACCTAGGAGTGAGCCTCTCAGGTAAGTCAATAGTTACATGCACAAGAATCTGTACTGAGGGAAAGGGCACCATCACAATTCTGAGGACAAAAGATTGAAGTGTTCAAACAAATCTCGTCAGATGCAGAGATGCGTTGTCCCCCTGCTATCTGGTTCTTTCGTGGTGGTGTTACACCTGTACATTTTTTCCTGCTTGAGCTGTGGATGTTAAAACCGTCTCAACCCAGTAGAGATCTGAGTGTATCAATTAAGGCGTGTGACAAAGATGTTTTAGAAGGCAAAAGGGTTAGAAGCAGTCAATGATATCTCCAAGAGATTTTCTTCTTTGTGCGGGACTAAATTTAGACCAAGTAGTATGGAGAGTGAGCCTGAGCTTCAGTGGATGGTAATATTTCATAGGTGAGTCTCTCATGCAAATTAGATGAGGAGAGAAGGGTTGACACAGGGTACTAAAAGTTTTGTAGGAGAAATGGGTCATGAAGATTTAACAAGAAAATTTCTTCTTGCTCCTGTAAATTCAATGAAGACAAGATAGTCTAGAAAGTAACATCCTCACAAAGGAATAAGAGCTCTTGTTCCTGTGACTTGTTGAAGATGATGATATAGTTCTAGTAGTGATATCCTTGCGAAGGATTCACTGAATTTTGTTCCATATCTTTGTGCAGTGAAAGCCAAGTCACACTTTGGGTATCCTGTTAGTTGAGAGTCCCAGTCAACTTGAAGCAAGTAGATGTTTCCAGCACATATCTAGTTTCTATTGCTTGTTGGCAGCAAGCAAAAGCTTTAGTGCCACAAGTGAGCAGAATCTGAGATACTCTCCATCCCATGCTCTCTCCTTGGACCGAGGAATTTCTCTTGTGACTTTGCTCTGTTGTCTGGGATCTCTTGGTGGGTTTTACAAATTATGTGAAGTCTGAAGGGGGCTTCAATATTGCTTTTGACTTTGCCATCCATGTTAGAGAGCACCTTAACCCTAAACCCAATAAAATAGGATTCTCTACTTCAGCTTTGGTTAAACAAGAGATATAATAATAATAATAATAATAATACCAATATTTTAAGCGCTTATTGCATTCATCAAGGTGCCAAAACATTCCAACTTTTGAAAGGTCTTGAAAACAGAAACATCAAAGTGAAAATATCAACTAGGTATCTTTTTCTTTATTGGGACATTGAATTGATTTTTGTTTGCCTATTATTATTGTTGTCAAACATATTATAACTCAATGCTCAAATTTTCAATGGCACCGCAATAGAGGTTTTAAAGAACCCCTTTCTCTCAATTCATAATAAATCACCTCTACATTTGGACTCGATATCAAAATTAGTATAAAGTCAGGCGATGAGGGGGCAAGACTGGCCAGTTTGGGCATAATAGGGCATTTGCAGGTAATGCCAGAACATTTTACGGCCATAGTAGGGCATCAAATGGGTAACTGGGACCCAAACTAGGTTTTCCACCAATTTTTGTGGTAAATGGAGTTTCATCCTCTTTTCATTTTTCCTGAGCGCAAATAATTGGGACCCAAACAAAGTTTTTCCACCAATTTTGGTGGTAAATTGAGTTTCATCCCCCTCCGTTTTTCCTGAGCGCCTCCAATGGTGCTACGTATCTTTTCACTGCTCCTACCTGTACAACTACTATAATTACTCTCGAACATACTGCGATTTAATAAAATTTTCTTACTTTGTGGATTTCACTAAAGGAGAGGACAGGGGGTTAAAGAGAGGGTGACTTTACAGATAACTTCATTAAATCTTCATTTTTAAATCCATGGCACCTTTTTTTTGGGGAAAATGTCAAATGAAAGACTAGTATTTTTTCTTGGGTGAATGAAGCCCCCAGTAATATCTATTTACAATAAAGATTTCCAATCATATAGAAATAGGAATAGCTACCAAAGATTTAATATGTATCTTGTCCAAGTCTTTCAGTGTTTTCAATATTCTAGAATAGATTGGTAAAAAGATTTCAATTTTTTTTCCTTGTGTAAATTGGACTAAATTTGCTATTTTTGGGGGAAATCTTGGCCAAATTTTCGATATATATATATATTTTTTATAAAAACAAAAAGCCTGTCAATCATAACTTCAGAGTCCAACAGAAGTTGAGCCTTGTCACGAATTAATTTTGTTCCTTGGAAATCCAAAATGGTTGTTTTTGGGGAAATTGTTGATATATATTTTTTAATCTTATAGTTTTTTTAATTAAAAAAATTATTAAAAAAAACCTTCATCAAAAGCACTCTCTAGTTCTCGACCGTCAACATTTTAGAAATGAATTTTTTTGTGTGTGATTTTTGAAATGAATCATTTGAAGTTGATTATTTTGAAGTTTTTGAACGCTTTAAACTGACACACTCCACACTTTTTTTAAGCTTTTAAAATTTGTTTAATGTGAGTTACTAGTAAGTTACTGCAACGGTAGTAAGTTACTAGTGACGAGAGCGGTACGCCCCCCGGAAGAAAGGAAGGAAGAAGAAGCGCAGGTTCTACGCCGTGTGTGTGGCGATGGCGATGGCGACGAATCTCTTCTCCGCTCTCCGTGTTTCTTGTCTGCGAGCTTCCATTTCATCACACGCATCTCCTCCGATTCTGGAAAATTGATCTGCAGCAAAACACGCAACGTTGTGGCCGGACGGCAGCCAGTTTTCTGTAGCATTTTAATGTTGTTTTTTCTCTGAGAAATTTCAGCAAGAGACGGTCTAGCATCGGGTACATACACATCTCTTTTCTCTCTTGTTCTTGTTCTTGTTCTTCTCTCTCTTTCTCGGATTCGCCTTCGTTTTTTTTTTTTTTTTTTTTGTTTTTTTTTTTTTTTTTTTGGCTTAGATTTTGTCTGCAATTGATTAGGAGATTTTTGTATTTGACTAGAACGATGTGTTTTAGGGTTCAGTGTAAGTGGTTTCTGTGGTTGTTGTTGTTTTTCCAGTCTCGTGGTTCTTGGTTTCTTTGTCGTGGTACGGCTGAGGAATTTCTGGGCACAGGATAAGTCAGGGAAGTGAAAATTGTGATACACTGTGCCTTGAGTTGAAGGAAGTCTAGGGATTTTTAGTCAGGACTACAGTTGTGGATGAGCATTGGTTCAGCGAAGCACGACGTTCTTAGCACTTGTATTATTACGAATGTGATTGCTGTTGTGATTTCAGCAGCCGCAGCAATGAGCTTCGTATCCTACTTGACGACAATTTCTTAGTGAATCTGGTCCGCTGAGGTCGAAATCTGATTTTTCTTTCGAGCAGGACCGTGGTCGTTACCATCCTTTTTTTTCACGTGTTAGTAGAAGAGGTGCTTGCACGAGGGTGCTGTCTTTATGGTTATTCTAGGGGTTTGTAATGCTTGATTTCAGGAAAGAAGGTGCTCAACATGCCCCAAGTCTTTTCCTATGGAAATTTGAATGACTTTGAAGTTGTGAGATTATGTACTCTTTTTGTCATTGACATCTTTTTCCTGACTGGTTGGAGCAGGATCAAATGGTCAAAGCAGTGGTGTAAGATAGTTGAGATGGTTGAATTTTGACTTCACCGAGTATAGCAGGCAAGCATCAAGATGATACTTTTCTTTCATGTGAAACTTGGTGCATCACCAACACATTGATTGAAAGCCCCAAGTGTAATCCACTGGACCAGAGCTGAACATTTGAGTGTCAGATTCAACCTGTTCAATATTACGGCACACACAGGGCACAGGAGGTTGTCAGTTTCTGTAAGGAAAAGACATTGTGGGATGTCAGACACAGATCACCTTGTGCATGCTCAAGCCCTGCATGCACATCGTATTGGGCTACACCCACACAACGTAAGCCATGGCTTAGATCTTGGACATCCTCAGCGGCATCACTCTCTTGCATTCACAATATACATATGCTCATGTCAAACCTAATGTGAATGCAAATACCTTGGTGCAGGCTCAAGTCCTAGGCAAGGTACAGGGAGACTCAGATAGAGGGCATGTACACTATGGACATGGAATGCATCACAGTCAGGAGAATGGAGCTGGAACAGAGGAGCCTGATGATGACCTTGGTGATGAAGAAGGGTTGGATGAAGTCATGATGCATTCTGATGGAGGAGGTCAGGAGGAGGGGCCTGTTCAGCCTCTATCTGTTCGTTCTCAAGGCTCCACACAGCTGACCCTCTCTTATCAGGGTGAAGTATATGTGTTTGACACAGTTCCTCCTGAGAAGGTAAAGAGTTGTGTCCTTGTGATGGAAGCTGTATGTTTGTGTGGTGGGATGTATGTATCAACACAGATTGGCAGTGTAGTTGAAATCAAAGGGGTTGTAAGTTCTAGAGGAAGTGGTTGATGTTTGGTGAGGCAGGTTCAAGCTGTGCTACTTTTACTGGGAGGCCGAGAGATTCCACCTGGCATGTCAGGTGCCAATATGTCATATCACCATCATCACAAGGTATGGCCAACTTTTCAGCCTCCTTGGGTTGGTTGGGAAGATAAGCAGAAGATGCAATACTTTAGGCATACATACAGAGATTGAATTTTGAGGTATGACAAAAGTGATTTTGGTTGGGAGGCAGGGACTCTCAGAGCTTCCTGCACGCATGGACATGCCACATAGGCTAGCATCTCTCACAAGATTCCGGGAGAAGCGTAAGGAGCGCTGTTTTGACAAAAAGATCCGCTACACTGTGCGTGCAGAGGTTGCCCAAAGGTAGGCACTTTTGTCCCCTCTGTGGCCACAAAATGTGGCTTTAGAAAACTCTTGCAACTCATTAGCTTATTCACTTGAGAATGTTTGGATGTGGGGAAGAGGGTAAAGAATGATGAGATGGAGCCTATTTATGGATCCTGTACAGGATGCAGCGCAAGAAGGGTCAATTTGCATCAGCACGACCTGCGGGCGAGGAGGCTAGAAGTGCTAATTCGGATGGCAATGTAGTTCCTGCACAGGTTGCAGGTCCCATGAGTGCACAGGCAGAAGCTGTGTATGTTACATTTTTATCTTTCTCTGTTTTGATCTGGAATTTCTTAGATTATGGAACTATCATAATCCTGATGATCAATCAGGGAATGACAGTAATCAGGCAACTCTTGAATATTTGAAAGTTGCAACTTAGTGATCCGTAAGAGTCGGGAGATTTTTGGCCATTATGAATGTGTTGCTTATTGCAGAAGTCAGTAGCTCAAAAGATTCCTAAGAGCATTTCAATAGACTATCTTGGTAGTTGGAAAGCTTCTTTTGGAGAAGAAAAAACTTCAGAAAAACTCGAGTAGGATGATTAGTGTGCTGACATTAGGTTCTCTTGATGGGGCAGATGTGTGCATTGTGGTATTGGGGAGAAGTTGACCCCAATGATGCGCCGGGGACCAGCGGGACCGCGAACACTATGTAATGCATGTGGTTTGATGTGGGCTAATAAGGTGAGCTCTATGTCTGGGTCCCTTCTTTGGTTTCACTCAGTCTGTTAACAGTCCCATATTATAGATTTCAGGTGAAAAGGTGGGATGCAGATCATTCCTTTCTCTTATGCATGGTTTGGGTCACAGGGGTTACTGAGGGACCTGTCAAAGAACCTTCCACCTTCACAAGTGAACCAGCAGCCACATATGCTTCAACAACAAGAAGTAAGCTTCTCTGCTTCTTCCCTGTCTAAATCATGTTCATGCAGTTCAGTGTCCAGGTTTTGTTGATCCCTCACATATGCATTTCTGCACCTATGGCTGAGTTGACACCTTGTGAGGTGTGACCTGGAGGATACAGATCATTCAGCAGCAACAGGAGCAGGTAGCAACACTACAACAGTCTCCCAATGACTCTCCTCAACCTGGGGTACTTTTTCCTAACCACTGCAGTCCCTTTGAACATGATTTAGCAGTTGCAATTATGTGTGGAGCCTATTAGTATTTTAAGTCAGGAATGCCAAAGGATGTGCCTCTTGCAGCAACAAGCAGGAATCATGCAACTTTGTGTTTACTGGTAGTTCAACTGGATAAGATGTAAGAATTGGGATGATGACACAATTTCAAGAAGCAGGTATCTGACAAACTAAGCAGGATTATTGTTCAGATGTGTGGGTTTGAAAGTTTGAAACAGGTAAATATATCATAATAGAGAGATGAACTTGACTGAACTGAAAATCATGTGCAGAATGAGGTCCAGCAGGGAAACCAAGACACAGATGCAGGGCACAAGGAGAAGTGAATGGAGAAATGAGTGCAATGGCCCAATCCTGTGACTGCTGTTCAATAGCTCTCATTTTTTCTCTCTCAAAAACAATTTGAACACAAATTCCTTTTTGCATTCATTCACACTCAGCAATTTGAGTCTAGGAGGAAAATGTGGTATACAGTTTACACTTATTAACTCATCAAGTGCATCCAGTTGTGAGGCTTCTTGAGGTGGGGAATGCTTGTGTATGCAACAGAAACATGTCAGACACATCAGGTTCAAACCTGGCGTGCAATGGATCATAATTGCAGACATGTTCTTGTCTTTGTAATGTTGGTCTTCCAAGATTTGAACTGAGATGAGTCAATGATGGAATTGGTCAATATAATGAAGCAACTCATATGCAGCACATTAAATCTGGGTGTGCACTATTATAAGCATTTCAGTACTTTAATCTTAGTGTTTCAGAAATTCTGCAATTGGCTTGACATGTGCACAGAAATAGCTGTTTTGCCATTATCTCAAATAAACATACAAGCAGAGGTGCAGCAATCTTTACTGTCACATACTATTACTAGAGATTAACTGCTGTGATGCAACTAATTAATGGTTTTGGAGAAATTGGAAATGCCATTGCCACTCAAATTGAGCTGTTTGTTTTGGACACAGAAATTGATTAAGAGATACAGATTCATATCTTGAGAAGCTATGCACTCAATGGGAAACTGATACTCCTGTTTTCATGACACTGTGAATCCCCCCATTGAGCTCAAACATCTGAAGTTTGAGCTGATTGAATGTTGATTGGTAGTTGTTTGAGAGAAGTCATCCCAGAATAAATAGCTGCAGCAATGTTTGTGCTCTCACAAATTTTTGAGCATCAATTCGGCTGGCAAGGGAAAAACAAACAAGAATGAGTGAACACCCTTTACCTTACAACCAACCCATCAAACTCTCTTCCAAAGATGCGCAAAGGAATAACTTGTCATGTGCAAAAGTCAGATGAAGGAGCCCTCACTTAGCTGAAACTGAAATCACTATTTGATTGAACATTGCCATGGTCATGGAATAATCTTCCTGTCTTGGGGTAACAGTGCCTTATACACTTGTAAAGTGCATGCTTGAGTGACTTATAAATCCTTTCCTGTATGAAAACAATTTCCAAAATCTCCAAGTCAAATTTGTTGGCCTGTAAATCCTTTCCTCAATGAAAACAGTTTCCAAAATACCAAATCAAATTTGTTGGCTGTGCCCATCAGTCAGTCATGGTAAAAGGCTACAGAACCATTCAGAAGAGCTCAATCATAAGTACTTACAATTAAGCTTGTTTTTCTGCGAATCTTTCGGGATGGCATTCGCAGTCTGACGCTATGTGACTTTGTGAACTCCTTCTTCCTCTTCTTGGATAGCAAGTCTGAAGAAGGAGACAATAACTCCAAGGTAGCTGTGTAGGCTGGTGATCGATACCCGTCCTCTGGATTACTTGTAAGATCATGCAAAGCTGTGGAAGAAGTTGAAGTTGTTGTGCCTCTGTTGCTCCAGGCCGTGGGGGTCTCACCACTTGTGATCATGAACCTGACAGGGGAAAGCTTGACACCCAGACATGGTGCAGAGTGTGTCTTTGGGGAATCATCACAATAGTCTTGAGCACCACCACGTGATGCTGCATCTTGTTCAGCAACAGAAGGCATGGTATATGGCAACCTGGTTTGAGCTTCTGGACTTGACATTTCCACTGGACTTGAGGATGAGTCATCATGTTCCTCCTGCAGACATGCAGCAGCACCTCCTTCATTATTGGCACCATTTGGTTGAGCCAGATGTTGTGCAAGACTCTTGTTATTACCTCCAATGCTGCTGCTGTCAGATTGTAGCACTGGACCATTGAGATCCAAACTAGACTGGAATGCAGTTGCAAGTGTGGGTGCCCATATCTCCGTGTTGTGGATCTTGTGCTTATGTTTGGATCGTCGCCAATGGTGAGACCCTGTTCGACATAGCTTCATGATAGCTCGCACTCCCTCTGAAGCACCACCACCTCTGCTAGCTGCTGCTGCTCCCTTAATTCCTGCATGACCATAATCTGCTGTGGTAATGGGACCAAAAAAAGGTGAACCAATTGGAGAGCTACAACTGGCATGATCCCAAGTTGTTGCAGGAAAACTGGAAGTAGGACTTGCATTGTCGGTGAAAGAATGCTCAAAAGACTCATAAGATGCACAAGAGAGAGACTGCGAGAGTGTGTTAATGAGTGCTGCGTTCGATGCTGTTTGTGGGTGCATGTCTCTGTCCGAAGCAGCAGAAGTTTGTGTCTGTGTATCTCTGTCCGAAGCAGAAGATGACGGGTCTGAAGTCAGTGTTTGACAATTGCGAAATGGTCCATGAAGAATGCTCCTCGGTGACCATATCTCCTGGATCATCCCAGCTTGCTGCTGCTGCTGCTGCTGCTGTCCATCAGCCCATCCCTCAGAGCCAGTACTTTCAGAGCCACCACCAACAATGCTCGAACCTGGATTCCCCCAAAACATTTTAAAATACATCAAAAACAATATACCCACACAATAATAATCCTAACATTCCTTGGAAAATGTTTCTCTTGCAAACAACCCAGGAAAAACAATGCCAAATCTGTCAGTCAATCAGCAAAAAAGAAGAATTGCAGCTACATAAAAATTGCTCCCAAAGAATGCTTGAAAAACTGCAGCAATTGACTGTACCTCACAAAATATACCAATCTCTCAGTCAAGCTCAAAGGGTTGATGCAACATGCGCCCTCAAAACAGGAACAAGAAGATAAAGAAGGTAAAGAAGATTAAGGACAACAACAAGAATGATCTGCATGCGTTTGCAGAGCTAAGTGTGAGCAACAACAGGAATTTCTTCATCGCTACGGCAGCTGCCTGCATTTGATTCCTAGCTTTACCTTTGGGTTTGCTAGGAGGAGTTGTGGACAAGGACTGCCTCACATTCTTGGCTTGCACAGGCCAACTCAGATCCTCCAATGCACTATCCAACGTGAACTCAAAAGGAGGAGATGGTGCCGAAGTCGCTCTTCTCAATGTTGTCAGCTGCTTTGCCAAGGCATGAATTCTGGAAGGTGACATTGCCATCCTCAAGGGTGACACTACTGCAGCAGTTCTTGTCATTGTCATCCCCCCTGAGACTGCCACCATGGATGGTGACTTGGACCTAGATTGTGATTTCAAGCCAGCAGGAAGAGGAGTTGTGCTCTCCAGGGGACCTGATTTATGGTGATGCTCAGATGTAAATGTCATGGGCCTTGAGCTTCTCCCTAGCAGCTGCTGCTGCTGAGCTTTGCTCCCACCATCAGTGTTGCTGTTATGCCTGCTGTTGCTGCACTTGTAAGCTCCCTCCAAAGGTCCTGAAGTATAACCTGAAGTGAAGCTATGGCGGAGTGTGTTGTTATGGACGTTGTTGTATTCGGTTTGATGCCAGTTGAGCTCCTCGCCATCACTCTCAGCTGCAACAATCCCTGCCGCCTCTGTTGCTGCATTTGCACCATTTGTCTTGTGTGCCAGATGCTTGGCCAGAGCTTGAATTTTTGAAGGTGAGATCGACCTCTTGGAAGGTGACTTCGACAACCTCTTTGGAGGTGATCTTTGCAATCTCCTCCTTGTGGGTGACCTCAAAGACTTACTACTGCTTGTTCTTGTTGTTGATGATGCCGGTTGATGCTGCTGCTGGTGTTGCAGCTTCGCAGCAGAGAAGAAGCTGGGACTCATGAGCTCGGCCGCCGGGCTCGAGCGTTGGTAGTAACCGATTAGAGGACCACTCATGGAGACATATTTGCTGGTGCGGTGGTGTTGTTGGCCCAGCTCCGGCTCAAGCTCAAACTGCCTGCAGATCATGGAGTTGGATCGGTGGGGACTGGCCAAGAGTCGAGGAGGAAGCTGAAGGCTCTGCATTCGCCTCAAGCTGGATTTTTCAAGCTCCTGATGCTTTGGCTTGCCAGGAGCTTCCTCCCACTTGAAGGGGATGATGCTTGCAGGCTCCTGACGCTCAGCTTCAAGAGTGCTGCAGCTGCTGCTGCTCTTGCTGCCAAGGACAGGAGCACCACTGGTGTTGTCATCGCTGCTGGAGATCACAGGACAACTCTCGACGAGAAATTTAGCAGCAGCAGGAGCAACAAGATCAATGTGAGCTTCAGATTCGATTTCGGAAATCATGTGCGCCGCGATGTCCATGCTCGACCTTCTGCTGGAGCCGAAGGTTTGGTCTGCCGCTGCTACGGCGGCGGCGACGACTTCAGATGAGGAGGAGGCCGTCGGGGTCGTCGTCGCGTAGAACCGGTGGCTGCTGCGAAAGCTGGTGGAGCGAGAAGACCTGCCGGGCTGCTGCTGCAGTTGTCGCAGCAGGCGTCCGGGGCTCATAGTGACACAATCCTGCTGCTGCTCCAAGGAAGTTGTTGTCGACTTGGGCTTTCCGGGAGCTTCTTCCCACCTGAATGGGATAGCTGCAAGCTCGTGCTGTGGGCTGCTTTCTTGAGATGTGTTGAGCGCATCCCAGGCTATGGAAGCCGTCGGCCTTCGCTTCACCCGAACAAGCTTCTCATCCCTGCTGCTGCTACCGCTGAGCTTGGGAACCGCCGCCGCCGGAAGAGAAGCTCCTCCAGCTTCGACAATTACCGCAGCTTGATTCCATGAGCTTCTCACATCCCTGCTGCTGCTGCCGGACTTCCTCCTCATGTAAGAAGCTGCTTCTTTTGCTCGACCGCTTTGCGAGAGAAGAAGCAGCTCCTCCAGCTGCTGCAGCTGCTGCAGCTGATCATGATGATGATGCAAGCTTGTCGCGGATCCTTCTTTTTGATGATGGTCCTCATCATGTCGTGTTCCTTGCAGGAAAGCTGCTGGAGTACTACTGCTTGCTTCCAAACGGGTTTCCTCGAGGCTGTCAGGAATCCGTTGCTCTTGCTCACTATAGTCTTCTAATCTGAAGCTGCTAGCATCCGCTCTGCAACTAGAACCAACTTCACGCTCACTCCACTTCCGGAAATGCTCACCAGCTGCACCACCAACTCCCTCGAGAAGTTTGCGACTCGCTGCTGCTGCAGTTGCAACACTGCTGCTGCAGCAGCTTCTTGTGTCAGCAGCTTCTTGTGTCAGTACCAAGGGGCCACTGAAGAAAGCTCGCATTTTGGGAGCCGCTGCATGGCTTGTCGTCTCCATACCAGCAATGTAACTGCCTTTCCCAGACCATGAGCTTCTTGACTGGCAATCCAAGGTTCTCCTCCTCCTCCTGCTCTTGCTCCTCCTTTCTTGCTCCTGCTTCAGGCGACAAGATGAATTGTGGAAGCAACCAGTTCTCAGCTCTCGTGAACTCCTCAATGCTTGAATCCTCGTGACTTCAAGAGGCGATGCCGGGCACAGCAAGTGCTACATTGCACTCCGGGGGGGGGTGAAACAGCACTCATCTTCTTCACACCCACACCACTGACTACAATGGGCTTCTTTTGCAACAGCTTGGATAGCATGGAGGCAATGCTCCTGCTGTAGCTGCAGTTGCTTCCAACAACACCCACATCTCTGTTGTACAACAACACCATAACCAAGATACAGAAACAACTTCACTGTTCATTTCATGCAAGAACAATGCTCATGAATTCCCAACCAACAAAACGTTGTTTTCTCTCATACGCAGACGGACACACAGACAGACGAGGAGCTCTTGCAGCAGGAGAGGACTCTTCTGTTGATTTCATGCAACAACAACAATGGTGAAGAAGAGACCCAACCAACAAACAGTGGTTTTTCTTCGTCTCTCTCTCTCTCTAGTGCAGGCACACACACACAGACATACAGACAGAGAAGGAGCTTTTGCAGCAGAGTGACACTCTTTCTATTGATTTCATGCAACAACAACAACAATGATGGTGAAGAAGAGACCCAACCCAACAAACAGTGAATTTTTTTTCTTTTTTTTCTTTTTTTCTCTAGTGCAGACAGAAGAAGACACAGATGGAGCTTTTGCAGCAAGAGTGTGTCTCTCTCTCTCTTTCTGTTGATTTCAATGCAACAACTATGGTGGCTGCAGACCCAACAAACAGTTTCCTTCAAAGCGCAGCTTTCTCTAGTGCTGCAGCAGACAGACACAAACACAGACAGAGACAGAGAGAGAGAGAGAGAGAGAGAGAACAATGGAGCTCTCTCCAGGCACAGTTTGAGTTCAAAAACTGTGACTTTGTCTTCTGCTTCTTCTTCTACCCATAGTGTTTTTGCAACTCTGGTTGTTTTGCAACTCTGGTTGCTGCTTGCAAATATGACATTGCAAAGACACTCAATCACACTCACTGACTGTGTGAGCATTTGTTTTGTGTGTGAGAATTTTGGTTTCTTTGATTTCACCTTAATTTTGTGTGGCCAAACTTGGCAACAAAGAGATTTTGGAATCTGACAATAATAAAAGAGTTTTTTTTCCTTCTTCAAAAAAGCTCATAATGATAATAATCTTTTCACTGAATATCACATCTCAGCTTTGTGCCTAATTTAAAAGCTTAATAATATTTTTCAATAAATCATCAGCTTTGCTTAATCAAAAAAAGCTCATGGTAATATGAATTATAATATTCTTGATGAATAAAAAAAATGTTTATATCTTTTTAGTCCTGACTCCACAGTCAGTTCAAGTGCTTTGTTTGATCATGATATGATTTTGCCTAATCAAGAGGTACTGATTGAACATTAAGTTCACTAATTGAGCTTGAACTCCTCTCCAAAAAAAATTCTGCTTTTTCTGTTTTCCTTTTTCTTTGAAGGGGGTGGTGTGTCTCCCTCCAAAATAAGTTCTTAGTCCCATTCCCACTCCCTCCTCCTAAATAGGTTATTGGGTCCCTTTCACGCACCTCATGTTTGGGTGCACACATTTTTGTAACTTATTTGGGGGATTTTAGCAAGGGACCCATTTTCCATCATCATTTTAATATCTGGTGTTGGCTATCATGGTTAACAGCTAGCTAGGTAGCTGTAAGAACTCCCACAACTGACTTCTCTGCAAAGAATGGGGAGGGGGGAGGGGGCCGGGGCAGGGGCAAGTAGCTAAGAGTATAGTTGTATTAATCAGCTTCACAACTAGTCACTCCTCCTCCTTGAAGCAATGATTCTCTCAGCTTGTTCTTTCACTGATTGTTGTTTAATGATTCTTTTCTGTTGTTGTTACATGTCTGGTTGTAGTTTTTATTACTGGAACCCATTGTAAGATGGATGCGGTTGAAGTTTCTGCTTGAAACAAGGAATCCTTACCTATCTCAATATATGGCAAGAGGAAACTGTCATGATAAGAAGCCAATGGTCGCACCCCGGCATTTAAAAGACAGCCATTTTTTTTCACTCCAATGACATTCATAATCTGCCATTACACAAATTTCCTACTATACACTCTATTAATTTGATACATAGTATCAGTATTGGATTTTTTCAAAAATATTCATACCACCTTGGTATTGCTCCTTGGACCTTGTTAAGAGAATTCACACCATCCCGTGAGGCTACTGGTATTGGATCCTTTTTAAAACTTTCATACCACCCTGGTCCTGGTATCAGGGTCCAAGGCTGATTTTTAACTAGTGTGAAGCACATATATACCTCAGGTATCAAGATTAGTACAATCTCGATGCGAAGCTTGTACATCAGGTACCTGCTAGGCAAGTATTGGTACTAGGCTGATATTCCCTCGCGTCCTTATTAGGCAAGTATTGGCGTGAGGTTGGTATTGCCTCATGTCCTTACCAGGCAGGGACTGGAAGGAGGCTGCTGGTATTGTCTCAAGTCATACGAGTCAGGTGGATTCTTTGATACTAGAACCAATATGAGTTTGATTCCAACCAATGTTGGGTGGTTAGCTGGTTTGGCCAGTTAGAATCACTTGTTTCAGTTAGTAAAAATTGAAGGACAATTTGATCTGATTTTTGGAACTGAGAATTGAAACTGGGTCTAAAATTGGATCCAATTTTGGAACTGAAACCAAAACTGAACCTGAACAAAAGTCTGGAACTGGAACCAGAATCGGAATTTTTTATAACAATTATTTTTTTGGAGACGAACTGTCTAGAACTAAGGTTTAACTGTTGATTAATTGCCAGTTTCAGAACAGGTTCTCGAAAATCAAGTCTGATTTCCAGAACTGGAATCAGAACTGGAACCTGAATTATTAATTTTCCAAAGAACTGGACCAGAGAACCAGACTCAAGAGAAAGTTTCTCTCTTTGGAACTGGAACTGGAACTGGAACTGGAACTGTTAATTCTAACTGGCCAAACCAGCTGATCTAGAACTGGAGGTCCGTCATAAAAAGTCAAGAACGGGCCAATATTACTCATTCCAACCTGTTACCCACCCAACAACACTGTTTGAACTTGCTATAAGGGGCAAAGCCAGTTACCCAGTGAGCCCGATGTTACTATATAAGCTCTCATGAGAACCGAAGTCTGAAATCTGAGAAACTCTAAAACTTCTTTTTTTCAGGCAGAAATTCCAATTGCTTGCTACAGACTGCTTTCTTGACTAAATTTAGGATTAATAAGATAGCAGCCAAAGGGCCCCTCAAGACAGGGTTGATGATGCTGGAATGCGTAATAGAAGCTGACCAAGGCATTATATGCAACAACCTTGATACTGTCCAACAACTACTCTGCCCAAAAGGAACCCAGATTCATGTCATGAATCTCCTCTCCTCTCATCTACATTAGTTTGCTCAAGGCAGACGAGACACTCTATTAATGAATGAATCCAGTTCTGTAATGAAGGATTTTGTCTCCAAAGCAGCTGCGGTTTCTGGGAAATTCAATGATAGGACTCTGAACCAAATACATTTTTTTAATAATCCAGGGGGGACGCTAAAGTTATCCGTAAAGTCAGGCGATTTGGGGGCGACACTGGCCAGTTTGGGCATAATAGGGCATCAAACAGGTAACTGGGAATGAAATCTTAGAAAACGAAGTAACTGGAACCCAAACTAGTTTTTCAACCAATTTTGGTGGTAAACTGATTTTCATCCCTTCTTTCCTTTTTCCCGAGCGCCTTCGCTGCTGTTACATATATTTTCACTGCTTCTATGTGTACATCTACTATAATTACTCTAGAGCCTTGTGCATCAAATGCTGAGTTTCACCATTTCATAGTGAGATTTATAAAAGTTTCTTACTTTGTGGATACCACCAAAGAGGGGATAGTGAGTGAAAGCAGAGGGGATAGGGGGTGAAAGAGAGGGTGACTTTATGAATAACTTTACTGTGTCGTCCAAATTACAATAGGAAATTTGTAACAGATCTTTACATTGAGTACAGAGGTTGTTGTTGACACCTTCCACATATCATATTATTGTGACCTATAACACGCATCAAGCTTGAAGCATTCATTGGTAAGGATTACAAAGGGGGCGAGTAGATACAACCACACTGAATACACACACCTCTACAAGTGTCTATCTCATCGAAATAGAGCACAAGTTATTTTTCCATCCTCATGATGGGTAAACATGACACAAGTATTTGACAATGTAAGAGTGATAATCAGTTAATCTCCATCACATGGGGACAATCATTGTGACCAATGAATCAAAATCAATCGTGTCTCTATAATGGTGTCTTTTGTCCATGTTAAGAAATCCAAACTCAGTTTCATGCTATTTGAAGATTGAAGAACTTCCAAGTTACCATTTTACATGCTATAAAATTATTGTCCCTAGAGCTGCTCTAATATCCCACCACAAAGCAATTGTGACTAAGAATTCCAACTAGTCTAGCCACTTGTGTGAGAAAAGGGCTTCCTACTCAAGAAGATATCAAATTCTCAAGGAGAGTCTCAGTTATTAATTAACTCATAATATTCTAGAACCCACTTATGAGAATTAAGGATTAACCCAAAAAAATCCTGTACAAGAGACCAAAATCCTTCAAGATATTATATTATAACTCTATAACTAATCTCAAGTTTCAACACAAACCAAAATATCATCTTTCAAAAATCCTCATATAAAGAATAGACCTATTTTTACCTAGGGGCCAAAATCCATTAAGCTACTAGACTCTACAATGAATCTAAACACAATATCCTTGCCTTGGTAGGCAAGGCCAACAAATAGGCAAAAATGTTAGAGATTTGATTTTTTCTGCTTGGCATGTTGAGCAGCTTTCTACTCCAAATACCAGCCAAAAGTCCGTGATGAACTCAATATGAGTACCAAGCTAGTATGAAAGTTTTTTAAAATGACCCATTACCAGAAAGGCTAGGGTGAACCAGCACCCACACTAGTACTTTTACCTTCTGGAGTCAGGCCTTTTAGTGGCCATTTTCAACTCAAGAAATGTTTAAATTTGGAGTCAGAAACCTTGATTTAGCCTTCAGGTTGGATATTACCATGGTTAGAAACAACCTTAAAGAATTTAGGATTTATTTTACCATGGTACTGGTGTATTGGCTGGTTCACCCATCAATGCCTACTGGAATTAGGCTAGTGTGAAAGTAAAAAAGTATGCAATACCATGACTGGGCTGGTATGTTTAGAAGCTAATATCATGCCAACTGGTGATTCCTTCTTTTTGTAGAATTTTGTCATTTTTTTGAAAAAAAAATTGAGAAATTTACAGAAATTATTTTTCTAGAATAAATTCAACTATTTTTTCTCATTTTTGGAAAAAATATTACCAAATTCTAAATATCACTAAATTGTTTGGTGGGAGGGGTAGGGCGGAGGGGGAAACCTGATATCAAACACTGGTAAAGGGTGTCCAAGGGTGCGTCATTCATTATACCCATGTTTAACCTTTGAGTTTTCTTGCCAAACCCTGAGACATGTGTTGTGCTCCAGTTTTGCCCTTTTTTGGTTTGCCCCAGGAATTCATCATGTTTTCAGGGCCTATTGTAGGAACAAACGAGAAAACAAACAAACATAAGACAAGCACATTCACTTTGTTTTTGGGTTTCCTGAGGGCTGTGTGTGTCTTTTGGCCTTTCTTTGGCCTTCCCTTTTTGTCTCCACTGTGATGGTTCTGGTTCTGGCCATTGATCTTTTATTGGATTTTTGTGATTTGTTTATTCACTTGAGATATTGTCAGTTCCAAGTTAGCGAACTCATTACAACCCACATCTAGTTACAAACTCCCCAATCCTCCTCATAAATGCATCTTTTGTACTGGATGAAGGGGAATTTTTTGCCTTCAGAAAAACCCAGGTTTTACCCAGTCTTGGGTGGCTAGTTGATATTGCTAATAACCATAGGTTCTGGGTACTTATATATATTTAATTTTTTAAATATTTATTTATTTATTTACTTATTTCAGAATAAAAGAACTGCTGGCTCTGGTTTTTTTTTAACAAAAATCAGATTCAAAGGAATTGTCGGTTTTGGTTATTTCAAAAACCTCAAAGAACTGGTCGGTTTTCCCAGAAGGAAACCAGAAAAGAACCAGCAGTTAGTTTTACAGGCCTCTCTATTATACATCAGAAGATTGTTCCTCTGAGAACCATGGGCACGAGATTTAAGAACCGCCTGATAACCGGAGGGGGCTTTGTTGCATATGTGATAATACCCACCCTGAAACAAGTGGGGTTTTTTTGTTTAAGCTTCAAGTCTGTGGGGACACCCAAAACATCAAACCTTGGGCACCCACACACACACACAGAGTGCATGCACTATACATTTGCTTGTGATGATGCCTTTGCATGAATGTCGGGTTTGCATGAATCTCACGGAAGTAGTACAACAGATGATTCGATTGATGAAGGGCTAGCAAGATGATAACTTGAAATCCATTCATTAGAACCAACAACAAAAAGGATTTCTAGTTGGACGGAGTCAACAACCAATCATATCCTAGTTGGACGGAGCCAAAGTGGCCGTAGTGGTATATATTGTCTTGCCTGCATGTTTACATGTGTGAGGGAGTTGGTCACCAAGGGGTAGCCTAGAGGTGATTTTACTCTCTACAAGATTGAATTTTATTTTTTTCTTGTGGAGTAAACCATCTAATTTTTCAAGCCCAACTACCTCGCTTCTTTTTTTAATAATTATCTCAATTTTTTTCTAATAATTATGTTTTATCCTTATAATTATTTCATTTTTTTTCTAATAACTATTTCACTCCTTTTCCCTATACACATCAGCATGAATATGAAAAAGCAAATTAACATGTGATTTTTTAATTTATATTAATTCACATTAAATTTGAGATTGAAATAAATGATGATGAATCATTGAAAAACCATACATGAGAACATAAGAAAAGAAAAGAAAATTGAAAGTCACTAGCAGTGTGAAGCAATGGAGCCTAAGTTTCGTTATGTGATGACACACAAACCCTTTAAGGATTTTACTTTCATAGTTAGCTTAAACCAATTTTTGTGTTTGTGAAGTATTTTTCTCTCTCAACAAAAAAAATTGGGAAATTTTAGGAGAATTTAATTAGTTTTCCTATGTATAAATTTGAATTTTTCTTTTTCTTTTTCAAACAAACAAATTTGCCAAATTTTCAACATCACAAACTCAAGGGAAAATAAATAAATAAATAAATAAATAACTGTTCATAAAGGGTCTTGGAATTTGAACATTTTCTGCATCAAATTCCAAGCATTATTGCTGATTCACAAGAGATTGATTATATATGAGCCAAATGAGAAGCAACTTCAGTGGTACCATTTACTAATTTATGAACTGCCCAATCTCTGCTTCAAAGCTTTTGAAACTGCCCAATCTCTTTTCTTTTTGGATGCACACCACAGTGGGTGGTGGTGGTGGGTCAACAAATTGGCAAACTTGGGAACCCTAACCCTAAATGAATTTTCCGTCAGCAGCAGAGCAATGACACTCATTGAAGTAGTAGTTGACCCATTCCAGGTATCATTATTAGTACCATCTAGTTTCATGCTGGTTTAGGTAGGCTATGGGAGAGAGAGTTGTTTTTTTTTTTTTTTTTTTTTATTTTTATGGGTTTTTTATTTTTTAATTTTTTTAGTCCCAAA
>Ga0116231_10003105_pt1 | contig 34720 bp, 21 predicted proteins | sample S1TSphgellanicum_2_FD_89695 | JGI IMG/M metagenome (GOLD analysis project Ga0116231, IMG submission 89695) | Host-associated microbial communities from peat moss isolated from Minnesota, USA - S1T2_Fd - Sphagnum magellanicum MG | ecosystem: Host-associated > Plants > Peat moss > Unclassified...
AAAACACTCAAAACTCTTTTTTTTTTTGTGTTTTTAATTTATGAAATTTATTGAACTACCCCCAAACACCCCCCAACAACACCCCCCGCCCCCCCCCCCCCCCCCCACCCTCTTCCCCGAAAAAACAAAGACTGGTGCCCAGTGAGGCTCTATGAATTAACCTTGGTTACACACCAAGGTTAATATAGGATATTTACCATGGTTAGATATTCACCATGGAGCGTCGGCTATATAATTGGTGGGGAACACTTCTTTTTGCGCCGGCTTCTCTTCCTCGTTTCCCTTTCCTTTGTGTAGGAATTTGTTTTAGCATCTTATGAAGCTTGGCAGGTTCACATCAATAAACAAAAAAGATCTCATGTGTGTGTAGCAGAAGAAGAAGAAAGAAGACGATGATGATTATGATGAAGAAGTCTATTTGTTTGTTTGCTTGAGAGGTTTTGGAAGGTGCTAAAAAAGTGGGCTGAAGTTTGCTGTGAAACTTGGGGAGAAAACAGGAGAAAGCTTTGAGCAGCAGAATTTGGTTGGAAAAGAAGATTAGAATTTGGTGGTGGAGAAGAGGACATTCTCTTGAATGGGGGGTTACACTGAGAGGGTGGTGTGTTGAAGGGGAGCAGCGAGAGAGAGAGAGAGAGAGAGAGTCGAGGGGGGACGCAGAAGGAGATATATAATTTTTCGTCGCTGTTTGTGTGTGTGTGTGTGGGTGTGTCCATGTGTTTTTGTGTAGAGCCCGATATCATGAGTTGGGGTGCAGTTCGAACTCGTGAGTTGTGGCATAGTCCGATTTCCTGACCCAAACTCTTGTAATGTGCCCATATATTGTGAGAGTTTGCTTTCTGTCTCATGATCATGATGTTGCGCGCGGCAGTAGCCGTTACAGTCTTGGATTTGTTTTTTGAAGGAGACTTGTAATCAAGGGTTTTGTAGACGTGCTTTTTGAAGGAGGTTCGTTAGCAAGGGTTTTGTGTTTTGTGGTAGTTGGAGGAAAAGCCACCTGCGGAGTTTTGCTTTCGCTGTCATGATCATGATGTTCCGGCTGTTGTATATGGTTTGTACAGGGTTGTTCTGAGGGAGATTTGTGAGCAAGATTTGTGTTTTCTAGAAGGAGAAAAAAACCGCACATTTGGAGTGTTTCGTTTGCAACTTTCATGATTTCCCAACAGTTGTAGATTATAGTTGTACAGGGTTGTTCTCAAGGGAGATTTGTGAGCAAGATTTGTGTTTTGTGGAGGAAAGAGGAACACATTCGTTGTCTGCTTTTCACTGTCATGCTTTTCCAGCAATTGTGGAGAAAATTGTGAAGGAGAGAAGCAACAGACCAAAAAGTTTGTGTTGTTTATTTGGGGAATCCTCGGGGAGAAGAGAGGAAGTAGGAACAAGGAAAGAGGGAGGTTGTTGTGAGGTGATCACATAATACAAACAGGTTTTTGTTAGTGTTTTGGAGAGGGGCAGGGTGGGAGAAGGAAAGAGGTTTTGTAGGGTTTGGGGTCCGGGGCGGAAAGGGAAGAAGACAGTAGTAAGGAGGATCGAGGGTTTGTGGGTTTGGGGTGAGGAGGGGGGGTAGAGGGAAAAGAAGAAGACGGTGGTAAGGTGTTTGACAGGATGCCCGAATCTCCGGAAGTACTGCCACAAAAGATTTGTGAGAATCTGAGTGACCTTTGTCCAGAGTGTTTGATTACAGGCAGCCTTACCTGCAACGGCGATGAGGTGCTAGTTGCTGCTGCTGCTGCCGCTTCAGCACCAACATCAGGAGGCAGCTGCAAAAGTGTGCGGGGCAGCAAGCGGCCCTTCAGTTTGGAGTCTTCGGACAGCAGGAGGTGCGGGAACATGGAATATGCCGCAAAGGTGTCGAAGTGCTTGGCTGCATCCACAGGAGGAGCACGGGATGAGAGTCCTGCATCCAGTAATGCTCAACCTTTGAGTGACATATCTAGAATCCACAGGTGCTGTCTGCTATCCTCCTAGATCTCTTGTGAAATCCTGGATCTTTTCACAAGCTCTGAGACTTTTCCTTTACTTATTTCTGTGGACTATTTGCACAAGCCTTGACTATGTAGTACTCATCTGTGCTGTGGTGGATGATGCAGGGAACTTGGGCAAACACCTGAAGTACCAGAGGTGAATGAGTTGCCTGTTGGTGGAGTTCGGTTCCGCAATAATCTCAAGAAATTTGTGGTTGAGCATCGACCTTCAAAGTTCAAGTGGAAGCTGTGGATGGGTACATACCCAAATTTGGAACAAGGGAAGAGAGCAATTGATGCTGCCCGATTCTACACAGGTCAGGAGAATGGGCACTTCTGGTTTACAGACTCTCCTGCCATCTTCAGAGAGCAAGGACCCTTACCGAGGCCTTTTGCATCAATCTCAAAAGAGGTGAAAGATAAGCAGTTCACCCAGGATGTTAAGAGACGGGCCAAAGCTGCTGTGAGGAAGGACATTCAAGCCGGCAAACTGGCAGCAAAACAGATCGCAGTGCAACAAGAAGCAGTCATCAGCAGCTCTGTGGTGGAGAGAGGGCTACTTTGTCCAGTGGTGCCATCTATTGGTTTTGACTCCATTCCCCCCATTCTGACGCCATCTACTGCTACTTTTAATGCTGACAGCTTGGGAATCTTTAGTAATCTTGAGGATTGGGATGAGGAGTTTGAGCTTGAGGAGCATTTGGGTATTCCACTTGAAGAAGAAAATCAGGAGAGTGATGTGGTGCAAGATGTGGAGGTTAGTGTGAACTCCATGAACAACTTGGTTGCAGCTGCTCAGGATGATCAAGTTATCGATCAATGGTTGTATCCTGACTTTGTGTGCTGTGCATCTTCAGAAGTCCAGAAGTTTTCTCCCTTAATTCCTTCGTTTGAACTGGATTTTGATAACCATGAATTTGGTGCACATGAAGCTGATCACAATTTGCGCAGCTCACTGGATTACATGCTGAGTGGTGATGATGGGGATGACAGTGATATCCAGCTTTGGGACCACAACAACTAGAGATTTGGGTTCAGTTAAGCATAGGGTTGGCTGAGAGCAATGAGTGTGGTTTGATGTGTAATTTAAACTTGACAAGGTAATTGCTCAGTGGGTTGGTATTTTGTCCTTGTATAGCCATTTAAGCTTGAATTGCTTGCAATGCAAGACACACTCGAAAACAAAAGTAGAAAGTAGAGCCCTCACAGAAAAAGACGGGATTGGGGGGACACAGACACAGAGAGAGAGACTGTGCTCAGGAGACCTCACCTGACTCATGCTACTTGACTGTGGTTTAAGAGTATATATTATATGTTGCCCATGTAGTATGCTTTTGAACCTTGTATAGACATGAGAGTAAATATGACCGCATTGTTATATATGCAGGATTAATTACTGTATGGGAGGTTAGGTAAGGTGATGGTAGTCTGGAGTATGAAGTGAGATGTATATATTGTTCCCAGCTCCAAACTCTAATAAAATGTGTTTGTATAGTATGTATATTATGGTCCTTGCAGATGCAAGAGATTGTTGTTTTGTTATGAATTTTTTGTCTCAGGTTTTTTGACAAAATCAAAGAACCATCCAACAACTCTGGAGAAAATCACACACCAGTCTCACTGCTCAGTCCTTTTTGCCATTCCACTGGTGTTCTGCACATGCTTGAGATTCAATATTTTACATCAATGTTATAGAATTTGCATTGTCCAAAATATTGATCTGTTTGTTGAGATAACAAACAGGTGATTTTACTGCATACATATAATATATTTGCATGAATCAATATCTCATGCTCCTGCACATGGTAAAGAGGAATTCAAATCTAATCCATATAAAATCAATATCTCTTGCTTTGAGTTTCATGAGCTGTTTGTGTGAGCCCATAATTCAAATTTCTCTTGTTTTGTTTTGTTTTGTTGAAGCCCGGTATGTGATTTTCTCCAGAGTTGTTGAATGGTTCTTTGATTTTGTCAAAAACCTCTGGCTCAGGGTTTTTAAAATCCTATTGATCAAAGAACCTCTGGTTCTGCTTCTTTACATGTTCAGAATGAAAAGAACCTCTGGTTCCTGGGTTCTGAAAAATTTCAAAAGACTTGCCAGTTCTCGTGAGACAACCAATGGCTTCAGGAAGGTTCTTTGACATGGATCTTTGAGTTTTCAGAAACCAGGTAAGGGTTAAAACTGGTTCTGTGATAATTTAGAACCTTCAGACAAGGACGAGTTCTTTGATTTTTGAGATCTGTTGCTCAAGGGGAAACACATACCCTACATTTACCCACTGGTTTCACGTTCCAAAAATTGACAACCTCCCAACACTGGTTTTTCCCTTCATGATCATCAGCCAACTAACCTCTCCTTGCTGAGAACCTTTCTTCACACAAAGTGGCAGAATCATGTGATTGAGCCAGTGGAGCATAAAGGGTATAGAAAGTAAGAAAGAAAAAGATGAGACCCAGGAAGAGCCAGAGGACAGAATGGCATCTTGTTAAGCAGCAGACAGGAGACAAAGGTACAGAAAGAAAGTAAGTAAGATTAATTAGAAGGAAGTGAAGAAGTTGGGACTGAGAGAGAGAGAGAGGGAGGTAGATGGACATAACATCAACATCAACACTTCAGTTGTCCTCTTGAATTGTGCACAAAAGACACAGATGAGTCCATGTCTGCTAGAATGTGTGTAGATGTGAAATCTGCAGTCAACTGCATAAATGCCCAATTTACAGACTGGCAAGCATTAGATAGCTTTGCAGATTTTTGAAGAAGTTGAAAGAGATCGTGCAGAAGCTCAGAATGTGTGGTGAGCTTTGCTGTTGAAAAACTAAACTGTACCAGCACTTCCAACCAAATGAAATGAATGTCCTGAAATGCTGAAGAAGAGGACAGGTTGAAAAGGGGTGAAGGGGAATTATGGCAACTGCCATGGGTTCAGGGTGAACATGTTACCATATGAAGGAATTCTGCGGGGCCATCCAGTCTAGGAGCTTGATCAGTCTTTGAGTCCAAAGATTATCACCTTCAAGATTTTTTGTGCAACTTAATAGCTTGACTGGGTAAGCCAAGAATGTGTCTTTGTGATTTTTTGTGCAACTTACTAGCTTGACTGGGTAAGCCGAGAATGTGTCTTTGAGATTTTTTGTGCAACTTAATAGCTTGACTGGGTAAACCAAGAATGTGTTGATGGCAGCTTCTCTGTGCTTCAAGGACATCTTGGATGATCTCTAGTGTTGGGTGGTTCATTACTTTTATGTAGACCCTCCGGTTCAAGTTCTAAGAAAAAATTAGAACAGTTCAAGTTCCATGCATAAATGGAAGGAGTCTGGTTCTTCCAAAAAATAACTGTCTGGTTCTAGTTCTGGTTTCAAAAATCAGACCTGGTTTTTAGTAACCTAGACTGGAACCAACAATTAACTGTCAGTTAATCTCCAATTAACCCACAGTTCTAGTTCTTTTTCCAGTTCATTCTTTTCTTCAAAATTCCCGATTCCAGTTTTGGTTTCACACGTAAGTTCAATATTTAACCTCTGATTAACCCTCGTTTCTATTTGCTTTTTCAATTTTATTTTTTCAAAAATCTCAATTCCAGTTTTGGTTCCACACGTAAATGGAATCCAGTTCTGCATCTAATTCTTCAAAAGCATAATTTTGGAGCTGGTTCCAAAAATCAGACTCAATTTTGGTTCAGTTTTTACTAATCAGAATCAGAGCTGACAGTTCTTACCTACCAAACTAGGTAACCACCCAACACTAGTAAAATCCAACTGAGGCTAGAACTAGATGCATAGAATGCATTAACCAAACTAGAAAGTCCAGAATGAGAGGTGAGGGATTGATTATAATTTGCAAAAGAAAGCCCATGCCTGAATGTTTGTGGTTTTTGAACTTGAATAAGTTGAAAGAAGCATGACTAGTACACAAACAATCTTAACAGTAGAAGGATAACTGATGTTCTTTTCTGTGGCAAAAATTGTGTGAGCACCAAAATGGTGTTAAATTTCTTGGTGAGCACCAAAATGGTGTTAAATTTCTTGGCGAGCACCAAAATGGCATGGCGAATGCCATATAGGAAATTGAACAGTCAAATCTATATCTTGTCACAATATATCAATAGATCAGAGAGGCTTTGGAGCCATCCATGTGATGGTCAATTGATGTTGGGTGCCACCTAAGAAGACAAAGCAATGTCATCCGTTGCCACAATCTTCCTTACATAGTCTCATCATTCATGTTTGTCACTACTACAAGCTTCCTACCATTGCCACTTGTTCTAGGAGTTTACAAAAACAATCTCCACGTATGTGTCGAACTATGACATTTTTCTTTCAACTTCCATTATGCACCCTAAAGATAATGTTCACCACCTGCATAAAAAAACAACACAAATGCATGGAGGTCTCTACAAGGATGTGTTCTAAACATTAAAGCACTTAATGCATACTTAGGATGGAGTTTCAAGAGGGACAACTTTGAAAGATCCAAAGATGTAGCAAGACTGTAAACAAGATTCAGTAACATATCTTGTAAGCTAATTTTGATGCAAATCTTGGTGAATTCTGCATTTGTTGCAACTTGCCTTTAGCATTGTACTAATTAACTAGTGAAATGCGGGTATCAAAATGTGGTGCAACTGAAAATTGGAGGATCAATGTTGAGCTTCAAGGCATAGCCAATTTTGATTTCCAAGGTTTCTTGTTTTCAAAGTCAATTTTGTTGGATTTTCTTATTACAAACTTAGAATGTTCTTTGCAATCAACATAAGTGTGGGTTTCTTGAAATAATAGGAGACTAACACAATGAAAAATGGAAGAAAATGTAAGATGCATCTACCAAATCATGCTCAAGTTTTTGCCTACCACTACAAGCAATTTGCATATTAATAATTGATTTATTTAGTCGTAAATGACTTTTTTAAATTGGAAATGGCATATGCAATTACAAATTGTTAGTTAGCCTTGGACAAGCCATATAAAAATTTAGTCCCAAAAGACATGAAATGGCACCTAGTTGAAATAACAATTGCATTAAAATCTGACTAACACAAACTTTTCATTCAATTAACATTCAACCAATGTGACATGGTCATTTACAACTAGTTTTTACAAATAAAATTTGAAATCACATATGCCTACATGGCATGGTCATTTGTAACTATATCAAAAACTTAGTAGGTTTCATAGGTTTGTACAAATTCTATGCGAAATCCGATTTTCATAGGTTTGTACAAAAATCATAACACTAGAAGAAATTTCAAAAATAATAACTTGGTTTTTGACAACATTTTGGTTGCAAATGCCACATGCAACTGAAAATATATGTAATTGCCTTGGACAAGTAAAATAGAGATCTAATTGCACGTTTAGTTGCATACATTTTGCAACTACAACTTGTTGTTCATTTAGTGACATGGACTATCATCCATATCCACGTGTACCATCATTTCACAACCGATTATACAACTAACAATCTCATAATCACAAGATGTCACCTATGCATGGACATATGACTAAGATGAAGCCATGTGGCTATTTGGATTCATTATGGTTGTGACATGTGAGCAAAGGTCATTCATTGGATGATTTGATTTGATGTTTACATGTGGCTAATAATGATGTGATTATTAAAGCACTTAATAATAGAAAAGAACAATTGTGATTGATGACACTTGGCATCTTGTGATATATTTGTAGATTACATAGATATATTGTCTAATTGGTGACACGTGGTTTCACATGTCATTTGCTAATGAAATTACACAATAGGGTGAAGTTATATAAAATGATACACATGTCACCTACCTATTTATCCACATCAATAAATATATAATTGAATTAAATTAAAAAATCGACAAATGGAATTTATAGTACACGTGGCATAGTGATAAGTTGTGCTTATGACTATGGTAGTTGCATATCTAGTCATTAATACAATATTTATGTGATTTTTAAATCACATGTATCACATGATGTGCAAGTACTATAGTAGCAGAACACAAGACTAAACAACTGCAATCATTAGAAGAAATCTTGTCATTTGTAACCAATCATTATGCAAATATGCGCCACTAGTTGTTGTTTGCAATTAAATTAATTATGCTTGCAACTACAAAACTAATAATGTATAATTTTTTAGCCATACAGTTGTGTGTGCAACTAACATGCAACTAATGATGTACAAAATGAACCCATGTCACAAAAAAAACAACTTAAGCTAATACATACTTCATTTAGTATACCCAATTTGTTTACATACACTAGGTATAATAGGATTATATTTTTAATACTAAAATTAAACCAATGCTAATTAAGCCAAACTTAGTTAAACTAACTTAGGTAATTAATCATGGTTAAATTATTAAAAGGTTACATTAATGATGGTTAAACGAACAAGTAAATTAAACTAATAATGGTTAGACTAATTAGAAGAATGAATTAACATGGCTAAACTAATTAAGAGGTTAAATTAATATCGCTAAATTAATTAGGAGGCTAAATTAATCAAAGTTAAATTAAACATGGTTAAACCAAATTAAACTAAATTAAATTGTTGTAAATCTTGATAATACTTTTAATTATGTTATAATACCTATGGTTAGTATGTTACACCAACCTCTAAATGCCTTAAACAAAGTAAGTTACTAACATAGGTTGAATAATTATATTATAATTATGCATATTATTACTATTATTATAATATACTAATTAGGACTACTATTTTTAGGTTTTAAAAAATTAATCTGTTAATTTTTAATATTAATATATTCAATATTCAATATCTATTATTTTAGTTCTATTATAATGCTATTATATATATTAATATATTTATTACTAATAAGTTACACTAGCTAACCCAGACTATGTAATAATAATAAAATATGATTAATTACCAAATAAGGATTAAATTTCATATTAATAAAAAAATATTTTATATTATTATTATTGGAAACATTAATTATGAATAATTATATCATTATATGTATGATTACAGTAGTATTATTAATTATGGTGATATATTTATCATTAAATAAGCTACATTAATTATCTTAATTGGCTATTATAATTATTTTTAAATATTTAAATTAATATTAAATATTATTATTATTATCCTCCTCATTTTTTTTTTTTTCAATAACTATTATTTTCGTTTAATTATAATTTTATTTATATATATATAATAGGTAAACTAGGTTAGCATGGCATAAGTATCATGTAATAGTTGCACGTAGGTCACAATTACATTGGTTGCACTTGCAACTAATTTTTTTATCTCATATTTTTTGCCCTCCATTCCAAGTGTGCACACTATATAACTATATGCATTGATCTTGTTCACAAATGCAATTTGGGATGAGCCAATGAAAGAGGCTCAACCCTAAATGTTAAACCCAAACACAAAATTGGATTATTTTTAACCTACCTAACTAACCTAACCCCACACAAGCAAATGCATAATTGTCACATGGCCTTGCCTTGCCCATTGTTTATTAAACATGTGTCAAAATCTTATTGATTTGAAATTGCATCTTGATTATAATAATGAATAATGAAATAAGGTTCAAATTGCCACATGTCATCATCTCCTTGATGCATGTGACAAAATCTTGTCCACCCAACAATTATTTTCAAACTTGTCTATCGCACTTGTAAAATGTGAAAAAAAAACTTTTTTATGCACATGTTTACAGCCCCCCACAATGCAAACTAATTTTTCATTTGGTTTAAACACAATTGTGGAGGATCATCATTATGGTTAGGAAAAGGCAAAGGGCCTTCAGTAGTAACATGAACTTTACTTCCACCTTATAAACACCATCTCTGATTTGTGCCCCATGAAAAATGTCTTTCCCTAGTAGGCCAAAAACTACTGCGCTACCTACAATTTGCCTCTTGTTCATTAGGAACACCGAATCACCTATGCCAAACTACACAAGTTGGAATTAGAAAAATGAATAGCTCAATGAACATGGATACAATGTTGAATATGAAAGGTGATACCTAAAACCAACAACCATATTCTAGAAAAAAAGAAGGGTAAAGTAAGGTTCACCTTTTCTTTGTAGAGGTGCTTTTTGTTGTTGAATATGAATTTGTTAATTTAGATCCTCAAGATCTTAGAAATGTGGATTCTACCCTGACTAATTTCTTTGCCCTTTTGCCATTGTCACCCACATAAAGCCCAAATCACATAAATCTTTGAATGTAAGCATCACTCTTAAAGGCAGGACTGTATTGTAGAAATTAAACTAGATAAGCATAGGGACTAGGTACTATGATATCTATTTTGAAATAGGTTGGATAGGGTAGGTTTAGTACATATAAGGTAGGTAAAAATAAGATTATTGAGGTGGAAGTCAAATGGTGCTTTAGGTGGGAAAGTTGAAAATGAATGAGGCTTTGGTTTTTTTGGAAAGAAAGGTCTATCCTAAAGAGATTTACAGAGGAGGAATGTGAGATACTGGAAAAGTTTTTAGAAGTATACACAATTGAGGAACGATGAACTTGGATATTTTGTTTTTAGTTAATTTTCCTTACAAGATATGTTTTGTTTTCTATTCTTCATAGCAATGTGAGCGATAAACTGTGGCAACATTTTAATATATTCATAATTTCGTGGATATTTAGGTTGTGAAGATATGTTGTTGTGGAGAATATCTTAAAATTTCTTTGGATTTTCAATACAAATTTTGTATAACTGAAACTAAATATGTGCCAAAAAAAACAAAAATTAAAATAGTAACAGAATATTAAGATTTACCAATCACTAGAATAAATTTTTAATTCATTACATAGTGCATTATAAAAATAATGTCTAGAACCAAGGGAAACCAAGGTCCACCTACTCTATCTAGACTAAATTCTCATTACAAAATTTTGGTAAGTACTCAATTCACCACAGTCAAATCTTGTTCTTGTTCTGTGGGGTGTCCCCCTTGCACTAGGTTATGTATTTCATGTCCATCCTACAAAGTATGATAGCTTGACAATGTACCATGTATCATGTTATACAAGTAAACAACCAAATCAACATCTAGATGAACCTATGTGTGAAGATTACAACAATGGATGACATTTGATTCAATGTGTGGCAGAATCATTGTTTACCATATATTTGTGATTATGATTTGATAATTACCAAAATAATTTAATTACCTAACTTGGCAACTTAACTTTGCACACCACTTTGAATCTACATGAATAGATAGGAAATATGTTGTTAGGGTTTTTTATACAAGATCTACATGCAAACATCAGGCCCAAAAAACATTAATTTGAAATTTGGAAAAGAAAATAATCATGATACATGACTTTTACTTGCACATACCTTACTTAGTAATGTGGTAAGGTTTTCCCCTATATGGATCATAGAGAGACTATTGGTGCATTGCATTGTTGTCAAGGATCATGGATTATAAGATCTTCTTACTCGTGAGCTTTCAAATTTTTATTAAAAGAAAATTATTTTATTAAAACATGGGCAACAAATAATCTAGAGAGATCACATTGTGCATCACAGCTCTAATTCAACTTCAATATGCTGTAAAATATGAACCATATTCTTAACTACAAATTAAGATAAGGGTCTTACATTGCCTACTTGGTTAGAAACATTGGTCACACCATTGACCCCCTAAATTATACAACAATAAGTCAAAATAAGCCATGCACAAACATCCAGAACCAAATGATATGAAAAGTGAATCCAATGGTTCAATGTCATTTATGGTTGATTTAACTATACTACTTACTTCAATCACCACTTTGTTATGTAGGTCATGGTTTAGGGCAATGTGATCATCAACCTTAGTACACATGTTTTTGAAATTAGCCACTAAACAATAGCAAATTCAAGCAATGCACCTACTCCAAAATCTACACCGTAAAATGTCTCATTCGAATTTTACACCCCAAATGTTATTGCACTTTCAACTAACATACTAACATCAAATTCAAATGCCAAATTTTTACCCACCTCGGGGAGCACTTTAAGCTCCTCCACTGCGTAACATGTGGCGTTTGTCCCATCTACACCCCAACATCCCTTGGACTATGGACTTCCATTGTTCATTCCAACCACTTGCATCTATTGCATGAACTCTGGAATTGTGGAATTCAAGGTCTGGGTTGATCTTGCATTCTCATTGCATGTTTCCAACACTTGGGCCATAGTGCCAATAATCTCCAGCAACTTTGTTTTGATGTTTGTGACTCAAGAAGATAATGTGGCACTACCTCCCTATAATTTTTATTTTTAAAAAGTGAGTTTATTTCCACCTACACAATTAGGTATTGAAATGAGTAGATAAGAAGTTTGTCATCCAACTATTAAGAAAACAACACCATAGTGTAAACCTAGTACTATGAATTTGGAAAAAAAAAACATTGCATATAAAAATTTCAAGGGCTCCAAAGGTGTAGGGTTTTAAGTACAATTTTTGCTAGAGTTTGTTCATACTTTAGACCCATGGCAATAATTTTTGTCAAGGATGGACTCCTTGCCCTTTTTTTCTTCTACACACCCCCCCAAAAAAACCCATATTGAAATCATTTTCCTATATTCCCAACATGGAAACAAGAATTAAAAATTATGAAATCCATAATGACCTTACCATTGGCACTAGCTTCACCACCTCCACCATACTTATGGCCTTGTTTCATGTTCTCTCAAGCATTAGACATAGTAAAGGCTTTGACAATTATTTTTTTGTCAATCCAATATTTCATGAGTCGTTCCCATTGGGGTGGCTCTATACCCATAAGGCGTCCCTTGTGAGTGAACATATGCTTAAGTTGAGAGCTCTCTTCCTTCAACAATTTACAAATAGAGCCCTCAAAACCCTTTTGACATAATGGGTTGTCAATATATTCAAAAAAGTGCATCCATTCAAGAATGTAATGTGAGGATGTCAGTGTTGTCCTAATCCTTAACATGTACTATTGAGATATCCAAAAATAACAAACTTTTCCTTGGGTGGTACCATTAGGAACCACCTTGTCAAAATCACAAGAAAATTAGACCTAATTTTTAAAGTAAAATTCCATTTACTTATACATTGATTTATTTGATTGGACTAGGTGGGTTATGTTTTCCCCACTTATGCACACATTCATTAAAAATAATGAACACCCGAAAACCTATAATGTGCATTGACATTTTGATTCCTAACCCATTCTTGACTTAATTTTTCATGTTTTCTTTTTAAGTGTCTTTACCCTTACATGTTAGATATTTTTCTTGTTTATTTAGTGCATGCACAAAGGTAATGATCCAAATTAGTCATTAAAATAACAAAAGATGAAAATAATCATTATTTGTGTTCTTGACATCAATGGCATTTTAGGACTTCACGAGCATGATTTCAAAATTTCATAACTAAATGAAATTTGATTTAGTCAATTATCTATAAAAAAACATCAAGTAGGTTGGCATTTGAAGTATTTTTTTTAAAAAAATTTTGCATTCATTTCTCACATCAAAACACATTTTTTTGTAAATTTAATTAGAATTTTGAATTATACATGACTTGGGTAACCTTTTGATAAATAATTTGAAATGATTTTTTTTTTAATGTGAGTCTTATGTTGTTTTGAAGTTGGATGGGTCTCAAAAAATTTGGAATGTGATGTTCTTAGTGGTACCACCCAAGGATAAGTTTATCTAAAACTGGGGTCCATTGGACCTCATGAAATCATCCCAAACCAGTAAAAACATGAAACAATTATGTCTAAAATCTCAAATCACCAAAAGTGATTTGAGATCACACTCCATAAAATAATCTCCCAAAACTAAATATCTTGAACTGTGTTCACACTCAAACTGGTTCGAAACAAACAAACAAACTTAACTAACCCAACTTAGTTTAACTACCTACGACCTAACTGGATAGTTAAACTAAAATTCTTGACATATCAAATGACCAATAAGCCCAAATGGTTAAATTCATGCCTAGCTTGCAAGACATGGTCATACTATTTTATGTTTAATTGCTAACCTTTAAGTTTCTAAGGTTAAAACAATGTTGGGGCAACAATGGCCAACAATGTTGTCCTTGGTATTGTAATTATAAAGTATTCATTTTTCAAGGAAGCAACAACCCTTCTCACGGAAAAATTATTATTCATTTTCAGTTGGAAAAAGTTGAATTTATCTCCTTTTAATGAAGTAACAACATATTACCTAGGAAATCACCATGCATTTCCCTATATTTGTTTATATATACCCTCAACTAATTTGCTCATTACTCAAAGCTTGGAGAAACTATACAAAACAATACCATAGCACCTGAACAAATTTGGCATAAAATAAATTATCATTATTTTGCTGAATTTTTGAAATATTATTTATTATTTGTGTCAACATTCTTATAAAAGTAAAAGTCTACAAGATTTCAATTGTAAGGTTTGAAGAGCCTAAGACTAAGATAGTCTAGACACACTAGATTGTCCCATAAACTTAAAGAAAATGTGTTTATTAATTTTTTATAATCATTACTTGTCAAAAAATTCAGAATTAAAAAATCAAGTGTCAAAGTTAAGATTTAAGCTTTAATTAATTATTCGACAATTTGTTGCCAAATCTGATCAGGGAGCACGATATTACCAAATAATAGATACTAGAGTCCTACATTCACTTTTATCAACCATGTAGAAACTGCATGAAGGCTTATAAAGTTATTGGGCATGTGAAAATGTTAAGAAAAAACTTAACCATCACATTAACCCCGTGAAAGAAAACCCAACTAATAAAATGTTGCTTGGGTACTCTTACATGAATACCTATAGGTATGGTGTTGTAAATCTTACAAAATTTAGTGGTTTTTTAGGGGGTGAATTGTGGCCACTTGACAACAACAAAAAAATCCATTGCCACTCATACAAAGGATCTTTGTGAGAAAAATGTGGCAAAGTCACCAGATTTCAAGGAATTCTTTCCTGAAATTGCCATAGTTAGACAATAGGTTCCATGAGGTCATGAAAAAATACAACAGGGTTACTATTATATTTAAAAACTTTCCTCTATTGACTTGTAGCCAAATGTGGCTAATTTCTCTTGTGGATGATTACAAATATGGCTATATCACGGAATTGAGAAAAGAAAACCATGCTCACAAATTAATGGTTTGCCAAAAAACTTGGATGTAAAATTGCATATATATAAACCCTAAACCTGGACCTAAACCTAAACCCATATATATATATATATATATATATCCTGGCTGTCCACAGGAAAATGAACCATATAAATATCAAATTATAATTATAATTTTAGAATGAAAATGATTTGGAAATGGGAAGGGAGTGATAATTGATTGTCTGCAAAGGCATTTTTGCACTAATGATAGCTCACCAAGTTCTATGGAGAACTTTGAATAATTCCACCTGACTTACACTACCCCATGTTTATCTTGTGCTAAAGATTCCATCTCAATTGCATGCAGGGGGATGTCTTGCAAGCACAGGTGCATGTGTCCCCACTTGTAAGTTCTCATGAATCCATTTCATCATGCTGCTCTTGTTGATGATGCCAATAATCATACTGTTGTTCTTGTTGTTGAAGGTAGTTGCAGTTCAGATTCTACTACTTTGACAATCTTAACACAAGGGATAAGGATATACAAAAAGTTAGATTCATAAAGTCCCATGTGGCAAGTTCCACGCATTTGTAAATAAAAACATAAAAACCCTAACATATCTCATATAACAAGTTGGGTTTTTTCGAGTTCTTCCTGCGATGCACCACTGCAAGCAGAAATCACACTCGTGTGGCTGAAGTGGATCATTAGCTTGAATTTGCAAAGGGATTACCTTATATTAGACTTATCTGCAAAATCACCCTTTGTTTCACTTGCTATCTCCTCTGCTTTCACCCCCTACCCCCTCTTTCAGTGGGATCTGCAAAGTAAGGAAATTTTATTAAATCTGGGTATGAAATGCTGAAACTCAGCACTTAATGCACAAGGTTTAACAGTAATTATAGTACTTGTACAGGTCGGAGCACTGAAAATATATGTAGCAGCAGTGTAGGCGCTCAGGAAAATGGAAACACATGATGAAACTCAGTGTATCACCAAAATTGGTGGAAAAACTAGTTTGGGTCCCAGTTACTTCCTTTTGTAAAAAATTTCATTCCCAGTTACACATTTGATGCCCTATTATGTCAAAGCTGGCCGTTCTCGCCTCTAATCACCTGACTTTACAGATAACCCTATTATTATGTAAAGTTCATATCTTGTCTGGTAGTTGGCTCGAGACTGTCTGGTATTGGAAATAGTCTCGATCCACTAGTGTACTTCTGCACCTAAGCTATTTTCTGTTACCAGCAGCCTTGAGTCTATTACCCATAAGTCCATCTTGTCCTTGCACTTGGCAAATGAACATCAGACTTGTGGGTTTTGAGATTGCAAGGCTTTGGGTCTCATTAGATGCCTGCCTCTTCTTCATGTTGGTCTCTTCACAACGTGTTGAACTTTGAATCTAGATTTGGATTTAGCAGATACGTAGCAAAGAGGAGAGAACTGAGAGCTTCCTGTAGACAACGGTTTGATTTTAGCACAGAGAGAGAGAGAGAGAGAGAGAGAGAGAGAGCCATGGCAAAGAGGAGAACTGAAAACTTTCGTCATGATACATCATCATTTCATCTGGTCGGTTAGTTGGTAAAGGCGATGGTCTGGGATGAGGGGCACAATTCAGGTTGAGTAACCATGCATTCTGTCAGATGACCCACATAATGCCAAACCAAAAGACACAGAGCAAAGTCCATGACATTTTGCATGTCCAATGCTTGTGGACATGCAATCAATCATTGTTTCTCCTTTGAGAAGTAAAGAGAGACTTCTAGGGGATTAAGAAAGTACTCCATAAACCTCAACCTGGAGTTACACCAAGGACTCATTTTCTGGTGTTTTCTGGTGACCGTAGGTAGCCTTGGGTCAGTTTCCACATTGACAAAACAAACAATTTTTTTTCCAAAAACTGGGGATTTTAATCCTGTGAAATCAAGGGTCAATGAAGACCCCATACAATAACTTAACCTAACCGCATGGAGAACTGGTAAAAATATTTCACAAATGGAAAGGCAAAAGAAGAAGTATGGAAACTCAAATATATCACCATGCAAAAATATAATCTTCAAAAAATCCTCTAAAAGAAACCAAAAGCCTTCAAGATATTATAACTCTATAACTAATTTCAAGTTTCAACACAAGCCAAAATATCATCTTTCAAAAATCCTCACATAAAAATAGACCTATTGGGTAGGGTAGGGGCAAAAATCCATTAAGCTACTATACTCTATAATAAATCTAAACACAAGATCCTTGCCTTGGTAGTAGGCAAGGCCGACAAAAGAACCAAACAGAGAGGACAAAATGAAGTAAAGTACAAGCTTGCCAGTGCACCGAACTTTAAAACCCAAATGATTTTTCACAGCCTGGGGGGGGGGGACACATAGGGATGAGACCATGATGAACACATTCATTAAACTAGCCAATGCATGTCATTTTGAGCAGAGAGAATTGGCTGGCCTGCCAAAGTTCCCTTTTGCAGGGGAGCCATTCCTTAACTGGCAATGTAATAATCATTTTTGAATCCCTCTAGATTCATTGGAGTTCATTTTGTTTTTACTGTACCACAACTCATCCCTAACTGAGTTTAACCAAGGTGGAACCTTGGTGGTAACCTATCTTGTAAACCCTAGTACTTCCCCCTCACGCTACCTATGTAGACTGGTGAGCATCATAGGCAAGTAAGGAAAGAATATTCTTGATTACTATGTAGCAGGTAATTAAGTAGGTAAGACACTAGGTGACTACTAGCAGGTCAGTAGATGCATGTGGATTGTTATGACTACACAGCTAACCACCATGGTTAGGTATGGGATGCGAATATAACAAAATTTGTTTCTTGTTCACACGCCATCCGTCCTGCTTGTGGGAACTCATTCACTCTAGTCATTAGAAGGGCTTTAATGTTTGAAATGATATAGAATACAGGGAAAATTCTAAAGAGTGTTATAGTCAACTAGAAATCTATGATAAAGCCAAGGGTGATCTAGTTTGTTACATAACTAAATGGCATTGTACCTCTTGCAATAAGAAAAATTTCTAAAGGACATTTTTGTATTTTTGCAAAATATTTGGATTGACAAGTCCAATGGTTTTGGACTTACTACCAGACCCGCTAGCAAAATTCCAAACAAAATCCCTCCTGACAACATGCTCTAACCAAATGACTCAGAGTTTCATAGGTTAAAAATTATAAAATTATAGTATTCTATGAGTGCTTTTGCCAAGGGGCCTTGGGTGAACCATCACCCACATTGGTACCATGGTTAAAACACCAAAATTATTTAAACTTCTCTCTGAGTACCTAGTATAAACAATCCAAGCTTAGACTAACTCAAGGTCTCTTATTCCAAATCAAAATGGTAGAGGAACCAATGTGGGTGCTAGTTCATCCTGGTCCTTATAACTGTGCTTTATTTGCTACAGAGAAAAGGAGAGACTAAACACAAGACAACTACTTTCTCAGGTTCTAGAGTGAAGCAGCACACACACAGCACTTAATGCGGATAGATGGATGGATGGATGTTGTATGGATTGAAAGAAACACTTTTTCCCATCATATTTTTGTCCCACAATTAACCATGGTGATTAGATGTACTAACCATTGGCATACATCAACTAACCTAGTAACCACCAAGTTCCTTACCTACTTACATAGTAACCAATTAATATCCCCTATCTACTTACATAGTAATTAGTAACCACTTATGTCTTCCCCAGTGGTTATGTATTCCAAGGGTGCTAGAGAGATTGAGAAGCAGGCTACGATGGAGGAGGACTATCAATTGATATTTTCATCCGGCCATTTGTATCTTTTGAATAATTTTTTTTGGATGATTTTTTAATGATATGTACTATGATGTGGTGGTCCCATTGGGGTTTCATCCCTATTTTCTTACATAATAGCCATTGACATTCCCTAGCTGCTCACCGTACCTACATAGTATCCACTTACGTTCGCTTTGTACTTACTTACCTACCTAGGGTAGGGTAAAGGTAGTAACCACCAACATTTCTTACCTACTTACATTTGTAGTAAGTAAGTTACCTAGGAAGGGGTAGGGGAAACTAGAAGGGTTTACAGGATTTGAACCTGGGAGACCCTGATTTAGTCTAAGCATGGGATATTTGTAATATTTTTAAATAATTTAAATGGATTTTTGGATATTTTTACCATGGTACCAAGTTCCAAGGGTTTTGTTTCTCAAATTCATTAACTAGCTCAACTTACGAGGATTAAATCCCCAGCATTAATTAGCATTAAATGATAATTGTCCCAGGTGGGCTGTAATATTTTTTCAAAAGTGCTACAACAAGTGATGATCTAGGAAGTGCCTAGGTCTAGATGAGGCTAATTTTAATTTTATTTTTTATTTCGAAAAAAGGCAAAAAAAAATCCATAAAAATCACCCCCCAAAATCTCTCTTTTTTTTCATTTTCTGAAAAAAACCCCTAAAATATATATATTCCATTTTCTGAAAAACAATTCGCCAAGAAGTCTCCAAAAATCGCCCAAAAAACCAAAACCACTGGGTTGCAAGGTGCAACCAACATGGGTGGTGCTGGTACACCCTGCAAGCAAGGCGTGTGTGTGTGACGGAGCTCGAAAACAAACGCGTACGCGTAAGCACCGTCCTCCTCCACACACTCGCCGAAGGGATGTATATATAATACTTCCGATTGAGGACTTGGTGATGATCTGATCATCACCCCCAGCTGCTGCTGCGGGATTCTGCAATCTCTGCTTCACGACCTCGGATTTCATTTGCGGAAGATCTACTAGTCTGTGCATCCTTAGGTAAACATTCACTAGAGTCGCTGTACCTGGTGTTGTTGACAAACGCAGTTTGCTGTCGATTCAAAGCTGCGATGCGGATGTTTGTTTGTTTGGTTGGTTGTAGTGAGGACTAGGTGATCAAGCTGACCACACTAGTCTTTAATAGGATGAATCATGAACTCTGCAAGTCAGAGAATATTGATCCATCATGAGACGTTGTTGGAAGCTGCTGCTGGGTGTGCTGCAGATCGATTTGACATTGGACGAGGCAGTGGCCGGTCTAGCTATAGACAGTATTGCAGTTGGAGACTGTTGAATGTCCTCGTTCGAGCTGGGAGCTTGATCGTGCTGCAGCACACTGCAACCCAGCTTCATATCTTGCATTGAGTTGTTACACAAATGTGAGTACTCCAACCTCGACATGGTGCATACCATATACTTATCTAAGAAAGTAGTAACAGTAGTAGTAGTGCTGATCTCAGATTCATGTGCACATATAATATGTATGCTAGCAGCTACTTGGAAATGATTTTGCTTTTCAAGAGAGAAACTTATGGACAGTGAGTGGCGGGTGGTGCATGAGTTTCTTTCTTGAATAGCTAGAGGGATGCGTGGGAAAAGAAGCAGTGGAAATCACTAGAGTCGCCGCGTTCTGCAGTGAAGGAAAATGAACTGAATGGGCTGGAAAGATGCTGCAAAGTAGGAATCTTGTGTTGCAAGCTCGACAGAGCAGATGGACATGAGTGCTGCAGAGGGCCACGGTTGCCTGCACCCTGTGTACCGGGGTGTTAGGAGGAGATCTTGGGGCGTATGGGTGACTGAGATTCGAAGACCCAAGAATAAAACTCGCATTTGGTTGGGCTCCTTTGCCACGCCCGAAATGGCTGCTTGCGCTTACGACGCTGCGGCCCTAGCGCTCCGGGGACCCAATGCTCTTCTAAACTTCCCAGAGTACTCGCCCTCCCTCCCCCGTCCCCTGGACCTGTCTGACAAATCCATTCAGGCCGCTGCCACAGAAGCTGCACACAGCTTGGCTCGACGAACTGCATCTGGAAAGATGCTGCAAAGTAGGAGATACGGTGCAGCCATATTCCAGCCTGCAGAGGCTACCATAGCGACCACTTCAAGTCCTTCAGCATCAATGACTATTGAATCCAGTTTTGATACGAGTACGTCCATATCGATCCATGATCAGGGAAGCTCAAGATTGCCTTATTCACCAGGCAAGATCTCCAAGCCGTGTTCCGTGCAGCTCATGGCAACAGATCAAAAACCTTATGTCGAGTACAATGCTAGTTGCTCGACTACGATAGTCGAACGACCAGCTCGCTTTTATAGTTCTTCGGCAAGCAGCTACTCCGACAACAAACTCCAGCAGATCGATGGAGCTGCTGCAACAACAACTTTTTGTTACAATTCTGGAATTCATGGAGCCACATTGCAGCAGGCAGCAGCTTATAATACTCAAGGGGGAAAGCTGCAAGATCATGAGAAGAAAACTGCATTAAAGCCAGTTATGAGTTTCCAAGCTTTGGAACACAGGCAGATCAGTTCTGGGCTCCAAGAGTTGATCAATGACTCCGAAAAAGCAGCTGCAACAGCAAGTACGACCGCCTCATGGGTAGTGATGCAGCAGCAGCAGCAGCAGCTGGATGCAGCTCAGGATCAGTCGATGGAAGCAAGAGCTGTGCAGCGGCAGCAAAGAGGTGGGAATTATTATACCGTGGACGAAGATTTCATCTTCAACATGCCAAGTGTTATTGGCTGCCTCTATGATCATGCCCTGCTGTGCTGCCAGCTTCCGCCTCCACACTGCACGACGACGTCACCGGAAGCCCTGGACCCATCAGCTGCTTCCTCACAGGCCGCGGACTGCGATGATCAAGCTGATTCAAACTCTACCAGCTGGGAGCCGCATCTTTGGAGCTACTACTGACCAGTGAACTAAATTTCGACTGTGATAAGTTTTGTTTGTCCCAAGCAGTCAAATCAGGGAAGAAGCTTCATCACTCTTATCTGTTTGGTTAAAAGGCTTGTCACTCCAAATTCTTGTTAGAAGCTCTATAGCTTGCAATTTGGAGGTCCTTTTGTAGTGAAGCAACGACATCATGATCAATTGCAACATTTCATTTTGCAATGGGCCACTGCATGTATGTGCAAAACACATGATCAATTGCAACATTTTCTTTTGGCAATGGGCCATTAGATAAATGTGCAATACACATGATCAATTTGCAACATTTCCTTTTGCAATGGGCCACTGCTTGTATGTGCAAAACACATGATCAATTTGCAACATTTCCTTTTGCAATGGGCCACTGCTTGTATGTGCAAAATACATGATCAATTTGCAACATTTCCTTTTGCAATGGGCCACTGCATGTATGTGCAAAACACATCATCGATTGCAATATTTGTACTCTAGGCTGAAGACATGTTTCCATGAGTGCCCACTGCTTGTCCTTTCCCCACCCAAATAATTGCAATTTTTATGCAATAAGGACAAGGAAACACACCACAAGGTCCACACCACAATTCCTTGACCCAGGCGGCCTTCCCTCCCCAGCATAACAATAACCAAGGAGGCTCTGCTGTAAAAAAACCTACAGCATACAAAACTTTGCATGAATCTTCCATGGAAGCTAGATCATCCCTTGCACTAGTAAGGCTTTCACAAAAATCCACAAATTTGTAAGTAATCTGACCTGTGAATTGACTACGGTTTTCACCCAAGGTTGGTACTATGTATTATTACCAAGGTTGGTACTATGTATTATTAGTTGACAAAGGCAACTTGTACAAGCAATTCAAGACACCAATTTGAACAATCTCACTCACTCACTCACTCACTCGCCAAAAATCTTTTTTTTCATCTCGCCTATAGACACCTTAAAAGGCCTATACATGTGGCAATTTCAACCTTTTTAAGTGCGAGTTTACATTCAAGTGAAGAGTTTTCTGAATTACACCTCAAAACAATTTAAGGCTCCTATTTTAAGAATCTCATTGGTGGTCACATTCTATGTTTTGATTTCACCCTAATTAATTATTGTAGTACCTTTTCAGATTTGGCATCTCACTGCCGAAAAATTACTTTTTTTTGAAAATTTGATTTCGGCACGATTTTTATTTTTATTTTTGAATTCTCTAAAATTTCAGCACTTTAAAATATAATATAATTTTTTATATTATAAAAAAAATTTGTCGAACCTGAAAAGGTACTACGGAAGCACAAAGCCTATTCTGCAGAGCCTGTAGGTTCGTATACTAAGAAACTTTCCAAATTACCTGCTGGCTGTCACAGGGGAAAAAAAGAAGAAAAAAAGGTAATTTGTTTTTAAAATCAACTAAAATCGATCAATTTTTTTTCACCATACAACACCTTCAGGTCAAGGGATTCCTGAAATAATGGCCCTCAGAGGAGCCCCACAGCCCATTATTTTGGGAATGTGCCAGCCCTCAGCCTGGGGCCACAGTGAACCAGCACCCACCAGTGCACCATCCATCCACCGAATGCCTGTTATTAGGTACTCAGTTGTGGATGAACCTCAACTGAGTTAGTATATGGTTTTCACCTTGGTAACCAATTATGTAAGAAATAGGTCTCATCTATAGGTAAATAGGTAGGAAAATAGATAACTACTAGGTAAGTACATGGTTTATACATAGGTAAGGGGCTGGTTTTTTTTTTACTACCTACCTACTAACAACTTGCTTGTGAGTTGTTAGTAGGTAGGTAGTAAAAAAAACAGCAACTGAGCTAACTAACCACCATGGTTAGCTAAGGAACTGGAACCCAACAGAAAACTGTTTCCTGACCACTTATCATCCATCCTTCATGGTGCACTGGTGGGTGCTGGTTCATTGTGGCCCTCTGCCATTTACCTTACATACATAATTTACCCCTAACTGTCAACTTCTTACTGGATTCATCATGAACTTCATGACCCAGTGTGAACATGTAAAGCAATCCACATTTGAGTGGCATTTCACATTATGAAAAATGGCCAGTACCTACCTCATTAGTTTGGACCAGTGTTGCCCGGATCCAGGTCTTGTGCCGGTTCCAAGTCTCGATCCAGGTCCAGGTCTTAAGACCTGGCCAGATGACCTTTAGGAGAGTCAAGTCTCGCCACAAGAATTGGCCCGGCCTGGCGGTTCTATGCAGTTCAAGGCCCGCCACAAGGAACCAATTTCACAATTCTAAGGAGCTAAAGACTCACCCAAGAACTTGATCATTGGATCTTATTACCAAGTCACCTGGATCCCGATCCTAGGGTCTAGGGTTTAGGGTTAACCTAAATCTAGGGTTTTCGGTTAGGGTTGCTACAGAGGGAGGGAGGAGGATGTTGTCTTTGCTTGTGAAGCTTCTTTTCTATTTTTGCTTTTAAGATGCTTTCTAATGCTTGTTGCACACTTTGCTTGTCCCTTGTTTTTATTTTCGCTCTTGAGGTGCCTTCTAATGCTTGTTGGGCACTTTATTTGTTTGTCACATACATGCAAGTGTTTAGGGTGTATTATTTTGTACCAAAGAAATTATTTTGGGCTAGTTTGCTCATTAAAAATGTTCATTAAAATAAATCGAAGAATTGAGCCCAAACCCAAAATTGACAAGTTTTATGAAAATGAGACTTGTTAAAACTATGTATAAATCAATTTTTAAAAATTGTTCTTTGAATCCTAAAATATGATCAAAACCAAATTCAATGATCATATACATTTTCATAAAATCATTTGCACTTCCATTAATACAAATTCCAAACTTCAATTTACTAGAATTTGTGAGGTGGATGTTTGGCTTATATTTCTAAAATCTTGAAATCAATTAACACCCACAAAATAATATGTGAAAATTTGTAATTTCAGAAATCACATGTCATGAAAATTTGTGTTTACCCATCATGATGTCATGAATAAGTTTTTATTACGTTCAATGAATTTTCTTTTGTTTTCTGATAATGGTCCATGACAATTTTTTATTTACAATGTTTACTAATTGTGATTTTATATTGTCATGACAAATTTGCACGTGTTTTTAATCATGTCATGACAACTTTTGTGTTTTTTATTTTTACTCATAAGTTTTTGACAATTTTTGAAATTATACAATCAATTTTATCAAGACAATTTATGAGCAAATTGTGTGTCGTTTAATATTGAGGTTGCACCCACAATTTGTGCTATTTGACCATCTTGTAAAATAATTTTAGTTTTTCTATGTTTTAATATTCATTTTTGCAAGACAATTTTGTGTTTATTCAATGTGTGTGGCCTAAATTGAATTCAAACATGTGTTGGGAAAAAAAATACATTCATTTTCACATGTGACAATTGAAAGGTGAATGTGCAATTGAAAAGGGTCCAATGTCAATTGTCTCTTGAAATTATCATCCAAAATGTGGACATGGCCATTGTTGACATGGCAATACAACTCCAATCAAAGTTTTTATGAAACATTGTTACATTGTATACAACTTATTAGAAAACCCAATTGTGAAAAATCATATGAAAAGATACAACATAAAAGAGATTATAATCAAAAAATTCTAAGATAAACCTCTTGAAGGGTCTAAGCGAGATGACTTTTCAAAAGGATCAATTCTGAAAAAATCATTAAAAAAATTTAATCAATTTCTAGAGGTGAAAATGATTCTAAACTCAATATATTTTGTTCTATGAGTTTAAAAATTGTGAAACAACAAACATCCATACTTCCTTGCTAAGGGCTTTTCAATGGTACCAAAAGCATAGCAAGGCCCTTAACACTTTGGGTGTGATCACAAAATAAAACAAATGACTATATAACACCTATTTAATGTGATTTGGTGTCCAATTATGACTTCATGTATTCAAACATGGTTCATTTCATAATTAAAATAAAAGTTTGAAATCTCTTTTGGAAGGAGCACAAAAGCATGTAGTTTATTTGTGGTTTTTTGAAAGGCTTAAGCTAGGCCTATAGTTTTCCACATTCATGGGTTAATAATAAAGCTTTAAAATGAAAACTAAAAATGTTTTACTAATTCCAAATTATGTTTGTAACTATTCCTAGATTAACACATTGGGGTTTAAGAGTTTTAGATGCTCGTGTTAGTGATGCACTTGGAAGATATGAAGTATTACAAATAAAGACATTATTGAATGGAGTAACCAAAGAAAAAAATGTTTAAAAATTATTTTAAACAAAGTATCAACAAGTTTCGATGGCAACAAACATGACTTGTCATTCCCAAGTTACATCTCAATTTCTTAAGGTATCATACACATCAAACTCATTTTCAAAAGCATCAAACCCACAACCATTAAATATGCAAGATAACACAAAATCCACATTTAGCTATGCCAAATCATTAAGCATTTGTTAGGAAAGTACCCCATAAAAAACTATCAACTAAAAAATTTGCATTTTAAATTATGCAAATTAGCATTCATGAATACATTAAAAATACATGAATAAAACTGCATTCATTGATGTAAACCCATCATAACAATTAGCCACTAAGGTGAAAGCATGGTAAAGTATACCAAAAAAGTATTTTTAAAAACACAATAAGAAAATGGTCCAATTTTCAACACAAATTTTTTTTAAAAGATTGAAAATAATTTAAAATAACATAATAAAAACATGGTGCTTTTCTTTGAGTTTATTGTGAGGTGATTACAAAATTTGAAAAACTTTGGTACAATAAAAGTAGATAACAAGTATATTTGAAAATGAATAGTCAAATTGAATTTAAACATTTTTTTCCATTAAAAATTTGATGTATTTTACTATAATTTTTAAAAGTTGAAAACTTACAAGTACATTTAAAAGTTACATCATGCTACAAATGGAGAATATTCAATAATTCATCTACTTTCACCTACTTATACAACTTTGGACAACCTAAAAAATAGGGGAAAATATAATTTTTAAAAAATATATATTTTAATGCATATTAAATATTTGATTAATCAACATCATTATGATAAAATTAAATATTATCCTCATTTTATCATTAATTTTTTTAAAAATATTTTCAATATACTTTTTTAAAATTATGATTTCTTTTTTTTTTTGAGGTGACAAGGAGCAAAAATTGTTTACTTTACCTTGTCGGCACCCACTAGTCTTTTTTATTAGGGGCAACCCATGAATGACAATTGAATAATATCCATTATTTGAGTTCTCCCAATATTTATGCACCAAAGTTTAATTAAGAATTTATTTTTTAAAAATTCATTGGTTCAAGGGAAAATTTTAATTACTTACAATTGGGTAATTTGCAAGGTGGTTTAAGCTAAAATACTTGTCAAATAATAATGATTTCAACTTTTTTACTTGAAAATTCTTGGTTGGGAAATTCAAATTTGTGAACATGCAAAAGATGGCTTACTTTAGGTGGCAAGTTTAGATTATTCAAAAAGTAAACACAATATCATGGGACTTTGTTTAACTCAAATCTTTTAAGGCCAACCACTCCCTCCAATGTAAACATTTACTTGCCAACCTTGATTTAAATGGCTTTTCATAAAAAGTCAATTAAAATGAATTGAACTTTACTTGAATCACAAGTTTGTTATAGCTTGAATGATAAATGTAGTATAATTTTTTTCGCTTGATTATGGTTCTAGAATAATGATTACATGTTTTCCTATTTTCTTAAAAAGTGCAATATAATGTTATTCGATTTTAGATTTTCAATAATACATTGAACAAAATTTTCTACAAATTAAATTTATTTGACAAAGGGTCATTACTTAATGTGAAATGGTTCAATGTAATTGAAATAAGACATAAATGCCAAAATGCATGAACAAGGTTTTATGAAAGAGAGAAAGTCATGGTGAAACTAATTTCACCACTCATTTTGGTGGTGAAATTAGTTTCACCTTAAATGTCTTGTAAAGTAAGGTTTGTATTGGAGTGGGCATTTTAATGTGTTTTTTCGGAAAGAGATTGAAAAAATGTGGAAAGTTGGGAAAATGGATGAGAAGGGAGCAATTCTGAAAAGAAGAAACACCTTTGAAATTTCATAGGGCAAATCTTCTTTGTGTGAGAGCGTCTCTAAAATAAAGATATCAAATAAAAATCTTTTGTGGAATTCTTTTTACAAGAACTAGTCTTTCAAAAGACTTAGGAAAGGTTTCAACAAAATTCATTTGAATATTTCATCAAATAAGAACATGAAAATGCTTGAGCATTTTGTCAAACATGAGTGATGGAGACACTTCTAAACAAACATTTTGTCAAAAGTGTGTGTGTGTGTGTGTGTGTGTGTGTGTTTTGTTCTTTAAATTGTGGAGAGAAGCAAGAATAACATAGCAACAAAAAATTTGCAATTTGTTTGTTGTTTTTCTTATTTTTTGGAAATTGGGATGAAAGAAATGGGAATATGATAATGATGGTGAATAGCCTTATAATTTTTCATTTTCATGCAATGATGAGAAGCAAGAAAATGATGGACAATGGATTTTTATTTCTTCATGAACAATGGAAAAGTGTATTCTAACTTGGGTTGGGGCCTTTTCTTTTTTTGTGGGTTCATCCTTTTTTTCACCCCCAACTTGGGGATTTTCAAGATGACAACAAAACAAAAATGAGGCAAAGAATATATATATATATATAAACACCCACCCAAACAAGGCATGGTTTTGCAAATACTTTTATTTTATTAAATTATATTTTCATCAATAAAAATAAATGAATTCAATGGAAAGTAATGGCAACCAATCATTGCCATTTGTGATGAAGGTGATTTATACAAGGTTATGACTAGGCATGAGCATGCTAAAGTGGACAACTAAATCTCCTTGGTAGTCTACTTAACAAGTAAAAGAAAATAACAACAAAATCTATCATAAACCATTTGTATGTGGAATATTTTTACTTGAATGATCAAAGACAAAATAGCTCTTTACTATTATGCATTAACTTGCAAACTACACATTGTAAAAGTAGGTTTGAAAATAAAATTTTAAAAATACAAGTAGATTTTGCAATCTACTTTTTATCTACTTTTTGCAATGTGCATTTTTGTAAAATATGTGGTAAATAGGTTTTAATAGATAGATTTTTTATTTTTTATTATGGCCACCCTTCAAAACTATAATGATATCTATATCCTCAAAAGTAATAAAGCAACAAAGTTTTAAAAGTAGACTAAAAATATCCCCATTTACAAATTTACCATCTAGTGAATGGGGATACTTTTGGTCTACTCTTTAAATTCATTTAGTCTTAATGTTTTTGAAAGAGAATTCTTGTAGTAATAATAGAGGTGTGTGATGATTTATTATTATAGTTCCACCCATTTTTATGTTACTTGTTTGGTTTTATATGCATGATACAGAGTAAATCTAGAGACATTCACTTTTTAATGTATTTTACCATGCTTTCACTCGACTACATTATTATTTTCAAGGCATTTTTGGTTTGTCATACATGTAATATAATTAAATAGAAAATGAAAACCATGGGTTAATAAAATCCCTTTTTTCATTTGAATTTCAAGTCATGATGTTGGACCCATTTAAAATGTTCAAGAAAAATAATTCAAGAAAATCATCAGTTTTGATCTTTAAAAAGACTTTTTAAATTCAGTTTGTGGGATCTTGAAAACTCCATAACACAATAAATCAAACTTATATTTCATTTATTCAATGCATTTTTAGTTTTTAAAACATTAATCATGTGATATCTCAAATTTTCAAATACATAGGATTAATACATTGCAAAATAAAAATATATATTCATGAGTTTTATAAGGTGTTATAAAAATTGTGATTCAAAAGTTCATTGCTCATTGAGTATTTAAGATTTTGATGTGTTTTTTAAATTTTTGGAATGCTAGTTGTATTAGCATTACATATATGAATCCTTTTTTAATATTTAATAATATTTAAATATAAAGAATTGCAAGAAAAACTACAAGTGCGACATAAAAAAAGGCACACATAGTGTGTTTTCACCCAAGGTAACTCCCCAAGGATTGGAGAATTCTAGAACTAACTTACCTCAAGGTGAGAGGTGAGAATAGTTATTCTAAGGACTACACACTACTAGAGAGTTACCTTGTGTAAAGCCAAAGTGCCAATTGACATTGTTATACTTGGGTATATTCAAGTATACCCAAGTATACTTGTTATACACATTGTTATACTCAAGTATTAACCATTTTTAACCCTTCTGTATGCTAAACCCTAAACGACCAAGCTGAAAGCTGCATAGTTGAATTATGTAATAATGGTGAAAGCATAATAAAGAAGTTGTCCTTCCATGAAAAAGTAAATGAAAATGGAGAGATTTGCATCCATTGATAATTATAGTTGTGTGCCATATTTATTATTTTCACGATAAAAGTTGCACAATGTTCACAATACACACCCTTGAACCTTTGAGTATGAGAAAAAATAATTCGTATCATTGTGATGCTTAACTATATCATGGTTTTGCCAAGCAAAAACATGTTAAACTCCACAATGCATCTGTGCTAATTTCACATTATAACAATGTGGGACAAATTAAATAAAGATTCAAATTCGGCCTTTTGTTTTTTATTGGCAACATTTCAACAAAAAGCGAAATTTTAAAAATGAAAATTTCGAAAATTAACTGATTTTGGAAGTTTCAACTGTCAGAAGTGAGAAAGAAAAATATATATTTAATTTTTTTCAGATTTTAAATCTTGGTTCTTAGTCTGTAGCCAGAATATAAAAGGATGATTAATAAAGATTTGGCTAAATCCTCTTAGTGATGATCACCACTTTTTTCACATCTTCTTATTGATGACAGCCATTTTGGCTACTAATAAAATTCTTTAAAAAACTTGAAGTGAGGTATATCAATTTTAATGTTTTTTAAAATTTGGTTCAATGCCTTGAATTGTATCCGTGTTAATATTGACATAAGATGTTAACGATATCAGCATTGTCCATAATTGTCTTATTAAAGTGCATATTAATGTTGGAATGACCTCCACTATTGCCATGTGATAAAACATGGAAATTTTCTTTTTACTCAAAGGACATATCAATCCATTCTCATCTAATTCAAATAACTAAGGGAATTACAATTCCATTGCCTTAAATGCCAATCATCCAACATCAGCAACAATGCTAATTAGAAAATAATGGTATATAGTGTTTTTTTTAAGCTTAGGTCAAAATACTTCATGATGAATGAAACCCATTTTTTCCATGGGTGCCATGTAATGTTTTTTTCTTGGTGGTGAATTTTTGCTCGGTGGTGACAAATACACACACACACACACATATATATACAATGCAAATCGTGCAAAGGCTTGTTTTAAAAGAAAATTGCAAAAGTCACCATATTTTGAGTGAAAAAATCACATGTCATCGTGTTTAAACAATGAGTTCCTATTGGTCGCCAAAACTAGGCAAGATTCTTAGAAATTTTTTATTTAGGGTCTAACATCAAGCCAAATTTGGCTCATTCCTCTTGTGAATGATTGATAGTCCACCTTCTCGACAAAATTGAAAAAAATAAAAAAATAAAAATAAAAACCCATGTAGAGGTAACAAGCTATGTCCATAACATTGAGAGCCAACTCAGTTATTGGAAATAATAATTATGTGATGCTTGGAGGAAATGGGTATTCTCGACTCAGATGTTAACAAAATAAACAAGTGAAAAACCTTGATACTTGATGTGCAAAATTCCCAAGAAATCAATTTCAGTGGTGATCTTGGAAGGGAATTTTCTAATTCTCAAGGAATTCTTGCCAGATCACATACATGATGAGCAAAACACACAAGAATATGCAAATTTACTCATTTTCCAGGAATTTCTTACACAATTGTGTAAGAGCAAAACTCACAAGCATATGCAAAGAGGGACATGGGATATGAGAAAAGAAATTGAGATTATGGGCAAAATGACCCTCTATCAATCATATGAGGTTTTTGAGATTGTGAGCTTTCTGAACTTTTAACTGGTTTTTGTGCCCAATTTTTGACCCAATGTCTTGAAGATGCCTTGCATCTGTACTCAGCATCAGCATGCATAAGTGTAGGGTAAGGCCCCAAAGTGGGGTGCTATCCTTGAAATAATGGACCTAGTATGAGGTAGTAGCCAAGTCCAGCCTTGTATTTCAGGAATGTCCTGGGTAACCCAAGGGCCTTTACCCGTTGCAAAGCAAGAGCTAAACAATATCATAAGCTTAAACATATGAAGATCACAAGTTGGCTTCAGAATGAGGCCTCCTCAAACAATGTCTCATTGATCACAGCACATTAACACATCACCCTCTTGACAACAGAAGCTAATTTGTCTGCAGTGGTTTTGTAGCAAAAGAATTCATACAGACAGAGATTGTCACAATCGCATGCACCCAATTCAGCTGACAACACAAATTGAAAGGATTACAGAGGTGGGGAGGGAAACCAGGTCCAAAATCTTGGACCACTGTTGAATGAATTGTGAAGCAAAAATTATTTCCCTTTCACTGAGGGTTTACATGTATGTCCTCTCTGAAACACAAGCAACATGCTGCCAAACCTCCAAAAGAATTTGCACACTTGTGCATTCACCATAGGGAAAATCAGTTGGTTGCAAATGCTACCAAAGCTCAGGAAAAATTGCACATAATTTGCACAATCAAAATAGGGAGAATCAGTTGATTGCAAAATGCTACCAAAAGCTCCCCAAAAAAATTGCACATTTGTGCAATCAAAGTACGGGGGAATCAGTTGATTGCAATTGCTGCCAAAGCTCACCAAAAAATTTACGGATTTGAGCAGTTGGAATAGAGAAGAAAATCAGTTGATTGCAAAGGGTTTAGGTTTCTGAAAACTTTGCACATTTGAAGAGAGGAGCTCATCAAAGGCCCATCTGCTTCAAACCCTAACCCCAAACACTGCAGTGAAGAAACCCTAGAGAACTTAGTTGCAAGCACCTGTAAGAAGCAGAAGAAGAACTACTCTGGCACTGAGTTCGGTGAAGGTTTTTGATGGACAGCCATGAAGACAAAATTTGGCTGACTGACTTTGAAATGCAGCCAAGCTCTGACAAGCTCCAGGAATCTGATTCTTCAGCAATGTGCAATCAAAAGCTCGCAAGAAGAAGAGGAAGATCGAAGAAAGTATTTTACACAAGGTTGCTGTTGTAAACCCTAGACTGCAATTGTTGAGCTCCGAGCGTCCGAAACCGAGGCACATTGTTGTTGTCTATGAAAGTAACCAACACTCCGAGAGACTTGTGAATTTGTAGAAGGAGCCTAATTGTAGCTGATTTTTTTCTTACGACCACCAGGGCTCCATTCTCAAGCTGGAATGTGCAGGAGATCCTTCCAGCCACCACATGAAATGCTCGAACACGTCCGGACAACAAGCGAGACGAAGGCCGCCCTGGAATTCAAACCCAAACTCTTCCTCGGATTTGGCAAGCAGAGCACGGAAGACGTGGTTCTTCAAGTAGTCGGTTTCGATCACGAATCTGCGTCTCTCTTCTCCCACGTAAATCGCCAAGCATCCCGCTGGCACATCATCCAGCGCCTCCTCCTCCTCCTCCTCCTCGTTGGGATTCATGTGTCCTCCTCGCCAAGTGCCGTTGTTGTTGCGTGTGGACGATAGCAAGGTGTCTGTTAGGGTTCCAACTTTCATGCATTTCTTCGCGAGCTTGGTGAGCTTCTTGGAGACGGCCATATTAACGACGACGATCGAGACCAAAAACAACCCTTGCGCTTGATGAAGAAAAAAGCACGATCAATTCAAGCTCGAATATTCACGATACGAACACTCAAACTAAAGCAGATAGATCTTTTTCAAGATCATGAGAATGCAAAACCCAAACCGCAGCAGTTTCTCGAACTGAAATCCCCGGAAGGAGAAAAAAAAAACTAAAAAAAAAAACACACACACACACACACACACACACAAAACTCAACACCGATACATGAACACTTGTAGAAACAAGAGAACCCAAAGCGAGCTCCTGCAAAACATACCACAGCACAAGAAAGAAACCCTAATAATGTCAGACCGCAATCGAAGCCAAATCCAATTCCCGAATTAAAAATTTTCCCAGAAACTATGTAGCAGCCACCACCACCACTACCACCGATAAAAGTGCGATCTCAAAACCCAAAACCAAGCTTCCAAGCTCAGAACAGACTCGAACAAATCAGCTACCTTCCTCACTACAATGAGAGGGAAAATTTCCGGATTCTCACAAGAAAAGAAGAAGGAGACGATGAAGAAGTTGAAGACAATGAAGGATTTAAGTAGTCGGGAAGGGAGTCAGGGGAGCAGGCAGGCAGAGGGACGAGTCTTGTTCTGCTGCGCAAGGAAAACGTGGAAATGCGCAAGCTTGGAAGGCATAGCTACAGTGCTCCCTCGGTTGTCGCGACGCTGTCGCGCTTCCACCGCGTACGGCGACGCGGACTCGAAGGACTCGAAGGAGTCTCGAGACCGTTAGTCGAGGAGTTTCGTAGGCCCTTGGATGGGGGCCCTTCAGTCCGAGTGTAGGGTACCTTGGTCCTTTGATTGGGGATCCTTGGGAAACTGTGGGGGGCCGCCTTTAGCCTGCAATTACAGGGATAATGCGCCGCCTCACTGTGAGGGTATCTAAAGTGTTTACCACAATCAGCCTTTTTTTTTCAATGGCTATACTTTCTTTTTTTTACTGGTATTTAGCCAAAATTCTATATCAGAAATTGAAACTGCTAAAATCATAAGCTTTTAAAAACATTCAATAGTCAGAATTTGACCAATTTTTTTAAAAACTTGCCAGATTTCTATACATGGTTCAAATCAAGCAGGTAGCCAAAAATATAGAAGGATTTTTTTTATTTATTTTACTTTCAATGTTTAGCTTGTAGCCAAATATGGCTAAATGTTCTCGTGGATCATTGTCGCTTTGGCTATAACACAAAATCCTACGCCCCCAACCCACCCCCCATCACCCCCCCCACCCCCACACCACCAAA
>Ga0116231_10003106_pt1 | contig 34717 bp, 26 predicted proteins | sample S1TSphgellanicum_2_FD_89695 | JGI IMG/M metagenome (GOLD analysis project Ga0116231, IMG submission 89695) | Host-associated microbial communities from peat moss isolated from Minnesota, USA - S1T2_Fd - Sphagnum magellanicum MG | ecosystem: Host-associated > Plants > Peat moss > Unclassified...
ATTCATCCATCCATCCATCCCTTCATTCTTCCACCCATCAATTCATCCATCCATCCATCCCTTCATTCTTCCACCCATCAATTCATCCATCCATCCATCCCTTCATTCTTCCACCCATCAATTTGTCCGTCCATCCATCCATCAATCCCCAATTCATCCATCAACCCACCCACCCACAATCCATCCATCCATCCCTTCATTCTTCCACCCAATCAATTCATCCATCCATCCATCCATCCATCCATCCATCCCTTCATTCTTCCACCCAATCAATATGTCCATCCATCCATCAATCCCCAATTCATCCATCAACCCACCCACCCAACATCCATCCATCCATCCATCCCTCCCTCCCTTCATTCTTGCACCCAATCAATTCATCCATCCATTCATCAATCCATCCCCAAATATCTATTCACCCAACTATCCATCCCTCCATCCATTCATCCATCCATCCACCCATGCACTCATCCATCCATCAAAATTGCTTATCAACATATGTTATGTGTGTATCTTTTTATATTTTATGCATACGTACAGATCTATCTATCTATCTATCTATCAAGCTATCTATGTATCTATCTTGAGTGCATATTTTTATTCATAACTCATTCTCAAATGAATCAGGGCCATTTCTTTTTCACAAAATTCCTTTATACATGTTGAAATCACATTTTTCAAGTCAAAAAAATACAAAAAATCTCCCCAAAAAAATAAATAAATAAACATTGATGACTCTATATTTTTAAGTATGTTATTACCCATCTATCAACATATGTATCAATATCTCTCTTTAATTTAGAATGTGTTACCCATTTATTTATGATTGTTTGTATCTATTACGACTAGGGAGGAAATTTGTGTGGGTATGCATTTATGTTATGTGTGTGTGTGTGTGTGTGTGTGTGTATGCATGGGGGAATTAGGAGCAAGTCCAAGATTTTTGTAACTTGGGCTTTTGTGGTTTTTGCCAATTTGACTTATTATCATGATTAGATGTTTTGCAATGCACAATATGGCATGGTGGGTGGTCATACATAATCATCAATAAGAAAGAAAAAATGGTTTTGTTTATGTAACACTCTTTTCTTTGTGTAAATTTATCATTGCCCATGAGATGACAGAAAAAAAAAGTCTACTATAGCCTAGGGTCAGTTTCCACATTGACAAAACCAATAATGATTTATTTTCAAAAAATTGAATTCATTTTTTTTTTAATTTGAAATTATTACCATTATCATCATCTACCATAATATTGTGATATGAGTAGTGAAATTATTCAGAGTGTATATAGTGTATATGATAATTACAATGATTTTTTCAACATTCCAACTTCATATTTTTCACAAAATTTCATTTCATTATTTAGAGCATCTCCAACAATGCTCAATATGTGATCTTGCACTAGAAATGGTGGATGAGGTTCATCAGTCAAATCTAGCGAATTCGCTAAAACCCCTGAAAGTCCCCACCACAAGCTTTCAGAGCCCTGGAGGCGCCCTGGACCAGTCTAATGAACACCAGTCAAATCGTATTTATTGACTGCTCCCTGTCTCTGATTGGGTAGATGGTTTGAATGGTCCAAGTGGGTAAGTTGCTATAAGGCACTAGCAGTCTCCCACCTACTTGCAATCCCACCAGTATCAGATTTATGGGTGGGGTTGGAAAAAAAAAAGTTAGTACCTAGAACGTGGATGTGCGAAACATGTTTGCAAGGTAACACATACTGAGGGAGGACTCGAGGAGCGTTGGTGGAGATGGACTTAAGGGAAGAAATTTGTACCTATTGTATAGGAACAATTGGAATTTGACTAGCTTTGTGTCTTATTGCATTAGCAAAGTGAACTTTTTGTGATGCAAACACGCAAAGGTGGGGTCATAAGCATTGACCTAAGAACCCTTTTAAGTTCGTTACGCTATTTAAGGCATACTCTTCTTAGGACCATATATCCTTATTTCCTTCTCGTGTGCCAACATTTGCATCACACGCAAAGGTGGGTCATAAGCATTGACCTAAGAACCCTTAAGTTCGTTACACTATTTAAGGCATGCTCTTTCTTAGGACCGCATATCCTTATTTGCTTCTCATGTGCCAACATTTACAATGTCAAACACGGCAAGGTTAGTCATAAACTTCCACTTGAGTTGGGTGTACTCATCTCCTACTCTTGGATGAAATTGGACGAAATTGACTCTTAAGATGGGTATGTTCTTCTTAGAATAATGCATCATCCTTCATAACATGGAAGAAGGTCCCTTACTATTGGATGATATTAATGTGTTGTACAATGCGCCCACACAACTCTAGTCCTCCTTAGGTTAGGCATGGGAATTGATGGGTGTGAAATTTCTATGCTCCAAAAAGCATGGAACGTCATCATTTATATAGAAAATTGAATTATTTGTGTAGCATATATCTAGTTAACCATATGTATGCTCATTTTTCGTGGTGGAATAAAAAATGTTGTAATTTTTACCCTACCAATCAATGGGGTCCATTTGTCAAGAGAACAAAATTTGTTGTTGCACCCCTTCCCCACCATCCTCAAGAACAATGAATGCATTGGGCCACCTATCTTGAAAGTCATGACGTGTGTACCCATGTAACTTGTATGTTACAAAATTGAATAGGTTACCTTGTCATGAGCAATAACATTTTTTGTCATGAGCAATTGAAACATTGCTTTCAATGTATTTATCACATTTTTTCCTTGCTAGAATGGAATGTTGTGTTTTAATATTTTAATTGTTTAAAGCTTTATCATAGTATCCAAATAAATGACATTTTATAGGAGTTTTTGCACAAATTTGTGAGATTGCTTATTTTGGAAGGTTTACTCAATGACCAATGCCAAACTCCAAATATACATACATTTAACCATAGTTAAGAATTTAAATTTGGATGGAAAAATACTGAATTTCAATTGTGAATATTAGTAGGATTTTGTTGTTAGGCCAAAAATGATCATGAACAAATTTTCGACCAAATATCTAACTTGGGGATTTATTATATTCTCTTTGGTCTAATTATTGAATTGATGTCATTTGCACATTGCATTCACAAGAAAATGGAATTGATATTCGTCAAACACCAATTTCAATCCAATATGGCAAATCATGGGCCCAAAACCTTATGTGATTTCTTAATCTTAATCCCAATAAACATTAAAACAATAGTTGTGTTTGGACTCCTCAAATATTTTGCAATAAGTATGCAAGAAATAAATTATTGTAGAACAATAGATTTTGAATATGTTGCACATAATCCATTTATCCCATTATAATCATGATTGACATTTTATCATTCATGATTGTAATGGTGGGGTCGTTGTGATAAAGACATCATGTTGATATTAGTGTGATGTGTATGACAAGTTTCATGATAATGCATAAACTACATGATAATTATTATTAATGTTTAGATTAATGTGTCAATAACTATCAATAACCATTTTCATCCATAAGAACTCCTTTAACTTTTTATCCTTCACATGGCCCACCTCACAATGAAAAGCATTTCTTCTTGGAATAATGTCCAAAAGGATTATGAAAGTTCAAAAGTGTCATGACTTCAAAGAAAGGGAAAAGAAATAAAACATTAAAATTTCACACCAAAAATCTTTTCACATCATGAATGTCGGTTCCATTTTAAAAGATGTGTTGTGTCGGACCTTGAAAGGTCAATCATTTGAAACCCAATGGACATTTACGTGTAGTTGACCAAATGTTGTATAGAGCCCTATAAAATATAATAGTAAATAATTTGAATAAGCATGTGTGAAACAAGTCATGGTAATGAAAAAATATTCAAAAATAAAAATGTTAAAACCAATGTCAAAAAACACTAGATGCCAATTACCCCCGTTTTGCACCCAATGGGTTCAATTTATCACATTATTAGAAACAACAATTTGCAACCAAATTGTTTTTTTTTTTAAACTCAATACCCAAAAAAGTCAACATGACAAATTGTAACAAGGGCTAAGTTGCATTTTTGGGGCCACTTTACCAACCTAATGACATTGCGAAATTTGATCTAATTTTTTTTAAGGTGACCAAATTTGATTGTGGTCACTTGGGTCCTTAATAGATAGACATAATGTTCAAACTAGGCAACAATAGCCAACTAAATGTGATATGGACCGTTTGAAGGTGAATATATTTTATTTGTGTGGTCATTTGATTTTGGGTGGTCAAAGTTCAACTATGCTTGACAAGGCAAAAATAATTAACCAAATGTGATATGGGCCATCCAAGGGTGGCCATATTTGATCGTGGCCATTCCAAAAAAAGTTTAAGTGATTGAGAAGTTGGACTAGGCTAAACATGATGATAATAACCAACTAAATGTGATATGGGTTGTCCAAGGGCGACTAGATTGTGACCATTCAAAAAAAATTGGATGTCAAAATTGGACTAAATTAAACAAGGTGACAATAACCAATTAAATATGATAAGGGCCATCTAAAGGCGACCATATTAAATCATTACCATTTGATTTTAGTTTTTTGGGTAGCCATAGTTGGCCCATCTAAAGGTAACTAGATTTTATTGTGGCCATTCAAGAAAAAAATTGGGTGGTTACAATTGGACTAAGATTGGACATGGCAACAGCCAATTGGATGCACTAGGAAAAATCTTGTCCATTCCAACCCTATGTTTGCAACTCATGTCCAAACCAACCTATTTTGTAATTACACATGTTAATCTTATGTGTCACCTTAGTTCCAAGTTTGTGTATTTGCATACGCATCTTATAATAGGGGTGAAACTTGATTTAAGTCATAAACACAATTACAAATTGTACAGTTGTATTGTATGTTTGGTTGAAAATGTAGATGAAAAGTGAGCATATGTCATTCAATATTGATGGCATCCATTGATGGATAACAACTTAGTTGTTTTTCCACTTATAATAATATATTTTAGCAATTGTACAAAGATGACCATCCAAACATGGCATGCACACATGTTTTCATATTGGAACCAACTATTAAATGCATTACCATCCATGGGAGTTAAAATCATGTTCTCCCAATATCTATCGTTGATGTGACATATTATATGTGAGACAAAAGACTATCACAAAGAAGTCAAATGAATTGAATGACAATGTACAAAATTCAAAGTTTGCAAATCAGACATTTCATTGTAACTATTAAGGAATTCCAAGTAGTGTTGATGAGATGGTCAAGCTTCAATGTCATAAAATTAAAAAGGAATTTAACAAATCACATTATTTGACAAGTTGCAACCAACATCTCCATCATCATTCTCGCATTACCACACAAACTTTAACAACTATGAATATTTTTTCACACCTACCAATGTCTTGTTGTTATTAAAAATCTGAAAATTTCAACAAAGCTTCAAGCTTAAATACAACACCATGTGCCCAATCACCATATGTGTTCACCCCAACTCATCAACTTTTAGGCTTTCTATGAAAAACAACCATCCACCAAGGTGTTTTGGGCTCCCTCCAAAAAAACACCTATTGAACTTGTGATGGCAAAACAAAAGGTTTAGGTCCATTCATGATTAGGGTACCAAAAAGGAATGACCCACTTTTCTAAAGCTCCGAAGTTTAGTTTTGGATTTTTGATACATCATGTTAAATTAATTTTCTAAAAATTTATGTAATTGTAATTTTGAGTCCTTAAAACTAATTATTTAAGGTGTTTCAATTGCACTTTTTAAAAAGCAATTTCAAGGAATGCATAAAATCATGTAATTGATTTGGAACATTTTATCCAACAAAAACATGTTTCCCTCTATGCAAATATGTGTTTGTTGGGTAAACTTGATGAAAACTAAATCATATATTGAAATTTCAAAGTCTTGAAGTTTAAAAGGAAATGGTTGCAAATGAAAGGATTTTCTTTAAAACCATTTGGCTAGTTGTTTATATTCACTAGCCTTTAAACTTTTAGCTTTAAGTACAGTTCGCGTGTTAAGAAATAATTATGTCAAAAAACATGTTTAGTTGTCCAAAGAAGCTCATTTTGGCATTTTTTACATTTTTGTTTGTAAACCAAAATATTGATGCACAATCATGTACACATGTGAAAAATCACCAACATCACATGAATTATATTATCTTGGATTATTCAATTTACCTCACTTAAATTTGTTTCAACATGTGAATGTTATTTGTAAAAGGTAGCCCTATAAAAATCACAATTTCTTTTTCTCTTTTTTTGAACCCCAATTGTGAATGGACTATACATCAAATTCTTGCAACATGTGTCAAAATAATTTGAATAAAAAATCAAAATTATTTCATTTGTAAATGGGGTTGCCTCTATTATTAATGCCATTCTTCACCAATTGGCAACTCCACTAAAATATGTGTGTAAAATGCATTAAACTAGTTATATAAGTTTTCTTGCATTTGTGTGTGAATTGCCATGTTTCAACCACCCCTTCATGTTTTAGCTTTGGATTGTAAAATATAGTGTACTATAAAAATGGTAGTTATTAATTAACCTAACACATTAAAAATATTTAGAATTGGTGTGGTGTCCTAACCATTAATAGTTTGTCCATGCTAAATTGGTTGGGATTTCTATTATAATTAAGGGTGAAAATCTTTTATGGTGTATTGCATAGGATGAAAAGGGCTTAGTCTTTACTACAGTCCTTTTTTACTTTATATTGTGATCCCCATCAAAAATGATGAATCAAAAGTTGTCAAAATTTTCAAAAGGACTATATGTTAAACTATTAAAATTTTAGATTCCATCATAATCATCCATAAATGTGTCTTTACATCGTAAAAAAAGACTAGGTAAAAAAACAAAAAAACGTGACATTGTGACAAGATTTTTGTACACCTTAAAGAATTTGCACCCCTAAACTATATGGTAATTCCCAATTTGAATCATGAATTGAATTATTTTCTTTGTTGATCCATGCAAATAACATCATCACCACGTTGCCAAACATGTAAGATGCATATTGGCAATCCCAAACTTTGTAGCATAGGTTCAACTTTATGCCTTGATTGAATTACATCAAGTTTTAGAGTTTAGAACCAAACATATAACAAATAAACCAAAAAGCATGGGGTACTTTCTTATGATGAATTGAATTAAACATTGTTTGTGTATTTGAAGTAATCACTATAAGTTGAACAAGAGTCATCTAACCACTTGAGCAGTAGAGCCTAACTCGACAAATGGGCATTAATGTAATAATTCATGTACACATGGTGGAATCTTAGACTCAAATCTGAAACATATATGCAACATGTCAATTTAATGATTTTTCATGTAGTTATTACCTAGTTAACATAACCTCAAAATGCCATGATTAGCTTAAGTTATTGCATTTGTTTCAATCATCCTTAACACTAACATGTGCATTGTTCCATTTATTATAAATTTCTAGATCAATTGATAGTTTAAAATTTTTCTTAATTCTTACTTTTTTTTATAATAATTCAAGTGTTATGCTTACTTAATGTATAAATAAAAAATGAAAAATGTTGTCTTAATGATTCATTCAGGCAAATGAATATGAAGTTTTCACAACCAACACACATCAAACCCTGCAAGGAAAATCAACCATCAATGGATTGAGTATTTATAGAAAACACAACACTTATGATTTTAATAAAAATGAACCCACAACCATGTTCTACCAAAGATATTTTTTTGAAAATTTTATAGGGACCCCTTAAGCAACACCCTTGGGTTCCACACTATTGCACACTAGAATTGACAATCAATTGAAAAGTTGATGGAAAAAATGAATTTATTTTTATGTAAACTAAGTTCCATTTAAATGAAAATATTAAATGATGTTGCATGCATCTTGAATTTAATTAAAATGAATTCAAATTAAGATCCAATTGAATTGATTTCAAATTCAATTGAAAAAAGATGGGATGTGAATCGGTGGAGGAGGTATTGAATTTGCTTGTGAATATGGCACATTGGAAAAACTTTAAAACTTTTTTAAAATAAATAACCAAAAATATTCCTTTTCATGCCTCTTTATTTGGGAATGGGTTAAACATTACTAGAATTTGGTGAGATTAAATATTATGTGACCCTATAATTGTCCTACCTAAACCAACCGTGATGAAATATTGTTACTAGAATTTTCATGTTTATAATGTAGCCATAAGTAGGACTAAATTTAATAGAACAATGATTGAAAAAAATTCAAAATAGTGAACATGTGTTTAGGTTTATGTGCATGACACTAGCCTCCTAGGTTTATCAAATGGCATCGATTTTTAAAAACATGTCAATTCTCAGTCTTGCAATGAAATGCAAACTTAGGGTGCATACCTTAACTCTCACAAAGAAAGAAGGTCTAAGAGTTTCAAGATGTCAAACTAATAATCAACTTGAACTCAAGGTAAAATCAATATGTATTAATAATAAAAAGGTGGTTAGTACAAATTGGAACCAAAATGGTGGACAAACAAACCACAAACAACTCACTCACAAGACACAACACAACCCAAACTTGGGAGGAATTCACCACTGTTTCCAAATATAATATATATTATGTGATTCATGATGGGAATTACATCAAAATGCCAAAAATTCCCAAGATTCCAAAATGGAGGTATGAAAAGTTCTCAATTTTGCCAAGTTATAACAAGGTTCATAATTATTGCATACAAATTCCAATTTGGGACCTTTTAAAAAAAACTTGAAAGTTGTAACCCTTGAAAAGAACTTTCCAACACCATATTGCACATTCCATTGGGAGCCTATTTAAACCTTGTCTTTCAAATTTTTGTGGTCAAGCCTCAAGTCAATTTGACTCTTGACCATTCTTTTGGCCATAAGTTATGTTTCAAATTTTAGGTAATTACCTTCCTACCATCTTCATGGATAGCTAGAAATTATACCATTTTATATTATTATTATTGTATTTTTATGAATTTGTGTTGGAAGGGAATTTTGCCTTCCACAAGGTAGTCCTCAAAAAAAAATTTACCCAACAACTTTTATCCAAGTTCTATTTCTTGGGTTGTTCAATTTACAATTTTACATCATGTTTTTGTTCGTTTTGCATAATGTGTTTAAGTGTTTAATATGTATAATTGTAATTGTAATATTTTCTTAACATCTTAAAAAAAATAATTATAGTGTTTTAGTTTGTGACATTCCATTAGTAATTTGATAATGTATATTAATTTATCATATTATTCAAGAACTTGTAATGTTTAGGTTTGTAAAATTATTCACCCTTGTGATCATCTTTCGATTTGTGATGTTCCAATAGTACTTGAACTTAAAGTTTTCATAACATATTTCAATTTTTCAAACATTTCAACTTATGATCTTGTGTTTAGGTTTATGATTCTTGTATATGTAGTTATACACAACTAAAATTTTCATATTGTTGCAAATTTATTTAATTGTTTAAATTTGTATTTTTAGTTTAAACTTTATGCTTTCAATTAAGGGTCCAATTTGAGGTTTAGGGTTTTACTTGAGTTTAGAGTTAATTTTTAAAATTATAGTTTAAGGCTTTAATTTAAAAATCTAAAAATTAGAGGTTTTAATCAAGGTTTTAGGTTTTTCTTTAGGCTTTTTATTTCAATGTTAATTTGTGTATAGGGTTTGGTTTTGAATTTCATAGTATTAAAAAGATAATTGTTGGTATGAATTTTGGGTTTTAATTCATAGTTAATATTTTTAATTAAATGTTTATATTTTTTATTTCAATTTTAATTCACAATTTAAGTTTCAATCTCAACTCAAATTGTTTATGTTTCAAAGTACGATTTCATTTAAACTTTAAATGTTTAATAATCGGGTTTAGGAATCCAATTGAAGGTTTAAATTTCAATTTTAGTTTCAATTAGAATATTAAGTTAGACTCTCAATTAGTTTTTTAAAAGAGCTTTTGTTGTTCAATTTTGAAATTTTTCACTAAAAGTTTACAATAATAATATTGGATATAAATATCTGGTTTTAAAAATATACATATATATAGTTATATTATATTCAACATAGTTCATGACATTATGTTATACAATCTAAATAATACAATTAATTACATGATTCCAAATTCTAAATCATTGAAAATTGGCTTGCAAAAAAAAATAAAATCTTCAATTTACTATAAGTCATGATTATTTATTTGATGTAATATCATATTTATTTTAATTTTCAAATTTTTCATTAACATTCTATGAGATCATGTTGCATTTGGAGGATTATTTAAATCTCATTACATTGTGAAACATTTGAATTTTGAATTTATTAATGTACGGTGATAATAATTTTGAACATGTTGACATAATTATATTTCAAATTCATGAAATGATATTCAATATGATAATCACAACAATATTACATTGATAGAATTTTTAAAACTCAGCAATGAAGAAAAAATATTTTGCCAAGTTAGATCATAGGTCTACTGTTAACTACAAAATGCATATTATTTTACCCATATGGCATTTTTGTCACAAAGTATGAAAACAAAAAAACACCCACCTTTTCTTTAACAATTGCCTCTAACTTGTCCTAGTTAGTCTCGTATTTTGTGTTGCACCCAAGTTGCATCCAATGAATGTTCGTAACCTTGACAAGTTTGATCTCCAACTTGGTTTTCAAGCAGGCATATTGACATTCTACAGGGATCACCTGCACAATCAAGGTGTGGGAGTTAACCTAATGAGCAGCCTAGGCACATTAGTAATGTGCTTATCCTTCTATTATAACACAAATGACATAGTTATAATTAGTCACCTTGCCAAACAAAGGGAGTTGTAGCATGCACGACAATGGTTCCCTAAGATTAATGACTAGACCTAGCTGCCAACACACATTCCAGAGGACCCCAATTAGTGCATCTATGCCCATACAAAAATTATTGCATATTATACATAAATATGATTATAACATTTGTATTATCAATTGACATCAACTATGGTTTCAACAAAAACATTATAACGTTTTGTCCATGTCATCATCAATATCTTTGCTTGCAACTTGTAATATCATCACCTTTATACATATAGAAGTTACCTTGTTTGATCTAACCAAAATGACACACTTGTCTTCTAATCTTATTGCTGCAAATGACATTAAATCATAACATCCAACATCTTATATGACCTTCTAATTCATATATCACACCTGAAAACACATACAAGTCATTATAAGCCCAACTAACATACAACTAGACTATTGGAGAAACAAAATCAAGGTCTGGAGGTAGATAAAACTTGGAACATACAATGTGTTCACTGAAATGAACTTTCACATCTTCTTCAACTTCCTTTGCCAAAATACAAACCATAACCAAACTTGTTGTTTGGTACCATTCATGCTTGCCACAACTAGGTAGATGCCTAACCACTTAACCAAGAACAGTCCTAAAAGGAACTTTCTACTTCTGCATTGTCCCCTACAGGTTATTCCATGTTTGATGGAACATGGACTATTGTTAAGAAAACCCAACAACAAGCATTGTAACATAATGTAGCTAAATTGAGCCCATAACAACCATATGCAAGTTCGTCATATAAAAATCACAGAGCAACGCGCTTTGTTCTATATAACATTTAGATTCTACAAGAGCCCTTACTATAGATGTTTACTTGAATTTGGCCAGTGGAGCTTGTGGTGGTGCAGGGGACACCATTTCAACCAACTTAGTGTTTGGATTGGCAGATGCAAATTGCAATCCCTTCTTGACAACCTTCAACTCCATCTTAACACCCATTCGTGTGTCCATCTCACTTTAGCAAGGATTAATAACTCTTAGGGTTTCTTCCTAGCCTGTTATGTTTTTTCTTTGAGCTTGAACGTCAATAATGAATTTGGCTCGTGGTAAGGACCTTGCAAATTGTGACCAAGACCAAAACTCACATTAACAGTGCTCAATACCTGCAGAGTCCCCCATAGTCCCTCCATCACTAACTAGGTTGTTAAAATCTACTGACCCACTATGTGAATTTTGAGCAATTGTGCATTTAAAAAGAAACATCGTTAGTTTCTAACATAAAAGTTGGAAGTAGTCGAAAAGGATCTAAAAACAGGGGAACAACTCTATATCACACCTGGAAATTCACCTCTATGAAGTTGAACTTCTGAACAAACAACGACCTTCGTGCTGCTCGATCATTCACAAATCTTGGGATATGCTTGCATTTCAATCAACCATGAACACCATACCAATCCAGACATATTTTGTGCCATCTGAGATATACTGGATGCTCTCGAGAAGGTCGACAACAAGCATTTAGATTATTTCTGAAATGCTCAACCCGAAATCCTGGTGGTACTTCTGAACTGCTAAGTTTAATGTGACATTGCTTGAAAGCACGTTTGATGTAAGCAACAGTCTTTTCTTTGTCGCATCCTCATACATATTTCATCATAATAGGTAGTCAACATTTTCGTAGAGGGTCATTTAAAAGACTGGCCAGTACACTGGAATTGGGTGTTTTCCATGGGTAGAATTTTGTCAGGTTCAAGTGACAACAGAGGTGCATGTACATTTGGTATAAACTACATGTTTATTCTAAACCCTAACGACTTGGCTTTTAAACCCTAACCCTTCAAACCCCAAATTGATCAAACCCCGTATACTTCATAAACACTGTTTTTTTAGCCATATACCTCATAAACACTGTTTTTTTAGGGAATGAATTATCCTTTTTTCGTCAAAAAAATCCAGGAAATTTTAGACAATGTCATTTTCTAATTTAATTTCAACCAATTTTGCTATTTTTGAGGCAAATTTTGAGGAAATTTGAACATCATAAGTATGGAAAAAAAAAACACTACTAAGTTTCAAAACAAAACAATAATTTTTAAAGGGTGAATTTGCCTACTGTTAGTTAAAAATTGGAAATAAATGAAGATAGATATAAAAAGATTGGAAATCCTTGGTTTGTCTATGTGAATTCTTGAATATAAGAGCACCAAAAAGGAAGAAGCCAAAGTTTTTAGACTAGATCCATGTGGTCAGGGAAAGAAGCTATGGATTAACTTAACTGTTTTAATATCAATCCAAGAATTCTTTATTTAAACCCTTCAAATAAATTATTTTTGTGAAGAAAACATTTCCTCTTCGAGAGTAGTTTATTTCCAAATTAAGAAATTCTACATTAATTATGTACTCAAACAAACATGTGTCAAAGCTACTAAGATACTAAGGTCATCAATACCTAGGCATAAGGCATATACCAAAGGACCTTTGGCCCTTGGGTGACAAATTTAATTTTGTGAATTAGAGACATGTCAATTAGATTCAATACAAATATCCAACTTGAATTCATTCAATTAAAATATAGTTGGTTGATGCAGACATTCTAACATCACTTTGAAACATATTTCATCTCTAAATATTTTATTTGTTTAAAAAAATAAGGAACTTGAAGAAATTGAAATACCCAAAGGTCAAAGGCCAAAGCTCCCATTGATTTTGTTTAACCAAAAAAACCCCACATGTCAAAATGCACAAAAACATCTTATAAATTTGTTGATGTTCCAAGAAGAAAATTGTGCACAAGACATCACATTGTAAGTGTCTCAAACCTTAATGTAATTGGAGTCATGTGTCTCCAATTTGTTGCCGACATTAATTAAATGGGACATAAATAGTTGCAAACTTTTTCCGTCTTTTTTGGTCGCTCCTCCAACTCATTACCATTGAATTTCTAGATGTTCTTATGCTTTTGGAAAATACTAGACACTCCACAAGTTCCATATACTCCAATGAATGAATGAACATTCCACAAATAGAATATGTGGAAGAACCACATGTTTTGCTCATTGAAAAACATATGGAGATCCAAGTTGGCATAACATTGTGCATTGACAAATCACAATTAGAGATCCAAGTTGTCCTAAAAAAATTTGAGGAAATCTTTTGGACATTTTTTTCCCAAAAAAAAAGTGAATTGACCTGATCATGCCCACATATGTCTAGACCCATGTGTTGAAGAACACTTGAGCTCATATTTCCTTGAACACTAGATGAAACAATTTAAATTTTGTTTAAATTTTCTTACATTGTGAAAAATAACATAAAATAGGCATTGAATGTCTTTTCTTACAAGCTACCACATTTTTTTCCCCTAGCCATCTACATGGACATGAAAAAAAAGAAGTAAGAGTTTCCTTGGGTGGTACCACTAGGAACCATCACACCTTGATTTTCTTGGACCCATTGAACTTTGAAAAATCATAGGAAACACTTAAATAAATATTTTCATAAATTTTTAATGGGTACATTTATTAGGTTCCAAACATTTTGAAATTTCAATAATATTAATAATATTTTGTATTTTGATGTTTGTAATCATTGCATTTAGAAAACGTTTTAGGAATGTATTGTTGGTTCCTTTCCTTAAACATTTTGGTTAAGAACAAAAATTTCAAACATAATTTGAGAAATTTTTTCAGAATTTTTTTCCTAAGGTAATTTGGAAGTCATTCTATTTTTAAATTTTTGTTAAGAAATTAATTGAATAAGTATAATTTAGTTATGAATTTCAAAAGTTAATGTTATCAATTTATGAAGGGGCCATTTTAATTAAGAATATATTTTTTAATTCAAAAAATTAATTCCAAAATAAACTTCAAGCCACATATTAGTGTATGCAATTGATAAACATGAGAAAAAAAATATTATAATTGTGAAAACATTTAAAGTAAAGGTCCTAGCAAGTTGATTTGGTTGTTTTTTGTTCTTTTTTCATTCCTTGAGGTGGTGCCTAATGGTACCACCCAAGGATACTTTCTCCCAAAACGTGTATGTTTTGAAAAAACATTGAAATAATAATTATTTTGAATAATAATTTTATAGATACATAAATATATATGGACTATTTGAAACCATAAACTTTGGATAAATCTAAATATCATGAAATACATTTAAATCATTTTGCAATGAGCCAATTAATTAATTATTAATTCTTGACCATTTGTTTATTATATATTATATTGTCCATAAATTCCCTTTACCATTAATTATACATGATAAAAACCTTTTTTTTTGCTTCATAAGGTCGATGGTGACCATGTGGGTGTGGTGGAAACAAAGATGACATCTTTGCTCTTTGGTTAATGATTTCAACTAACTACACAATGAACATTCATCTATGTTAAGTAATTTGTTTTCATAAAAGAATGATGAAAACCCAACCAATGTTTTATGTTCATCTGGCTACATTTGTTTTCATGGTATAACTAAAGGGGCCATTGAATAAACAAAATCTAAAAATGGTGGAAGGAATTTTTTTCAATGTTTAAGTTTTAAGGGATATAAAAACTGATGCAATATAGATTGGATGCCAATAAATGTTATGCAAAGCAATGGCAAAGTTGAAACAAACACAAACAAGGCCTTTAAAACAATCCACCAAACCAAAAATTTCTACAAGTTCATTGCATGTTGCATGCCCCAACCATTATTTATTGTTAAAGAGTAGAACACACATGGCATTTTGGGAAGATAAAGCTTGCCAATGCCTCCCATAAATACCAAGCTAGAGAGAATGAACTTTACATTGAAAAGTACTATATACAGAATGAATTCAATGGTAGTTGCAACGACCTTGTTTTCTTGATATGCAATATATGTTGGAAATTAACATGACCTTAAGTAATATTAAAATAAAAAATCAACATATCATGGACATATTCAACTTTGTTTGCACAAATCATAACTCGTGTGTTGTTAATCTCATCACCCAATTATGTTGAAACAATTATTTTTGGGGTGTTAAGGTGTTTTGACACTTCAACTTTTGTCTTCCAAGTTTTTAGTACAAGGAATGCAACTTTTTTTGGCAATATCCGAAAATAAGGAAAAAGATCACGAGCATTTGAAGTCAAGAATGAACAGAGAATGTAGAATATATATTTTCATTGTTAGGCAATGTCAATGCATGATTATTTTCAAATTTTAAACATATCAAAAAAAACTTCCCAAAATTTTCAACACATAAATTTTCAATTAATATTTGTTGAATTTGACATCAAGATTGGGTATGTTGGAAAATATTTAAAATGTTAAGTTGAAAAACAACTAGACATAATAATTCCCATCCAACAAGAGCCAAAAGGATAGTCCCATTTAGCCTTTGGTTAAATGATCATTTTTTTGAAAAACCAATATAACGCCTCCAATAAACAAAATTAGATAAATAATCCATGTAAAAATATTTATCCACAAATAGATGAATGCATTTCCAAACTTTGTTTTTAAAAAAATGATTTGCCATTATCCATCATAAACCTTGGCACTTGTGTTAAATTTCACCAAAACCTAAATCTGAAACATAACTCATAAGACCAAATTGAATCCCAAACCAAAGATTTTCATAATAAATGTGAGACATTGGTATCCCAACGTGAAATAACATCAAAGAGAATTTACCTTGTAATGGAAAAGGCCAATGCAAGAACTATGGACAAATACCATATAAAAACAAAAACATTGTTTTACTAGGTGAAAGCACACTACAATGGTCAAAGATTGTTGTCACAAATACTACTTTTTGAAACTACGTGTTTTTGAACTTTTACCAAACTAATATTTAAAAGGTTTTTCGCTAATGGTACTTGGAATAAGGTAGTTCAAAACCCAAAAAATAAGGTTGTTTTTAAAAAATCTCACTTTGAAATTGATATTAAATGATTGAAAAATATATTAATAAGAAAATTGTAATCGTCATGATATATTGCAAAGTGCAAATATACTTCAAAAACCATTCAAATGATTACCAAACTTAATGAAATACTCAATCATATATATTACATATGGGTTCATTGTCCCATTTCAATTCTATATGGAGAGTTCCATTCATGTGATTTCATGAAAAACATTTTTGATGAGGTTTTTCATTCAAACATACATAAATGTGTGAATACATAAAAGTTTATTGAAAAAAACACTATCATTTGTATTGGAGACTTTGTGTCAAAAATCCATTTCATGTGTTTATCAAAACACTAGATGAAATGAAAAAAAATCTACCCCCAAAATAATACCCCCAAAAAAAAAAAAAATAAATAAAATTTCTTGCCCAAAATGTACCATGAAATGTGTTTTCACCCTACTACAAGACTTAATTCGCCTTTGTTACCATCACAAGTACATCAAATGATATGTGCCAAACATATTTCATAAGAATTTTGATATCACGTGCAGAAACTTCAAATCTTTTAAACTTTCTAAGTTCAAAAGAAAGTTATAATATATTTTACAATATACATATCAATAAGGATAATTCCAATCTAGAAAATTATAGTGCATGGCTACATATAAGACACCATGATGTAATGAGTTTGTTCACTTTCTATCATTTATTGAAAACCACATCCAAAACATAGTTTTGGCCACATTTGCAATGCATCATGGGTATGTGTTGCATAATGGGAATTCAATTTACTAAACCTTATATTCAACCCATAAATTTAAACAACACAATTGAAATGGAAGGACTTATTTACACCACATCATCTATTGAAAGATTCACTTGCACAAATGTTTAATAAACAAAATAGGTTGCTTGTTTTGTAAAAATTAGGTTGATTATGAAAATGCATTTGATTAAGAAGTTAGTTGTAAAGTTGAATATCAATGACAAGATATGTGCATTGGAAACCAAAGGTGCAAACCACAAATAATGTGGTTTGGTATAAGAAATAATAAATATTAAAAAAAAATGGTTCCAATGGTTCTAATTTGGTTTTTATTAACCAAAACTAACATTGGTGGTTCCAACCCAACAAATTGGAACAAGGTAATTCACCCAACAATATGTTGTTTCTAATGAGGTAATACCCAAGGATGCCATTAATTATGTGTCATGTGGTTTTCATCACACATATTTCATAGAAGCAACACAAGTTTGTGCAACTTCTAGTTGTAAAACCCTAAAGTTACATAAATCTTAAATTGGGTACCTAGCTGATTTTTTTCAAGTGGATGAATGATGAAGGGGAATGACATTATAAATACTCATTTAAAAATATATAGGTTCATGTGTATTTGTTTCTTTGTTTATGGAAATTTCATTTTATGCTCCCCAAAAAAATTATGTTATTGATTTGAAATATGAATCTATTTTTCCAATTTGGAGTTGTTTAAGAAGTGCCATAAATTATAGTAGTCTTTTTTGTGTGAAATTTGTATCATTGCAAAAGTTTTGAATTTTTTGGTTGAAAATTCAATATTTTTTGGAAAATAATTGCCATAGTTTGATTTTCAAAAACCCCCTAAAAACCTCCAAATTTATATTCGTGGTTAAAAAGTAGGCACCTACAAATACATAGGGATGTTTGTTTTTTTCCTTTCATATTTTGTTAAGAACCAAAGTTCACTAAAGTGGATTGTTAACAATCATCACATCAATTACATCACAAAATTGAAAAATAAAAAAATATTTTGTAAGCAATGATCTTGACAATATAACCCATTAAAGAAAACCATATTATGACATAACAAATAAGGAGGAAAGGTGATTGCATTTAATGCACCTTCACAATGTTAAGTTGTCAACTTGAAATTGAATTAGTTATGTTCAAAATGTAAGAACTACTCAACATTAGTTAGAACCTAAGAAGTTTGATGGGGTTTGAATGTTCAAAGGGCAAGAACAATAGTTGAATTTAACAATTTTGGATCTTTTTTATGAAATTATTTATCATTTTTTTTGAATAATTTTGTTTGGCTTTGATATCCTTTCCTAGCTTGCATAAAAGTGATAAAATTTTAGAAAGAATATAAAATATAACTTGATGAAGAACAAAAGAAAATAAAATCACATCTTATAATAATGTTATATATATGTCACATACAACATACCACATATATTTTACATTGAATTAGATGAAATCACATAGTTTATTTTACACATGTTGTGAGCCATTAAAGTTTTTTTGGGGAAAATTTGGCATGTTTTTACTTGAAAAATATGATTGCCACACATTCAAATGATTTTTGTGAAGGAAATGGCCTTAAGTTGTCATATTTCAAAAAAAAAACTAGAAATTTTCCATATTACTACAAAAGGCTATAACGAGTAAGCAAAATATAATAGGATTTTAAAAACATTTCACCTTAATATTTGGTCTATAGCCATATTTGGTTAAAATTTCTTATTGATGATCACCAATTTGGCTACATCACAATTTTTTTTAAAAAAATAATTGTTTTATGAAAAAAACACATTTTGTTTTCATATGTAAAATAATAAAAAAGTTGATGATAACATGTTTTAATTACCAAAGTACCTTGGCAACTTCAACACAAATTATATTATTTCCAAAAATGTTGAAAATTTCAAGAAATTATTTTTCAGTTAAAAGATACTAGGAAGGAAAATAGAGATTTAAAAAATCATGTATATATATAATTATACATATATATTTGACATTGCAATGTTGAATTTGCCATAGTATTACTGCATATAATTTTTTTATGAAAAACAACATAGACAAATTTATCACCTTAAGTTACTTAACTTAGTTGAAAAAACTCATTGCACTCCATCCACAATGTAGTCATAAATGTCCAATTAATGGGGTTTGTTGGTTTCCCTTTATGACTATCACACCAAAAAACAATAGCATGAAGGGGGAGAGGAAGAGACATTTGAGCCTTTTTTTCTATTTTTTGAAAATGCAAAAAGAGACACCATCAATCAACAAACATGCAAGTTGTAATTGCCTTCAAACATCACCATTGTGACCATCACATTACATATTTCATGTACTATGCACCCCATTCTTTTGATTGCAATCAACTTGTGAAGAAATGAACTTCATACAATAAATAATAAACATCGAGAATTGAATGAGATATGAAAGTACATATTGTGTTGTTATCCTCTATAGACACATTTGTGTTGAGGAAGGAATGAAATGACTTGATAAATATATGTGTTCTTAGAACAAAGAAAGGAAGTGGATTGTGAACCATTTTGTAACATAATTTTTTGTTCTCCATATTTGTTATAAGGTGTAGTATTTTAAGAAGCTGCTAGATGTTGATCCATTTGAAAGAAATTACTTAGACATAAGGAGGGAATAGATTTTGTTCCTTCCTTCCCCTATAGATCATATTCATGTGGTTTAAAAAATTTTGCATTGTGATTTAGGGTTGATATTAGCTCTACATTATGTTTCACATGACGTGGCAAGAAAAGATGTGAAGATGAAGAAGAAGAGAATGTCAACCTATTTGTGCAAATACGTGGTACGTAAGGAACACACTTTAAATGATATACACCATCAAGGGATGAGCCATAAACCTAACATTTATTCACTCAACAATTGGCTATAGATTTCAACATAAATTAAAGAAGTAAACTTCTATATAATTTTTTCTATCATTTGGTGAAATTTTGTAAGGAAAAGTAGTGTTATATAAATTATTATTTCAAAAATTGCAAGAAAAATAAATCTAAGGAATGTTGAAGTTTACACATTTTCTAATCAAACAAACTAAATGACACATTGTTGAAGGGGAAAAAAGATAAAATGATAGATCAATACCAAGATTTATGATCATACATAATCTATTTTTTTGGTTTGGAATCATGGCATTGTTCATAGTGGAAAAAAGAATAAATATTGGTATTGACATTTTTTATTCAATGTATGGTGTGCATTCTTCTTTTGCAATCATCATATTGTTCAAAAGGGAGGAGGGCATGATATTTTATTGGTTTATTTTTGTAGCAATTGACATGGGAGAATGAGAAAAAATCTACAAGTTATGAAGCCAACTATGCAAGATGAAGGATGATTTTTCATTCATACAACATCCCTCCCATCTTGTACAAGCAAATGGAGTTCAACACCAAATACATTAAGGAAAGTTGGAAAGGAGTGATGTTCAACTTGTTGTGAGATTTAAAGCCAACCACAAATTTGCACAAAATATCATGGCAAACATTGACATTCAAGGTATACTTGGAAGAGGGAATGACGAATCTCGATTACGTATTTCAAAAACAAAGATCATTTGCACTTTAGGACCAAAGTCAAGAGATATTCCAATGTTAGAGAAGTTGCTTAGAGCAGGAATGAACGTGGCACGTTTCAATTTCTCGCATGGAACATATGAATATCATCAAGAGACCCTTGAGAATCTCAAAGTAGCCATGTACAACACTCAAATCATGTGTGGCATTCTTTTGGACACTAAGGTGTTAAATTCCTTCTTGTCTATAATTTTTGTTTTCCATTTGATACATGATTTCTTTTGTGATCTATCCATCTTATTTTATTTAACATTCAAATTTCTTGCATTTCCTCAAGCATGTTTGAGGTCCATCTATGCTATTGGAAATAATTATGGTTTCGTATTTTCAACATGACATCACATTTTGCATTTATGTTTTTATCATGTATAGGACATGACTATCTAGGCCAGAGTTCAAGTAAAATAAAAGGTTTGTGATTTTCATTTTTGGACTTGAATATATTATGTGTCCCAAAACATTCATCTTCAACACATGATTTCAACAACTTTTCACATCATGCAATGATTTTGTATGTTTTGCACATTAAAATTCAATTGAGGTGTTTATTAAAATATTGAACTTGTGTGATCATGTTCTTGTAGGGTCCTGAGATTCGAACGGGAACATTAAAAGGTGGGCAAGGAATCAAATTAACACGCAATCAAGAACTCACAATAACAACAAATTACGAACATGAAGGTGACGCCACCATGATTGCAATGAGCTACCAAAAACTTGCACAAGATCTAAAGCCTGGAAACATGATTCTATGTTCCGATGGAACCATTTGTCTAACAGTGTTGGAATGCGACATTACTGCTGGTACTGTGAAATGTCAATGTGAAAATTCTGCAAGTTTGGGAGAAAGAAAGAATGTCAACTTGCCAGGTATCATTGTTGATTTGCCCACCTTCACACCACAAGACATTGATGATATTCTCATTTGGGGCATCCCAAATCGGATTGATTTTATTGCCGCTTCCTTTGTGCGCAAAGGTTCGGATGTGGTTGCCATCAAGGAGTTGCTTGGTACTGCATCCAAATCCATCCAAATTATCTCCAAGGTATAATTTTAAAAGTTTATAATCAATATTGTTTTGCATTTTGCAAGTAATTATTGCTAAAAGAACTTGATCTTGCAACATCTTTTGATTTTCAGTCAAATATCATGACATTTGTTAATGAATGCTTTCACAATTGCATGAATCATAATGTATTGGAAAAGTTTCAAATCTCCATTAGAATGTAAGCATTGAGAAATTTTAAACACTCCAAAGGCTAAATGTGGTATCGTGTGATAATATATTTTAACATAAAACAAGGATGTGCATTGATAAGTGATTAGGCTTCGAAAGAGCCTTATGATGATCATTTCTTTGTTCTTGTTTACATATTTAGGTGGAAAATCAGGAAGGCTTGCAAAATTTTGATGACATTTTACGAGAAACAGATGCTATCATGGTGGCAAGGGGAGATTTAGGCATGGAGATACCCACTGAAAAAATATTTCTTGCTCAAAAAATGATGATCTACAAGTGTAATGTAGTTGGGAAACCAGTGGTAACAGCAACACAAATGCTTGAATCAATGATCAAATCACCTCGCCCAACACGTGCTGAAGCCACTGATGTCGCAAATGCAGTTCTTGATGGGACTGATTGTGTCATGCTTAGTGGGGAAACAGCCAATGGCTTATATCCTGAAATTGCAGTTAAGGTCATGTCACGGATATGTCAAGAAGCTGAGGCATCTCTTGACTATGGATCCATATTTAAAGAGAGAATGAAAAATGTCACTTTGCCCATGAGTCCATTAGAGAGTTTGGCGTCTTCAGCTGTCCGAACAGCTAACAAAGTACGAGCAACTTTAATTGTTGTGCTTACTCGAGGCGGGAGCACTGCTAGATTAGTGTGTAAATATCGTCCTTCAGTTCCTATTCTTTCAGTTGCTGTTCCTGTCATGACCACAGACAACCTGACTTGGCAATGCAGCGAGGAATCTCCTGCTCGTCATAGTCTCATTTGCAGGTTACTACTACTTCCCATTTACACATTACAAAACATCCAAAATAAAAAAATGGGTTTGAATGGAAATAAAACAGCTAATAATCATCACATTTTGTTAGAATTCATTGCTAGTGCATATCATCAAGGAACATTGAGGTATTAAGAAATGTTAACACATGTTGAAATGCTCAAAAGTAGAAGATTCAAAAGGTTTTAGTAGGAGAATATAAAACAATCATGTGCATGGTGAATATGCATATGTGTTTTTTTCTAGGGGTGTCATACCTTTGCTAGCTGAAGGTTCAGTGAAAGCCACGGATTCAGACACAACCGATGAGACTCTTGCTGCAGCTCTTGAATATGCAGTGAGTCGAAACTTATGTCGGCCAGGTGATGCAGTAGTGGCACTCCATCGCATTGGAGCTGCTTCAATCATCAAAATCATGGAAGTTCGTGACATCTATGGCTAAAATGGTTTGTGTAGGAGGAGGTAGAATTTTTTGCACCTTTTGATTCTTTAGAAACTTTGAAATTATTTTTTTGTCTTTGTATGCTTTCTTCTTGCAAGGAAATTAATGCCTCTTTGAATATGAATGCAAATGATTGTTTTGTGTTTTTTTTTTTAATCTTTGAATGATTTTGGGCTAGCATGTGTTATATGGTTTTTGTCATTGTTGCAAGATTCAAATGCTTGTAGTATCTTCAAACAACAATCATGATTACAAATGCAAGATTATAGCTAGGTATCCAACTTGCAATTGCAAATTGGTTCCCAATTTGAGCTAAAATTGTATTACAAATCTTTAATTGATGCAATGTTTTCAAAGCCAACAAAGATCATAATAACTTTCAATGATGGGCAAAATTTGGGGTGCAAATGTTGAACAATGATGAATTAATTGCATTAAAAAGATCATTAATAGGATTGAAAGATGAAAATCTATTTAATTAATAAAAACTATGGTGGAGGTTATGCCAAGGTTATGCATCAAGATAAGTTTTTGTAATCGATAAATTAATAGTGCACAATACATATCACAATATAAAGGCATTTTCAATACATGTACATTGAATAATTAATTAAATTTAAATATTCCATGTCAAAAAAAAATCCAAAAATGAATTCTATTTTATTCCACTATTTTTTTTTTGAAAATTTCAAGAATTTTATAAATAATTTGATTAATGTCAAAGTTGTTAAGGTAACATGGTATTCATTATTCATGGTCACCTTGTAAGCATGTATGTTCAACATCCAAACCATTGTGAACCTATTATGAGATCAATTGATTATTCATAATTTCATAAGTTAAAATGAAATCATTTATTGTTCATCATTTATTCTTGGAAATCATTGAATACAACAAGTCATCTTCATTTCACATAACCAAACAATGAACTTATTTTTTTGGGGTCAATCTTGTCATGCATTAACCAACATGGTGATCATTCCATAGGAGGATGCAATCAAATAATTTGTCTATAAATGAGATGTGCAAATTAAAAAAATTATAGTATCCTTTTATAATTTTGATTACAAGTTGGAACCAAATATTAAAATTTGGTGATTCAATATTTGTTCACAATATATGGTGATAAAAAACCATGAATAAGCCCACCCCCCCAAATGATGATTTGCCAAATGGACAATGTTAATGTTTTTTGTTTGGCAATGCTTGACATTTGTGTGGGTGGAAGAATGTCTAGATCTTCTAATGAAAATGAAGGTCTGTTAATGATATATTCAATTCATCCAATATAATTTTCATGCATTTGCTTTATTCACTTCATAAAATTGGCTTTTGTTCACAATAAAGTGGATTATTATGGATGTTCTTATTACAATTTGCCTTTCTTTATAAAAAAATTAATAGTGAAACATTAAAAAAATAGGGATAAGAAAAATCACATGTTTCTTATGAGCTCTCCACCCAACCCTAGGATCACACAATTTGTTAAAAACTTGTGATTCACCCCCAAGTTCTAGCCTACTTCTAAGTACGACATGGACATCCTAACAAATCTTACTTTTCTTCATATCACATGCAAAATGTTATCATTTTATGAAGATTTTACCTTCACAACTGTTGGGTGAACCTCACATGAAATCAAATATTTTATTTACATTTGATAAAAAAAAAATTGTATGCTTCAAAAAATTGAATGCATGAAGCACAAATATCAATGACCTAAAAATAATTTGATGAAATTCATAATTTAAAAAGATATTTCTTTAAAGGAATTTTATGCATGTTATTTTACAAATATTATGAAAGATTTTACAAGTTATTGTACATGCAAAATAATATGCATAAAATATTTCATAAAATCCTTCCCATTCTTGAGGAGTGTAAAAACAATTGTACCCATGTTTCGATTTACATTTGGTAAAACTCATTTCATGTTTTATGATGGGTGAACCTTGAAGATGAGGGACATGATCAAAATTTAGGGCCATATTCAACTATAGCCTTGTCCTAGGCCTCTCATTTGGTGATGCCCTCACCATAGGTTTTCACCTTACATTTTTTCATCATATAGAAACAAACATGGGAAATAGCCTTGTCCCAGGCCTTTCATTTGGTAATGCCCCCACTTTAGGTTTTTACCTTAAATTTTTCATAATATAGAAACAAACACGGGAGATAAATAAAGACAACAAACCATAGTGCCCTCAAAAGGTATAACCTTAATTGTAAGGTGGCATACTTGCAAACCTAGCCCTATTGCAACATTGCTAACAAAGCATTGAAAGCATGTAGGCCTTTCTATGCATTAAATATCATTGTTCATGCATCTAGGTTGAAAATAAATTAAATGAAGGTACATGATTGTTAGTTGACCTATTACAACTTTGTAGATTATTGCCACATATAAGTTTAAACTAATGTTGAATGAGCACCCAATTTGGTAAGTTTGAACATCAGTTTTGGTTCATCTAGTTATCTTTGGGCGTTGGACTTGTTCAAATACACACACACACACATTGAGAATATGAGGAATTTTAACATGGATATTAACATTTTACCAATATCATGTAACTTGTCCATCATGTAGTTTGAATGGTAGGGTGTTATGTGTATCATTTCCTTGAGCTACATTTTTTTCGAAGATGGATATATGTCATTGGAATAAAAATAATTATTGTAAATTATAAGTTCAAGCCTACGTGTGAAAATACAATTTGACAATGCTTTGATGCCCATGTTTTTATGTAATGCACCTAATTATCGTGATGTAAGGAGTTTATATTTGAGTATTCTATCTATATTATCTTGCATTTTAATATTTGTCTTAATGGGCTCTAGATGAATCCATGGAGAATCAAATTTCGTGGTCAAGGAGAGAACATCCTTATGATACATGGGCACCATTTCAAAATGATATTGTTGATTGGGTGTATCATAACATGTTCATTCACAATGTCAATGATATGTGTTCCAAAACTACAATAATTGGGATACCAACAATAAATAGGTGAAATCATTCAAACAATAAATATATACATATACATAGTTGCCTTCAACACATTTTTCAAAAATAACAATCATTGAATTTTAATAAATATACATGTTCCACTATTGGTTTACATTACACAATATATGATTCAAATACACAAATAACAAAAAAACTACCAAGGGACACCATACCATTACTGACTAATTTAGTAAATGTAAAAAACTTAAAGTACACATATGTAAATATCATGCAACAAACAAATGGTTCATCTCATGGAGTTTTCGTAAATAACAAATGCAATTCACATAACATTTGGAATGAATTGGAGCAATTTCAATATGTTTCATCACAAATCCGATTACATTTGTGAAACAACATAAACAATAAAGGGATATTTTGATTCCCAAAATTCTCACCAAAACAACTTGCCATTCTTCCTATGAACCTTGCATTATATTGAAATATCATAACATAAATTAAACATGATTAATCAAGTTGGGCATTTTTTATTCATTGCAATGATAAGCACATCTATATATTAAGATATGTGTATGTTTGTTTTGTTTTGTTTTGTGACCACATCTAACCTTCCAAAATAATGGGCATCTTGCTATGCTTTTGGTATCGTTGAAAATCATTTGATGAAATGATGTGCATAGTGGTCATTTTGCAAATTTTGGACCAATGCAACAAAAGTTATTGGATTTAAAGTGAATTGAAAAATAATTTAAAATTATAAAATTAGGTTTTTATCATGTTTTTTCATCATATTTGCCAATGTGTGATCCCATTGGCCATTCTATTTGCCTTTTCACATCGCATGAAAAAATGCACGAAAAATTTCAACCAATCAATGCCTCTTCATCACATTGGCCTTTTGATTTTCTTTTAAAGCACAAAAAATAGACCCGACCCGACAAGTTATTGGCATTTGCACAAGTGAAGCTCATTGGTAAAAGGTTGGTAGGAGTTTCACCTGCACACCACTAGCTTTGAACCCACCACCCTTTTGAGGTTCTAAGGTCTAAAATGGGCTATATTGGTAGACCATTACCTATTGGGGTTGTTCACCCTTTCATATCTCAAACCTTCACACCCATCATTTGGGCCAATGACAATTGATTTCACACTTGAGTCAACAATTAAAAAATAATAATCAACACTTTTGGGGCCTTGTCGAATTTTTCTTGAACACAATATGCCTTAGAGGCTTAAGATAATCCCACTTAGGCCAATGACACAAAGGTTCACTTCTCATAATGATATAAACAAAATGTTGAGATTTGAAACTTATGCCAACAACAATTCTAATGTATCTATTCAAAGTTAAGTCCAATTTTATTGTGCACACATATTATAGATAACTATGAATAGAAAATAAATGATTGTCACCAAGTGGTGTGAAGTAACATGGAGCTCAAGTTATAAGAAGGAAGTGAAGGTTTGTAAATTGTGGGCATGTGCTACAACTAAGGAAAATGCAAATCATTTTTGTTGGTAATATTTGTGAAATTGTTTATGTTTCTTTGAGAAAATGAGAGAGGGATGAAGGGGAAAAGTAAGAGGGAACCATGACCATGGTTACCAAGTGGGCTAACCACTCCTCCTTTTCATGCACCCCTTGATCCCCCATTGTCACTCATAAAGCATGCAAGGGTGGTAATGAATTCATTAAAATATCATGTCCTTAAAAATTCTCCAAAGAATGAAAAAGAGGAGTTCAAGCATGCAAGGAGCTATTTCACAAGACATTTCATGAGAGAAATGACATTTGTAATTTCTAGGAGAAGCTAGGAAAAGAAACAATTAGATAACATGCAAAAACCATGATTTAAAAAAGATTTTCATAAGCACTTACAATATTATTTACAAAAGGTGAAATGGTCTAAGATATAAAGTTACATTATGTCAACAACATGTATGAAAGTAAAAATGTCAAAACACACTCCCAAAGTATGTCAAGGAGTGTTATCAATCTAAGAAAAAAATGTAAAGGAGATTTTAAAGTCTATACAAAGGTGTCCACATGTTGGTGAAGAGTTAGTTAAGGCCTCCTTTTGGCTTGCTTTTTTTGTCTTGTGCATAGCCTCCTTGACTTTCACCCATGCTTCTTGTACCCATATCTCTTCCAAATACAAAAGCATAGCATATGTGGCAAAAGTCCTTGCAAACTACCATCATAGGAGAAACCAAATTCAATCTCATCCTCATCCTTGATTTAATTGGGAGTTCAATAAGACGAAGATCATTCGTGTTTCCCAATCACCTTCTCCCCTAGGTATTAATTTCTTGTTCAAACACTTTGTGGTTGATGTCCAATTTTTTGAAAGAAAATGGAAACTCAGATTACTTGGGTTATATTTAAGCTTGTGTAGGACCAACACATGCAAGAACAAGAAAAAATAGAACCAAACTAACTAACTATGCTGCAAGCAATGACCCATTTTGAGTATTGTACATTGTAGTTCTAAACAGTGATTATAGGTATTGATAGTGCTTTGTATGTTATGCATTATGGTTTTCATGTTGCGGTTTCTGCCTCCTTCGAGTCCCCTTACCAGGCAGAATGGAGAGTTCTGTGGGGTCTACCAGACCTAACTTGGTCAAGAGCCAAGACCTAGTATCCACAAAGACCATTCGACAAAATCTGCACGAATGTTATGCAAACCCACATGACAATCTTCACCTAATGGAGCATGCAGGGCACAGGCCATGGTGTCTGTTCCACTGCTCCTTCAGAAATTTGGGCTTGCCTACCAGACTTGCCCAAATTCTTCACAGGCACCTTAACCGCTTCATAATAGATGCTTTGTATAGAAGACCATCCCAATGTGAAAAAGTCCCATGGACAAGTGCATTCTGGAAGCTTTGATCTCCTTCCACAGCCATCCATATCAAACCGCCATCACATTATGAATCGCAAATGGAAGTTTCACAGAAGTGAAAGAATCAACAACACATCACATGACACCAGTATATCAGCATCCATTTGAATATTAAGCATATCATAAATGCCTCTGCACAACCCATTGAGTGCTTGCAGTGGTATGGAAGAAGCGCTCTGAGCACACAAAATGCATGAATTTTTTGGGCTAAACTACATATGCCAAACATAATGTGTCTTCAGTCCTTACTGATTACAAAGTCAAAACTACAGATTTCTAGAACTCCAATCCTTGCCACCCAACCAGACTGATGTTCTTGGTTGGGAAGTTTTGGACCCAATCTAACAATATCCAACCCCAATGCATCCTTGGGAAAGTTAAGGTTTCAAACTTCTGCAACATTCTGTGATCAGTGACATTCAGAACAATAGCAAAATGAACCAAGAGCAGTTCATGATGGATCTGGCTCAAGAAGTGTCAAAGTGGACAATGGTGGGCTTACGCTTGATGCTCGTCATGAGCAGCCCCTGTTGCTGTAGGTGGTATCAAGAAAAGAAAGAAGATAGGAACAAGGGTGCATGCAGCCTGGAGGAAAATGCCCAGAGCCAGATTGTCAAAATTTTCAGAAGAGATGTGCAGGACAGATGCAAGTGAACCACCAGCAAAGGAGCTCAGAGTAGACCCAAAATTATTTACAGACATGAAGAGAGCAAAAAGTGTTCCTTCAATTCCTGGAGGACATAGCTGGCCTGATAGCACCAAGAAGGGCATAAACCTGCACAAATACAAGATGGCATATTAGATTAGAAAAGAGAGCTACAAGACTGGAGCATATAAAAAATCACTATGTGCAGTCATCAACAAAGCTTCCAAGGTAATATACTTCATGAGCAGCTAAATACCAGAGGAAGGAAAGGGGGAAGGAACATACTTGAACTGGCTCACAGCATCCCCCAATGCTGATAAACCAAGCACAAATGCTTTGTTGGGTATGCCTAAATAAGAGTTGAACTCCAATACCAGAATAATGTCAATGAGGGTGAGCACTGTTAAACCCACATGCACCCACCTGTGATCACCAATGGACGCTCTGTTAGTACAACCATGGTCTGCCAGTCAGGTATTCTGGGACATTCCTTGGCTGTTATTCCTAAATCAAATCCTGAGGCTTTTCTCATCTGGCCTCTTAGATTAGAAAGCAATAATTTCATAATCAGCAAACAGAAATTCATATGCATGAATTCACTCATGTGTTTAGAAAGCCAGTAAATTCTGTGAACATCCCACACTCTTACTGCATGTGTGCAGGCATGGAAAAGAAGAGGATGCAATGTCTTGGAGTGGACTGAATGGTCTCAACAACCCACTTTACTGGGCACATAGAACTACCTGAAGATATCAGGATACAGAAAAGACCAGAGTCAATGAGGGGCCCACCAAAAAGTTTTTCGCAATGGCACATGTTTCAAGTAACGGTTGTAGAAGAAAGTGCCACACATAAGTCCTCCCCAACCAACAACGCGTGAAGTTCCCAGGAATGAAGAGTTCATGTGCAAGTGGTTTGTTTGATAATAGAACATAACAGTTGACAAGTTTGGGACCACACTTTGCGATATCAGGAACCACAGCATTGGTCTGTGCCATCCCACAAAGTCCAACCAATTGTACACTATTAGTACTTTGCTCACAACCAAGTAGCTATCACAGGTGACTGGAAGGCGTGATTTCTAAGGAGGATAAGCAGAAGTGTCAGAGAGAGTGACATACTGTATGATATCTGGCTGTTTCACTGCTCTCCACAGTGCTTGAAGTGTGGTTTGAAGGTCATGGAATAACCCTCTTTGTGACTGCAAAGGGGCCTCAATACCATCCAAGCTTTTAGGCAATCTGGGAATGACTTCCTGTGGTGATGCAGCCTTACGCTTTCGCAAGCCTTCCACCTGACATTGCAACAATCTATTCCAAATCAGCTAACATAGGTGGAAACATCTTCCACATCAATGTGAGTCTGGCCAGATCTATGAATACCAAGATGGCCTTGCACACATCAGTGATAGTCTAGCATACTCAAATACTCTCTAGTTCCATCTGCAAACAATGAATTTGTCATCTCCATCCATTTCAAGCAGATATTGACAATCAGCATTGATACACTTCTCAACATAACAGAGCTCCTAATGAGCAATGCTAACAATGAGCAAAACACAATAACCTGTAAGCTTATGAGGAAATTTCCTGAAAGACATTCACTATACATGACCCAAACCTTGGAAAACCCTGAGAATAGTTAGCAAAAGAAACCCCGGATACTTAATGTATGTATAGAGATCTCTCTGCAGGAGCCACAGTGACAACCTCTTGTATGGTACTTTTCTCACTTCGGCTGGAAGCTTTAGCAACTGTTGTCTCCTTCTCCAGGTCATTTTCTCTTATCTGGATCCAATCTTCTTCGTTGTCATCATCATCATCTCCCACCTTCCTTTTGCTCTCCAACTCTTTCTCTTGGTCCTCATCTTCTGCAGCAACAGCGACTTTCCTAAGGGTGGGAACTCTCAAAAAGTTGGTAGACTAGTTTTAACCATAGAGAGTACAATCATGTCAGAACACAGCCAAGAGATTGTAGTGCTTGAACTTTGGCATCACAAAATAACATTCAATTTGGTAGCAATAGTTAATGCAAAAGCCTTTACTATGCATGCCATGATAGGTGTTGAAAGTCCCCAATAGGGCAGGTTGTCTACAGACTGGTGATCCACAGAACTGTCGTCATGACATTTTCTTAGTGTTCCTTCCATCCAGCAAAAAAGACAGTGTCAATACTAGAGCAATGAGCAATCATTTGCTCTAGTGACTACAATAGGTACAGGGGCCTTACCAACACCATCCCAGACAGTTGTTGTCACATTTGTGGAGACACCATGAGAACTGTTATACTGTTTGTCTGCTGTGGGAGAGTCCCTGGTGATGTGTTGTGCTCCTTCCAACACTTCATTGTTCGCAACAGCCATCTGACTTGCTGACTTTTCATGGATGAAGATGCAACTCACAAGCTGTAACAAGGGGAAAATGGAAAAAAGAAGGAATATGCCCTTCACCTTCAGGACTGCGAGACACAGTCCACCACTTACACTGCCCAAAATACCACCAAATGCCATAGCCAGCCATGAGAGCGACTGCAAATCTCCTGAATACTCTGCACTATTAAAACCACAATCAAAGCCATATGTCAAATATCCAACCACAATGTTGCCTCAAACTGAAAGACCCATTGTAGACCTGTTCATAAGAACTTTCATGAAATCTTTGTTCATTGAAATATCAAGATCTTGCAACAAGAAATGCGCCAACACCAAAGTGAAACTAGAGTAGTGAAACAGATTCTTTCTTTTCAAGGCAAATGAGGAAAACCTCAATCAAGTCATTCAATCTAACTTAGCAACATTCTTGCAGGAGAAACATGATGATGATCTACTGCAAAATGCTGCAAAATACCTTTCTTCACGAGCCTTTTCTGCCACCATTGCATCCACCACCACATCAGCCATAGCAGCACCAAAATTCTGGGAAGTGATGAGCACCATCAAGTAAATGTATGAAGCTCTCAGAGTCTCAAAGTACCCAAGTAAAAACCATGGAACAAAAGATAAAATGCTGGCTATGATTAAATACGGGACTCGTCGCCTCCCTCCTATTGGTACACAATCTGACAATATACTGCACAAAACATGTTGGGCACACAGAGGTTAGGTCTTCTTCATCCCTCTTCTTGTCTGTCCACAAGTCTTGCAAAATTCAGTAGAAATGCAACAGGAATGAGAGGACTCTCTGATCAGAGTCCTCAGTTCTAAATAGATCAAATCACATACCCATAGATTGGCTTTATGCTCCATGGAATAAACACCACGGAAATTACGAATTGTGATAGGGAAGGGCTGAGCCGGAGCTCATCTTTCATCTGATATGATATTCCAGTCCATGCAAATGAGCGAAAACCCTGAAACAAAGCAAATATTGCAAATCAAACCATCTGCAATCTCTGCTGCAAACCGTCCGAATGATCAATCTTACATGAATCTAACATGATGTGATATCCCCTAAGCTACTCAATGCACATTGAGCTGCAAGCTACAACAGAAATGTCTGCAGAGCTCTTTCCTTTGCCGCTGTATACAGATAAAGACACAAGTTAGGGTTAGCGGAAAAAAAGAAGAAGAAAAAAGCCAGAGCTATGTGGTCAAAGACAAGACGGTACCTGAGTCCAATACACTGAACAAACCAGAAGGAGGAAGGGTGCGCCATAAGAGCTCTTCAGTCTGCGCATCCACTTCATGCTTCTTGTCTCCTCCCTCACACACTGCCAGCACCACCTACAGTTACACTTCCCTATTCCCTAGCCTCCGCGTCCTGGAATCCTACAAATCCCCAAACCCTAACACACTCAAAAACACACAAGAAACACATTGAATTCCAAATAGCAGCGGAGCAGCAGCAGCAGCAGCAGCTACTGGATGGAGTTTCCCATTCTTCCAGCACTGTCGTCAGAGAATACCTAGTTCCGCAACAAGAGAAAAAACACAAAGTCGTCGCTGCACATGTACGTATCCCTCAAAAATCCATCTGCTTCTTCTTCACAAATGGAGCGATCATTCTTCGCGATCTCCCTTCTTCCTACTCAGATTTCCTTCAACTAGCTACTGCTGCTGCTGCTACTACTACTGCCAATAGATACACCCAGCAGTCAATTTCATTTCTTTTTCCATGCAATCCACACCAGGGACTTACGAGATGCTCATCTTTCGCGATCAAAGCTTGGGCATGACTGGCATCATCATCATCATCATATGCTCTATATCAAAAACCACCAAATTGCGTTCAATAAAAATCAAAAGCGACACAAATTTTTTGTTGCTCTTGATGGTGATGGTGGTGGTGCTCAAATGAATTGATGCGGAGAGATTTTGAAGGGGAAAAAAACACACACAAAAGATTTTCGCGAGGAGTCGGAGGAGAATCGCAGTTTGGTCGCGGGAAGTGTGCGACGATTTGTATCTCTGGACGCTTCTTCGTTCTCATTGGGAGTCTCCATGTCACACAACCAGTGATGGTGTGCCGCGTGGCAATTCCGGGTATATTCTCCCAGATATCAATTCTTCTTGTTGGGTACTTATTGGACCCTTAATATATCCTTGACCACGTGAACCTATAAGATAGGTGTTAAGACCTATATGTACACCTATAAGATAGGTATTAGACCTATACATATACCTACAAGATAGGTATCAGACCTTAATATCTTATATATAATTACAACAGTGGTGTCTGTCTGTGCGTCCGACGACGGTTCCGCGTTTTAATTGACTGGCGGAACCAGCCCGGACAGTCGGATTCCGAGACCG